>Ga0164243_10007910_pt1 | contig 15801 bp, 12 predicted proteins | sample OricompcompostOP_FD_108781 | JGI IMG/M metagenome (GOLD analysis project Ga0164243, IMG submission 108781) | Organic Plus compost microbial communities from Emeryville, California, USA - Original compost - Organic plus compost (OP) | ecosystem: Engineered > Solid waste > Mixed feedstock >...
AGATCTGCATCGCGCTGGCCGCGATGATCGCGGGCGGACTGGTCGGCTGGCTGCTGGTCGAGAGCGACGAGAGCTGGTTCTACACGCTGGTGGGCGGCAACATGGCCGGCGGGCGGGTGCCCGGCGCGCCGGCAGAGGTGCTCAGGCAATCGCTCGAAGGGCAGGATCACGGCGGCGGCCTTTCGGCCTTCGCCGCCTTTCTGTTCAGCAATAATGCGGGGGTGGCGATCCTGGCCTTCGCGTTGGGCTTTGCCTTCGGCATACCCTCGCTGCTGCTACTGATCCAGAACCTCGCGCTGCTGGGCGCGATGCTGTGGGTGTTTCACGATGCCGGGCTGACGGTGGAGTTCGCCGCCTGGCTCTCCGTCCACGGCACGACCGAGCTGTTCGCGATCCTGCTCGCCGGCGCGGCGGGCCTTCATATCGGGCGGTCGATGGCTTTCCCCGGCGATCGTTCCGTCATGACCGCCGCGGCGCAAAGTGGAAGGCGCGCGGCCGTGGTGATGCTGGGCGTGGTGCTGATGCTGATCGCGGCGGCGCTGCTGGAAGGCTATCTCCGCCAGCTCGTGACGCTTCCCTGGGCACGGTTCGCTGTCGGCGGACTGATGCTGACTTTCTGGCTGATCTATTTCTTCGCCTTTCGCGGCGAGGATGAGGGACGCGCGACATGAGCGCGGCCCGCTCGATAGAAGCGCGCGCCTTGCGCGACCGGCGCGAGATGACCACGCCCGAAGGCATCACCCTGCCGATCGCGCTTGCAAGCCGCAGCACAAGGCTGGGGGCGCTGCTCATCGACCTGACGATCATCTTCGCGTTCAATCTCGGCCTTTCGATCCTGGTCCAGTCGATCGCTTTCACTATCCTGGGTGAGGACGATCTGGCGCAGCAGGGGGCGATCCTGGAATTCCTGCAGGTGCTGCTGATCATCGGCAGCTTCCTCCTGCTCAACGGCTATTTCATGTTCTTCGAGCTCGGCCCGCGGGGCGCAACACCCGGCAAACGGCTGACGGGCATCCGCATTGCCGCGCGCGATGGCGGGCGTCTGCATGCGGAGGCGGTGATCGCGCGGAACCTGCTGCGCGGCATAGAGCTGTTCCTGCCCCTCGCGCTGATCGTGGTCTGGGCGGCTATGGCGGCGCTGGGTGAAGGCATGGGCTCGGCGCTGCTCGCCGCGACAATCTGGTTCCTGATCTTCGCGCTGTTCCCCTTCTTCAATCGCGACCGGCTGCGCGCAGGCGACCTGATCGCGGGAACCTGGGTAGTAGAGGCGCCGAAGCGCAAGCTGGAACAGGCGATGTCGACCACTCCGGCCGCCCAGGGCCATTCGGTGGCGACGGGGGCGAAATACCGCTTCGGAGACGATGCACTGGCCGTCTATGGCGAGTTCGAACTGCAAACGCTTGAACGGGTGCTACGCGACGACAACCCCCAGGCGCTGAGGGCGGTGGCTTCCACCATTTGCGCGAAGATCGGCTGGGATGCCGGCGCAGGAGACGAGCGCGCCTTCCTGGAGGCGTTCTATGCGCAGCTGCGCGCGCGGCTGGAGCGCGACATGCGCTTCGGCAAGCGCAAGGCGGACAAGCATTCGTAGGGGACGGGCGGGCCGCCAACTGCCGTACATCGGCCTGTCGCATCATAAACAGATTGTTTACGCAATTCGTGCACCATCGAGCTCTTGGAAAAGCGGGGGTCCGCGCCTTTGGCCAGCATGTGCGCTTGCCGGAGCACGGGTAATCGTACCGCTCGAGGGGCATCGATGCATTCACCGATCGAGAACCGGCAGGTCGCCGCGCGTGTCTTGGCGCCGGAGCGCCGACGGCTTTATCTCACCGTCCGGCTGAAATTCGTATTCTCGCTACTGGTCGCCATCGTCTGGACGGCCGTGAGCGTGGCTCTTGCGCGCGCCTGGATGATCGATCTCGGCAATGTGACTCATCCCTTCTTCGCACTGTGGGCGATCACCTTCATCGCCTTCGTGCCGGGCTTCATGAATGCGTTTCTTTCAATGTCGCTGCTGCTCGATCGCCGGCCGCCGCGCCGCGATATCGATCACTATCCGGGCGTCACCCTGCTGATCGCGGCCTATAACGAACAGGATGCGATCCGTGCGACGCTGGAGAGCATCGTTGCACAGAACTATCGCGGCGAGCTCGAGGCGCTGGTGGCCAATGACGGATCGACCGACGAAACGGCGGAACGCGTCCGCAAGGCCATCGAAGAGCTTGAGCGGCCGGCAAACATCTCGATCCGCCTGCTCGACTTCAAGCAGAACCGCGGCAAGGCTGCGGCGCTCAACAGCGCGCTTGAAGAGGCGACGCATGATCTCGTTTGCACGATCGACGGCGACAGCCGGCTGCGCGCCGACAGCATGCGGCAACTGGTGGAGCGTTTCGTCTCCGACCCGCCGAATACCGTGGCCGTCGCAGGCGCCGTGCTGGTCCGCAACAGCCGCGCGACGCTGATCACCCGGGCGCAGGAATGGGATTACTTCCACGGCATCGCCGCAGTGAAACGCATGCAGAGCATGTATCACGGCACGCTGGTGGCCCAGGGCGCCTTCTCGCTCTACCGCAAAGACGTGCTTTGGGAAGTGGGTGGATGGCCGCCCACCGTGGGTGAGGACATCGTGCTGACCTGGGCCATGCTCGAAAAGGGCTACCGCGTCGGCTACGCCGAGGACGCGATCGTCTGGACCGACGCTCCCGCCACATTCCGCCAGTTCCTGCAGCAGCGCAAGCGCTGGGCGCGGGGGCTGATCGAAGCGCTGGAAAAGCACAGTTCCCTTCTGCTGAAACCCCGACTTTCCACGCTGTTCATCTGGTGGAACATGCTGTTCCTCCCGCTGGACCTCACCTTCACCTTGATCTTCATCCCGGGCCTGATCGCCGCGCTGCTGGGCCATTACTGGATCGCCGGGCCGCTGACGCTGCTGCTCCTGCCGCTCGCAATCGTCTGGAACGGCGTGATCTTCGGGATTCAGAGCAAGATGTTCCGGCGAGAAGGGCTGAAGGTCCGCCGCAATTTCCTGGGGCTGCTGTTCTACGTGCTGGTCTATGCCGTGGTGATGCAGCCTATTTGCCTATGGGGCTATCTTTCCGAGCTCACCGGCCAGCGCAAGAGATGGGGTACGAAATGATGCGCAAGCTTTGCTGGCAGCTCGCCCTCCTCGTGCTGGGCGCAGCGGCGCTGTCGCCGGCAATGGCTCAGGATGAGCTCGATTCCGGCAGCGGCATGGACCCAGCTGCCGGGGTCGAGGTCTGGGCGAGCACGGATGCCGACAATACCGACGTGATCAAGATACTCGGCCGGGCACTGTGGGATTTCAAGGGGCGCGACAAGTTCCAGGGCATCGCAGTCGAAAAGGCCTGGTTCAAGCCGCTGGGCGGCCAGACCTACGAGGCAGAGCGAGTTTATCTCGATCTTGCCGACAGCCTGGGTGACGAATGGCTCTGGCGGGCACGGATCGGAACCGACGGCGACACGGTGCTCGGCTCCGCGAGCATCCGGCGGCGCGATTGGCGACAGGAATTCTTCGTCGAACGGGAGATCATCGAAACTCCGCTAGGCCTGGAAAATGGGATCTATTACACTTTTGTCGGCGCCAATTTCGATCTGCCGGTCGACGACAGCAATGTTTTCGCTGTCATGGGCGGCGTGCAGGAATTCACCGGCGACAATGTCCGCCTCCACGCGCGCGCAAGTTACATTCGAGCGCTCGATTCGGATGTCGGTCTCACGGCGCAGCTGCGCGGCCGCTATTACCATTCGACGCATCCGGGCGAATTCGACTATTTCTCGCCCCGGGATTACGGCGAAATTCTGCCGGTTCTGCAGATACGCCGCTTCGACAATGATGGCTGGATGTATCTGGCGGCTGCCGGTTACGGGGTTCAAAAGGCCACCGGCAGCGACTGGCAGGCCGCGCGCTATGCCAACCTCAAGATCGAGAGCCCGCGCAATGCAAGAAGGATAGATGCCTTCGCCGAAGCGGTCTATTCCAACAACTCGATCACCGGCGGCCTCAATTACGACTATGTGCTGGGCCGCGCCGGCCTGACGCTGGCATTCTGACATTGTGAGCCAACGGGGCGGCCGCCGCTGAAGCCTTTTCCAGCACCGGAAACAGCGCCGGACTTGCAGCAACCCGACGAAGGACGGAAGCCGCGACCTCGCAGGATTCTTCCTGGGCGTCCCGTCGATGTCGCGCCGGAAGCTCGGTCATTGTCCGGTAAGGCGGATCGGCCTATATCGCAGGCCATGTCCTCCATTCGTCCATGGCGCGATATCGTGCGCCGTCAAAGCCGCCAGATCATGGTCGGCAATGTACCCGTCGGCGGTGATGCGCCGATCACGGTTCAGACCATGACCAACACACCCACGTCCGACGCCAGGGCCACGATCGACCAGATCCGCCGCTGCGAGGATGCGGGGGCGGACATCATCCGCGTATCCTGCCCCGACGAGGCCAGCACCGCAGCCTTCCGCGAGATCGCGAATGCGGCACGGGTGCCGCTCGTTGCCGACATCCACTTCCACTATAAGCGCGCGCTGGAAGCCGCGGATGCGGGCGCGGCTTGTCTGCGCATCAATCCAGGCAATATCGGCAGCAGCGAGCGGGTGGCCGAAGTGGTTCGCGCGGCCAAGGCGAATGGCTGCTCGATCCGCATCGGCGTCAATGCCGGAAGCCTTGAGAAGGATCTGCTGGAAAAATACGGCGAGCCGTGCCCCGAGGCGCTGGTGGAAAGTGCGCTCGATCATATCAAGCTGCTGCAGGATCACGACTTCCACGAATACAAGGTGGCGGTGAAGGCCTCCGACGTGTTCCTCGCAGTCGCGGCCTATATGGGCCTCGCCGAAGCAGTCGATTGTCCGCTCCATCTGGGCATCACGGAGGCCGGGGGATTGATCGGGGGGACGGTCAAGAGTTCGATCGGGATCGGCAATCTCCTATGGGCCGGGATCGGCGATACGATCCGCGTCTCGCTTTCGGCAGAACCGGAGGAGGAAGTCCGCGTCGGCTTCGAGATCCTCAAGAGCCTCGGCCTCAGGACGCGGGGAGTACGCGTCGTTTCCTGCCCTTCCTGCGCAAGGCAGGGTTTCGACGTGATTCGCACTGTCGCCGCGCTGGAAGAGCGATTGCAGCACATCAAGACGCCGCTCTCGCTCTCGGTACTGGGCTGCGTGGTCAATGGCCCGGGCGAAGCGCGCGAAACGGACATCGGCATCACGGGCGGCGGCGCGGGCAAGCACATGGTCTATCTGTCCGGCGTGACGGACCACCATGTGCAGGATGCCGACATGCTCGATCACATCGTGGAACTGGTTGAAGCCAAGGCTGCCGAGATCGAAGCTGCCGATGCCGCGATAGCCGAGGCCGCGGAATAGTGAGCCTGGCCGTACGGCCGGCAATCCCAGCCGACCTCCCGCTGATCGCCTCGCTGATCCGCGAACTCGCCGAGTACGAGAAGCTCGCTCACGAGGTGAGATTCGACCAGGCGGTGCTGGGCGGGCATCTCTTCGGCTCGGATCCCGGCGCCGAAGTGCTGATCGGTGAGTTGGATGGCGCGGCTCAGGGCTTCGCCCTATTCTTCCCCACTTTCTCGACCTTCGAAGGGCGGCCGGGCATCTATCTCGAGGATATCTTCGTCCGGCCCGACGCGCGCGGGCTGGGCCTCGGCAAGGCTCTTATTTCCGCTGTCGCGGCGCTCGCCGTGGAGCGCGGTTGCGCGCGTTTCGAATGGTCGGTGCTCGACTGGAACCGGCCATCGATCCAATTCTACGAGGCGATTGGCGCGAAGATGATGAACGAATGGCGGACCATGCGGCTGGAAGGAAGCGCGCTCGCTGCACTCGGCGCTCAAAAATAGATATCGATATAGTCGGTCAGGTCATCGCACCATTCGAACTCGCGCAGCCGGTAGTAAGGGCGGTTCTGAGTGATCCCGAAGCGCCACATCTTTGTCGCTTCGCATACACGGCCTGGATCAGGCGTATCCGTGATTCGAATGGTGCCGTCGAAGGTGAAGTAGCCCGCAGCGATTTCGGCCACGCTGCCATTGAGGGAGAGCTTACCGGCTCCATCAGCCGAGTTTTGCACTCCTGCAAGGCGCAACAGATCACCTTCCATACGTGCAAACAAGCTGCCGCGTACATTCCAGTCGATCCATTGCAGGGTGATTCCCTTGTTACCCAGCAGCCGGTCTAACCCCTCTTTGTCGAGTATTCGGGTCTTCTTCGCCGGAGCAGGTTGCAAGGCGAGAGGCTCTTCCGCAGGCACAGCGTCGGAGGTCGCGGGCTCCAGGCCGCGCTCACCCACGGTGCAGGCGCCGAGCGCGGTAAGGGCCAGGAGGGCGGAAATAATTCGTGCCATGATGGCGTCTAACCCGGCAAGCTCCAAACGTTCCACCATTACTGCCAAGCCTGCGATTTGGCCCGCGGACTGGACAAACGATGCGAAATTCGTTCACCTTTGGGCCAGCACGGTGTGATACGTAAGAACTATGGCGATTGAACTGGACCGGAGGGGAATATTGAAGGCAGGCGGTGCGGCATGTGCCGCGCTTTGGCTGCCTACGCGCGCCTACGCCCAAGCGTCGCCTCTCACAGAGCGCGAGCACAAGATAATGGAAATCGCCAAGCGCGAAGTCGAACGCGCGGGCAATGTGCTCTGGCGCAGGGATATAGCCGGAATTGCCGATTTCAGCGCCCATTCCTCTTTGCCGCGATTCCACTTCGCGAATCTGGAGAACGGGACGGTGCGCAGCTTCCTGGTCGCACACGGTATGGGCTCCGATCCCGAGCACACAGGCTATCTGCAGAGCTTTTCGAACGTCCCCGGCTCCAACGCCACCAGCCGCGGCGCTTACATCACCTGGGAATGGTACAAGGGCAAATATGGGACCTCCATCCGCCTGGGCGGGCTGGACCCTTGCAACTCTAATGCCCTTCCCCGCGCGATCGTGATGCATTCGGCCGACTACGCGACGCAGGAGCATGTCGACCGCTGGGGCAAGCTCGGCCGGTCAAACGGCTGCTTCGCCATGGCGCCGCAGGATTTCCGCGAAGCATTGTGGCACCTTTCAGGCGGGCGCCTGCTCTATTCCGAACGCCTGGACTTCAACCCGCCGGTGCAGACCTTGACCTCCATGGAGTTTGCTCCGGCAGGCTGAACTCGCCGTCGTCATGCAAATGACATTCAGCTCTCTTTCGAGGATCCGGGCGTCAGTTCCGTTCCCGCGCGCTTTTCCATCCCCGCCACGAGCCTGCTGACGCTGCTGCCGGCACCTTCCGTTGCCTCGATCTCGCGCCACAGCCGGGCAGTCAGCTCGGAGAGAGGCATCTCCAGCCCCGACTCTTCGGCGACCTGCAGGGCGATGCCGATATCCTTGACCATGAGGCCGAGCTTGAACGGATCGTCGAAGGCGCGGTTGAAAATGCGCTGCTGGAAGTGCGTCCTCCCCACCCAGGATCCGCCGGTGGAAAGATTCATCACATCGATCATCTTGTGCGGATCGAGGCCGGCACGTTTGCCCGCCAGCAATCCTTCGGCCGTCGCCATGAAAGTGACTGAAGTGATGAGGTTGTTCAGCGATTTCATCCTGTGGCCGGCGGCGAGCGGGCCCAGATGGAAGTTGTGGCTACCCATGATCTCCAGCAGCGGCGTCACTCGTGCAACGTCGTCCGCCGCGCCGCCGACCATGAACACGAGCTCGCCCGCGATCGCCCCGGCTTCCGCCCCCGAGACCGGCGCATCGACCATCGCCACTCCCTTTTCCGCAAGCGTCGCGGCGGTTTGCTCCGTCAACCACGGCTCGGACGAAGACGTGTCCAGAAGCAGCGAGCCGGACCGGATCGTGGACGCGATTCCGTCTTGGCCAGTCACCGCCGCGTTCACCACGCTGCCATTGGGCAGCATGGTGATCACAATGTCGGCATCCGCTGCGCCTTCCGCGGGGCTGGAGACCGCCTTCACTGCTTCGAACTCGCCGGCCAGCACCTCGCCCCTAGATGCGTCGAGGTCGAACACATTCACGGCGTAGCCCGCAGCGGCCAGGTGCCGCGCCATCGGCAAGCCCATCACACCCAGACCGACGAAGCACAGTTTCGGCAAGCTCAATTCGATTTCCTCTCTAAATGGTGGAGGAGGCCTCTCCCTCGCGAGGCCAACTCATCACTCCTGGTCGATAACGGCGCCACACCCAGCACAAATGCCGCCGACACTTCAATGAAAACTTGCCTCTGCCTCCGGCTGCCTACCAGCCCACGAGAGGCAGGATCGACGAATTGTCGTCGGTCCAGGCCCGCAGATTTGGCGGAGGAAGGCTGCGCCAGGGATAATCGCCTGACTGCTCGAGACGCGAGAGTCTCTCCTCGCTCCTCGCAAAGGCGATCCACAGCGACGGCGAAGTTCCTTCGGCAAGCTCCTCGCTGTCGAACCTCTGCGCCGCATGCCAGCCGCCAGCGGCCGCCAGAGCCGACATCATCGGCCTGAGATCGAAGAAGCGGTTGGAGACATGGACCAGCAGCAGCCCCTCTGGGTCAAGCGCCGCACCGTAAATCTCGAATGCCTCCTCGGTCAGCAGGTGTAGGGGAATAGAGTCCGACGAGAAAGCGTCGATGGCAAGGATGTCGAACCGTTTGGCCGGCTGCTTCGCCAGCTCCAGCCGAGCATCGCCGATCACCACCTTCGCATGGGGGGCGCAATCGGCGAGGAAGGTGAATGTCCCATCGCGCGAATAGCGCAGGATCCGCGCGTCGATCTCGAAGAAGGTCCAGTCCTGCCGCGGTTTACGGTAGCAAGCCAGAGTGCCCGCCCCCAGGCCGACAATCCCGATGCTGGCATCGGGCTCTGCATGGTCCAGCGCGATGCCGATGCCGGCGCTGTGGCCGTAATAGGAGGTCGGCTCGCGCCGCCGGGCGGGATCGAGCCACTGGCTGCCATGGATCGTCGTGCCATGCGATAATTGCCGCATCCGGCCGCCGGCGACCTCCTCGACGCTGTATACTCCGAAATAGCTGCGGTCGCGCTTGCCTTCGAAGCTCGATTCAAGGGTCGCGATCCCGGTATTGCCGAGCATGATCAGGGCGACGATTGCGGCGAAGGCCCAGCGCACGCCGATCACGGCGATGCCGATAAATGACATCGCGCATACCAGCGCGAGCTTCTCCAGCCCCCTGTTCGCGGCCGCCGCATCCCATAGCGCCAGGGCGAGCAGCGCGGCGAGCAGAACCGCCCCCGCCGCCAACGCGTGCCTCCGCCGGCCCGCTCGCGCGAGATAACTGCCGAATGCGGCGATGAACGGTCGCTGGCGAAGCAGCAGCGCGGCCGCCAGGAGCAGGATCGCGTGCTCGTAGATCCAGTCGAACAGAACCGGTGCGAGCAATGCGGTGAAGGTGCCGCCCAGCGCGCCGCCCGCCGCGATCACGAAGTAGAAATAGGTGAGGTGGCGCGGATCGGGCCGGGTGGCATAAAGCCGCGCATGCAGCGCGACCGACAGCACGAACAGCAGCCCCACCATCGCATAGGCCGCCACCACGTTCGACTGGCCGCCCGACGCCATCGCCAGGCTGCTGATGAAGAGCAGGGTCACAGGCGCATAGCGGGTGAGGACCGCCGCCATCGCGCCCCTCTCGGAAAAGGCGAAGGTGAAGCTGACCAGATAGAGGCCGAGCGGGATGATCCACAGCAGCGGCATCGCCATGATGTCGGTCGTCAGCAGCGTCGTGGTCGAAAGCATCAGGCCGGAAGGCACAGCGGCAAGCGCGAGCCACAGCAGCACGTCGCGCGTCCCTGGACGCTGACCGGCGGCGAGCCAGGCGTGCTCCGCCGTGGCCGCCCCGCCGGATTTCAGCCGCGATGCCGCAGCCAGCGCGACAAGCAGGATCAGCAGGAGATACCCGCCGGTCCAGAGGCCGCTTTGCGCCTGCAGCGGCAGGAGCGGCTCGAGCAGGAAGGGATAGGCAAGCAGCCCGGCAAAGCTGCCGAGATTGGACGCGCCGTAAAGCGAATACGGGTCCCCCGCTTCGGGGGCCGCGGCGAACCATCGCTGCATCAGCGAGGATTGGGCCGAGAGGGTGAAGAATACCGGGCCGATCGTCAGCAGGAACAGCGCCGGCGCCCACAGCACTTCCCATCCCTGGGCAGGCGGCGGCAATTTGGCCAGCGCGATCGGCAAGGTCAGCGCGGACAGCGCCAGCAGCGCCAGGTGAATCGCCGCCTGCCGCGGGAGGCTCATCCGCGCGAGCAGATGGGCGTAGAGATAGCCGCCGAGCAGCAGCGTCTGGAACACGACCATCGCGCTGTTCCAGACATTGGGCGCACCGCCCAGCCGCGGCAGCGCAAGGCGCGCCACCATCGGCTGGATCAGGAACAGAAGAAAGCTGCCCGCGAAGATCACCGCCACGAAGAGCGGCCTGCGCGCGGGAAGCGGAACCGGATCAGCCATCACCTCGCGTCCTTCACGGCAGCGGCGGATGCGGCGCCCGGCCGCCAGCTCCAAAGGCGCCGGGCTGCTTCAGCGCCTCATGCGCCCGGCGCTTCGATCGGAACCACTTCCTCGCTCGTCTTGCGGGCGCGATCGGCGACGCGCGGCTGCTCGAAGCTCGCCAGCACCGGTGCATCGCGGCCATAGATGTCGTTGAAGGTGGTCAGCTCGCCGTTGATGTCCTGCCCCATGGTGAAATAGGTGATGTAGACCGGCATCGTCTTGCCGATCGGCACCTTGTTATATTCACCCGAGACGGAGACGGCGACCGCCTCCTCCTTGGGCATGCCGCCCAGGATCGCCAGCGTGATGCCCAGCTCCAGCGCCCGCTCGGTCCGGATGCAGCCATGGCTGTAGGCGCGGTTTTCCGTATTGAACAAGGCCTTGTTGGGCGTGTCATGGAGGAAGATCGCATGTTCGTTGGGCATGTCGAGCTTCACCACGCCGAGCGAGTTGGTGGGGCCGGGCTGCTGGACGACGCTGATATAGCCGTTCGCGCCGCGCGTCGCCTTGTAGCCCGCATTGCGCGCCCAGCCAGGATTGTTGAGCACTCTCTGGCCCAGTCCTTCGCCCTTCACGATCGACTGCGGCACCGTCCAGGTCGGGTTGAAGACGACCCCTTCCACGATCTCGGCCAGCTGAGGCGTGGCCGTGCGGCCGGGCTTGCCCACGATCGTGCGATAGGTGCGAATGATCTTGTGATTGACCGTCAGCCGCAGCTGATATTCCGGCACATTGGTCATCAGATATTGCGGGCCGAAATCCCTGGCGAGCCAGCGCCATCGGTCCATGTTCGCGCGGATCAGCGCGATGCGCTTCTTCTCGCTGGCCGGAGTTTCGGCGAGCGCCTGCTTCAGCGCGGCATAATCGGGATGATTGGGCGCGAGCTTGGCGACAACGCCGGCGACGTCATGGCTCTTGAGCGCCTCATACATCACCTTGACCGTGGGCATCAGGTCGGGATCGGGATCGACCACGAACCATTGCCGACGCGCGAACATCGGCGTGCGCCCGTCGCGCAGATCCTCCACCAGCCAGGAGAAGCTGCGACTCGCCGCCTGGTTGAGCGCGTCCCCTTCCCCTTCGGCTAGCGCCGCCTGCAACGCTTCGATTTGGTAATCGGCCGGGTCCAGCCCTTCGCTGCCAATTCCCCGGAGCAGGGAGAGCAGAGCGCGCGCATCGTCCAGCGCCCAGCTTTGCACTTCGGGAAGAAGGTTGCCGTTCTCGTCGGTATAGCCCGGAAGCGGCTGGACCATCGGCGCGAAGACGCTGTCGAAGGACGGCGCAGGTGCCCCCGCCGCAGCAGGGGCTGCGCTGGGGGCAGGGGCCGGCGCGGCTTTCGGCGCAGGAGCGGGCGCAGGCGCTTCCGCCGTGCTACGCGGCTGGCCGGGCGCCGTCTGCGCGGGCAGCGAAGCGGACCAGGCAAGCGCCGCCGCGCCGAGAAAGACCAATTTGCGCGCCGAATTCGCCATAGAAAATGCAATGCCCCTTGAAATTGCCCGCGGCGCGGCGCGGAATAGCCCTGCGCATGCCCGGGGTGCTCTATCTGGTCGAACCGCTAATATTCTGCAACCGCTCTGACTGCACCATGAACTGACTGCCGCACGGTCACGACCCCCGGCCCGTTACCGCATGCGCGGTGGCGCCTGCCGCCCCCTGCGCGGCATCCGCCGCGCTGCCTTCCTGCCCCTTGTCCTGCCCATTGGCCTCTGGGGCCGTCTGCCCTTCTTCCTCCTCGCCGGAATCCAGCAGAAATCCGATTCCCGCGCCGACCACGGCCGCCGCGACCAGCGCCGCGGCCATCGCGAAGACATGCAGCGGATCGTTGCCGCGACTGGGCGGGCCGAGGAGTGCCATGGCGATCCCATACAAGGCAGCAACCCCGGCAATCAACGCGATTTGCCGGCGCATTCGCCAACGCGATTGCCGCCCCGCCCACCCTTGACCTTGCAATGCAAAACGAGCAGTTGCGGGTGACCCGGACGCCTTGCCCCGGCGGGGCCGGATGGGCCCGATTGCATGGCATACCACGGCAAAGGACACCGCATTACGATGACCCAGGTCGGCAAGAACTCGCTTGGCACCCGCAGCACCCTGACGGTGGGGGGCAAGGATTACGCCTATTACTCCTTTGCCAAGGCCGCGGAGAAAATCGGCGACGTTTCCCGCCTGCCCTTCTCCATGAAGGTATTGCTGGAGAACCTGCTGCGCTTCGAGGATGGCGGCTTCACCGTTTCGGCCGAGGATATCCAGGCAATCGCCGATTGGCAGAAGAACCCGGTCACCGGCGCGGAGATCCAGTATCGCCCGGCGCGCGTGCTGATGCAGGATTTCACCGGCGTCCCTTGCGTGGTGGACCTCGCCGCGATGCGCGACGCGATCGCGAAGCTTGGCGGCGACACATCCAAGATCAACCCCTTGGTACCGGTCCATCTGGTGATCGACCACTCCGTGATGGTGGACGAATTCGGCCACCCCAAGGCGTTCGAGAAAAACATGGCGCTCGAATATGCCCGCAATGCGGAGCGCTACGACTTCCTCAAATGGGGTTCCAAGAGCCTCGACAACTTCAAGGCCGTGCCGCCCGGCACCGGCATCTGCCACCAGGTGAATCTGGAGCATATTGCCCAATGCGTCTGGTCGAGCGAGGATCAGGACGGCAATCTGGTCGCTTATCCGGATACCTGCGTCGGCACTGACAGCCACACCACCATGGTCAACGGGCTCGGGGTGCTGGGCTGGGGCGTCGGCGGGATCGAGGCCGAGGCCGCGATGCTGGGCCAGCCGGTTTCCATGCTGATCCCCGAAGTGGTCGGCTTCAAGTTCACCGGCAAGCTGGCCGAAGGCGTCACCGCCACCGACCTGGTGCTGACCTGCACCCAGATGCTGCGCGCCAAGGGCGTCGTGGGCCGCTTCGTCGAGTATTTCGGCCCGGGCCTTGCCTCGCTCAGCCTCGCCGACCGGGCGACGCTGGCCAATATGGCCCCGGAATATGGCGCGACCTGCGGCTTCTTCGGAATCGACGACAAGACGCTCGATTATCTGCGCCTCAGCGGCCGCCGCGAAGAGCAGATCGCCCTGGTGGAAGCCTATGCGAAGGAACAGGGCTTCTGGCTCGATCCCAATGCGCCCGATCCGATCTTCACCGCCACGCTGGAGCTCGATCTCGCCAGCGTCGTGCCCTCGCTCGCCGGCCCCAAGCGCCCGCAGGACAAGGTCGCGCTTCCCGATGTCGACGAGCTGTTCAACAGCGAGCTGAAATCCGTCTATGGCAAGAATGCGCCCGTACGCGTGCCGGTGGACGGCGCCAATCACGATATCGGCGATGGCGACGTGGTGATCGCCGCGATCACGAGCTGCACCAACACGTCCAATCCGGACGTGCTGATCGCCGCCGGTCTGGTGGCCAAGAAAGCCAATGAGAAGGGGCTGAAGCCCAAGCCGTGGGTCAAGACCAGCCTTGCCCCCGGATCGCAGGTCGTCACCGACTACCTCAAGAAGGCGGGCCTGCAGGACCATCTCGACGCGATCGGCTTCGACCTCGTCGGCTATGGCTGCACCACCTGCATCGGCAATTCCGGCCCGCTGGCCGAGCCGATCAGCAAGGCGGTGAACAGCAAGGATATCGTTGCTGCCAGCGTCCTTTCCGGCAACCGCAATTTCGAAGGCCGCGTCAGCCCCGATGTGCGCGCGAACTTCCTCGCCTCCCCGCCGCTGGTGGTCGCCTATGCGCTTCGCGGCACCGTCACCACCGACATGGTGAGCACGCCGGTCGGCCAGGACCGTGACGGCAAGGACGTGTTCCTGAAGGACATCTGGCCGAGCAATGACGAGATCGCCAGCATCCGCTCCGGATCGATCGACCGCGCGATGTTCGAAGCGCGCTATGCCGACGTCTACAAGGGTGACGAGCACTGGCAGGCAATCGACGTCGTCGGCTCCGACACCTATCAGTGGCGCGCCGGCAGCACCTATGTCGCCAACCCGCCCTATTTCGAAGGGATGACGATGACGCCGGCGCCGGTCACCGACATCATCGAGGCGAAGCCCCTGGCGATCCTGGGCGATTCCGTCACTACCGACCACATCAGCCCGGCCGGATCGATCAAGGTCGACAGCCCCGCCGGCGAGTATCTCCTGAGCCACCAGGTCGCGAAGGCCGATTTCAATTCCTACGGCTCGCGGCGCGGCAATCACGAGGTGATGATGCGCGGCACCTTCGCCAATATCCGCATCCGCAACGAGATGGTGCCCGGCGTCGAAGGCGGGATGACCACCTATGGTGGACAGGTCATGCCGATCTACGATGCGGCGATGAAGCACAAGGAAGACGGCACCCCGCTGGTGGTGATCGCGGGCAAGGAATACGGCACCGGGTCGAGCCGCGACTGGGCGGCTAAGGGCACCAACCTGCTGGGCGTGCGCGCGGTGATCGTCGAAAGCTTTGAGCGTATCCACCGCTCCAACCTGGTCGGCATGGGCGTGCTGCCGCTGCAGTTCGCCGAAGGCACCACGCGCCAGAGCCTGGGGCTGACCGCCGACGACAGCTTCACGATCGAGGGCCTCGCCAATCTGACGCCGGGGCAGGATGTCGATGTGACCGTCACCCGCGCGGATGGCAGCAGCTTCACTTTCGGAGCGAAGTGCCGGATCGATACTGCCAATGAGATGGAATATTACCTGAATGGCGGTATCCTGCAATATGTGCTGCGCAAGCTCGCTGCCTGAGCGGCCGGCTTGAGACGGAGGAGCGCGCCGGGCTTCGGCCCGGCGCTCCAGCAATCCGCGCCCATTCCGGCGAACTTGCCGCGCCTTGCGTGAATCTGCGCCGGGGTTCTGCCGGCGGAGAGGTTCCGCAGCCCGCATGAACGCATTCGGCACGCCTGCTCTGCCAATTAGTGCCATTATTGATCTTTCTCCCGCGACTCGCGCTGCCATGCGGTTTGGGCACGACTTTGCGGACTATATAACCATCTTGGTTTCAATGTCAAGGGGAGATGTTTCTCTTTTGCGAAATGACGCGGCGCGGGCTATGGACGGGGCTTCGGCCCGTCTTGAGACAGGCCATTCTCCTCGCAGCCTTCGGAAGAAACCCGTGCACAAGCCGCGGCCGCTGGTCGGCCTGATCCGCAATCCGCTAAGCCACCGCAACCGGAACCAGCCGGAGAGAGGCGAGACTTCGTCCTCGCTGCTGGTGCGGGCGCCCACTTCGCATGGCGAGCTGCAGCAGGTTCTGCAAGAGTTCGAAGCGAACCAGATCGAGTACCTCGCAGTGGAAGGCGGGGACGGGACCATGCGCGACGTGCTGACTTGCGGC
>Ga0164243_10007911_pt1 | contig 15801 bp, 17 predicted proteins | sample OricompcompostOP_FD_108781 | JGI IMG/M metagenome (GOLD analysis project Ga0164243, IMG submission 108781) | Organic Plus compost microbial communities from Emeryville, California, USA - Original compost - Organic plus compost (OP) | ecosystem: Engineered > Solid waste > Mixed feedstock >...
CCAGGAGGGGCGGGCGCGCCGGAGCCGGATGGCGGCGCGCGTGCCGTGCTCGGGGCGGTCGGGGCATCCCCGCCCGGTGGAGCCGGGAGTGGGGAAGCCGCGCCGCCAGCCGGCGTCATCGCGTGGCTGTCAGAGCACCGCGACGGGCGCGACCGGGCCTCCCGTGCCGCCGACGAACGGCTCGGGCGTCGCCGCAACAGGAACGTGTGGCGGCCCTCTTGTCCACAGGCTGTGGACTACTCTTCGAGATTCCAGTTCTGACCCTGCGGCATCCCCATCTCCACCAGGTCCAGCGCGTGCACGGGCAGCCACAGGTCCTCCGTCTCGGGCGGGAAGACCTCGGAGGGTGTCGTTGGCCACGGCGGCCACATCGCGCGCGTGGAACCACTCCGGGGTGCGGACCGACAGGCCGGGGGAGGGGTGGCCGTAGCCGTGCCGGTCCCCGGCGAGGCACAGCGCCATCTGCCCCGTCCGCACGAGCACGATGTCACCGGCGCGCACCCGGACGCCCGCCGGCTCCTCCGCCGCCTCCAGGTCCTCCGGCGTGACCGCGTGCCCGCCGTCGAGCCGCGCCACCCCCCGCGCGCGGGCCACGTCGAGAAGCACCCCGCGCGAGACGATGTGCCGCGCCTTGTCGATGCCGTCGAAGCGGGCGCCGCCGTGCGCGGTGACGCTGTCGGGGGGCGGCCGTTGTAGAGCCGGCCGGAGTGCGAGACATGGGCGAGCGCGTCCCAATGGGTCGCCGCCTGAAGGCCCATGACCACGGCGTCGTCGCTGCACGCGACGGTCCCCGGGCCGAAGATCTCCTGGTCGATCTGCACCATGGTGTGCAGCGGGTTGACCCGGCCGGGGATCATCCCGGTCTGCACGCCGTCCTGTTCGAGCGGCAGCGCGAGCGGGACGCGGCGGCCGGAGCGGACGCAGGCCGCCGCCGCGCGGACCACCTCGTCGGTGATCAGGTTCAGCGTGCCGATCTCGTCCTCCGCGCCCCACCGCCCCCAGTTGTTGACGCGCTGGGCGATCAAATCTAACGGACCGTCAGAAACGGCGGGAAGGGGCCGGGGCATGGGGAACTTCTTGGCGGGCAAGGCCGTCGCCGTGACGGGCGCCGGGCGCGGCATCGGACGCGCGGTGGCGCTGGCGGCCGCCGCGGAGGGCGCCCGCGTGGTCGTCAACGACCACGGGGTGTCCGTGGACGGCGCCTCCCCCACCAGCGAGGTCGCCGAGTCCGTCGTCGCTGACCTTCTGAAACGCCGCGGCAGGACGGGTGGTTCGTCCCGGTACAGACGGTACGGGGGGAGTTTTCCACAGGCCCGGAAAACGGCTGCCGCGTTGTCGGTGCCGGGACTTACCGTCGACTGCATGACCTATCGAGACATCGCCTCCAGGCAGGTCCTGGTGTGGGCCGGCACCGCCGTCGCCGCGCGGATGCCGGTCGCCATGACCCCGCTGGCGCTGGTGTTCCTGGTGCGGGAGCGGCCCGGCGGCTACAGCCTGGGGGCGGCGCTCGCTGCGGCCTATGTGCTCGGTGAGATCGTCGCCGCGCCCGTCCTCGGCACCCGCCTGGACCCGGAGCGCGGCCGGCGCCAGCTGACCGCCGGACTCGCGGGCGGCGCCCTGGGGTTCACCGGGCTCGGGGTCTTCGCCGGGTCGCACGCCCTGGTGCTCGGCGCGTTCGCGTTCCTCGCCGGGGCCGCCCCGTCCGCGGCCGCCGGGGGGCAGCGCGCGCTGCTCACCTCCCTGGTGCCGGAGCGTGCCGTGGCGCAGGCGCTGTCGGCGGAGTCGATGCTGATGTCCGGTGTGTGGGCGGTCTCGCCGGTCGCGGTCGCCGGGCTGGCCCTCGCCTGGGCGCCCCGGGTGCCGCTCGGGGGCTGGGGGCTCGGCTCGAAGGGCATGGCCCGATCCTAACGAATGCTGTCCTTCGGGCCAATGGAATCGAGGGCGCGCAGGCCCGAAGCTCGAGGACGTGACTCGGACGACCCCCGCACCCCACGACACCGCCGCCCCGGACGCCTCCGCCTCCGGGTCGCCGTCGCCGCGCCGGCCGCGTGTGCACCGCGCCTGGTTCGTCGCCGCCGTCGCCTTCGTGACCATCCTCGGCGCGGCCGCCTTCCGCTCCCTGCCGGGTCTGCTCATCGACCCGCTCAACGCCGACTTCGGCTGGTCGCGCGGCACGATCGGGGCCGCCGTCTCCATCAACCTGGCGCTGTACGGCCTCACCGCGCCGTTCGCCGCCGCGCTGATGGACCGGTTCGGCATCCGGCGGGTCGTCGCGGTGGCCCTCGTGCTGATCGCGGCCGGGTCGGGGCTGACCTACTGGATGACGGCGGCCTGGCAACTGCTGCTGTGCTGGGGGCTGCTGGTGGGCCTCGGCACCGGCTCGATGGCGCTGGCCTTCGCGGCCACGGTCACCAACCGCTGGTTCACCGAGCGCCGGGGCCTGGTCACCGGCATCCTCACCGCCGCCTCGGCCTCCGGCCAGCTCATCTTCCTGCCGCTGCTGTCCTGGATGGTCGAGGAGCACTCCTGGAGGCCGGCCGTCGTCACCGTCGCGCTCACGGCGCTCGCGGTCGTCCCCTTCGTCTGGCTGCTGATGCGCGACCACCCGGCCGACGTGAATCTCGCGCCCTACGGCGCCACGGAGTTCGTGCCCAAGCCGCCGCCCGCGCAGGGGGCCGCCCGCCGGGCCGTGACCGTCCTCCTCTCGGCGGCCCGCACCGGTCCGTTCTGGCTGCTCGCGGGCACCTTCGCGATCTGCGGCGCCTCCACCAACGGCCTCGTGCAGACCCACTTCGTACCCGCCGCCCACGACCACGGCATGCCGATCACGGCCGCCGCGTCCCTGCTCGCGGTGATCGGTGTCTTCGACGTCGTCGGCACGGTGTTCTCCGGCTGGCTGACCGACCGCTTCGAACCGCGCCGGCTGCTCGCCGTGTACTACGCCCTGCGCGGCGTCTCGCTGCTGTTCCTGCCGATGCTGCTCGCCCCGAGCGTCCACCCGCCGATGCTCTTCTTCATCGTCTTCTACGGCCTCGACTGGGTGGCCACCGTCCCGCCCACGGTCGCCCTGTGCCGGGAGCAGTACGGCGACGACAGCGCGATCGTGTTCGGCTGGGTCCTCGCCTCCCACCAGGTGGGCGCGGCGCTGGTGGCGTTCCTCGGCGGGGTCGCGCGGGACGTGTTCGGCACCTACGACATGGTCTGGTACGCGTCCGGCGCCCTGTGCGCGGCGGCGGCGCTGATGGCCCTGGTGATCCGGCGCCGCCCGGCGCCCGCCGTCCCGGCCCTCTGAGGCGCGCTCACCGGAACCGGCCCCGGTGGAAGAGCAGCGGCGCCCCGTCCCCGTCGGAGGCGCCCAGGGCGTCCACCCGCCCGACGACGATGAGGTGGTCGCCGCCCGGGTGCACGGCGTGGACCGTGCAGTCGATCCAGGCGAGCGTGTCCGCCAGGCGCGGGGAGCCGGAGACCGGCGCCGGGTCGTGCCGCACCCCGGCGAACTTGTCGGCGCCGCTCACCGCGAAGGCGCGGCACAGCTCCTCCTGCCCGGCGGCCAGCACGTTGACGCAGAAGACGCCCGCGCGGGCGATGCGCGGCCAGGTCGCCGACGTACGGTAAAGGAACTGACACCTCGTCAGGAACCGTCGTGCAGACGGAAGTCGGGCGAACGGAAGTCCGAACGGAAGTCGGACGAACGGAAGTCGGGCGGACGGAAGCCGGACGGACGGAAGTCGGGCGGAGGCCCGCCGGCCCGGCTCGCGGGCGGGCCGGGTCAGACGGGCAGCCGGGCGACCGCGCGGCGCCGGTCGCGGGCGACGGACCGGGCGATCTTCTGCGCGTCGAGCGCCATCTCCCGCAGATTGCCGCTGATGGGGTTGGTGTAGCCGGTGAAGTGCAGGCCGGGCGCGTCCGCCGGGGTCCGGGCGCCCCGCACGCCGGGTCTGCCGCGCTCGTCGAGCACGCCGAGGTGCCCGACCAGGCCCTCCAGGCCGCGCGCGTAACCGGTGGCGGCGACGACGGTGTCCGGTGAGATCCGGCTGCCGTCCGCGAGGACCACCTTGTCGGCGTCGAAGCCCTCGACGGCGGCGACGATCTCGATCCGGCCCCGGCGCACCGCGTCGACGAGCCCGACGTCCAGGACGGGGATCGCGCCCTCCCTGACCCTGCTGTACAGGCCGGTGTCGGGGCGCGGCAGCCCGTGCGCCGACAGGTCCGGGACGCTGAGCCGGGCCACGGGCCGCGCCAGCCGGTCGACGAGCCGTACGGGCAGCCGCCGTACGAGGATGCTGGTGAACTGCGCGGGCCACCCGGCGGTCGAGCGGCGCACGATGTGCGGCACCGTCCGCACCGCGAGCCGCACCCGGGCCGCGCCGCCCTCCACGAGGTCCACGGCGATCTCGGACCCGGTGTTCCCGGCGCCCACGACCAGGACGTCCCGGCCGGCGTAGGGGGCCGGGGAGCGGTAGTCGCCGGCGTGCAGCAGTTCACCGCCGTAGCCCTCGCGTCCGGGCCAGTCGGGGATGCGCGGCGTGTGGTTGTACCCGGTGGCGACGACGACGGCGGCGCCCGCCAGCTCCCGGCCGCCGGTGGCGTGCAGCAGCCAGCCGGAGCCGTCCGGCGCGGGGTCGACGCGGGAGACCTCGACGCCGGTGACGATCTCCAGGTCGTGGTGCTCGGCGTACTTCTCCAGGTAGCGCACCATGTCGTCGCGGGACACCCAGCGCCCGAAGCGGCGCGGCATCGGCAGGCCGGGAAGCGCCGAGAGGCGCCGGGTGGTGTGCAGGTGGAGCCGGTCGTAGTGCCCGCGCCACGAGGCGCCGACCGCGTCCGACCGCTCCAGGACGACGGCCCGTATGCCGCGGGCCCGCAGGGCGTACGCGGCGGCGAGTCCGCCGGGGCCGCCCCCGACGACGTAGACGGGGCGTTCCGGGAGCTGGGGGGTGTCGGCCATGATTCGGAGCGTAATCACGCAATTGGTTGATGGGTCTCGGTCAAGCCCGGAATTGATTGCGGATCGATCACGACTGTAGGAGACCCGGGTGGGGCCTGTGACGTAGCTCTCCTGGTTGTGGGCGCGGGGTCCGGGATGCGGGGGCGCGGTGGGCTCGGCGATCTGTGCCCACCTGCCCTTTCGCGCCCCGGGAGTTAGGATCCGGGCCCATGGCCCTCACGGTGAACGACGTGGAACGGTTCGAGGCGGCCCGGCCCCGTCTGGAAGCCATCGCCTACCGGCTGCTCGGCTCGGCGAGCGAGGCCGAGGACGCCGTCCAGGAGACGTTCCTGCGCTGGCAGGCCGCCGACGTGGAGCGCGTCGAGGTCCCCGAGGCGTGGCTGACCAAGGTGCTCACCAACCTGTGCCTCAACCAGCTCACCTCGGCCCGCGCCCGCCGTGAGACCTATGTGGGCCAGTGGCTGCCCGAGCCGCTGCTCGCCGGGGACCCGATGCTGGGCCCGGCCGACACCGCCGAGCAGCGCGAGTCGGTCTCGTACGCCGTGCTCGTCGTGCTGGAGCGGCTCTCGCCCGGCGAGCGGGCCGTGTACGTGCTGCGCGAGGCGTTCGACTACGGCCACCGCGAGATCGCCGAGATCCTCGACATCACCGAGGCCGCCAGCCAGCAGATCCTGCACCGCGCCCGCAAGCACGTGGCGCGGGGCAAGGCGCGGGCCGAGGTCGACGAGGCGGCGGCCCGGCGGATCGTCGACGAGTTCCTCACCGCCGCCGTCAGCGGCCGGACCGAGCCGCTGGTGCGGCTGCTCACCGAGGACGCGGTCGCGGTCGGCGACGGCGGCGGGAAGATCCCGGCGCGGGCCAAGGCCGTCGAGGGGACCCTGGCGGTCGCGAAGTTCCTGCGGGGCCTGTTCAGGCCCAGCGAGGCCAAGCGGGCCCTGGTGGGCGGGTCGCCCGAGTACTACGCGACGACCGCCAACGGCGAGCCCGCCCTCGTGGCGGTCGTCGACGGCCGGGTCGTCGGCGTGATGTGCGTGGAGGTCACCGAGGACGGCCTCGCCGCGTTCCGCAGCCAGGTCAACCCCGACAAGCTGGAGCGCGCTACCCGCGTCTGGCAGGCCCGTGACCACGGGGAACCGCTGGTGCGCGGCGCGTTCTGACCGGCGTACGGCGTCGGTGTCCACGATGTGACGTGGTTCACATCGCATACCTGTCAGGAATCGGCGGGCCGTCCGGTTCAGGTGGCGAACCCGCTGAAGACAGGAGCAAGGACATGCAGCACCGCATCATCGTGCTCGGGGGCGGCTACACCGGAGCGTTCGCCGCCGGGCGGCTCGCCAAGCGCCTGCACGGCGACGACGTCACCGTCACCCTGGTCAACACGGAGCCCGACTTCGTCGAGCGCGTCCGGATGCACCAGCTCGCCGTGGGGCAGACCCTCAAGCCCCGGCCGTTCGCCGAGATCTTCCGGGGCACCGGCGTCGATCTGAGGATCGCCCGCGTCACCGCCGTGGACGCCGACCGGAAGACGGTGGCCGTGGAGGACGCGGACGGCACCGGGGAGCTGGAGTACGACACCCTCGTCTACGCGCTCGGCAGCGGCTGGGACGACCAGGGCGTCCCCGGCGTCGCCGAGCACGCCTTCGAGCTCGCGAGCCGGCCCGGCGCGCTGCGGCTGCGCGACCGCCTGGCCGCGCTGGACGCCGGAGCGCCCGTGGTCGTGGTCGGCGGCGGCCTCACCGGCGTGGAGGCCGCGACCGAGATCGCCGAGGCCCGCCCGGACCTCGACGTCTCCCTGGTCGTGCGCGGCGGACTCGGCGACTGGCTCTCCGACAAGGGCCGCCGGCACCTGCGCAAGGTCGTCGGCCGGCTCGGGATCACCGTCCACGAGGACACCACCGCCACCGGGGTGGAGGCCGACCGGGTCCGCACCGCGGGCGGCGCCGGGATCCCCGCCGAGGTCACCGTGTGGACCACGGGTTTCGCCGTCCACCCGATCGCGTCGGCCACCTCCCTGGAGGTCGGCGACCGCGGGCAGATCGTGGTCGACGTGACCATGCGCTCGGTCTCCCACCCGGACGTCTACGCCATCGGCGACGCGGCCCTCGCGCGGGGCGTCGGCGGCAAGCCGCTGCGCATGTCGTGCGCCTCGGGCGGCTTCACCGCCTGGCAGGCCGCCGACGCCATCGTGGCCCGGCTGACCGGGGGCAAGCTGCCGAAGGTCCCGCTGCGCTACTTCAACCAGTGCGTCTCGCTGGGCCGCAGGCAGGGTCTGATCCAGTACGTCACCGGCGACGACCGTCCGGTCCGCGCGGTCCTGAGGGGCCGGATCGCCGCCTTCTACAAGGAGCTGATCTGCAAGGGCGCCGCCTGGAACGTCGGCAACCCGGGGATGGGCATGCCGCTGCGCCGGCGCCGCGTGGTGGCCGGTCCCGAGGCCGCCGTCTCCCCGGCCGAGGCGGCCGCCTGAGCCGCCCGATGGCGTGCCCCGGCCGGGGGGCGGCCGGGGCGCCCGGACGATTGTCAGGCCCCATGGATCTGACGTGCCGTCAGATCCATGGACGCGATCTGGCTCACAGGCGCTCAATGGCCGGCCGTGCTCCGGATAGGACTCGGCCTGTGGTGGCTGGAGAGTTGGCGGCACAAGGACCGCCGGAGCCGGCCGGCCGGCTCCGGGATCGCCTGGGCGGCGGACGTGGCCGCCGAGCACCGCTGGCCCGCCGTCCGCGCGGGCTTCGACCGGGTGGTGGCACCCCGGCCCCGGGTCATGGCCCATGTGGTCCTGCACGCCGAACTGGCCCTGGGACTCGGCCTGGTGCTGGGGTTCCTCACCCCGGTCGCCCTCGCCGGCGGGCTGCTGCTCAACCTGCTGTATCTCACCCTGATGATCCACGACTGGGCCGAGCAGGGGCAGAACGGCATGATGGCGCTGATCTCCGTCGTCGCGCTGTTCGGGATGTCCTGGCAGTCCTGGTCGGTGGACGGCGCGCTCGGATGGTTCGGATGAGCGGGCCCCGGTACGACGTCCCCGAGCCGGACGCCTTCACCCGCCCCTACTGGGACGCGGCCGCCGCCGGCCGGCTGCTGCTGCGGCGGTGCCGGGCCTGCGGACGCGCCCACCACTACCCCCGCGAGTCCTGCCCGCACTGCTGGAGCGAGGACGTCGTCCGGGAGACCGCGAGCGGCCGGGCCACCCTCTACACCTGGTCCGTCGTGCACCGCAACGACCTGCCGCCGTTCGGCGCGCGCGTCCCGTACGTCGCGGCCGTCGTCGACCTGGCCGAGGGTCCCCGGACGGCGACCGGGCTCGTCAACTGCCCGGACCCCGCCCGGCTGCGGGCCGGCCTGGCGCTCACGGCCGCCTTCCCGGACGGAGTGCCGATGTTCCGCCCGGCCCCCTGATCGTCCGCGTTTCAATGGACCCATGACCGACGCCGCCATACGCCCCGCGCCCCGCCCCTTCCCGGACCTGCACGGCCACGGACTGCTGCTGCGCCCCTGGGACCCGGAATCCGAGGCCGACCTGGACGCCTGGTTCCGGGGCCGCGCCGACCCGGAGTTCCGGCGCTGGAACACCCCGCTGTCGCTGGCCACGGACCGCGAGGGCGCCCTCGCCTCCCTGCGGACCGCCGTATCGGACACGGCGGACGGCTCGGCGGCGTACTGCGTGACCGACGCCGCGACCGGCACCCCCCTCGGGCATGTCGGCGTGACGGTCGTCAGCCGGCGCATGGACTACGGCCTCGTCGGCTACTGGGTGCTGCCCGAGGCCCGCGGCCGGCGCGTGGCGGTCCGCGCGCTCGCCCTCGCCGCCCGCTGGGCGCTGACCGCGCCGGACGGCCCCCGGCTGCACCGCCTCGAACTCGGGCACGCCGTGGGCCACGACGTCTCCTGCCGTGTCGCCGAGCGCTGCGGTTTCCCCGCCGAGGGCACCCTGCGGGGCGCGATGTGGGAGGCGGGACGGCACGACGCGTACCGGGACGTGCACCTGCACGCCCGGCTCGCCACCGACCCGGAGCCCGACGGCCCCTTTACCCCAACGCCCGCCCCCGCGTGACGACTTGTGTCGTCTTGGTGTCCACGGCGAAGAAAAGTGCACAACGCCGGGCGGGGCGCGGGATCATGAGGCATGCGCCCGGACGACTGGTACTCCACCCAGGACCTCAACGGCTTCCTGTCCCACGCCGGAGGCTTCCTGCGCTCACGCCCCGACCTGCACACCGTCGCCCTGACGGTCACCGAGACACTGCGCGTCAACGGGCCGCGCGCCTACGGCGACGAGGCCCCCGTGTTCGGGGCGCTGGAACGTGACGGGCAGGTGCGGGCCGCCTACTTCCGCACCCCGCCCTACCGCCTGAACGTCACCCCGCTCACCCCCGACGAGGCCGATGCCCTCGCCGCCCACCTGCTCGCCCTCGGGCACGCGGTGCCCGGCGTCATCGCCGCCCAGGAGACCGCGGAGGCGTTCGTCGCCGCCTGGCAGCGGCACACCGGCGCGCGCGGCACCGTCGGACAGCGCCAGCGCCTGTACCGGCTCGGCAACCTGACCGTCCCGCAACCCGTCCCGGCCGGCCGCGCCCGCGTGGCAGGCCCCCAGGACCGGGAGCTGCTGGCCCAGTGGTACGGCGAGTTCACCGAGGCCACCGGGCACGCGCCCGCGCGCGATCCGGGCGCCTGGGCCGACGCCCGCGTCTCCTACGGGGGCGTCACCCTGTGGGAGGGCGAGGACGGCACCCCCCTCGCCATGGCCGGGGTGACGCCCCTGATCGCCGGGCAGGTCCGCATCGCCCCCGTCTACACCCCGGCCGAGCTGCGCGGGCGCGGCTACGGCGGCGCGGCCACCGCCGCGGTCACCCGGTCCGTGCTCACCTCCGGGGTGCGCGAGGTGCTGCTCTTCACCGACCTGTCCAACCCGACGGGCAACGGCCTGTACCAGCGCATCGGCTACCGCGCGGTCGCCGACTTCACCGCGTACGACCTGCACCGCGCCCGCTGACGCCCGTTCCCCTCACGGCCGGATCACGGCCAGAGCAGCTCCTTGTCCCATCCGGCCTCCGTACGCCGGTAGACGAGCCGTACGTGCCGGCGCCGCGCGTCGCCCTGGAAGAACTCCACCTCGTCGGGGCGCAGCCGGTACAGCGTCCAGGTCGGCACGGGCGCGTCCGGTTCCTCACGGGCCCGCTCCCAGGCGGCCTCCGACGCCCGCGCCAGCTCCCCGGGGGAGGCGAGCACCTCGCTCTGCCGGCCGGTCAGGGCCGCCGCGAGGGCGCCGGTCGAGCGGGCGCGCAGATCGGCCCGCGACTCGCCGGACGGGGCGGCCGTCACCGGGCCGCGCACCCGCACCTGACGCCCCCGCGCCGGCCAGTAGAAGCCGAGGGCGGCGTAGGGGCGCGCGGCGAGCTGGCGGCCCTTGCGGCTGTCCCGGTGCGTGGCGAAGGACCAGCCGGACGCGTCGGCGCCGTGCAGCATCACCGTCCGCACGTCCGGCAGGCCCTCCTCGTCCGCGGTGGCGAGGGACATCGTGTGCGGCTCCGTCTGCCCGGCCGCGACCGCGTCGGCGAACCAGGCGGTGAACAGCTCCAGCGGAGCCCCGGGCGCGCCCGAGGGGTCGAAGGAGGGCAGCTCGACGTCCCACACCCGCAGCGACCTCAGCAGGTCGTGAAGATCCGTTCCCATGCCGCGATTGTCCCGTGCGGGGAGCCGGCCGGGCGCGGCGTCAGATCTGTCCGAGGTCCGTCGACAGCCAGTGCTCGGGCCGCATGTGGACGACGACCTGCTCACCGTGGTTCTTCCAGGCGAAGTCGACGTAGCCGTCGACCTTCTCCGGCGGCAGATAGCGCGCCGAGATCTCCCGCAGGTCCTCCAGGGTGGCCGGGACGGTCCGCAGGACGGGGCCCTCGACGGAGACGTACCGGATCGTCGGTTCGACCTGGTCCACCAGCAGGGAGAACCGCCGGGCCTCCTGGATGCGCCGGTTCTTGCGGGAGTCGAGGCCGGTCAGCACCCACACGTCCCCGCCGGGGGTGTACTGGTACCAGACGGGCACGGTCAACGGGCCCCGCCCGTCGCCGCCGTCGACCGCCAGCGCCGCGATGTGCGGCTCGGCGAGGAACTGCTCACGCTCTTCCCGGGTCAGTGCCATACCGTCTCCTTCGGTGGGTTCACTCCCTTCCCACTACCAACGTCCCCGACGAGCAGAACCATCCCCCCGTCGCCGACACCACGCCCAGCCGAGGCGGCTCCCCCGTCCGGCCCCGCCGGGCCACCTGGCGCTCCCCGGCCTCGCCCCGCAGCTGGCGCACCGCCTCCACCAGCAGGAACAGCCCGCGCATCCCCGGATGCTGGGCCGACAGGCCGCCCCCGTCCGTGTTCACCGGCAGCTCCCCGCCGCGCACCAGCAGCCGCCCCTTCCCGACGAACGCCCCGCCCTCGCCGTTGGCGCAGAAACCGAGGTCCTCCAGGGTCACCAGCGTCATGTAGGTGAAGGTCTCACCTCGGCCCTCCTGATATGACGGACCGTCAGATCCGAGGGGAAGAGCCGGAGGGGACCGCCCATGGACACCAGCCTCACCCCCGAGCAGGAAGGCGTCCGGCGCGCCCTGCGCACCCTGCTCGACCGCCGCTGCGGCCCGGCCGAACTGCGCGCCGCCCTCGACACCCCCTCCGGCCACGACCCCGCCCTGTGGACGGCCCTCGCCGGACAGCTCGGCCTGCCCGGCCTCGCCCTGCCCGAGGCGTACGGCGGCGTCGGCTGCCCGGTCACCGAGCTCGCCCTCGCCTGCGAGGAGACCGGACGGGCCCTGGCGCCCTCCCCGCTGACCGCCACCGCCGTCCTCGCCGCCCCACTGATCGCCGCGCTCGGCACCCCCGGCCAGCGCAAGGAGCTGCTGCCACGCCTCGCCTCCGGCGCGCTCACCGCCGCCCTCGTCGTGGACGGCACCGCCCTCGCCACCGCCCTCGCCCTGACCGGCGGCAACGGCGGCGACTGGGCCGGCGGCGGACGGGCGGGCGGAATCCAGGCCCGCCGCGACGGGGACGGCTGGCGGCTGTACGGGCAGGCCGGCCAGGTGCTCGACGGACACAGCGCCGGGCTGCTGGTGGTCGCCGCACGCACCGGGGGCCACACCCGCCCGAGGACCCTGCTGTTCCTGGTGCCCGGCGACGCGGCCGGGGTGACCCGGGCCCGGACGACCGCCGTCGACGCCACCCGCCCGCGGGGCCGTGTGCAGCTGCGGGACGTCACCGCCCGGCTGCTGGGGGAGGAGGGCGCCGACGTGCCCGGCGCCCTCGCGGAGACGGGGGACCGGGCCGCCGCCGTGCTGGCCTGCGAGGCCGTGGGCGCCGCCGGCCGGGCCCTGGAACTGACCGTGGAGCACGTAGGGCGGCGCGAGCAGTTCGGGCGGCCGATCGGCTCCTTCCAGGCCGTCAAGCACCGGCTGGCGGACGTGTACGTCGAGGTGCAGACGGCCCGGTCCGCCGCGTACTACGCGGCCTGGGCGGCGGCCCACGGCGAACGGGCCGGCGGCCTCGCCCTCGCGCAGGCCCTCGGGGCGCTGCGGACCGCCGCCGCCGAGGCGATCCAGTTCCACGGCGGCCTCGGTTTCACCTGGGAGCACGAGGCGCACCTGTACTTCAAGCGGGCCGCCGGCGACGAACTGCTCCTCGGACCGGTGCACCGGCTGCGCGCCCACGCCGCCGGGACCGCCCGGCTCTTCGAGGCGCACGGGACAGGGGAGGTGCCGGTGTGAGGCTGCCGCGCTCGGCCGTACGGGCCGTCCAGAAGGTGTCCGCGACCCGCGGCTTCGCCCGGGCCGCCCCGCACGTCGTGCCCGCCCTCGACCGGGCCGTGCACCGGCTCACCCGGGGAAAGGTGCTGCTCAGCGCGGTGATGCTGCCCGGTGTGGTGCTGACCTCCACGGGGGCGCGCAGCGGACTGCCCCGCCGTACGCCGCTCGCCTGCGTGCCCGAGGCGGGGGGCCGCTCCTGGCTGCTCGTCGGGTCCGACTTCGGCCGGCCCGGCCACCCCGCCTGGACCCACAACCTGCTCGCCCGCCCCGACGCCGAGATCGACTGGAAGGGCCGCACGATCCCCGTCACGGCCGCGCTGCTCACCGGGGAGGAACGGGAGGCGGCCTGGCGGGCCGCCGTGGCCCTGTGGCCCCCGTACGCGGCCTACCAGGCCCGGGTGGACCGGCGGATCCGGGTCTTCCGCCTCACCGCACGGGGCGGGGCGCGCTGACCCGAAAGCGACCGTGGCATTTGCCCGGCACCCGGCCCCGCGGGGGAGGATCCGTCCCATGGACGACGTGGACAGACGCATCCTCGCCGAGTTGCAGCGAGACGGCAGGCTGACCGTGACGGAGCTCGCCGCGCGGGTGGGGCTCAGCGTCTCGCCGTGCCACCGGCGGCTGCGCGAGCTGGAGCGGTCCGGAGCCATCGGCGGGTACCGGGCGGTGGTGGACCCGGCCGCGGTCGGGCTCGCCTTCGAGGCGCTCGTCTTCGTGTCCATGCGGCAGGAGGACCGGGACACGGTCGCCGGGTTCGAGCGGGCGCTCGGCGAGGTCGCGGAGGTGCTGGAGGCGCAGCGGCTGTTCGGGGAGCCCGACTACCTGCTGCGGGTCGTCGCCGCCGATCTCGCCGCCTACCAGCGGCTGTACGACGAACGGCTGGCCACGCTCCCCGGCGTGCAGCGGCTGACGTCGACGCTCGTGATGAAGCACGTGGTGAAGGACCGCCCGCTGCCCGGCCGGACCGGGCCGTGACGCACGGCAGGCGGCGGCCCGGGACGGACCGCCGCCTGCCAGACAGGACTTGTGGGGCGCTAGCCGGCCGGGGACCGCCCCGCCGGCCGCTCGGGTGTCACTTCGTGGGCTTCTTGCCGGTCACGCCCAGGTGCACCAACAGGGCCAGGTTGGGCTTGAGTTCGGCCTGCTTGACGCCCCAGCTCTGGAAGCCCTTCTGGTGCGAGGCCACCGCGGCGAGCATCGCGACGAGCGACCCGGCGACGGCCGCGGGGTTGACGTCCTTGTCGACCCGGCCCTTCGACTGGAGCTGCGTCACCGCGTCCGCGAGGGAGTTGTTGACCGAGTTGAGGATCTTCATGCGGATCTTGTAGAAGCGCTTGTCGCCCTCGGACGCGCCGAGGTCGACGACCCGCAGGATCGCGTCGTTGCGGCGCCAGAAGTCCAGGAAGCCGTCGACGAGTTCCTGCGCGGTCTGCCAGCCCGCCTTCCCCACCCAGCTGCGGCCCTCGACGAGAGCGGTCAACTCCGCGCCCTCGGTGGCCATCTGCTCGGCGATCTCCAGGACGGCACCCTCGACGTCCGGGAAGTACTGGTAGAAGGTGGCGGGCGAAGTGCCCGCCTTCCGGGCGACATCGATGACTTTGACGTCCCGGTACGGGGAAGAGCTGAGCATCTCGCTGAGGCAGTCGAGCAGCTTCTGCCGGGTCGCCTGCCCACGCCGGCCGGCCACACGGCCGTCGACGGTACGCACTTGTCCTGTCATGTCGTCAGCTTACCGAGGCGGCATCGGGGCGCGATTCGGCCGACTGCAAATGGGGTGCACCGGGGTGCGGGGGCTGGTGTGCCTGGTCTGCGGGGTGCGCGCGGGGCCGTTACGTTGGCGGTATGGCCGAAAACAGGGCATCCGCAGACGGAACGGATCAGGTGGAGGGCGTTCCGTGCTGGGTGGACGCACAGCTCCCCGACGTGGAAGCGGGCAAGCGGTTCTACGGCGAGCTCTTCGGCTGGGCCTTCGAGGAGGCGTACGGCCCCGCCGTATGGGCCCTGCGGGACGGTGAGCGGGTGGCGGCGCTGACGCCGAAGACGGACGGGCGGATGCCCAGTGTGTGGACCGTGTACTTCGCGACCCCGGACGCCCGGGCGCTCACGGGGCGGATCCGGCAGGCCGGCGGGCAGGTGGTCACCGCGCCCGTGGAGGTGGGCGCGGGACTGGGCACGGCCGCGCTGGTGACCGATCCGGAGGGCGCGGTCTTCGGGCTGTGGGAGGCGGGCACGCACTCCGGGTTCGGGCGCCGGCACGAGCCGGGGACGTTCGCCTGGGCCGAGCTGTACGCCCGGGACACCGAGGCCGCCAACACCTTCTACGGCGGGCTCTTCCACGACGCCCTGTTCGGTCCGGGGGCGGAGCCGGACTTCGGGCGGGCGGCGGTCGGGGAGGTGTTCGCGGAGATGATGCCGCCGCACTTCGTCGTCCACTTCCGCGTCGAGGACTGCGCGGCCGCGCTCGGCCCGGTCGCCCGGCTCGGCGGGCGGGTGCAGGTCCCGCCCTTCGGGACGTCGTACGGAACGGTCGCCGTCGTCACCGACAATCAGGGGGCGTCGTTCGCCCTCCTGGAGCGCTGAGCGGGGCGTTCCGGCAGGTGGGCGGGGTGTGCGGCGGTGATCCATGTACCGGTTTGTCCGGAGACACCCCTTTTTCGACCCGGGTTCGCCACCGGGCGCCCGGACAGGAAGAATCGGGGTGCGTGCCGCCGAGGCGGTGCGGTGGTGAGACGCTGCACGGGGTCACGTACATATGTGGGTGCACGGGGCCCGTACGGGGAGGTGGCAGGCAGAGTGGTGGATCAGCTGACGCAGCACGATCCGCGCAGGATCGGGCCGTTCGAGGTGCTCGGACGGCTGGGCGCCGGCGGCATGGGGCTGGTCTATCTCGCGCGGTCGGCGTCGGGCCGGCGCGTGGCGATCAAGACGGTCCGTACGGAGCTCGCCGAGGACCAGCTGTTCCGCGTGCGCTTCACGCGCGAGGTGGAGGCGGCCCGGGCGGTCTCCGGCTTCTACTCGGCCGCGGTGGTCGACGCCGACCCGCGCGCCGCCGTGCCGTGGCTGGCCACC
>Ga0164243_10007914_pt1 | contig 15798 bp, 14 predicted proteins | sample OricompcompostOP_FD_108781 | JGI IMG/M metagenome (GOLD analysis project Ga0164243, IMG submission 108781) | Organic Plus compost microbial communities from Emeryville, California, USA - Original compost - Organic plus compost (OP) | ecosystem: Engineered > Solid waste > Mixed feedstock >...
CTCGTCCGTGTCGCTGCGCGTGAAGACGTGGGACAGCGCGGGGGCGACGTTCACCGAGACCGTGATCGACGCGATCGCCGTGAAGGACCGCGGTCCCGGAGGACCCGGCCCGGGCGGACCCGGCCAGGGCGGCTGACACCCTCTGGAGCGGCGCTCACGAAGCCCGTCGCGCGATCGCGCGGGCGCCCGTGAGCGCCGTTCCGCTCGCCGCGGTGAGGATTCGCCGTCACGGGATGACGGCGCCTGCGACCAGCCCCAGCACCGAGGCGCCGATGCAGACGACGAGCATGCCTCCCGCGTGCACGATGGCCGCGAGCCACCGCCCCTTGCGCAGCAGGCCGAGCGCCTCGACGGACGCGGTGCTGAACGTGGAGTACCCGCCGAGCAGCCCGACCCCGAGGATCGACCGCACGTCGCCCGACCCGAAGTGCGCCGACGCGTACGCCGTGACGAACCCGAGCACGAGGCATGCCGTCGCGTTGACGATGATCGTCCCGAGTGGCACCGAGGTGCGATTGCCACGCTGCACGCCGGTGTCGACGAGGAACCGCAGCGCCCCGCCCAGACCGCCCGCGAGCGCCGTCAGCACGAGGATCATGCGGCACCCTGCCCGTCCGCTTCACGACGACCGAACGCGGATGCCACGGCCCCCGCGCCGATCGCCGCGGCGACGACGCCGAGCACGATGCTCACGAGCCCGTAGGCCACCGCGACCGCAGCCTGGCCTGCGCCGGCGAGCTGGTCGATCTCTACCACGAAAGTGCTGTAGGTCGTGAAGCCGCCGACGACGCCCGTGCCGACGCCGAGGCGGAGGGTCCGTCGCCTCCCGGTGTCCGGCCCCCGCAGCGCGAGCGCCTCGATGAGCGCGCCGAGCGCGAAGCTGCCGACGACGTTGATGGCGAACGTCGCCCACGGCCATTCGCCCGGCGTGTGCGGGAACGCGAGCTCGATGCTCGCGCGGAGCAGAGTGCCGACCGTCGCGCCGGCGGCGACGAGCAGAGCCAGACCGACGAAGCGCACGGCTCCACTCTGCCGCATCGGCTCGGCAGCGCGGCGTGCATCGTGAGGCGCAGCGCTATGACGTCCCCTGACCCGTCATGCCTCCCTTCGGCGGCGCATAGTCGGGATGAGGATCGCCATTCCAGCCGACACCAAGGCGACGGCGGTGATCAGCGGCGGCATGGCGTCGGATGCGCCGGTGGCGGCGAGCTGCCCGACGTCACCCGCAGGCGTCCCCGTCGGCGGATCCGTCGGCGGGTCTGTCGACGGCCGGCTTCCGGGGTCGCTCGCCCATTGCGCGTACAGTGTCCCGTCGGCCGTGAACGGGTGTGTCTGGCCGTCGGCGTACGTCGTCCCGGAGCCGTCAGCGGCCGTGTTCCAGCCGGTGAAGGCGTGACCGTCGCGGGTGAACGCACTCGAGTGCAGCACGGCGGCCGTGTACTCCGACTGCGGGCTCATCGTCCCGGTGCCGCCGTTCGCGTCGAACGTCACCGTCCATGGGCCGACCGTCCGCGCGCGGTCGTCCTATTGCGCGTACAGAGTGCCGTCGGCGGTGAACGGGTGCTGGGCCTGGTTCGGATAGCTCGTGCCGCTCCCGTCGGCGGCAGTGTTCCAGCCGTCGAAGAAGAAGCCGGCGCGGATGAAGAGGTTCGGAGCGAGCGCCGTGGGAGTGCTCGAGCTCTGGGGGTTCATCGTCCCGGTGCCGCCGTTCGCGTCGAAGGTCAGCCTGACCGGTCCCGTCGGCGTGGCCGGGCCCGCGAGCGCGGACGGCAGACTCGGGCCGTTGGCGTTGTACGCCATCACCTCGACGGTGTACGCGGTGCCGTTGAGCAGGCCGGTGATTGTCGCGGGGCTCCCCGCGACGGTGACTGTGGTGCCGCCGGGCGAGCCGTTCGGGTGCGCGGTGATGGTGTACCCGGTGATGGGCGAGCCGCCGTCCCCGACGGGTGCATCGAACGTGACCGTCACCTCGGCGTCCCCGGCGGCGACGGACACGTTCCGGGGCACGCAGGGAGTGTTATAGGTGAAGCCGTTCGCGATGGTCTCGGTCAGCGCGCTGCCGCCGAGGGTGTAGCTGACCACGACGTCCGCAGGACCGCACACGTCCGGAGGCGCAGCGGGTGTGAGGGATACCCAGTCGGGTCCTTGGGTCTGAAGGGCACCCGACGGCACGCCCGCGACCGAAACCCCGGTCACGATGATGCCGGGATCCGCTCCGTCGATGACCCCACCCATGGACGTGCCCCCCGAGGTGGGGCCGGAAGACGGATAGCCAGGGTCCAGCGCCGCGTGCGCCGCGGTCGGGATCATCAGCGCCGCCACGGAGAGCAAGATCGTGAAGGCCTGCCGCGACCGGGAAAGACGGGGTCTCGTCCCGCTCCGCGCGGCCTGTCGGTTCGTCATCGAGTCTCTCATCGGGTCTCCCTCCGGCGCGGCAGCCACCGTCCCATTCCGCGCTGACATCAACGTGGCCGTACTATTGATTTGTCATCATATGACTTACGGATATCGCCTCGCTACCGCACCACGCGTTCACCGGCTGGGCGCAGGAGGCGGTCGCGGACGGTCACGGCGACGCCGTCCTCATCGTTGGAAGGGATGACCTCGTCGGCGACGGCGAGCGCCTCGGGCGCCGCGTTGGCCGGCGCGAAACTGAGGTCGGCGAGCCGCATCATGTCGACATCGTTGAGGTTGTCGCCGAAGACCACGAGCGCGTCGGCGCCGAGGTCGCTCGCGAGCTCGCGCACGGCCTCGGCCTTGCCTGTGCCCTCGGCGGCGAGCTCGAGACAGTCCCGCCCGGTGTAGACGTTGCGGTACGGGATGGGACGCACGCCCGAGATCCCGTCGATGTCGCCCAGTACCTCGGCGAGCTGCGCATCGTCACCCACGACGGCGATGTAGACGACCGCGCCCGCGCGGGTCCAGCCGTCCGGTCCGAGCCTGCGAGGCTCCCCGTACTCGGCGCGGCTGGCCGCACTGTTGTACTGCGTCCACTCCAGGTCGTCGCCGCGGGAGCAGCCGACCGCGAGCGTGCGACCGTCGAGCGCGTAGACGAATGCGCCGGCGCCGCGAGCAGCCACCGCGCGCTCGACGCGGGCGACGGCCGCTTCCGGGATGGGGTGGACGCGCTCGAAGCGACGCCCGGCGAAAGAGTACGTCGCGGCGCCGTTCATGACGACGGCCGGAAGCCGCAGATCGAGCCCCGCAATCCGGTCCGCACAGCCGGGCGGAAACCGCGCCGTCGCCACGGTGAACGCACCGCCGCCGGCGATGAACTCGTTGAGGATCCCAGCGGAGCGGACGGTGAGCCGCTTGTGCGAGTCGAGCAGGGTGCCGTCGAGGTCGCTGACCACCAGCGTCGACCATAATTCGTCATACATATCATGTATGTTATCGAATCGGACGAGCGGTATGGCGCCAAATCATATTATGTGATATGACTTTGGGAAAGTGGGAGGTCACAGATGCCGATAATCATCGCCCACCGCGGGCACAGCGTCGGGGCGCCGGAGCAGACCCTCGCCGCCTTCCGGATCGCGCTCGAGCTCGGCGCCACCATGCTCGAGGCCGACGTGCGACGCACCGCGGACGGCGCGCTCGTGCTTCTCCACGACCGCGCGGTCGACCGCACCACCGACGGCAGCGGGCTCATCGACGAGCTGCCGCTCGAGGTCGCACGGGCGCTTGACGCCGGCGGCTGGTTCGACCCGGGCTTCGCCGGCCAGCGCATCCCGACGCTCGACGAGCTGTTCGACCTCGCCGAACGCTACGACGCCGACCTGTGCCTCGAGGTGAAGGGCGAGCAGCACGATCAGACCGCCGGCCTCGCGATCGAGCTCGCGGCCGTCTTGCGCGACAGGGGCCGGCTCGACCGCGACGTCCTCGCGTCCTTCGATCACGCGGCCCTCCGCAAGGCCCGCGTCGCCGTTCCCGGCGTGCGGCTCGCGCCCGACCGGCTTCCCGAGCGCGGTCCCACCTCGGCCGAGGCTCTGATCGCACAGGCCCACGCGATCGGCGCGCAGATCATCCAGCACCACTTCGCGGATCTCGACGCCGAGACCGTCGCCCAGACTCAGGCCGCAGGCATCGAGGTCTGGGCCTGGCCCGCCACCGAGCAGGTCGACATCGAGCGGATGGCGGCATGGGGCGTCGCCGGGATCATGGGCGACGACGCCGCAGCCCTCGCACAGCTCGCTTCCGACGGACGCCGCGACTGATGTCTCCGCTTGACACGCTGGATTTCGTCGCCCGCGTGCTCGCAGCGCTCGCGCTCGGCGCGGGGATCGGGCTGGAGCGTCAGTGGCGGTCTGGGCTCGCCGGCATCCGCACGAACGCTCTCGTGTCCGGAGGGTCGGCGCTGTTCGTGATGCTCGGCGAGATCGGCGCGTACGGCCTCCCCGGAGCGGACCCGACGCGGATCGCAGCGCAGGTCGTGTCCGGGATCGGATTCCTGGGCGCGGGGGTCATCCTGCGCGAAGGGCTCAACGTCCGCGGTTTGACCACCGCCGCCACCCTCTGGTGCTCCGCCGCGATCGGGAGCCTCGCCGGCTTCGGCCTGTACATGCTCGCGGCGTGCGGCATGGTTGCGATCCTGGTCGTGAACACGGCGATGCGGCCGCTCAGCCGGGCCATCAGCCGTCGCCGCGCCGCCACGCACGAGCCGGATGAGGCGGTCGACGGGACGCGGTACCTGCTGGAGGTGCGCACCCACGAGAAGCACGAGCAGCGCGTGAAGTGGCTCGTGCTCGACGCCACCGGCTCCCCCGACTTCACCGTCCACTCACTCGAGAGCGCACCCAAGAAGCACGATGAGGTGCTCGTGCGCGCCGAACTCGCGGTGAGCGGCACGAACGGCTCCAGCCTCGAGGACGCGCTCCGGCGGATCAGCCTCGAGCCGCGGGTATCGGCGATCCGCTGGTGGGACATCGCCGCCGTCGAGTGATCATTCGTCAGCGACCGGCTCGGCGCGGCATCCCGTCAAGACGCCGCCCGGGCCACCGTCGCGGCGCTCACCGTCGCCTCGACGACATCGCACGCCATGCCGCCCGAGATCGGCGATCGCCCCTTACGCGCCGCGCCGACGACGGCATCGAAGCAGTCGCGATAGCCGAGCTCGACGTGCGGGTCGATCGAGCCGTCGATCTCGACGGCGATCTCGCGGTCGGCGCATTGCACGCGGACACGGTATCGCTCGATGTCGAGCGCACCGAGCAGCTGCGCGGTGACGAGCTCACCCGCGGGGCCGAGACCGACGAGGGTGGCGACGTCCTCCGATCGGCTCGCGGCCGCAAGCCGCCGCGACACGGCGCCGCCGACGCCCCGCAGCGCCTCGCCGAGGAGCGCCGAGGCGATGTCGAAGGCGTGCGCGCCCATCGAGACCGCCGTGCCGCCGCCCTGCGCCGGGTCGTCCTGCCAGTTCCGCTCGGGGGTCAGGAAGTCGGCGATCCCGTGGGCGACCTCGACCGTGATCGCGAGAATCCGTTCGTCGGCGATCTCGGCCGCGAGCCGGCGGACCGCCGGCGCGAACCGCAGCACCGACGAGGAAGCGAAGCGGTGCTCGCGCCCCCCGACCACGCGGCGCAGCAGTGCCGCATCGGTCGCATCCGCCGCGACCGTCTTGTGCGCGAAGCACGGGATGCCGGCGTCGAGCACCGCCTCGACCCTCCTGGGGACGTCCGACGGCCGCGCCGAGACGATGACGACATCGGGGCGGGCCGCCACGAGCTCCTCGAGATCCGTCGCCTCATCCACGTCGCCGTCGGCGAGGAACCGCTCCCGTCGCGCCGGTTCGTCGGGCGACCAGAGCAGCAGCTCGGCGATTCCCGCGGCACGCGCGCTGCGCAGGTCGGCGAAGGGGTGCGACGCCGCGAGCCCCGCGAAACCGACCCTCATCAGTCGAGCCACTCGTCGAGGTGCGACGCGATGAACTCGTCCTCCGCCCGCAGCCACGGGTACTGTGCGTACACCCGGTCGAGCTCGTCGGACTGCCCGGGCGAGAGCGTCTCGTGCGGGTCGAGACACCAGATCCCCTCCAGCAGGCCCTGGCGGCGCAGCACCTCGTGCACCCCGGCGATGACGCCGGCGAAGCCGTTCCGCGCGTCGAAGACCGCCGCATTCGCGTCGGTCGTCCCCGCGATCCGGTGCTCGGCGGCCTGTCGCGCCGCAGGGTCCCCATCGGCGTCCCGCGCCGCGCGCGTCTTCTCGAACAACTCGACCGCGTCGCGCGTCCACACTGCCCAATGACCGAGCAGGCCTCCGGCGAAGCGACGAGGCGCGAGTTCGCCCGAGGCATCCGCGACCCACCACGGGGTGAGCAGGTCCGTCACGATCGCGTCGTCGTTGCCGGTGTACAGAAGCACATCGTCCGCTCGGCCCGAGGCGGCGACGCCGCGGACGAGATCGACCGTTCGGTAGCGGTCGAACGGCGCGGCCTTGACCGCGATCGTCGACGGCTGCTCTGCCAGTCTGCGCCAGTAGTCGGCGGAGAGCGGGCGTCCGCCCACTGCCTCCTGCAGCGCGAAGCCGATCACCGGGAGCACCTCCCCCACCGCCGCCGACCTGTCCAGGAGGGCGTCCTCGTCGAGGTGCGCGAGGCCGCCGGGTGAGAGCAGGACGGCGTGGTAGCCGAGCTCGCGGGCGAGCTGCGCCTCGGCGACCGCCTGGTTGGTGGGGCCCGCCGCGCCCGCGATGCGCACGGTCGGCCGGCCGACGGCGGCGACGTGGAAGGTCTCGGCGGCCAGCTGCAGCACGGGCCTCAGCAGTCCCGCCTCCCGGATGCCGAACTGCGTGGTGTGCACTCCCACGGCGATGCCTCCGGCGCCCGCGGCCGCGTAGTAGCGACTGAGCGCCCGCTGTCGCCGCCCGTCGAGGCGCCGCTCTGCGGACAGGGCGAGCGGGTGCGCGGGGATGACCGCCCCGCGCCGGAGAACCGCGGCGACCTCGGGCTCGAGCGCCTCCCATCCCGGCATCAGAACCGCCCGTCCGTGCGCTGGAACTTGGTCGGCTTGCTCCACAGCTCGCCACCGGCGCGCAGCCACTCTGCCTGCTGGACGAGCAGCCGGTCGAGCCCCAGCTCGGGGTATCCGAAGAGCCCGTGGCAGCGTGCCGCGTTGCTGAGCAAGGCCGCGCCGCTCGGTTCACCGGCCAGCACGGGCTCGCAATCAAGCAGTTCCCCGAGGCGCCTCGCGATCCACTCGACGCTCGCGATCTCCGGCCCGGCGACGTTGAGCACGGACTCCGGCGCGGACGCGAGGTCGAGCGCACGCAGCACGATGTCGTTCGCGTAGCGCTGGTCGACCACGTTCACCGACCCGACCGTGAGGTCGACCAGCTCGCCGTCCCGCACTGCGCGGGCGATGTCGGCGATCACGCCGTAGCGCGGCTCGCACGCGTAGTTGAGCCGGATGATCGCAACTGGCGTCCCGAGCTCGCGAGCGGCGTGCTGGAAGACCCGTTCGCGCCCCAGGCAACTCATCGCGTAGTCACCGAGGGGCGCGGGCGCGACCGTCTCGTCGGCGCCACCGCTCGCGGCGGGCAGGTACGGATACACATTGCCCGTGGAGAGGGCGACGATACGGCTGTCACGGTATCGCCGCGCGACCTCCGCGGGGAGCACGGTGTTCGTCATCCACGCGGCGTACGGAGCATCCGACGTTCCGAACTTCGCGCCCACCAGGAAGACCACGCGGTCGGCCGCGGGAAGCTCGGCGAGCGCGGAGGGATCCGCCACGTCCGCGACGACCGGGACGGCGCCGACCGTGTGCAGCCGCTCCACCGCGTCGCGGTCGCGCCAGCGTGAGACGGCGTGCACGCGGGAGCGCGACCCCGCCGCCTCGAACGCTGCGGCGAGCATGCCCACGATGCCAACACCCATCTTGCCGCCCGCGCCGAGCACGACGACGTCGCCCCAGTCGCGGACCTGTTCCACGAGCGCATCGGTCGGCCGCGCGAGCCTCGCGATCGCATCCGGCGGTGCCATCACCGTCATCCCTTCAGCCCTCCCATGGTGATCCCTCGGATGATGTGCCGCTGCAGCACGATGTAGGCGAAGACGACCGGCAGGATCGCGAGCGTCGCTGTCGCGAGGGCGACGCCGACCTGGATGCCGGAGGCGCGGCCGGCGAGCGCGAGCCCGAGGGTCACCGTGTAGTTGGCCCGGTCGCTGGTCACCATGAGCGGCCACAGCACGTCGTTCCAGCGCCACAGGATGTTGACGATCGCGAGCGCCGCGAGCGGCGCCTTGCACAGCGGCAGGATGATGCGCCAGAAGATCCGGAACTCGCCGGCCCCGTCGATCCGTGCGGCGTCGATGTAGTCGTCGGGGATCGTGCTGATGTTCTGCCGCATGAGGAACGTCCCGAAGCCGCCGACCAGGAACGGCACGATGAGTGCCGGCAGGCTGTCGAGCAGCCGGATGTCGCGCATGAGCAGGTACAGCGGGATCATCCGCGTCTCGAAGGGAATGAGGAGCGTCGCGAGAAAGCACAGGAACAGCGCCCCGCGGCCGGGGAAGCTGCCCTTCGCGAAGGCGTAGCCGGTGAGCGCGCTGAAGAAGAGGTAGCCCAGCGTCGACGCGACCACGACGATGACGCTGTTCGTGTAGTAGACGAGGATCGGGATGTCGGAGACGGCGACCTCGTAGTTGAACAGCGACGGATCGGAGGGCCAGAACGAGGGGATTCGAGGCATCGCGTCGTTCGCGGACCGGGACAGCGAGGTCGCGACCATCCATGCGAACGGCGTGAGCGTGCCGATCGCACCCACGCCGAGGACGACGAGCAGGAAGATCTGGGTGGCCCGCTCCGTTCCTCGCTGCGACCCGCGCCATCCGCGCCGTTGCCGCAGCGGTCTGCGCCGCGCGACAGCGGTGCCGAGCAGCGGTGTCTCGGGGATCATCGGCTCCTCCTGAATTCTCTGGACAGGAAGCCGCGGTAACTGATGAGCGTGATGCCCAGCATGAGCAGGAAGAAGATCACGCCCACCGCGGCCGCGCGGTTCACGTTCCCGCTCTCGAACGCCGTCTGGTACATGTACATGACGATGGTCTGGAGGGATCTGGCCGGCGCGCCGCCCGGCCCTCCGAGCGTCCACAGGTCGCTGAACCTCGCCATCGCGTCGAGGGTGCCGGTGATGAGGAGGAACACGAAGGTCGGCCGAAGGTTGGGCAGCGTGATCGACCACCAGATGCGCAGCGGCCCGGCGCCGTCAATCGCCGCGGCCTCGTAGATCTCGGGCGATATCGACTGCAGCCCCGCGAGCACGATCAGGATGAAGTAGCCCAGACCCGTCCAGACCGCGAGGATCGTGACCGCGCCGCGGGACCCGAAGGGCCCGTGCCTGGGGTCGCTCAGCCACAGGGGCGGGTCTTCGACGCCCAGCGCACGCAGCGCGCCGTTCAAGAGCCCCCAGTCCGGCTGGAACACGTAATTGAAGATGATCGCGACCGCGACCGCACTCGTGAGCTGCGGGAGGAAGTAGATCACCTTCAGCGGGGTGCCGCCGCGCCGGACGCGGTTGAGCATGGAGGCGAGCACGACGGACAGGGGCAGGATGACAGCGAGGAAGCAGACCGCGAGCAGCACGGTGTTGCCCAGCGCCTGCCAGAAGACCGGATTGACCCCGAGCGACCGGAATTGCTCGAAGCCGACGAACTCCTCCTGGCGGCCGCGCGCGGCGAAGAGGCTCTGCCGGAACGTGACGAACGTCGGGTAGAGCACGAAGAGGACGAGGAGCGCGAACGGCGGCAGCACGAAGGCGTACCAGGTGCGCGCGCGCCAGATCCGGCGGGCCAGTGACCGCCGCGACCGGGCGGGTCGGGAAGCCCGGCCCGGTCGCGGCGAGATTTCCGAGTGCCGCGACCAGCCCGGTCGCGGCGAGCTCACGGAATGCCGCGACCGGGCTGGGCTGTGCGCCCGGCCCGGTCGCACAGCCCTCACGGGGCGAGCCCCTGGTCTGCGAGCCACAGCTCGGTCTCGGCCTGCGCCTGCTCGAGGGCCTGCTCCGGAGTGAGGGTGCCGGCAAGCGCTCCCTCGAGGGCGGTCTGCATCGCCCAGCGCGGGTCCTGCGAGGCCCACGGGTAAGTGGCCTCCGCGGTGAGCGACTGCTCGAGAATGACGTCGCCGTCCGTCAACGCGGCCACTTCCGGGAGCGCTGCGGCCCCGTCCTCGGTGGCGGGGAGGCGGCCGAGCGAGTCGTAGTAGTACTTCTGCGACTCATCGCTGCCCGCGAGCCACTTGAGCGCCTCCCAGGCCTGTTCCTTGTGGTCGCACTCGTCGGCCATCGCCACCGGCGTGACGCTGTTCAGACCGCCGAGCCCGTCGTCGCCCTTGAAGTTGAAGGAGGTGCGGTACCGGTTGGCGAGGTCCGGCTCGGCGACGAACGACTGCAGGAAGTAGCCGGCCTCTCCCTCGGGGATGATCGCGACGACGTTCTGGTCGGTGAGGAACCCCTCGGGCATCGCGTCGGACGAGAGCGCGCCGTCAGGTGCGTACTGGGCCGCGTCGACGAACCATTCGAGCGCCTCGAGGTACTCGGGGGTGTTCCAGTCGATCTCCATCGTCCCGTCGGGATTGACCCGGCCCCAGTCGGCGCCCATCGCGTGGGCGATCGCGAGGAACTGCCACACGGCGTATTTCCCCTGGTACCAGTAGCCGTAGTTCTGCTCCCCGGTGACCGGGTTGACGCCGGTAAGCTCTGCCGCCTTCTCGAGCACCTCGTCCGGGGTCGGGTTCTTCGACAGGGGCTCGACGCCCCAGTCCTCGAAGAGCTTGGCGTCCCAGTTGATGACACGGATGCCGGTGTTGCTCGGCAGGTAGAAGAGCTCGCCGTCCACGGTCTCGGCGGCCTTCAGCTGCTCGCCCCAGACGTTCTCGAAGTCGGGGTCGGCGTCGATCATCGTGTTCAGATCGACGAGGAAGCCGCGACGCCCGTAGTCGGCGTAGCCGGGCATCTCGTAGAGGCACGCCTCGGCGGCCTGGATCATCGCCTCGGTCTTCGCGGCGTAGCCGGTCGACCCCTCACCCCACGGGATGTTGATGATGTCAAGACGGATGTCGTCGTGAGCGTCGTTGAACGCCTTCTCGAGATTGGCGATCCCGGGCCGCGGCAAACCGGTCGTGGCGTCGATCCCGTCCTCGTCGGGATAGCCGATGAGCAGTGCGGTCACTTCGACCGGGCCCTCGGGCGAACTGTCTCCTGCCGAGCAGGAAGTGATGAGCAGGGCGAGGCCGGCGAGTGCGGCCACCCCCATGGGACGTGCCTGCATGTTGTCTCCCTCGAGATCGGGTGAACGGAAAAACATCATACGACTTACCAACTGCCGGATACGTTAGCGACCGCGCGGGGGCGGGTCAAGACCCGACCGCCGAGTTCCGGGGGTCACCCCATCGCAACCTGGCGCGCGCGCGCCAGCACGCGCCCGAGCAGATCGTCCGTCCACATCCCCGTGTATACCGCGAGGTCGGCCGCGGTGAAGCGGCGGCGCATGAGGTGACAGGCGCGCAATGCCCAGGCGGCGGCGGACTCATCCGGCAGGAGCGGGTCCCCACCGAATGTCGGCCCCGCACCCGCTGCCCGCAGTGCGGCGGCGAGTTCGCCGGGCCCGGCGACGACCGCCGCCACTACCGGACGGTGCTGTGCCCAGTCGTCGCGAAAGCCCTCCCAGCGTCGCGCGAGGTCCTCGTCTCGCGCGCGCTGGAGCTTGGCCGCGTAGTCGCGCCAGCATTCGGCGGCCATGCCCCCTGATCGATCCAAGGGCGCGAAGGCCCGATCGATCTGCTCGCGCACGTCGTCCGCATCGGGAAGCCGGATGTCACCCACCTCCCCCGCGTCCAGCCGCTCCAAGAGGACCTCCCAGAGGGCCGCCGCGAGGACCGTGGCGGCGCCGACCTGGCGCCCGTGCCGGGCCGCGGCGACGCCGGAGGCGTCCGCGCGCATCTCGAGCAGATGGCTGATGGTGTGCTCCATCCCGGACGACGGCGACGTCTGCCCGGCCGCTCCCATCACGAGTCCGCGGAGTGCGAGCAGGGCGGTCAGCCGCTCGAGCGCCGGGGGCTCGGAACGTCCGATCCGCTCGGCATCCGCCAGCAGCGACGCTCCGTACCGACGCGCGGCGAACGCGTGGCGCTCGTTCCAGCCGTCCCCCATGCGCAGGGCGTCGGCGAGATACCAGTCCGCCGGCGCGACGAACATGCTCACGGTGTCGCCGAACCCTGAGCTGGTCAGCTCTTGGGGTGCCCGGCAGAGCACGTCTGTGTCGGCGATGAGGGCAGCCGGCCACTGACTCGGCGTCGTCCGCTTCACGCCGTCCACCAGGAGCACGGACTGGTCGTCTGTGTAACCGTCGACGGATGCTGCCGTCTGCACCACCACGAGCGGCCGACCGCCCGCGGCGGTCTTCGCGATGTCGGTGATCGTCCCGGAGCCCACGCTCACCACCGCAGCCGCGTCCCGCACGAGACGTGTCGCGGTCGCGACCGTGTCTTCGTCGGCGATCACGTCGTGTCCGAGGTCGACGAGCCGGGGCTCGGCGACGCACGCGAGCCGTCGCATCACATCCGGCTTGAGCGGCCCGTCCGGGCCGTCGATCACCGTCGCGTCGGCAAGCACCGCAACAGGACCCCCCGCCACGAGCTCCGCGACGATCGGCTCGAGGCGCTCCAGCGCACCCGGGCCGATCTCCAGCCTCTCCAAGCCCAGCCGCCGCCGCGCGTCGATCGCGCGGACCTCCACCGACAAATCGATCATGCTCGCTCTCCTCTTCTCGGGGTCCCGTATGCCTCGGCGGACTCGAACAGCCGCCGGTAGTCGGCGTGCGCGTCCCGGTAGCAGGCCACGAGAGCCGGATCCGGTTCGACCGCGTGCTCGACGACCCCGACGAGCCGGTCGCTCGCCTCCTCGACCGAGCCGAATTCGCCCCCCGCCATTCCGGCAAGCATGGCCGCGCCGACCACCGCCGCATCCGGCACCCGCGCCACCGCGAGGGGGGCGTCGAGGACGGCCGACTTCATCGCGAGCCATCCGCGGCTGCGCGACCCTCCCCCGGCGACGCGCACGTGGTGCCCGACGCCCAGTTCCCGCATGCGGTCGACGACGTCGCGCAACGCGAAGCACACCCCTTCGACGACGGCGCGGGCGAGGTCGGCCGGGCCCGTGGCGAACGAGAGCCCGGCGAACACGGCGTCGACCTCAGGATTCCAGCGCGGCACGAGCGCACCGCTGAGGGAAGGGATGAACCTCACGCCGCGCGCGCCGGGCGGCGACTGCTCGCAGAGCTCCAGCACGCCGGCCTGGCCGACTCCGAGCAGGCCCGCGAGCCACCTGATGGCACCGCCGGATGCGAAGCCTGGGTGCTGCACGAGGTACTGATCACGGATCGCGTGCCGGTGTGTCTCGAGAAGGCGATCGGGATCGAGGACCGCGCCCGCGGCGCGCGCGCCGACCGGCTCCGCCGTGCCGACGACATCGACGACGGCGCCCGGAGCCATGCCGCCGCCGCCGAGGTGAGAGGCGTGGTCGTCGCCCGTTCCGGCGAGCACCTCGCAGCGGGTGCTCAGACCCAGCACCTCGGCGACGGGAGCACGCAGAGTTCCGGCGGCAGTGTCGGCGGGGCGGATGGCCGGGAGCCGTTCGAGCTCCACGCCGGCGAGATCGGCAAGCCCCGCGTCCCATCTGCCGGTGCGGACATCCATCAGCAGAGTCGAGGACGCCTGCGCGAGGTCGTGCACGACCTCGCCCGTGAGCCAGGCGGTGAGGAAGGAGGCGAGCGAGCCGACGAAGCTCGCCGCGCGCATGTCGTCAGGACGATGCGCTCGCAGCCACATGACTTTGGGCGCGGCGTGCGAGGCGTCGACGTTGAGGCCCGTGCGCTCGAAGACGCGATCGGGGTCGGCGGCGCGCGCGAAGGCCTGCGCCTCGCGGACGGCGCGCCGGTCCATCCAGATCAGCGCCGGCCCGAACGTGCGCCCGTCGCGGTCGTGGAGCACGACGGCGTCGAGCTGGCTCGAGACGGAGATCCGCGCCACATCCCGCCCGGCGACGCCGGCGAGATCGAGTGCGGCGGGCACCGCGACGGCGAGCGCATCCGTGAACCACCGGGGGTCCTGCTCGACAGCGCCGCGCGCCGGAGCCGACACGGCCAGCGGCGCGGTCGCGATCGGCGCGAGCCCGTCGTGACCGAGCACCGCCGCCTTGACGCTCTGAGTGCCGACATCCACCGCGAGCGCGACGCTCATCGTCGCTCGGCCCGTGCGCGGCGCGACCCGAGGCGGACGAGCGCCTCATCCTCTGCGTCGAGCGCCTTGAGGAAGCTCGCGACCTCGGCTGTCCGACGCTCATGCGACCAGCCGAGCTCGGCGGCCATGAGGTCCGCCACGGCGTCTGCCGCCGCCCGGCCGCCGTCGGGGGCGGTCATGGTGATGCGCGTGCGGCGGGCCAGCACGTCGTCCAGTCGCCTCGCCCCTTCGAATCGCACGGCGTGGACGACCTCGGCGCCGCTCCACCCGGTCGCGCCCGGCAGATCCGCGCCGAGCCCCGGCTCGTCGAGGACGATCGAGCGGACTTCGTCGGCGCACGCCCCGTACCGGCGCTCCCAGGTGTCCGTCGGCGTGCGCCACGTCGCACCGACGAGCGGCAGCCGGGTGGTGGGGCACCGGCGCACGCCGCGCTGCAACTCACGAACGACCGCGTCCACGGCGTCCCTCGCCATCGTGCGGTAGGTCGTGAGCTTGCCGCCGACAATCGTGACGTGCCCGGGCTGAGGCCGCCAAAGCAGGTGGCGCCGCGACACGGCCGCCGTATCGGTCTTGCGGGGATCGGCGACGAGCGGCCGCAGCCCGGCGTAGACGCTCACGAGGTCCGTGGGATCGATCGGCACGGGGAGCAACGCGTTCAGCTCCGCGAGCAACTCCCGGATGTCCCCTTCGGTCGCGCGCGGGTGCGTCGGCTCGCCGTCGAAGGGCGTGTCCGTCGTCCCGACGATCCAGTGGTCATCCCACGGCAGCAGGAACAGCACGCTCCGGCGCGTCCGCACGATCCAGGCGTTCTCCGAGGAGATCGCCTGGCGAGGGATCACGAGGTGGATGCCCTTCGAGGCGCGGACGTAGACCGCCTCGGGGGCGCCGAGCCTGAGATCCACCTCGGGACTGGCCACGCCTGCGGCATTCACGACCGCGGCGGCGCTCACCTCGAACCGCTCCCCCGTCTCGTCGTCGCGCAGCTGCAATCGGTAGCCGTCGGCAGTCCGATCGGCGTCCTCGAGCTCCACCCGGGTCAGCACGGCGGCACCCTCACGCGCCGCCGTACGGGCAAGCTCCACAACCAGACGCGCGTCATCGACTTGCACATCCGAGTAGCGCAGCCCACCGCGAAGCCCCGCGGGCGCGAGGTCGGGAGCTGCCGCCCGAAGGCTCCTGCGGGACAGGTGCCGGTGCCTCGGCACCCCAGGGCGGAGCCCGGACATGACGTCGTAGAGCGCGACTCCGGCTCCGAGGTATGGACGCTCCCACCATTTGGTGAATGGAAGTAGGAAGCCGGTCACGCGGACGAGGTGCGGTGCGAGCCTTCGCACGAGCAGCCTGCGCTCACGGAGCGCCTCGCGCACGAGGCCGAACTCGAGCTGCTCGAGGTAGCGCAGCCCGCCGTGCAGCAGCTTGCTCGAGCGGCTCGAGGTGCCCTCGGCGAGATCGTGCCGCTCGATGAGCGCCACGCGCAGACCTCTCGCGGCCGCGTCCAACGCCACCCCGCATCCGGTGGCCCCGCCGCCCACGACCACGACGTCCCACCGCTCGCGTCGCAGCGCTA
>Ga0164243_10007915_pt1 | contig 15798 bp, 16 predicted proteins | sample OricompcompostOP_FD_108781 | JGI IMG/M metagenome (GOLD analysis project Ga0164243, IMG submission 108781) | Organic Plus compost microbial communities from Emeryville, California, USA - Original compost - Organic plus compost (OP) | ecosystem: Engineered > Solid waste > Mixed feedstock >...
ACGATCCCCGCCTCGGCGTCGGCGGCCTCGATCTCCTCGCGGGAGATGCCGAGGAGGTACATGATCGTGTCGAGGTAGGGCACGTTGACGGAGGTGTCGGCGGCCTGCTGGACGACCGGGCGGGCGTTGTAGGCGATGCCGAGGCCGGCGGCGTTGAGCATGTCGAGGTCGTTGGCGCCGTCGCCGATCGCGATCACGGCCGCCTCGGGGACCCCCACCTTCTCCGCGAACTCGCGGAGCGCCTGGGCCTTGCCCGCGCGGTCGACCACGTCGCCGACGATCTCGCCGGTGAGCCGGCCGTCGACGATCTCGAGCTCGTTGGCCCGGGAGTAGTGGATGCCGAGGTCCTCGGCGAGCCGGTCGGTGATGTGGGTGAAGCCGCCGGAGACGATGGCGAAGCGGTAGCCGAGCCGGCGCAGCACGCGCACCATCGTCCGCGCGCCGGGGGTGATCACGATGTCGTCGTACACCCGGTCCAGGACCGACGCGTCGAGGCCGGCGAGCAGCCGCACCCTCTCGCGCAGCGCATGCTCGAAGTCGATCTCGCCGCGCATCGCCCGCTCGGTGATCTCCGCGACCTCGGCCTCGTGGCCGGCGTGGGCGGCGAGCATCTCGATGACCTCGCCCTGGATCAGCGTCGAGTCGACGTCGAGGACGATCAGGCGCATCCCGCGGCGCATCAGGTTGGCCGGCTGCACGGCGACGTCGACGCCCTGGTTCGCGGCCTCCGACGCGAGCAGCCCGCGCAGCACCTCGGGGTCGACGCCCGAGACGTGCAGGTCGATCGCGGTGACGGGGTAGCGCGCCATCCGTTCGATCCGGTCGATGTTGCCGCCGCAGTCGGCGATCCGGCCGGCCATCGCGCTCATCGCCGCGGCCTTGAGCGGGCTGCCGATGATCGTCACGTGGGAGCGGCCCTCGCGGCGGGCGCGGTTGTCGCCCGAGCCGCGCTCCACCTCCACGGACATGTCCAGCGCCGCCGCGGTCTCCCGTACGGCGGTCTCCAGCCGGCGCGAGTCCCGCGGCGCGGTGACGAGCACGCCGAGGATCAGCCGACGACGGAGCAGGATCTGCTCGACGTCGACGACCTCGACGCCGGCCTGCGCGAGGGTGGCGAACACCGACGAGGTGACCCCCGGCCGGTCCTTCCCGGTCAGCGTGATCAGGAGGGTCTCGGGCTTCGGCTCTGTCGGTGCGTTCATCGCACCCCGAAGGCTAGTCGCCCTGCTCCCGCGAGCCGGCGTTGTCCATGACCGGCTACGCCGGCGGCCAGCCCTCCGGCGAGCAGGCGGCCACGACCGCACGCCGCCCGGCGAGCTCCAACGGCACGATCGCGCCGCGCCTGCGCTCGGCCGCCTCGGCGGTGAGGGCGCCGCCGTCGTCGGCGAGCGCGAGGTCGGCGATCCCGATCGCGCGCAGGCCGCGGGCCGCGAGCTCGGCGCACCGCGGCGGCACGCCGGGGGGCGCCGCGGGCACGTGCAGCCGGCGCAGGTCCATCAGCTCGTCCGCGACCTCCGGGCGCCACCGGGCCACGTCGAGGTCGGCGAGCGTCTCCGCCGCGGTCAGCAGCGTCGCGCGCAGCTCGCGGTCGGCCTCGCCGATGTCCGGCACCTGCCGCCGGGCGGCCGGGTACGTCGTCCACTCGACGGTCGGCCCGACCCGGCGCGGCACCAGCCCGACGTCCGCCCCGGCGGCGACCACCGCCTCACCGGCGTCGAGTGCGGCCGCGTTGAGCTCGGCGGGCCCGCCGAGCCCGACCAGCGCGCCCTCGCGGGGCAGCGCCATGCCGAAGCAGGTGGCGCCGGACGAGCGCACGCGCAGCAGGGCGGACAGCAGCGGTTCACCGTCGACGAGGTGGGTCACGTCGTCGGCGAGAACGCCGTCGACCAGGTCGTCGGGCGACACCGCCCCGCGCAGCCACGACGTCCCCCACCAGGCGAGCCGAGCGGCGACCGGGAGCGGACTGGTCACCCGGAGACGATACGCACGCGACGCTCCGGAGCGGTCAGTAAGGTGGCGCCATGCCGGTCCTGGACTTCGACGAGGTCTCCGTGCGACGCGGCGAGGCGACCCTGATCGACCGGATCTCCTGGCGGGTCGAGGAGAACGAGCGCTGGGTGGTCCTGGGCCCCAACGGCGCCGGCAAGACCACGCTGCTGCAGGTGGCGGCGGCGCAGCTGCACCCGTCGTCGGGCACCGCGGGGATCCTCGACGCCGTCCTCGGGAGGGTCGACGTCTTCGACCTGCGTCCCCGCATCGGGCTGACCAGCGCGGCACTCGCGGAGCGGATCCCCCGGCACGAGAAGGTCCGTGACGTCGTCGTGTCCGCGGCGTACGGCGTGGTCGGCCGGTGGCGGGAGAGCTACGAGGAGCTCGACCACGAGCGGGCCGACGCGCTGCTCATCGAGGTGGGCGTCAAGCACCTCGCGGACCGGACGTTCGGCACCCTCAGCGAGGGGGAGCGCAAGCGCGTGCAGATCGCCCGCGCGCTGATGGTCGACCCGGAGCTGCTGCTGCTCGACGAGCCGGCGGCCGGGCTCGACCTCGGCGGCCGGGAGGACCTGGTGTCCACCCTGTCGGTGCTGGCCGCCGACCCCGACTCGCCCGCGACGGTGCTGGTGTCGCACCACGTCGAGGAGATCCCGCCGGGCTTCACCCACGCGCTGCTGCTGCGCGACGGGCGCGCGGTCGTCCAGGGAGTGCTCGAGGAGGTCCTCACCGCCGAGGCGCTGTCCGCGACCTTCGGGATGCCGCTGCTGCTGCGGCACGAGGGCGGCCGTTGGGCGGCGCGACGCCGCTACCGTCGCCGCTGAGACCGTCGTCTAGGCTGCGCGCATGGACTGGCTGGGCGACAACGCGTGGGCTGCCTGGCTCAGTATCTCGGTCCTGCTCGGGGTGGCAGAGATGCTCAGCCTCGACCTGGTCCTGATCATGCTGTCCGTGGGCGCGCTGGCCGGCATGGTCGCCGCGATCATCGGCGCCCCCGTGGCGGCGCAGGTCCTCGTGGCGGCGGGCGTGTCGGTCGCGATGCTCGCGGTGGTCCGGCCGACGCTGGCCAAGCGCCTGCACGGTGGCCCCGAGCTCACGCTCGGCCACGGCAAGCTCGTCGGCCAGCGCGGGGTCGTCACCGAGGAGATCTCCGGCCTGCAGAACGGCCGGATCAAGCTCGCCGGTGAGATCTGGACCGCGGCACCGTACGACGAGAGCGTCACCATCGCGCCGGGGGAGACCGTCGAGGTCCTCCAGATCAAGGGCGCCACCGCGTACGTGCACCCCGTCCCTCGCATCGAGTCGTAGGAAGAGAGTCACCGAATGATCGTGCTGATCCTGCTGGGGCTGCTGTTCCTCTTCGTGATCACGCTGCTCGCCAAGACGGTACGGATCGTGCCGCAGGCGCGGGCAGGGATCGTGGAGCGGTTCGGCAAGTACAAGCAGACGCTGCCCGCCGGCCTCAACATCGTGGTGCCCTTCATCGACAAGGTGCGCTACCTGATCGACCTCCGCGAGCAGGTCGTGAGCTTCCCGCCCCAGCCGGTGATCACCGAGGACAACCTCGTCGTGTCGATCGACACCGTCATCTACTTCCAGGTGACCGACCCGATCGCGGCGACCTACGAGATCGCCAACTACATCCAGGCGGTCGAGCAGCTCACGATGACCACGCTGCGCAACATCGTCGGTGGCATGGACCTCGAGCAGACGCTGACCAGCCGCGAGGAGATCAACAGCGGCCTGCGCGGCGTCCTCGACGAGGCCACCGGCAAGTGGGGCATCCGCGTCAACCGGGTGGAGATCAAGGGCATCGACCCGCCGCCGTCGATCAAGGACGCGATGGAGAAGCAGATGCGCGCCGACCGTGACAAGCGCGCGCTGATCCTGACCGCGGAGGGCCAGCGGCAGTCCGCGATCCTCACCGCGGAGGGCAACAAGCAGTCCGCGATCCTCAACGCCGAGGGTGACCGCGAGTCCCAGATCCTGCGCGCCCAGGCGGACCGGGAGGCGGCGATCCTGCGTGCCCAGGGTGAGGGGCAGGCGATCCAGACGGTCTTCCAGGCGATCCACGACGGCCAGCCCGACCAGTCGCTGCTGGCCTACCAGTACCTCCAGATGATGCCGAAGATCGCCCAGGGCGACTCCAACAAGGTCTGGGTGATCCCCTCGGAGATCACCAAGGCGCTCGAGGGCCTCGGCTCCTCGATCCACGAGATCGCCGGCATCCCCAAGGAGTCCGACGGCCCGCGGACGCGGGTCGACATGGGGCCGAGCGAGCCGCGGGAGCCGCAGACCGGGGGCGACGACCCGGCGCTGCGCAGCGCGAACGCCGCGGTCGAGGCGGCGATCGCCGAGGCCGCCAGTGCCGAGCGCGGCATGGGCGGTTCCTCGTCGTCCGGCGCCGACACCGGCACCGACACCGGCGCCGAACCCGGCACGGGTGACGACGCCACGCCGCCGACCCAGTAGCGGGTGTCGGCCTGGGAGGTCGTCGCGATCCTGGCCGCCGGGATGGCGGCGGGCACGATCAACACGGTTGTGGGCTCGGGGACGCTGATCACGTTCCCGACGCTGCTCGCGTTCGGCGTGCCGCCGGTGACCGCCAACGTCTCCAACAACCTCGGCCTGGTGCCCGGGTCGATGGCGGGGGCCTGGGGCTACCGGCGCGAGCTGTCCGGGCAGCGCAGCCGGGTGCTGCGGCTGGCCAGCGCCTCGATCGTGGGGGCGCTGGCGGGTGCGGTGCTGCTCCTCACCCTGCCTCCCGGCGCGTTCGAGGCGATCGTGCCGGTGCTGATCGGGTTGGGCGTGCTGCTGGTGATCTTCCAGCCGCGGCTGTCGGGGTGGGTCGCGCGCCGGGCGGAGCGGCGCGGCACCACGCTCGACCACCACGGCGCGTGGTGGGTGTGGCCCGCGGTGCTGCTCGCCGGGGTGTACGGCGGCTACTTCGGCGCCGCGCAGGGCGTGCTCCTGATGGCGATCCTCGGGATCGGCGTCGCGGAGACGCTGCAGCGCTCGAACGCGACCAAGAACGTGCTCGCGGCGTTCGTGAACGGCGTCGCGGGGCTGCTGTTCGCCCTGGTCGCCGACGTGGACTGGGGGATCGCCGGGCTGATCGGCATCGGCTCGGTCCTGGGCGGCCTGATCGGGGCGAGCGTCGGGCGGCGACTCCCACCCCTCGCGCTGCGCGTGGTGATCGTGCTGGTGGGTGTCGCCGCCCTGACGGCGTTCCTGCTGGACTAGCGGGGCTCGTCGCCGAGCGGGTCAGCCGACCTTGAGCACCCGGGTGCCGCCGGCGAACCGGTCGTGCCAGCCCTGGCGGTTGACCGGGTCGTTGTTGATGGTGACCGCGATCATGATCACCGCCGCGAGCATCGCCAGGCCGCCGAAGACCGCACCGACGATGGGCACGATGTAGACGAGCTGGAGGGCGTAGAAGGCGTTGCGGCGGACCGCCTGCTCCATGGTCGGGTTGCTCGCCCCGTCCGGGCCGACGACCCTGAGCTTGAGCAGCTGCTTGCCGAGGGTGGCCCCGTTGCTGCTCTCCATGAACGCGAAGTAGCCGATCGCGAGCGCGGTCTCGATCACCGAGACGAACAGCCAGTACAGCAGCCACTCACCGGTGGAGTACGTCAGTCCGTTCAGGAAGATGCCGCCGAAGATCGCGGCCAGGATCCCGAACGCGATGCCGAGCAGGATGCCGTCGATCAGGCGGGCCAGGAACCGGTCGAGCAGCTCACCGGGGCGAGGGACACCGGGGACGGGGCCACCGCCCGCGGGTCCCGGGGCCGGAGGGGGCTGCTGCGGAGGTTGTTCAGTCATGCGCCACAGGCTCTCGGAAGAGCCCGCAACCCACAAGGCCCGGAGTGACTATTGCCCGGGGGAGGATCCCGCGGCTACTGGCTCGCCGCCTTCTTCGCCTTCCGGCCGCCACCCAGGCCGAGCAGGCCCGCGAGAACGGCCCCGGCGGCCACCCCGATGGCGGGCATGGCCAGCTTCCTCGGCAGCGCGCCGGCGGTCATCGCGGAGTACGCCGTCCCGGCGTCGGCCGCGTCGACGGCCATCCCGGCGAGCACCAGCGTCCGGCGGTGGCCGCCGCGCGCCAGCAGGGTGACCAGGCCGAGCGCGATCTCGCGGTTGCCGAACCACTGGGTGAGCACCGGCGGGTCCTCGGCCGAGCCGGTCATCTGCTTGGCGACGAGGTCGGGCTTGGCGATCGAGGCGACACCGACCGCGATGCGGCCGAGCGAGAGCAGGGTCACGGGGTTCATGGCGCCCGACAGTAGCGGCTAGCTCTCACCGGCCGTCGACGTAGGCCGTGTGCCACCGTCCGAGCTCGTCGTAGACCCTGGCGCGCGGTTCGGGCCGGGAGAGCACGACGTCGTGCCGCGCGCCGTCGACGGCGACGTAGGTCACGTGCGGCCCGACCGCGAAGGCCCAGCGGCGGATCTGCAGGACGTCGAGCACGACGTCGTGGGAGTGCACCTCCTCGCCCATCTCCCGGGGCCGGGCGCTGGCGCCGGACGAGAGCACGAGCACCGGGCACGGCACCGACAGCCCCGCGTGCAGCCGGGCGTGGCCCCGGCGCACGGCGCGCAGCCAGCCCGCCCGGACCGGGAACGACTCGACCGGCTTCCAGGAGAGGTCGAAGTCCCACTCGCCCTCGTGCTCGCGGTGCAGGCTGCGGGCGTACAGGCCGGAGACCTCGCGCGGGATCTCGAGCATCGGGGAGCGCCGGCCCAGCCGCTCGACCACCGCGTCCGCGACCGGCGTGCGCAGCCAGGCGGGTCCCTGGAGGTCGAACCACGGCGAGTTGAGCACCATCCCGGCCAGGTGCCGCGGCCGGCGCTCGTCGGCCCACAGCGGGAGGGTCAGCCCGCCGGTCGAGTGCGCCGAGGCGACCACGGCGTCGTGGCCGTCGCGCTCGGTGATCCGCCACATCGCGAGGTCGATCTCGGCGAAGTAGTCGCGCAGGTCGGTGATGTACGTCGGCGTCTGGTGCGGGCGGATGGAACGGCCGTACTTCCGCAGGTCGAGGGCGTAGAAGTCGTAGCCGCGGGCCAGCCACCACTCGGCGTACTCGGTGTGGAAGAAGTAGTCGGCGAAGCCGTGGACGTGCAGCACCGCGCGGCCGGTCGGCTCCGCGGCCCGCCGGCTGACCAGGGTGGCGACCACCGGCCCCTCGTCGTCGGGCGGCAGCCCGATCGTCTCCGCCCGCCAGGGCTCTCCGAGGACGTCGACGGTCGGCGGCGTGCTCACCCCACCAGTCTGTCAGCGTGCTCGGCCGCGGCGCGGACCAGACCGGCGAGGAGGCCGACGGGGTCGGGCGTGTGCGCGCGCTGCTGAAGTGAGCACCGAGCCCCCTCCGTCCGCGTACGCTGCACGCGTGGCCGGAGCGAGGAGGGGCTTCCTGGCCCGCTCGGGAGCCTACGTCGGTGACCGGGTCCGCAGCTGGCGCTCGGGCTCGAGGGAGGGGCAGGTCACCGTCCTGGTGATCCTGCTGGTCTGCGTGGCGGTGGCGTTCGTCGTGTCCTGGAACGCCTACGAGTGGATGCCGCTGACGACGTACTTCGTGTGGCTGCTGGTCGGGATGCTCCTGCTGCGCTTCGTGCCGCTGCTGGCGCTGGTCGTCGTCGTCGACGCGGCCGCCATCGTGGCGATCCTGCACGCCGGCGAGCTCACCGGCGTGCGCCTGGTCGCGATCGCGAGCCTGGTGATCGTCACCGCGCTGATCCTGTTCCAGTCCAGCCGGCAGCGCAGCGGTCTCCCGGTGCCCCTGAGCGAGGCCATGCTCGCCGAGCTGCGGGACCGGCTGCAGCGGCAGAGCGTGATCCCGCCGCTGCCCGAGCACTGGGCGGCGCAGTCGGCGATGCGCTCCTCGGCCGGCGCCGGGTACGCCGGGGACTTCTTCGTCGCCGACGTGCTCGAGGGGCGGCTCGAGATGGTCCTGGTCGACGTCTGCGGCAAGGGCGTGGCGGTCGGGCCGCAGGCCCTGCAGTTCGCGGGGGCGCTCGGCGGGTTGCTGGGCACGCTGCCGCCGCAGGAGCTGATGCTGGCCGCCAACGCATTCCTGCTCCGCCAGCGCTCCGACGAGTCGTTCTCCACCGCGGTGCACGTGCGCATCGACCTCACCACCGGCGCCTACACGGTGACCAGCGCGGGGCACCCACCGGTGCTCCGCTGGCAGGCACCCGGTTGCGAGTGGGTGATCGACGGGGCTCGGGGGACCGCGCTCGGCATCATGCCGGACCCCGAGCTGCACGCGAGCACCGGGACGCTGCGTCCGGGGGAGGCGCTGCTCTTCTACACCGACGGGGTGGTCGAGTCGCGCGACGGCGACATCGACGAGGGCATCGCCTGGCTCCGCGACACCGCGCGCTCCGCCGTGGAGAGCGGCTTCGCGGGCGCCGCGCAGCGGATCATCCGGCGGGTCGGCAACGCCGGCGACGACCGAGCGGTGCTGATCCTGAGCCGCACCGACGGAATAACGTCGACCGGGCCCGGGTTGGCCGGTTAGTCGAGTTTTCAACCAACGCCGGAGGCGGCATGCAGATCGGGATCTTCACGGTGGGCGACGTCACGCCGGACCCCACCACGGGACGGACGCCGACCGAGCACGAGCGGATCAAGGCGACCGTGCGGATCGCCCGGAAGGCCGAGGAGATCGGTCTCGACGTGTTCGCCACCGGTGAGCACCACAACCCGCCGTTCATCGCCTCCGCGCCCACGACGACGCTGGCCTACATCGGCGCGCAGACCGAGCGGATCATCCTGTCGACCGCGACCACGCTGATCACCACGACGGACCCGGTGCTGATCGCGGAGGACTACGCGAAGCTGCAGCACCTCACCGACGGCCGGGTCGACCTGATGATGGGTCGCGGCAACACCGGCCCGGTCTACCCGTGGTTCGGCAAGGACATCCGCCAGGGGATCAACCTGGCGATCGAGAACTACGCGCTGCTGCACCGGTTGTGGCGCGAGGACGTCGTCGACTGGGAGGGCCGGTTCCGCACCCCGCTGCAGGGGTTCACCTCGACGCCGCGGCCGCTGGACGGCGTACCCCCGTTCGTCTGGCACGGGTCGATCCGCAGCCCGGAGATCGCCGAGCAGGCGGCGTACTACGGCGACGGGTTCTTCCACAACCACATCTTCTGGCCGTTCTCGCACACGCGGCAGATGGTCGACCTCTACCGCCGCCGCTTCGAGCACTACGGGCACGGTTCCGCGGACCAGGCGATCGTCGGGCTCGGCGGGCAGTTTTTCATGCGCCGCAACAGCCAGGACGCGTGGAACGAGTTCCGGCCGTACTTCGACAACGCCCCGGTGTACGGGCACGGCCCGTCGCTGGAGGACTTCACCGAGGCGACGCCGCTGACCGTGGGGTCGCCGCAGCAGGTGCTGGAGCGGACGCTGAGCTTCCGCGACAACGTCGGGCACTACCAGCGACAGCTGTTCCTGGTCGACCACGCCGGGCTGCCGCTGAAGACGGTGCTCGAGCAGCTGGACCTGCTCGGTGAGATCCTGCCGGCGATGCGGGAGGGGTTCGCCGAGGGCCGTCCGGAGCACGTTCCGGACGCGCCGACGCACGCGTCCCTGGTCGCGGCTGCCGGCGGCCCGAAGGACCCGACCGTGTACGCCGAGGCCGACGCCGCCACCGGGCACCGGGCCGAGGACGCCGAGGAGGTGCAGGTATGACCCGCCTGGTCGTGGTCTCGGCCGGACTGTCGGTGCCCTCGTCGACGCGCCTGCTCGCCGACCGGCTGCGCGACGCGGTGGTCGAGGCGCTGGACGAGGTCGACGTCGAGGTGATCGAGCTGCGGGACCTGGCCCACCAGGTCACCGACCACCTGCTCACCGGGTTCGCCGGACCGGAGCTGGCCGCCGCGCTCGGCTCGGTCCGCGAGGCCGACGGGCTGATCGTGGTCACGCCGGTGTTCTCCGCGTCGTACTCGGGCCTGTTCAAGTCGTTCTTCGACGTGCTCGAGGAGGGCGTGCTCGACGGCACGCCCGTGCTCGTCGCCGCCACCGGCGGCACGGCCCGGCACTCCCTCGTGCTCGAGCACGCGCTCCGGCCGCTGTTCAGCCACCTGCACGCGGTCGTCGTCCCGACCGGCGTCTTCGCCGCCACCGACGACTTCGGGGACGCCGGCCTGGACCGTCGCATCGACCGGGCGGCCGGGGAGCTCGCGGCGCTGATGGGGAAGGTCGACCCCACGGCGCCGCGCCGGCGGCGCACCGTCGAGGACGAGCTCGCCGACCCGACGCCGTTCGAGGAGCTGCTCCGGCGGTCCGGCGAGGTCTGACGCTGACCCGTCACTAACTTAGTGACGGGTCAGCGTGGTCAGTGCTGGTAGGTCCCGTGGATGATCGCGCGGGCGGCGGTCTTGAACACCAGGTTGAACGACACCACCGCGGGGGAGGCGTCGGAGTCGACGCCCAGGGTCGGCTCCTTCACCGCGTGCACGACGAAGAAGTAGCGGTGCACCTGGTCGCCCTCCGGCGGCGCCGCACCCATGAACGACTTCGACCCGCCGTCGTTGCGGCACATGAACGCGCTGCCGGGCAGGGAGGCGCCCTCCGCGCCGGCCCCCGCGTCGAGCGAGGTGCAGTCGGCGGGCAGGTCCACGAGGACCCAGTGCCAGAACCCGCTCGGCGTCGGAGCGTCCGGGTCGAAGCAGGTCACCGTGTAGCTCTGCGCCTCCGGCACCGCCTCCCAGGACAGCTGGGGGGACCGGTTGCCCTTGGCCGCGACCTGGTCGTCCTTGAGCGGCTGGCCGTCCGTGACGTCGTCACTGGTGACGGAGAACGACGGCACCGGCGGCAGCAGGTCGTAGGGGTTGGGGCTCACGGGTCGATCAAGGCTCATGCCGGTCACCGTAGTCCGCGACCCGGGAGTCGTCACGGAGCCCGGCGCGGGCATCCGCGATGATGACGGGGTGGACGAGCTGCCGACGTACCCGACGGGGCTGCGCCTCGAGAACCGGCGGGTCGTCGTGGTCGGCGGTGGCCACGTCGCGCAGCGCCGGGTGCCGCAGCTGATCGCGGCCGGGGCGGACGTCCACGTGGTCTCGCCGGAGGTCACTGCTTCTGTGGAGGGGATGGCCACCGCCGGCGAGCTGACCTGGGTACGCCGGGCCTTCGAGCCGGCCGACCTCGACGAGGCGTGGTACGTCGTGGCCGCGACCGACGACGCCGAGGTCAACGAGCAGGTCTCCGCGGCGGCCGAGGAGCGGCGCGTGTTCTGCGTGCGCGCCGACGACGCCACCCGGGCCACGGCATGGACGCCGGCGGTGGGCTCGGTGGGTGGCGTGACGGTGGCGGTGCTCGGCGGCCGGGACCCGCGCCGCTCCGCCGCGGTCCGCGACGACATCCTGACCGGGCTGCGGGAGGGCGCCATCGCCGCTCGCCCGCGCCGGTCGCACGAGCCCGGGGTGACGCTCGTCGGCGGGGGGCCCGGGGACCCGGCCCTCATCTCGCTGGCCGGGCGCAAGGCGCTGATGGAGGCCGACGTCGTGATCGCCGACCGGCTCGCCCCGCGCGAGCTGCTCGGGGAGCTGCCGGCGGACGTCGAGCTGGTCGACGTGGCCAAGCTGCCCCGCGGCCGCTCGGCCCACCAGGTCGAGATCAACCGGCTGATCGTGGAGCACGCGCGGGCGGGCAAGCGGGTGGTGCGGTTCAAGGGCGGCGACAGCTTCGTGTTCGGCCGCGGGTTCGAGGAGGTCATCGCCTGCCGGGAGGCCGGGGTGCCGGTGACCGTGATCCCCGGCCTGACCAGCCCGATGGCGGTCCCGGCGGTCGCGGGCATCCCGGTGACCCACCGGGGCGTCGCGCACGACTTCACCGTGGTGTCCGGGCACCTGCCGCCCGGGCACCCCGACTCGCTGACCGACTGGCCCGCGGTGGCGCGGCTGCGCGGCACGCTGCTGCTGATGATGGCGGTCGAGAACGCCCCCGCGATCGCGGCGGCCCTGCTCGACGGGGGACGCGCCGCCGACACCCCGGTCGCCGTGGTCGTCGACGGCACCATGCCGACCGAGCGCACGGTGCTCGCCACCCTCGGCACGCTCGCCGACGAGCTCGCGGCGGCCGACGTACGCCCTCCTGCGATCATCGTCGTCGGTCCGGTGGTGGCTCTCGCCCACCCCGAGCGCTTCGGACCATGGCCGAGCTGATCGAGGTCACGAGCGCCGACGACCCGCGGCTGGCCGACTTCCGCGACCTGCGTGACGTGTCGCTGCGCCGGCACCTGGAGGCGGAGCACGGTCTCTTCCTCGCCGAGGGGGAGAAGGTCGTGCGCCGGGCGGTCGAGGCCGGTTACGCACCGCGGTCGTTCCTGATGGCGCCGCGGTGGCTCGACGGGCTCGCGGACGTGCTGGAGCGGTCGGACGCACCCTGCTACGTCGTCTCCGAGGCGCTCGCCGAGCAGGTGACCGGGTTCCACGTCCACCGCGGCGCCCTCGCGTCCCTGCACCGGCGCCCGCTGCCCGACCTGGCCACGGTGCTCGAGGGAGCCCGGTCGGTGCTGGTGCTGGAGGACATCGTCGACCACACCAACGTGGGCGCCATCTTCCGCAGCGGCGCCGCGCTCGGCTTCGACGCGGTCCTGCTGTCGCCGCGCTGCGCGGACCCCTTCTACCGGCGTGCGGTGAAGGTGGGCATGGGGGCCGTGTTCACGGTTCCCTGGACCCGCGTGCCGGACTGGTACGACGCCCTCCCCGCGCTCGGCCGGGAGGGGTTCACCACGGTCGCGCTCACGCTCTCCGAGGACGCGCAGCCGATCGAGGAGGCGGTCGCCGGGCTCGACAAGGTGGCGCTCGTGCTCGGCTCGGAGGGGCACGGCCTCTCCGAGCGCTGGGAGCGCGCGGCCGACCGGCGCGCGGTGATCCCCATGCGGCCCGGCATCGACTCGCTCAACGTGGCGGCCGCGACCGCGGTGGCCTGCTACGTCACTGCTCGGCGCTGACCGGCCAGTCGGGCGGGTACTCGTCCGCCACCTTCTCGTGGATCTTGTACAGCTTCTTGCGGAGCTTGTTGGGCAGCCGGTCCCCGAAGACCGTGCCCAGCGTGTGGTCGGTCTCGTGCTGCAGGCAGCGGGCGAGCAGGCCGTCGCCGGTGAACCGCACCGGCTCGCCGTCCAGGCCGAAGCCGTCGACCGTGGCGGTGTCCGGACGCGCGCACTCCACGAAGGCCCCGGGAAGGGAGAGGCAGCCCTCCTCGGCCTCCTCGAGCTTGCGCTCCCGCCCCTCCGGGAGGGTGAGCACCGGGTTGCAGACCACGCCGACCACCCGGCGGTGCTCCGCGTCGGGGCAGTCGAAGACGAACATCGCCAGGTCGACCCCGATCTGGCAGGCGGCCAGCCCGACCCCCTCGGCGGCGTACATGGTCGCGACCATGTCGGCGGCCAGCCGCCGCAGCTCCTCGTCGTACGTCGTGACCTTCTGCTGCGGCCGGTGCATCACCGGGGTGCCCCACCGGGTCATCGGGCGGACCGTGCCGCCCTCGGGCAGCGGGCCGTACGGCGCGAGCACCTCCTCGGACATGCCGCGGAGCCTAGACGGGCGGCGTCGCAGCGCTGTGACCGGACCCACGCCGGGCTTCTGTAGCGGTGTGTGTAACTCCGGGTTACATTTTCCGCATGTCCCTGATCAACAACCTCCGGCCGGGCGGTCGGCACGGCGTCCCCGGGTCGGAGACGCGCGACCCCATCGGGTACCTCGTGGCCGGCCTGAACCGGCTGGCGCAGAGCGACCTGCTCGACAAGGTGCGGCTGCGCAAGCCGACCGAGCAGGTCGTCTTCAGCGTCACCCGCAGCGGCTTCAAGACCATGACGAGCGCCAGCCGGACCTTCGCCCGCGCGGGCAAGCGCGGGAAGCAGGGCGTGCGGGTGCCGCCGGCGCAGGGGACCGGGGTCTTCGACCTGACCCCGACCGAGGACGAGCAGATGCTCGTCGACGTGGTCACCGAGTTCGCGCAGGAGGTGGTCCGGCCCGCCGCCGCGGAGGCCGACGAGCGCTGCGAGGCGCCCGACGAGCTGCTCAAGGGCAGCCTCGAGATCGGGCTGCCGATCCTCGGCGTCCCGGAGGCGCTCGGGGGCGTCTCCGAGCAGCGCTCGGCGATGGCCGGCACCCTCGTCGCCGAGACGCTCGCCAAGGGGGACATGGGCCTGGCGGTCGCGACGCTGGCCCCCGGCGCGGTGGCGACCGCGATCGGCTTGTGGGGCACCGACGAGCAGCAGCAGACCTACCTGCCGGCGTTCACCGGCGACGACGTGCCCGCAGCGGCGCTGGCGCTGATGGAGCCCGGCGTCCTCTTCGACGTGCTGAAGCCGACCACCACGGCCACGCGGACCGCCGACGGGTACACGCTCGACGGCGCCAAGACCATGGTCGCCCGCGGCGCCGCCGCCGAGCTCTTCGTGGTCGGCGCGATGCTCGAGGGGAAGCCGACGCTGTTCCTGGTCGAGTCCTCCAGCGAGGGACTCGCGGTCGAGGGCGACCCGGGCATGGGGGTCCGGGCCGCCTCGTTCACCCGCCTCCTGCTCAAGGACGTGAAGGTGCCCGCCGAGGCGGTGCTCGGCGAGACCGACGGCTCGACGTACGCCGAGTGCGTGCGGCTGTCGCGGCTCGCCTGGTGCGCGCTGGCGGTCGGCACCGGCCAGGCGGTGCTCGACTACGTCACGCCGTACGTGAAGGAGCGCAAGGCGTTCGGGGAGCCGATCGCGCACCGGCAGTCGGTGGCCTTCATGGTCGCCAACATGGCGATCGAGCTGCAGTCGATGCGGCTGCTGACCTACAAGGCGGCCGGCCGGGCCGCGGCCGGCAAGGACTTCACCCGCGAGGTGGCGCTGGCGCGCAAGCTGTGCGCCGAGAAGGGCATGCAGATCGGCCTGGACGGCGTCCAGCTGCTCGGCGGGCACGGGTTCGTCAAGGAGCACCCGGTGGAGCGGTGGTACCGCGACCTCCGGGCGATCGGGATCATGGAAGGTGCGGTGCTCGTCTGATGCCCATCAATCTGGACGACCCCAAGAAGTTCCGGGCCCTCGTGGGCCAGGCCCACCAGGTCGCGATGAACATGCTGCGGCCGATCTCTCGCAAGTACGACCTCGCGGAGCACGAGTACCCCAAGGAGCTCGACATGCTCGCCGCGATGATCGACGGGCTCTCCGAGTCCGGGGCGAGCGAGGGGGCCGGCGCGGCCGGCGTCCGCCGCGACGAGAACGGCGACGACGGCACCGTGCGCAACGGCGCCAACCTGGCCTCGGTGATGTCGATCGCCGAGATGTGCTGGGGCGACGTGGGCCTGCTGCTGTCGATGCCGCGCCAGGGCCTCGGCAACTCGGCGATCGCCTCGGTGGCCACCGACGAGCAGCTCGAGCGGTTCCGCGGCACCTGGGCGTCGATGGCGATCACCGAGCCGTCCTTCGGCTCCGACTCGGCGCAGGTGTCCACGACGGCGGTCCTCGACGGCGACGAGTACGTCCTCAACGGCGAGAAGATCTTCGTCACCTCCGGCGAGCGGTCCGACTCGATCGTCGTCTGGGCGACGCTCGACAAGTCGCTCGGGCGGGCCGCGATCAAGTCGTTCGTGGTCACCAAGGACATGCCGGGCGTCAAGGTCGAGCGGCTCGAGGAGAAGCTCGGCATCCGTGCCTCCGACACCGCGGTCATCACGTTCACCGACGTGCGCGTCCCCAAGGAGAACCTGCTCGGCTCGCCCGAGATCAACACCGAGCAGGGCTTTGCGGGCGCGATGGCGACCTTCGACAACACCCGCCCGCTCGTGGCCGCGATGGCCGTGGGCTGCGCC
>Ga0164243_10007916_pt1 | contig 15795 bp, 15 predicted proteins | sample OricompcompostOP_FD_108781 | JGI IMG/M metagenome (GOLD analysis project Ga0164243, IMG submission 108781) | Organic Plus compost microbial communities from Emeryville, California, USA - Original compost - Organic plus compost (OP) | ecosystem: Engineered > Solid waste > Mixed feedstock >...
CCCTCGCCGGAATCTGTGTCGAGCGGGGTTATGAACGCTTCGAGTGGTGGGTATTGAACTGGAACGACCCCTCCATCGGTTTCTACCGATCGCTCGGCGCCGAAGCGATGGACGAGTGGACGGTCTTCCGGATGTCCGGCAAGCCGCTCCGGACCCTCGCGGAGGCCAACACAGCGTAATCGTCGAGGATTTGCGGCGCCCAACCCCTAGCCACATTCAGTGCCCATGTGTTTACTATGGGTGACGCTCGATGTTTGGGGCGTGAAGATCCGTGCAGGCGACATCAGGTCACGGATCGCGATAGCGTCGCAGACGGAACCATCGGTGGCGTCGCCTGCCGGTTCTCCGGGGATCGAGATCACCGGGGAGCGGCGGACCGGCGCCCTCGTCAACAGCGAACCGAGCCGAACCGGCTTGCGTCACCTTGGAGGTGAGGGTGTCCCAGATCGCAGGTGAGCCCGCTGGGCAGGACGCACAGGACTTCGTCGAGGTCCGGCTGCCTGCCGCGGGTGCCTATCTGTCGGTGCTGCGCACGGCCACCGCAGGTCTTGCGGCCCGCTTGGACTTCACCCTCGACGAGATCGAGGATCTGCGGATCGCCGTGGACGAGGCGTGCGCAATCCTGCTCCAACAAGCCCTGCCGGGCTCGGTGTTGAGCTGCGTGTTCAAGCTCGTCGGCGACTCGCTGCGGGTCACCGTGGCGGCGCCCACCACCGAGGGCCGCGCCCCGGAGCGCGACACCTTCGCCTGGACGGTGCTCTCCGCCCTGGCCGGCGAGGTGGATTCGACGGTGTCCGACGACCGTACGGTCAGCATCAGCCTGCACAAGAAGCGCGGTGCCGGCCCCGGAGCGCCGTGACCGGGCGCAGGGCACCCGAGCATGGGCCGGGCCGCATCGGTGCGGGGGCCGGGCCCGTCGTGCCGGAGCAGGCCAGGCCGCACCCCGCCGACCCCAGCAGTCAGCGACCCGAGCAGGCAGAGCGGGCGGACGCGATGGACATCCAGCACGAGACGCACGGCCGGCACGGCTACGAGCACGGAGAGCGGCGTGCCGAACAGAGCGGCGGCTCCCCGCACTTGGAGCAGTTCGGGCCGCAGGAGCGCGGCGGTGCCCGTGCGCTGTTCATCGCCCTGCGCAAGCTGCCCGACGGCTCTCCCGAGCGCGCCGAGCTGCGCAACCACCTGGTGCGGATGCATCTGCCGCTCGTCGAGCACCTGGCCCGGCGCTTCCGCAACCGCGGTGAGCCGCTGGACGACCTCACGCAGGTCGCGACGATCGGCCTGATCAAGTCGGTCGACCGCTTCGACCCCGAGCGCGGCGTCGAGTTCTCGACGTACGCCACCCCCACCGTCGTCGGAGAGATCAAGCGGCACTTCCGCGACAAGGGCTGGGCGGTGCGAGTGCCGCGCAGGCTCCAGGAGTTGCGGCTGTCGCTCACCTCGGCCACCGCCGAGCTGTCCCAACTGCACGGCCGCGCGCCGACGGTGCACGAGCTGGCCCAGCGGCTGTCGATCTCCGAGGAGGAGGTCCTCGAAGGGCTGGAGTCGGCGAACGCCTACAGCACGCTGTCGCTCGACGTCCCGGACACCGACGACGAAACCCCCGCCGTGGCCGACACGTTGGGCGCGGAGGACGACGCGCTGGAGGGCGTGGAGTACCGCGAATCCCTCAAGCCGCTGCTGGAGGAACTGCCGCCGCGCGAGAAGAAGATCCTGCTGCTGCGCTTCTTCGGCAACATGACGCAGTCGCAGATCGCCCAGGAGGTCGGCATCTCCCAGATGCACGTCTCCCGACTGCTCGCCCGCACACTGGCCCAACTGCGCGACCGGCTGCTGATCGAGGAGTGAGCGGAGCGGCGCCCGGCCGACGGCTCGGCGCTGCTCCCCGGCTCTCCTTCTCCGAGCGCTCACCGCCACCGAACTCGCCGACGACGCCCGGGCATTGCCTCCACGCCGGACACGCGTACGGCCCGGCCGCAGTACGGGCTTCCGCACTGCCGCACACAAGCTCCGTACGCCGCGGGGAAGTTGAGCGGTTCGCCCGGTCACCCACCGCCCGCCCCGACCGGCTACGCGTCGCGCGGACCGATGCCCAGCGCCTCAGTGGCCGTCGGATTCACCAGACAGGCCAGCACGGCCACACCCACGAGCCCGAGCCCGAGCCCGCCGGCGATCCACGCCCCGCCGTTCTGCAGCAACTGCCAGCCCACGGGAAGCGCGATCAACTGCACGATCATCGACGGTCCGCGGCTCCACCGGCGGCGCAGCCACAGCCCTCGCGCCGCCGCCAACGGCAGCAGCGACAGCACCAGCACGGTCACCGCCATCATGGCCGCCTGCGTGGGATCGTCCGGCTTTCCGGTCACCAGCATCACCAGCGACGCCACCCCGAAGCCTGCGACCAGCACTCCCTCCAGGCCGGTCAGCACGGCGGCGGCCGTGATGCGTCGGGGGCGAACGCCGTCGGGCGATGCGGGATTCTGGTTCTCAGCAGACACAGATGAAGCGTAGCCCCGCCCGCCTCCCGCACCGCCGCGGGTGCGTACCACCCACCGCCCGTCCCGTACGCACCGACCCCGCGCGGACGGCACGTGTGCCGGAGCCGATGGGTACGCTGCACCCCATGCGCGCACTCCTCGTGGTAAATCCGGCGGCCACCACCACCAGCGCGCGGACCCGTGACGTGCTCACCCACGCACTCGCCAGTGACCTGAAGCTGGAGATCGTCACCACGGAGTCCCGCGGTCACGCCCGTGAACTGGCCCGTCTCGCAGTGGAGAACGGCGAGACCGAGCTGGTGATCGCGCTCGGCGGCGACGGCACCGTCAACGAGATCGTCAACGGCCTGCTGCACCACGGCCCCGATCCGGACCGCCGGCCCCGCCTCGCGGTCGTCCCCGGCGGCTCCACCAACGTCTTCGCCCGCGCACTCGGCCTCCCCAACGACGCCGTCGAAGCAACGGGCGCTCTGCTCAACGCACTTGAGAACGGCAGCGAGCGCACGGTCGGCCTCGGTCTCGCCTCCGCACCGCCGGACGCGGACGACAGCGGCATCGCCCCGCGCTGGTTCACCTTCTGCGCGGGCTTCGGTTTCGACGCAGGCGTGGTCGGCAGAGTCGAGCAGCAGCGGGAGCGCGGAAAGCGCTCGACGCACGCGCTGTACGTACGCCAGGTCGTGCGCCAGTTCTTCGGAGAGCAGCACCGCCGCAAGGGCACGATCGTGCTGGATCGCCCCGGACAGGCTCCAGTTGAGGAGCTGGTGCTGTCGATAGTGTGCAACACCTCGCCGTGGACGTACCTCGGCAACCGTCCCGTCTACGCCGCTCCCGAGGCCTCCTTCGACACCGGCCTCGACGTGCTCGGCTTGTCCCGGCTGACCTCCGGCGCGGTCGGCCGCTACGGCGCCCAACTCCTCGCCTCCAGCCCGGAACGCGGGCCGCACGGCAAGCACGCGGTCACGCTGCACGACCTGACCGAGTTCACCTTGCATTCGCAGGCGCCTCTGCCGTTTCAGATGGACGGTGACCATCTCGGAGTGCGTACGAGCGTCAGCTTCACAGGTGTACACCGTGCACTGCGTGTGATTGTGTAAGTGGAACGACCCAAAGTCCTTCTAGTCGAACGTTTAGACCAGGCTGCACCCCCTCGAATTACGCCTGTGAGCCAGTCGACACCAAGGATTCAAAAAAAACTTTCCGGAAGGGGTTGTATCCGCCGCCGAGGTTTGCGAGTCTCTTCGTGGCGATCGGGACGGCCCCGCCCGGCGGCCCCCAACGCCCGAATCCTTCTCCTCACTTCAATGGGACCCGTATCACAGCCGTGCGGAACCCCTTCCCATGCGGGAGGATTCGTGAAAGCGTTCACATTCACAAGCCAAGTTCAGAACCACGAGGAGAGGTAGCAGCCATGGACTGGCGTCACCACGCCGTTTGCCGCGAGGAAGACCCCGAGCTGTTCTTCCCCATCGGCAACACCGGTCCTGCGCTGCTGCAGATCGAGGAAGCGAAGGCCGTCTGCCGCCGCTGCCCCGTCATGGAGCAGTGCCTGCAGTGGGCCCTGGAGTCCGGACAGGACTCCGGTGTCTGGGGTGGCACCAGCGAGGACGAGCGCCGTGCGATGAAGCGCCGCGCCGCTCGCAACAGGGCGCGGAACAACGCCGCGACCGCCTGAGCACCACCCGCACCCCTGCGCCTCTCGCTGCACCCGAGCCGCAGCGCGCAGTGCACAACAGCACAGCAACAGCGTCAGCGTTGAGCCCCTAAGCCGGCAACGGCCGCGGGGCTCAACGCTTTTCGCGCTTCTCCACGCTCATCGGCAGGTCGAAGACCACGCGCGTGCCCCGCTCCGGTGCCGGCACCATGTCGAAGTCGCCGCCCAACTCGCCCTCGACCAGCGTGCGTACGATCTGGAGGCCGAGGTTGCCGGCGGACTTGGGGTCGAAGTCCGCGGGGAGTCCGCAGCCGTCGTCCTGGACGGTGACCAGCAGCCGGCCGGCCGAGCCGGACTTCGCGGGGCTGTCGGAGCGTACGGCGGAGACCTCGATGGTGCCCTGTTCTCCGGGGCCGAAGCCGTGTTCCAGCGCGTTCTGCAACACCTCGGTGAGGACCATGGACAGGGGCGTGGCCACTTCCGCCGTCAACACCCCGAAGTGGCCGGTGCGATGGCCGCTTACCCGTCCCGGTGAGATCTCGGCGACCATCGACAGCACGCGGTCGGCGATCTCGTCGAAGTCGACCGTCTCGTCGAGCGTCTGGGACAGCGTCTCGTGCACGATGGCGATCGAACCGACCCTGCGTACGGCTTCGTTGAGGGCTGCGCCGGCGCGTTCGGAGTCCATGCGCCGGGCCTGGAGGCGGAGCAGGGCGGCCACGGTCTGGAGGTTGTTCTTCACCCGGTGGTGGATTTCCCGGATCGTGGCGTCCTTCGTCATCAACTCGCGCTCTCTGCGGCGCACTTCGGTGATGTCGCGGAGGAGGATCAGCGAACCGATGCGTACGCCCTTGGGTTTGAGCGGGATGGCGCGCAGTTGCACGACGCAGTCGTTCGCCTCGACTTCCGCGCCCCGCGGTGCCCAGCCGCTTGCGAGCTTCACCAGTGCCTCGTCCACCGGGGCGCGGGACGGGGCGAGTTCGGCGGTGGCGCGGCCGAGGTGCTGTCCGACGAGGTCGGCGGCGAGTCCGAGCCGGTGGTAGGCGGAGAGTGCGTTGGGGCTGGCGTACTGCACCACGCCGTCGGCGTCCAGCCGGATCAGGCCGTCGCCGACGCGGGGAATGTGGTCGATGTCCAGATCCTGGCCGGGGAAGGGGAACGTGCCGGAGGCGATCATCTGCGCGAGGTCGGACGCGCTCTGCAGGTAGGTGAGTTCGAGCCGGCTGGGGGTGCGCACGGTGAGCAGGTTGGTGTTGCGGGCGATGACGCCGAGGACGCGGGATTCCCGGCGTACGGGGATCGATTCGACCCGTACCGGCACTTCTTCGCGCCACTCCGGGTCGCCCTCGCGCACGATGCGGCCCTCGTCGTGTGCGGCGTCGAGGAGCGGGCGCCGGCCGCGCGGCACGAGGTGGCCGACCATGTCGTCCTGGTAGGAGGTGGGCCCGGTGTTCGGGCGCATCTGCGCGACGGAGACGTAGCGCGTGCCGTCCAGCGTGGGCACCCACAGCACCAGATCGGCGAAGGAGAGATCCGACAGCAGCTGCCACTCGGAGACCAGGAGGTGCAGCCACTCCAGGTCGGTGTCGGAGAGTGCGGTGTGCTGGCGTACGAGGTCGTTCATGGAGGGCACACGTGCGAGCGTACCGGCGCCGGCGGGGCATCGGAGCGGTGCGGCCCGTGCGGTCGGGGGCGGGCCGCTCTCCGCGGTCAACTCCCGTACGTGCATGGACAGTCGGGAGTGGTCTAGTCCACAATGAGGGCGGCATGGCCGCGGACCGCGGCGTGCCGCAGGCTTCTGTCCTCCCCGCACAGGAGGACGGAACGAGGCCGCGGCGCTCTCTGCCCTGACTGCGCCGGGGTCGTCGAGCTCCGGGCTGCGGTGCCGGACGGGTTGAGGGTCCCGTCCCGGCGCCGCGGCCCGAAGTGTTTCCGGGCCGCGGCCACGGGCGGAGGCCGGAGCAACCGGTCGTGCCCGCTCAGCGGGTCTCGGTGACCTTCGCCAGCGCCCGCGGGGCGTCCGGGTCCTGGCCGCGGGCGATGGTCACTTCGTACGCGAGCAGTTGCAGCGGCATGATCTCCAGGATCGGCTGAAGCTCTTCGGGCACGTCCTCGGTGGGCAGGGCGAAGCCCGCGGTGGCGCGCTCGACCGCGGACTGCGCGCCGATCGCGACGAGGTCGGCGCCGCGGTCGAGCAGCCGGTCGAGGACGGGCTGCAGCGCCTCGCCGCCGCGCCCCCGAGAGACGATCGCGATGACCGGCGAGACGTTGTCGACCATGGCCAGCGGCCCGTGCAGCAGGTCCGCGCCCGAGTAGGACAGCGCCGGGATGTAGCTGGTCTCCATCAGCTTCAGCGCGGCTTCCTTCGCGGTCGGATAGCCGTAGCCGCGCGAAGTGAGCACCATGCGGTCGGCGAAGCGGTAGCGGGCTGCCAGCGCCTTGATCTCCGGCTGCCGGTCGAGCACCGAACGGGCCAGCCCGGGAAGGGATTTGGCGGCCGCAGCGCCGTCCCCTCCGCGCATGCCCTCCACGAGGAGGTAGAGCGCGAGGAGTTCGGCGGTGTACGTCTTCGTCGCGGGCAGCGCCTTCTCCGGGCCGGCGAGCACGTCGATGTGGAACTCGGCGGTTTCGGCGAGCGGGGAGCCGGAGTTGTTGGTCACCGCGAGCGTGATCGCACCGGCGCCGCGGGCCGCCTCGGTGGAGGCGACGAGGTCGGGCGAACCGCCGGACTGGCTGACCGCGATGACGAGGCAGTCGGTGAGGTCGGGGCGGGCGCCGTAGGCGGTCGTGGTGGACATGGAGGTCAGTCCGCAGGGCTTGCCCAGCAGCACTTCCAGCAGGTACTTGGCGTACAGGGCGGCGTTGTCGGAGGTGCCGCGTGCGGTGAGCAGGACGAAGCGGGGGTTGCGGGCCGCGATCTGCTCGGCGATGCGGCGGATGCCGGGCGCTCCCTCGTCGAGGATGCGGCGCAACACCTCGGGCTGCTCGGCCATTTCACCGGCCATGATCCGGCCCGGTACGGAAGCCGGGCTGCCCGCCTCTGGGGCTGCCGGGGTGGACGGACCGGTCGAGGCCGACGGGGCGGACATGCTGGGTGCCTCCAGGTTTTCGTGCCGTTCGGTGGCGCCGCGTGGAGCGGCCGCCGGTGTCAACTGCCCGGGCGCTCCCCGGTGATGACCTCGGCGGCGGCCCGTCCGCACACGCGGGCGGCGCCGTGTGTGGCGATGTGCAGCGCCCCGGTGGGCGGCGACTGGGGCAGCCCCATCTCGACGACGACCGTGTCAGGGCGTGCCGCGAGCAGGGTGTCCAGTACGTCGGCCATCCAGTAGTGGCGGTGCACGTCGCGTACCACGGCGACGATCCTACGGTTCGCCGCAGCCCCGAGCACACCCGCGACCAGGGAGTCGGTGCCCTCCTCGGCGGCCTGGGCCGCGTTGTAGGTGGCGGTCCGGGTGCCGGGCAGCAGCCGGGCGAGTTCGGGGGCGACGCCCCAGGGCGTCTCGTCGCCGACGGCGATGTTGGCGAGGGGCGTGAAGGACGCGACGAAGGGGGCGTCGGTCAGCGGCGTGTAGCCGTCGAGTCCGGTGACGGTGAGGGCGCGGCGGGCGGCGTGCAGGCCCACATCGGGCCCGGCGGGCGGGACGTCGGCTGCCGTCGGTCCCGTCTCCCCTCCTCCGCCGGGCCCGTTGTGTACGGATGCGCTCGCCCACTGTCCGAGCGCCCGTACCCGTGCGGCGGCGTCTGCGAGCCGCTGCTCGGTCAGTTCGCCGTCGGCGACCGCCTGCACCAGGGCGTCGCGCAGCCGCAGCACGGTGTCCTCGTCCGCCAGTCCCCCGCCGACGCAGATCGCGTCGGCGCCCGCGGCCAGCGCGAGCACGCAGCCGCGCTCCAGTCCGTAGGTGCCGACGATGGCCTCCATCTCCATGCCGTCGGTGACGATCAGCCCTTCGTGGCCGAGGCCGCCTTCGCTGCGCGGTGCACGCAGCAGTCCGCCGAGTGCGGCCGTGCTGAGTGTGCCGGGCAGTTCGGCGTCGAGGGCGGGCAGCAGGATGTGCGCGCTCATCACGCCCTTGCTGCCTACGGCGATCGCGGCCCGGAACGGGACGAGTTCGCGCTCGTTCAGGGTGGGCAGGTCGGCGTCGATGCGGGGCAGGGAGTGGTGCGAGTCGACGGCGGTGTCGCCGTGTCCGGGGAAGTGTTTGACGCAGGCCGCGACTCCGGCCGCCTGCAGGCCCTCGACGTACGCGGCGGTGTGCCGGGCGACGAGTGCCGGGTCGTCGCCGAAGGAGCGGACGCCGATGACGGGGTTGTCGGGGTTGGAGTTGACGTCGGCGGACGGGGCCCAGTTGAGGTTGACGCCGCATGCGGCGAGGCGGCGGCCGAGTTCGTGGGCGACGTCGCGAGTGAGCCGGGGGTCGTCGATGTGGCCGAGCGCGAGGTTGCCGGGGAAGGAGGAGCCGGTGCGGGCCTCCAGGCGCGTCACGTCGCCGCCCTCTTCGTCCATCGCGACCAGGACGTGCGGGCAGGCTTCGCGCAACTGGGCGGTGAGCGCGGCGAGTTGTTCGGGCGATTCGATGTTGCGGGCGAACAGACCGACGGAGGTGAGCCCTTCGCCGAGCTGCCGCAGCAGCCAGCCGGGCGCGGTGGTGCCGGTGAAGCCGGGCTGCAGGACGGCCAGGGCGTCCCTGGTGAGGGTGGGGGTACCGGTTGCGAGGGTGGTCATCTGGGGAGTTGTCCCTTCACTGGTGGCCCGTGGTTGCCCTGCACTGCTGTTCTTCTGCCGGGGCTCGGAGGCGTACGGCCGCCGGGCGGGCGCTTCGGGGTACGAGCGGTGGCGCGCCCGTGCCGGGCGGGTTCGGGGATGGCGTGGCGGAGCGGGCGGGGGCGCGGAGGCGGACGCCGGCATGGGCGCGGGCGCGGGCGTACGCGGCTCGGCCGCCTCCGGCTCGTGCTCTGCACCGGGGTGCGGCGGTGTCCGGGGCGTGCCCGGGTGCGGGCGCCGTCGGGGTCGGTGCGGTCAGCGCTGTCGTTGCGGTCGGCGAGGTCAATTGCGGCCGTACCGCGGGGAGTCGGGGGTCCGTTCGAGGAGGCCGTACGGACCGGTGCGGGGGTCGTCGCCGGCGCCGCGGGCCGTATCGTTCCCCGCCGCGTTCACGGCTGCCGCCGCGGTCATGAGCCGTTGTCGCACACGCCCTCCTGGGACCGGCCGATGCACCCTGAGTGGTTTAGACCGCGATGCAGTTTGGCCTAGACCTATACCGGTGTCAACGGGGGGCATTCCAGGGGGTGTTGGGGCATTTCCCCGGCCCTTCCGGGGCCGCTGGACGGGTCGGGCTCTTCGCCAGGCGGAGGTGAACTCCCGCCCGGCATCCTGCCATGCGGTCAATCCCGGTCAACCATGGCAGGAAAGCGGGCAGTTGGCGGGCGGGGCCCAGCCGGGCCGGCCTACGCCGGGTACGGCCGGGCCGGGCGCCGCGGTCTCCTCCGCCGCTCCCGAACCGGCGAGGCACCCGCGGCCCGTCCCGCGCCGATGCGGAATCCGTACAGGGCAGGTCCGCACGCCCCCGGCCCGTGAAACGATGTGCCGGCGAGCAGGGCCGCGCCCCCGGTTCCAGACCACCTACGCGGACGGAAGCGGGCGGGCGGCGGCACCACACGAGTCGGAAGGCGTGCGATGGGGACGGACGGGGGCACGGCCGCGGCGATCGCGGCGGAGGCGGACCAGGGGAACGGAAGCGGGAGCGGAGCGGCGCGCACCGCACGCGTCCCCAAGTACTACGGGCTCAAGCGGCACTTGCTGGAGATGACCGAGACGATGCCGCCCGGCACTCCGGTGCCGCCGGAGCGCACGCTGGCCGGAGAGTTCGACACGTCGCGTACGACGGTCCGGCAGGCGCTGCAAGAGCTGGTCGTGGAAGGGCGGTTGGAGCGCATCCAGGGCAAGGGCACCTTCGTCGCGAAACCGAAGGTCTCCCAGGCGCTCCAACTGACCTCCTACACCGAGGACATGCGCGCCCAGGGCCTCGAACCCACCTCGCAGCTGCTGGACATCGGCTACGTCACGGCGGACGACCGGCTCGCGGCGCTGCTCGACATCGAGACCGGCGGGCGGGTGCTGCGGATCGAACGGCTGCGGCTCGCGAGCGGCGAGCCGATGGCCATCGAGACCACGCACCTGCCGCAGAAGCGGTTCCCGGCGCTGCGCCGCTGCCTGGTGAAGTACACCTCGCTGTACGCCGCGCTCGCCGAGGTCTACGACATCCATCTCGCGGAGGCGGAGGAGACGATCGAAACCTCGCTGGCGACGCCGCGGGAGGCCGGACTGCTGGGCACGGACGTGGGGTTGCCGATGCTGATGCTGTCCCGGCACTCGCTCGACGACCGGGGCGAGCCGGTGGAGTGGGTGCGGTCGGTCTACCGCGGCGACCGGTACAAGTTCGTGGCCAACCTCCGGCGGCCCGGCCCGGACGCGGAGCCCGACTCCCGGGCGGGCGCGGCCGGTTGACGCCGGTGCCGGCGCGCTCCACGGCCCGCCGGCACCCCGCCGGGACGGCCCGGGGCCGCCTGCCACAGCGGCCGGCCGCGTGCGCCGCCTGTGCACACCTCGTGCACGCGCCGTACGTACGAACTCCGCGCGCACCGCACGGACACCGGCCGACAGCCCAGGTGAGAACGTTTCGTTATGCGGACCCTCGTGACGGCGGCCCGCCACTCCCCTACATTCCTGGTCATCGAGTAGGAGATCGCCAACTCGCAGACCACCGCGGGACGGAGCCGTATGTCAGCAGAGCCGGAGCAGGGGCCGACGGAGAGACCAGCGAATCCCGAGGGCGGTTCCGCCGACACAGCCAACGCGGCCGTCACACCGGCGCGCATCGCCATCGCCCTGTGTCTGCTCGCGCCGTTCGTCGCCATCCTCTGGGTGGGCAGCTACGCCCGCACCGGACCGACGCTCATCGGCATCCCGTTCTTCTACTGGTACCAGATGCTCTGGGTGCCGCTCTCCGCCGTGCTGACGACGGTCGCCTACCGCCTGGTGCAGCGTGAGAAGGCCCGCAGCGGGCGTGCTGCCCAGCGTGCCGCCGGGGACGGTGTGCGATGAACGGCGGCGTCAACTGGACGGCACTGGCGGTCTTCGGCTTCTTCTTCGTGCTCGTGACGGTCATGGGCTTCCGCGCCGCGCGCTGGCGCAAGGCCGCGGCCGGCGAACAGAGCCTGGACGAATGGGGCCTGGGCGGGCGCAGCTTCGGCACCTGGATCACCTGGTTCCTGCTCGGCGGCGACCTGTACACCGCGTACACCTTCGTCGCCGTGCCTGCCGCGATCTACGCGACCGGCGCGGCCGGCTTCTTCGCCGTGCCGTACACGATCCTCGTCTATCCGCTGATCTTCACCTTCCTGCCGCGGCTCTGGTCCGTCTCGCACCGGCACGGCTACGTCACCACCTCCGACTTCGTACGCGGCCGGTTCGGCTCCAAGGGGCTGTCGCTGGCCGTCGCGGTGACCGGGATCCTCGCGACGATGCCGTACATCGCGCTCCAACTCGTCGGCATCCAGGCGGTGCTGGACGTGATGGGCGTCGGCGGCGGCTCGTCCACCAACTGGCTCGTGAAGGACCTGCCGCTGCTGGTCGCGTTCGCCGTGCTGGCCGCCTACACCTACTCGTCGGGGCTGCGCGCACCCGCGCTGATCGCCTTTGTGAAGGACTGCCTGATCTATCTGGTCATCGCGGTGGCGATCATCTACATCCCCATCAAACTCGGCGGTTTCGACGACATCTTCGCCAAGGCCGGCCACGCGCTGTCCCAGACCAATCCGGCCACCAAGAAGCCGAAGGGCGAAGTGGTCAGCAGCGCGCCGAACCACTGGGCGTACGGCACGCTGGCGCTCGGCTCGGCGCTCGCGCTCTTCATGTATCCGCACTCGATCACCGCGACGCTCTCCAGCCGCAGCCGGAACGTGATCCGCCGCAACACCACCATCCTTCCGCTCTATTCGCTGATGCTGGGTCTGCTCGCGCTGCTCGGCTTCATGGCGATCGCGGCCGGAATCAAGGTCGACAACGGGCAGTTGGCGATCCCGCAGCTGTTCTCGCAGATGTTCCCCGACTGGTTCGCCGGCGTGGCCTTCGCCGCCATCGGCATCGGCGCGCTCGTGCCGGCGGCCATCATGTCGATCGCCGCCTCCAACCTCTTCACCCGGAACATCTACCGCGACTTCCTCCGCCCGAACGCGACCCCGGAGCAGGAGGCGAAGGTCTCCAAGGTGGTCTCCCTTCTGGTCAAGGTCGGCGCCCTGGTGTTCGTGCTGGGCATGGACAAGACGGTGGCGATCAACTTCCAGCTGCTGGGCGGCATCTGGATCCTGCAGACGTTCCCGGCGCTGGTGGGCGGACTCTTCACCCGCTGGTTCCACCGCTGGGCGCTGCTGGCCGGCTGGGCGGTCGGCATGGTCTACGGGACCGTGGCCGCGTACCACGTGTCCGTGCCGGGACAGGCGCACTTCGGCGGAAGCAACGCCCCCATCCCCGGCCTCGGGGAGATCGGCTACATCGGCTTCACCGCCTTCGTACTCAACGTCCTGGTCACCGTGGTGCTCACGGTCGTGCTGCGGGCCGTGAAGGCGCCCGCCGGGATCGACGAGACCCGGCCCGGCGACTACTCGGCCGACGCGGGCGACCCCGGCGTGCAGGAGGAACTGCCCACCGCGGCAGGCACCGGCTCCGGAGCCGGAACCGACTGACTCCGTGCACCGGCGTCCCGGGCGTGGCCGTCCGTGGTCGACTGCCCGCCCGGGCCCGCGAGTTCAAGTACACCGCGGCCCACTGACAATCGGGCCGGCGGCCGTGCCGGCGCCCGTGCACGCTGTCGGCGGGACTGTCAGTGGGATGCGGTGTACTTGACCCATGGACGTCGAGGTGAGGCCGGCACGGGCCGAAGAGCTGGAAGCGGTAGGCGAGTTGACCGCCCGGGCGTATCTGGACGACGGGCTGCTCGACTCGGGCGAGGCCGACGGCTACGCATCGGTGCTGCGCGACGCACGCTCCCGCGCCGAACAGAGCGAGCTGCTGGTCGCCGTCGACCAGGCCGCGGACGAGGTGGTGGGCACGGTGACCTTCGCGCCGCCCGACAGCCCGTACGCCGAGCTGGCCGGGCCCGGCGAGGGCGAGTTCCGGATGCTGGCGGTGCGGGCGGGCAGCCGCGGACACGGCGTGGGCGAGACGCTTGTGCGCTGGTGTACGGAGCGTGCCCGCTCCCTCGGCCTGCACCGGCTCAGACTCTCCACGAAGCAAGACATGTCCGCCGCCCACCGCCTCTACGAACGCCTGGGCTTCATACGCACCCCGGACCGCGACTGGGAGCCGGTGCCGGGCACCGTACTGCTCGCCTACGCCCTGGAGTTGACGCCCGGAGCGGAGTGACCGACGGCCGGTTCCGGCGAGTTGGGATCCGGCGAGCGCGGAAGGGAGCAGGGCTCGGCCGCAGCGTCCGGGCGGGCCGGCGGCAGCGTGAAGTGGCCCCGTACGCACCGGAGTCGGGACGCCGCCGGGGCCGGAGCCCCGGGGGCCCTGCTGCTCAGTCGTTCGGCACGGTGTCGTAGCGCGGCGTCCCCTCGGCCATCTGCCGCAGCACGTCCTTGCGTTCGCGCTTGGAGAGCCGGTCGATGTACAGGAAGCCGTAAAGGTGCTCGGTCTCGTGCTGGAGGCAGCGCGCGAAGTAGCCGGTGCCCTGCACCGCGATCGGCTTGCCCTCCACATCCAGGCCGCGCACCACGGCGTAGTCGGGCCGGGCGAGCGGAGCATAGGCGCTGGGCACGGACAGGCATCCTTCGTTGGAGTCGTCCAACACCCGCCGCTCCGCGGGGAGTTCGTCCAGCACCGGATTGCAGACCACGCCGACGTGCCGTACGCCCTCGTCGTCCTCGCAGTCGTAGACGAACACCTTGAGGTCGACGCCGATCTGGTTCGCGGCGACGCCGACTCCCTCGGCGGCGCGCTGGCTGGCGAACATGTCGTCGACCAGCCGGGCCAGTTCGTCGTCGAACTCGGTGACGTCCCGGCACTCCCGGTGCAGCACCGGATTGCCGACGACCGTGATCGGGCGGACGGTGCCGCGCTCGCGGTACGCGGCCTCCCGTGCCGCGCAGTCCTTCGTGTCGTCGATGAACTCGACCCCCGGCGACGTCTCGCCCGTCTCCTGCTGCGCCATACCGCCGTAGCCTTCCTCGCCACCTGATTTCGTCGCCCTATAGCGTACGGGGCGCTCGGCACTGCTCAGCGCCCGCGGTGGCGTTGAGGATCTTCGGAACGGAAGCGTTCGGCCACACCGGAGCACCGGCCGTGCGTTAGCCGCGAACCGGTCCGGCACAGGCGCAGGAAGAACGCTCGCCGTCGGTGCGGCCGCCGGCGGCGCGGCACTTCACGCTCCGGCCCGCGCCGCCGGCTCGAACCGCGGGCGTCCGCCCGGGAGTCAGGACGAGCGCGAACCGCGACGCGGGCGGCTCAGCAGACCTCCTCCAAGTCCCGCCACTCGCGCGTATCCGGGCTGTCCGCGACCCAGCCGTCCAGCAGTCCCCGCACCAGCCCGGGCGGCGCCGCGAGCCCGCACTCGCGCTCGGGCACCCACACGTCGCCGGGCCCGCCCGGCGCCATGTGCCCCAGCGGGCCGGGCTGCCCCGGCGAACTGTGGTCGTGCGGATCGAGCTGCGGCGAACCGTCCCCCTCGTCCGCGGGCATCTGGCTCTCCGAACACGTACGGCACAGCAGCCGCACCGACGACGACCAGTCCTCGGCGGCGAACCCGGCGTCGGCGGCGAGCCGTTCGAGCGCGTCCCGGTCCTCCTCCCGTGCCGCCTCCAGCAGCACCACCCACGTGGGCACGGGCGAGGGCGCCCACAACTCGATCTCGTCGAAGACGGGATACGACGGGCCGCCCGCCGTGGTGCGCTCCCCGTGCGGAACGCCGTCGTGCAGCACCACTTCGCCCCAGCGCCGCCCCGACGAGGGCAGCGGAATGCTCTGGATCTCCATGCGTGCGGGGTCGATCCGGCGTCCCCACACCACCTCCGCCTCGCCCTCCGGGGACAGCCGCACCGCCGCGCTGCCCAACTGCATACCGGTGGGCTCGGCCGCCGCCGCGGTCCGCTGGGCCGGGCCCGGCACCCGCAACCCGTACGCCTGCCAGGCCCGTCGCGCCAGCGGCCAGTCCTGGAGCGCCGTCGCGGCGATGCCGACGTTCCACCAGTCGGGAGCGCCGGTCTCGCGGTCGAGCAGCGCCACGGCACGCAGCCCGGCGGTGCGCGCCTGCTCCCAGTCGTGCCGGAACTTGTGCAGCAGCGCCAGGTTGAACCAGGACTCGGAGAGCCACGGCTCCATATCGGCGGCGCGCGTGAGCAGGGCGCCCGCATCCTCGTAGCGCCCATCGCCGATGAGCGCGAACGCACGGTCCGTCGCCTGCCGCCACGAAGCGGAGGGCCGGTGCCGCACCTTGCCGAAGATCCTCACCATGTCCCGCCTGATTTCCGCCTGTCGTCCGCCTGTTGGGCTGCTGCCGTCGGTTCGCCGGCCGTTGGCCGGCGGTCCACCGGCCCGGAGCGTCCGCCGGGCCGACCACATGCTGCCGGTGGCTTGATCACTACGGTGGTGAC
>Ga0164243_10007917_pt1 | contig 15795 bp, 16 predicted proteins | sample OricompcompostOP_FD_108781 | JGI IMG/M metagenome (GOLD analysis project Ga0164243, IMG submission 108781) | Organic Plus compost microbial communities from Emeryville, California, USA - Original compost - Organic plus compost (OP) | ecosystem: Engineered > Solid waste > Mixed feedstock >...
CGTTCCAGACGACACAAAGGAGGTCGTCGTTCTGGCTCCGCCCGTCGAGGAGGAAAACGCGGCGGTGCTCGCCTTTCTGGCCGATGGTGAGTCATGGTCGAGCTCTGCCCTTGCCATTGCTCTCGGAGCCAGCCCGAGAACCGTGCAGCGGGCGCTCGAGCAGCTTGCTGCGGCAGGCAAGGTGCAATGGTTCGGCCGCGGGCGGGCGCGCCGTTGGATGACCCCATCAGTGCCGGGATTCCCGACAACCTTGTTACTCCCGGGCCCGCTGCCGGGTGGCTAGGATCGGCATGGTCAACAGCGAAAGCCTTAGGAGAACACCATGAAACGGTCCCAAGCTGAAATCGTCCGCGAATATGGACCCTTCCCGGAGGTGGAGCAGGTGCATGGGCTCACCTATGACGGCCGGAATGTCTGGTTTGCGTCTGGAGAGAAGCTGATTGCACTCGATCCGGCGACCGGAAAAACCATGCGCTCAATCGCCGTTGCAGCTCATGCGGGAACGGCCTTTGACGGCGAGCATTTGTTCCAGATTGCCGAAAACCGCATCCAGAAGATCGACCCCAGAACCGGCAGTGTGGTCGATACCATCCCGGCGCCCGGAGGCGGCGGCGACTCAGGGCTTGCCTGGGCGGAGGGAACTCTTTGGGTGGGCGAGTACCGGGAGCGGAAAATCCATCAGGTCGATCCACAAACAGGAGCGATCCTTCGCACGATCGAGTCCAGCCGCTTCGTCACCGGAGTCACCTGGGTGGACGGAGAGCTGTGGCACGGCACGTGGGAGAGTGAGGCGAGCGATCTCAGGAGGATCGATCCGGAAACGGGAGAGGTCCTGGAGACGATAGAGATGCCTGCCGGAGCGGGTGTATCGGGCCTTGAATCCGACGGCGCCGGTCAGTTCTTCTGCGGAGGAGGGAACAGCGGGACGATAAGAGCCGTGCGTCGGCCGAGGTGAGTGGCCCCGAGCTTACTGGCGGACGGATTCCATCAAACTCCCAGATAGCGGTCCTGGAGCTTCGGCGTAAGCGCCGCGGGTGCTCCCTCGAACACGGTAGCACCCTTTTCCAGGATGAAGCACCGATCGGCGATGGGGAGAAGTTCCGCGAGCGTTTTATCGACCACGAGAATCGATTGGCCTTCCGCCTTGAGCTTGGCGATCGCCGCCCAGATGTCCGCCGGATAACGGGTGCGAGGCCTTCCGTGGCTTCATCGAGAACCAGCAGGCGAGGATTCGTCATCAGCGCGCGCCCGATGGCGAGCATCTGCTGCTCTCCGCCGGAAAGCGTGTCGGCATATTGGTCACGTCGTTCGGCCAGCCGAGGGAAGAGCTCCACGACCTTGCCGAAGGTCCAGGCGCCTGGTCGCGCGGCTGCGACAAGGTTTTCCCTCACTGTCAAATTCGGAAAACAGCGGCGACCTTCCGGCACCAGTCCAATTCCAAGCCGCGCTATGCGGTGCGGCCTCATGCCAACGATGGCATGTCCATCGAAGCGGATCGAGCCAGAGCGGGCGCGCACCAGGCCAAAGATGGTTTTGATCGTGGTGGTCTTGCCCATGCCGTTGCGGCCCATAAGCGCGACCACTTCGCCTTGCATTACCTTCAGGCTTACGCCGAAAAGCGCCTGTGAGGCACCGTAGAAGCTCTCCACGCTTTCGAGTTCCAACAGGCTCACGCGGCATCTCCGAGATAGGCACGGCGAACTTCGGGATCGTTGCGGATGTCGCTCACCTTTCCGGTGGCGATGATGCGGCCATAGACGAGCACGGAAACCCGGTCAGCGAGTGCGAAAACCGCATCCATGTCGTGCTCGACCAGCAGGATTGGCGCTTCCCGCCGCAGTCCGTCCAGAAAGCGCGTCAGATTTTTCGAACCTTCCGGTCCCATGCCGGCCATTGGTTCGTCAAGAAGCAGAGCCTTGGGGTCCTGTGCCAGCGCTATTGCGATTTCCAGTTGCCGTCGCTCGCCATGCGACAATTCCGCTGCAGGCACGTGTGCGCGGTCTGCAAGGCCAACACGCTCGAGCATGGCCATGGCAGGTTCGATCAGACTCCGGTCGCGCATGACCGGGCGGAAGAAGCGGAGGCTTGAACCCTGCCTTGCCTGCTCCGCCAGCATGACATTGCGCAAAGCGGAGAACTCCTGTGCGAGCGAGGAGGTCTGGAAACTGCGGGCCAACCCCAGGCGCGCGCGTGCAGCCATGTCGAGGCCGGATACGTCCTGCCCGAGAAAGTGGATCGTGCCGCTATCGGGTTTGAGTGAGCCGGAAATCTGGTGGATGAGCGTGCTCTTGCCTGCGCCATTGGGGCCTATCAGCGCGTGGATTTCTCCGCGCCGGAGATCAAGGTCAACACCATCGGTCGCTTTGAGGGCGCCGAAGCTCTTCCTGAGATGGCGGATAGCCAGCACCGGGTCAGCCATGGCGTTCCTTCCCCGCAAAGAGGCCCATGAGCCCGCCCCGTGCGAACAGCACGACGCCGAGAAGGATCAAGCCCAGGAAGAACTGCCACCGCTCCGTAATTCCGCCGAGCGCATATTCAAGGAGCACGTAGAGCATGGTACCGGCCAAGGGGCCGAACAGCCGGCCCTTGCCGCCCAGGATGACAAGCACCAAGAGCTCGCCGGACATGTGCCAGGAAATCATGGAGGGACTTGCGAAGCGATTGAGATCGGCGAAAAGCGCGCCGGCAAGTCCGGTGACCATAGCCGAGATGACGAAGGCGGCAAGCCGAATCCTGAAGGGCGGTATGCCTACGGCTGCAAGCCGGGTGGCATTCTGCCGTGCTGCCTGAAGTACAGCCCCGAAGCGAGAGCCGCGGAGCGACCGGAAGAGAGCCAGGGCGAGAAGGAGCAGCCCATAGCAGATCAGGAAGAAGGGCAGAGGCTGCGCGGTGTTCAGGCCCGGGAAGCTGTTGCGCACATAGATCGAAAACCCATCCTCTCCGCCATAGGCGGGCCAGGAAATCGCGAAATAATAGATCATCTGCGCGAAGGCGAGGGTGATCATGATGAAATAGACGCCGGAGGTGCGCAGGCTTATGGCTCCGATCGGCAGCGCGATCAGGCCGCAGACGGCGATCGCCACCAGCCAGATAAGGGGCATGGACGTGGTGGCGGGTATGCCGAGGAAAAGAGGCCCGGCGTTGAAGGCGTGGGTTGCGAGGATCCCTGCCGCGTAGCCGCCAAGACCGAAGAAGGCGGCATGGCCGAAGGAGACGAGACCGCCGAGACCAAGGGCGATGTTGAGGCCGACCGCGGCGAGGGCCAGCACGGCGATGCGGGTGGCCAGCGTGACATAGAACGGCTCGGCCATGGCAACGGCCGCAAACGGCACCGCCAGCAGGATCAGCGCAAGGCTGGTATTGGCAATCGCTTCTCGCGTCACGGCCTGTCTCATGATTGCACGGCGAACAGGCCGCTCGGCCGGAAGGCGAGGATGAGCGCCATGACAATATAGATCAGCATGGAGGCCAAAGCGCCGCCGACAAGCGCAGCCTGTGACGGAGGAAGCATCAGCATCAGCGCCTGCGGCAGGACAAAGCGCCCCATCGTGTCCACCACGCCGACGAGGACAGCGCCGAACAGCGCGCCCTTGATGGAGCCGATGCCGCCGATCACGATCACCACGAAGGCGAGGATCAGCACGGGCTCGCCCATGCCGACCTGCACGGACTGCAACGCGCCCACCATCGCGCCGGCAAGCCCGGCGAGCGCTGCACCCAGCGCAAAGACGACGGTGTAGAGCGTGGAAATGTCGACGCCGAGCGCTGCGATCATCTCGCGGTCGGACTCGCCGGCGCGAATGCGCATCCCCAGCCTGGTGCGGGAAATGAGGAAATAGAGACCGGCCGCGACGAGAATGCCAACACCGATGATGGCGAGCCTATAGAGCTGATATTGCCCTCCACCCGGCAGCGGGACGGCGCCCTGGAGCAGGGGAGGGATGTCGAGGTAAAGCGGAAATGAGCCGAACAGCCAGCGCGCTCCCTCGGAGAAGATCAGGATCAGCGCGAAGGTGGCAAGTACCTGATCGAGATGGTCGCGCTCGTAGAGCCGGCGGATGACGGCGATTTCCACCACGGCTCCCGCTGCCGCGGCCGCAGCAAGGCTCGCCATCAGGCCAATCCAGAAGGAGCCGGTCGCGGTGGCGGTGAGCGCGCAGGCGAAGGCGCCCACCATGTAAAGCGAGCCATGGGCGAGGTTGATCAGCCCCATGACGCCGAAGATGAGCGTCAGTCCCGCCGCCATGAGGAACAGCATGACCCCAAGCTGGAGGCCGTTCAGAAGTTGTTCGATCAGAAGGGCTATGGACAAAGGGCGCGATCCGCAGCTTCGGTCGGGCGTGTCACTGTTCCAGTGAAGAAGCCGGCAAGGCGGCTGCGCCGATCATTTGCCGGCGCAGCCCTAGCCGGAACTTGCCTATTGCATCTGGCATTGTTCGGCGTAGGCGTCCTTGTGATCCTCAAAGGCGGTGGCCACGATCTTGTTGGTGAGCACGTCGCCTTCCTTCACCACCTCGCGGATATAAATGTCCTGGATGGGATGGTTGTTGGTGTTGAAGGTGAAATCACCGCGAACCGAGGCGAAATCCGCTTCCTTCAGCGCGGCGCGGAAGGCTTCCTTGTCCTTCACGCTTGCCTTGGAAAGAGCCGAAAGGATCAGGTTTGCCGTATCCCAACTCTGAGCCGCGTAGATGGAGGGCAGCCGGCCATATTCGGCCTGGAAGGCCTCGACGAACTTCTTGTTGGCTTCGTTGTCCAGGTCCTTGGACCAGGAGGCGGAGTTCTTCACGCCAAGGGCGGCATCACCCACAGCAGGCAGGACGTCCTGGCTGAAGGAGAAGCTGGGACCCATGACGGGGATATTAACGCCGGATTGCGCGTATTGCTTCATGAAGGCAATGCCCATGCCGCCGGGCAGGAAGAAGAAGACAGAGTCCGCGCCCGATGCGCGGATCTGCGCGATCTCGGCGGCATAATCGGTCTGGCCGACCTGCGTGTAAAGTTCGCCCGCGAGCTCGCCTTTGTAGAAGCGCTTGAAACCGGTGAGCGAATCCTTGCCGGCTGGATAGTTGGGCGCGAGGATGAAGGTTTTCTTGTAGTTCTCGCTGGCGTACTGCCCCATCGCCTCGTGGAAATTGTCGTTCTGGTAGGCGACGTTGAAATAGTTCGGATGACAGTTCGCGCCGGCAAGCGCCGATGGACCTGCGTTGGGCGAAAGATAGATGATATCCTGCGCCACCGCATTCGGGACGACCGCCATGGCGAGGTTCGACCATATGATGCCGGTCATCAGGTCGACCTTGTCGCTCTGGATCATCTTCTCGGCAATCTGCACCGCGAGTTCCGGCTTTTGCGCGTCATCCTCGATGACGAGCTCGATCTCCTCATTGCCGGATTGCTTTATCGCCAGGGTGAAGGCGTCTCGCGTGTCGATGCCGAGCCCTGCACCGCCGCCCGAAAGCGTGGTGATGACGCCAATTTTCACGGGCTCGGCATTAGCGTGACCGGCTACGGCGGCCGTCAGGCCGAGAATGCCTGCGGCAAGAATGTTTTTCATTTTATTCCCCTCCCATCATTGGCTCAGAATCTGGTGCGAACTTTTCAGAGTTCGCGAAACAGTTCAACCTGTAGCATCCTTCCTGAAGGCACGGTCGCGATTTGACTACACCTGAATTCTCACGGCCGGGTTGACTTTGAAGCGCAGAGTGCGGCTTTCTCTTCAAGAAGGGAGGGGTGATGATGATCGAACGCCTGATCACCGACTGGGACGACGCTTACGCCAACGGTCCCCACATACCGGGGAGCGATCGGTGGCCGGATGCGTGGGCTGAGCCGGCGCGACGTTTTCGCGAGGGTATTGTCGCCGCGGGTCGCGCAAGGCTCGACCTTGCCTATGGCGACAAGCCGCGCAATCGCTTCGATCTGTTTCTTCCCGTTGAAGAGACGAAAGGTTTGGTCGTCTTCGTCCATGGAGGATACTGGCAGCGTTTCGATAAAAGCCTCTGGTCGCATCTGGCTGCAGGCGGCTTAGAGAACGGCTACGCCGTGGCGATGCCGTCCTACACGCTTTGCCCGGATATTCGCATAAGTGGCATTGTCAAAGAGGTTGCTGCGGCCATCGAAGCTGCTGCGGAGGTGATCGCCGGGCCGCTGGTCCTGACCGGCCATTCCGCCGGAGGGCACCTTGTCAGCCGCATGATTTCAGCGTCTACGCCGCTCTCGTCGCAAGCGCTGGAACGAATCCGCCGGGTTGTCTCCATTTCCGGCGTGCATGATCTGCGTCCTCTCATGCGCACGGCCCTGAACGAGAAGCTCCTCATCGACGAGGCTGAAGCGGTAGCCGAAAGTCCTGTATTGCTGCGACCTGTCGAAGGCGCTCGCATAACATGCTGGGTGGGCGGAAGCGAGCGCGCGGAATTCCTGCGACAGAACGAGCTCCTCGCCAATGTCTGGACTGGCCTCGGCGCCATGACCTCTGTGGTGGTGGAGCCTGATCGCCACCACTTCACCATCGTCGACGGCCTTACGGATCCCCGGCATGCTCTTACTCGAACGCTGCTGGCCGAATAAGGTGCGCGCGCAACGCGAGCGGTAACGTCCGAACGACGCTGCCAGACATTGGAGCGGGTGTCATCAGATCGGGACACCGGAAGAATGAATCCATTCGTCGGGGATGCTGCCGCGAAGGTAGAACACTTCCTTCTCCGGCGAACCGGTCTTCGCCGCGACGACCATGTTGTCTATCGCATTGGCGAGCGTTTCTTCATCAAGCTTGCCCTCCGCCACCAGCCGCGGCCCTTCGTTTTTGATAAGATCAGCGGCGGACCGGAAATTCGCCCGATCAAATCCCGTTTCAATGCGTAGGATCCGGCCATTTACGCGTGCGGTTGCAAATTCCTTGGCGACGGATCGGATGGCCGAAAGCGATGCGCCTTCGCCACCCTCGGTGTTTCCTGTATGCTTGAGCAGGGCGACCAGATATTCATCGAGCCTGTCGGCGCCGACAGTTCCCCACGAGCTTTGTATCGTCCCTCCAGACTGTCCTCTATAGAGGAATTGAGGGATTTCTTCGGCGGCCTCTTCGTCAATGAAGTTAGCGACAAACTCGGGTGTGACGCCATGCTCGGCCGCCACCCTCGCATAAGCCCTGTTCAGGATGCTTGCCGGATCGAATGCCAGAGCTCTGCTGATCTGGCCTTCTGCGCCGCAAACATTTCCCCGACGGCAGCGCTGGAGAACTTCTCCTTCCGACACCTCGGAGGCTTGCACTGCTTCGTCTTCGACAAGGTCCGCCGCGGCTATCTCTGGTTCACGCAGTAATGGATCCGTCAAGGCCTCGCCGAGGCCGAGCCGCGCGTCAGCGAGAACTCTTGCCCCTTGGACTGCACCTTCTTCTATGACTTCGGCTTCCACGACTTCCACCGCAGCTTCAACGGCCAGTTCCTCCGGCCCTAAAACCGGGGCGGCCGCCAGGCTTAGCGCGAGAGCGGTGTCCTTCAGCATCTCCTCGATGACGTGCAAGCGTGCTTTCCATTCGCTCGGTTCGTTTTCGGCCTCCAATTGGCGGATATGGCTGGTTATGTGCTCCCGGGCTTTTTCCTCCGCCAACTCTCTTACAGAGAAATTCTGGGTGTTGGCACGCGCCGACACCTCCACATTGAGAAACCTGTGACCTCTGAGGTCGGGCAGGGAGATGTTCAGCAGGCGAAGCAATCCCGCGCGGTTCTTCGTCTCGGCGACATTCGAACCCAATTTCTTGAGCCTGCCTTCCGGACTTACGAACAGATAGCCTCCATTCGGCGCGTCCATCACGTAAGCAGGCATGTTCAAGGAGCGTGTGAGATCCAGGCTTCCAAGCCGGAAAAGAGTATGTAAATTAATCCTGTCGATCGACCATATGTTTTTCGGTTTATGGTTTAGCGCCGTCGCCCAATTTTTGCGCTCATATTTATTTATCTGGCTTTTCGCTAGGGCAGGAACTTTGTTCTTTATGAAGTCATCGAACTGCTGATGATACATCTGAAGGGCTTTGCGGAAGAGCCATTTTTCCCGATATCCGTTCAGCCTTCCGTTGAAAGGAACCTGGAAACGCACGCGCTCATGCGGCGGCATGCTTTCCAGAACATCCTTCTTGAATTCAGCTATGGATTTGAAATGCGTCGCTTTTTGCGGCCCCGGCTCCCTGCGATGTCGTTGTGGCCCAACGGACTGCAGCGCCTGCATTTCCGATGCGTACGAGGTCCCGTTGTTGCTAGGCAATGTTGGGAGGTGCGGTCGGAATGGTGCGATGTCTGCTCGACCTCCAAGATCAGGCGCGAGCGGGTCCGCACTGGCGTTACGCAATACGGCAAAGATGGCGCCGCCAAGCAATAGGCTCGCAAACGGTGAATGGGAGGCCGTACTGCGGCCGTGCCGGGCACGTCCATCGTGTTCGGGCAATGAGGCTCCCGGCACTGCCTCGGCTCTGGCTATTCCACCTGCGGCGTCGAGAAACTGCAGAGCAGGCGGCTGGAGGTGCTCGATCCTATTGCGTCCATTCGCAGGCTGACGCTTCGCCTGCCACTCCAAATGGGCGCCGTTTCTCTCTCGATAGGTGGACAGCGTAGTATCAAATTTCACCGTTAGGCGCTCCAAAATTGGCAAAGAAATCGGTCGACGTGAAAATCGAGATCGGAGGAGTCCGCGCGCGTGAATGCGAGGAGTGCGCGCCAATAGTTGTAGCGATTTGAACGCCTATAGGAGGTTCGCTTTTGGTTATGCCAACTGTTACGTCTCGTCTTCGGCCGTGGTCTTGGTATCCCGGGCTGCGAGGAACTCCCCGAGCGCAGCCAGTCCGTCCACGTGGTCGGCGAACACCTTGACGATCACGAGCAGCGGCACCGCGATGAGAGCGCCGGCGATCCCCCAAAGCCAGCCCCAGAACGCGATGGCAAGGAAAATGGCCACCGGATTCATCTCCAGCCGTCGGCCGAGCACCAGCGGGGTCACGATCTGGCCTTCGATCGATGTGCAGATAACATAGATAAGCGGAGCCAGCAGGGCCATCCAGATCGTATCGAACGTAACGAAGGCGATCAGTCCGACCAGTGCGATGCCGAGCAGCGCCCCCACATAAGGGATGAAATTCAAAAATGCCGCGACGACACCCCAGAGGACCGGATTTGGCATTCCGATCAGGAACATACCTGCTCCGATAGCCACTCCCAGGCCGACATTGATAAGGGTGATCGTTAAGAGATAGCGGGAGACCTCGCGCTCGACAGTGCGGGCGATGCGCAGGCCCAGCTTCTTGTCCGACAGGGTCGGCAGCGATTTTACCAGCTTTTCATAGAACATATCGCCGGACGAGAGCAGAAAGAGAAGCAGCGCGAGCGTCACGCCGATTTGCGCAGCCAGTTCCGGTGCGCCGCTTGCAGCCCGGCTCAACAGGCCGGGCTCGCTGAGTACGACCCGCATCGCGCTTGGATCCTGCGTTTCCGTAAACTCCTCCACCTGTTCGGTCGCTTCCGCCACCGCTTCTACCGGCTCCCGCAGAACCGCGATCTTGTCCCGCACTTCACGCCCAATTTGAGGGGCATCGTTAATCCATCCGGAAACGGGACCGCTGAGGAAGTAAGTGCCGGACGCAATCCCGATGCCCAAGGCAACCACCAGAAGAACGGCAGTCATCCATTCGGGAATTCCACGCCGCTTCATCGTGCGCACGACCGGGCTCAGCACCAAGCCGAGCAGGAAAGCCAAAGACACCGGCAACAGGAAGTCACGGCCGAAATAAAGTGCTGCAGCAAACGCCAGCAGGAAAATGCCGACGAGGCCCGCCTTTATCGTGCGGTCAACGACGATGACACGGAACTCCCCCGGCTCGGTCTCAAGGGAGATGGGACGTTCGGGGTCGGTGTCTTGCATGGATGCACCAATGAGTTGCCTGAACCTGGTGCATGGGGCGTCAAGAAAGTCGCCTCCCGGCTTCAGGAACGCCTGCTATTCTGCAGTTTCTGGACCTCCCGCTCAAGCACAGGCTGATCATCGCCGTAGCGCTTGATCAGATCACGGGCCTCTTCAAGCGGAATGCCATGTCTTTCCGCCAGATGGCGAACAGCGGGATCATCGCCGCCAGGGATGCGGGTTCGATCGTCCGCACCTGTAAAGGTCTTGTCGTCGCCCATCGCGAAGTCCTCTTTCGCTGGCGGATCTCTCTCCGCTATTGCTATTGCTGGCGCTGACCGACATCGGTCTCTTCAGATGGCTGGCCGACAGCTTCCGAAACAGCCTCTTTCGTGCGCTCAAGGCTGCTGCTCATCGCTTCCATCGCACCCTCGCGAGCAGCGGCGCCATAAGGAGCCAGTACTTCTTCTTCAACCCTGCTGGTGGGCAACATCGCGCCAACCGCCGCACCGACGGCGATGCCCAAGGCTCCCAATATCAAAGGCTCCTTTTCGAGCGTATCGCTGAACATCCGCTGCGCGTTGCCGCCGGCATACCGCGCCTTTGCCGACGCCTGCCGGCCTGCTTCATTGATTGCTTCTCCAGCAGACTGCGCGTGCCTGCCCACCGAATGCAAAGCACTGTTCGCCTTATCTCCCACCGAGGATTGAGCGGAATCGGTGTTGGTGCCCGTCGCCATTTGATAGGCAGCACTACCCCACGGCTCCCTGCCCTCGCGGTCGTGGGAGGAGTTCATCTTCTTCGCAATGGCGTCGGTTTTCGGTCCGCCGCCCATGAAAAGCCACGCAAGACCGACCCCGATAAAGGCAAGGGGCAGGGGGTTGTCACGCACCTGCGTCTTCAGGTTATGAAGCGCAACCGGTCCGTCCGAATTCTTGAGATACGTTCCGATCTCATCGAGGAGCTCACCGGGAGAGAGTTTCCGTTGGAGCGTCTCGGCGGTCTCCGTCATCCGATTCCGTACCGCTTCAGCTTCGCGCTCCAGCTCTTCTGACGATTTTTGTGTCATCGCATCTGTTCCTTCACTGCCTGGGCATCGCGCTCCAGCTGCGTTTGGGTGCGCTCAGGCGCAAGGTTCGTTGCGGCCAAGTTCGAACTTCCGATCCGGACGAGCACAACGCCGATGATGGCCACAACCACGCCGACCAGAAGAGAGGCCCATCCCGTACCGAGGCCCATTTCGGCCAGCGCGACCACAAGTGCCTGCAAAAGCACCAGCAGGGCCGCCAGGAGGCAGATACTGCCTGCGATGAGTTCGACCGCACCGCTCTTTATTTGGCTCAGCTTTTCCGACATCTCCGCACGCAGGAGCTGAAACTCCGTCCGTACGAGTGTCGCCGCTTGATCGGTAAGATCCGAAATGAGAGTGGTGATACCGCGAGAGTCCTCATTCAAGGCCATTTGTTCCTCCCGGCGTTGGTCCGTAATCGCGCTGCGCGCTCGCTCCTGAAGGTGGGACCGGGCCCGAAGACGGTGCAGCGCTTTGCGCGAAACGGCCGAGCGCAACTCCGATGAGGACGGATCCCAGCATGAACGCGCCCGGATGCTCGCGCCCGAAGCGCCGGACATCACCGATGACGTCATCAAACCGCTTCTGTCCGATTGCGTTGGATATCTGTTCCAAACCGCCGGCGGCCTGGGACAAAAGCTGTGCGGCGGCGCCTTGATCTTTTTCCGCGAGCTCGTTGCCGGCATGGCGGACTGCCTCGGCGAATGATCGTAAACCCTCGGAAGTCTTGCCTTGGGCATCTTCGATGCGATCACGGGCCGCCTGTTTTACCTCGGCCCCGATGCTCGTTGCCGTTTGTCGTGCGGAGTCGGCTGTGCCGGGTGCGCTATTCGCCTGTTCGCGGCTGCCGGATTGGCGTGGTGTCGTAGCCATCGTCCGCTCCTAAGCCAAGCCAAGGAACGAAAGGATCGCCAGGACTACAACCACAAGACCGATAAGATATATGATGGAGTTCATCATGAGCCTCCTTGTGTGGCTGCCCGAACTCCTTCAGGTCCGTCGGGTTCCCTCCATCGGAAAAAACTTGCAGGTGTACGCATGGTTTTGGCGGTGTGACAGTCGCACGGCTTAAGCAGCAATCGGGCGGGCCTCACGGTTTTCAGCCGTTTTCCGTCAATGTTTGAGAGGCCGGGAACAATAGGCGAAACGTGATGTTGTGGGATTTTCCAAAAAGGAGGATCTCATGTTCTTGCGCGTGGACAAACTTCAGATCGAACTGCCGCCGCCTGCGAAACAGGATCCCAACGCCGCATCTGCTCTTCAGGAACTCCTTGGTGGAAAATACGGAGAGATGTCGACGCTGGGAAATTACCTGTTCCAGAGTTTCAACTTCCGTTCCAAAAGCAAACTGAGGCCGTTCTACAGTTTGGTTGCGGCTATCACTGCAGAGGAGCTCGGCCACGTCGAGCTGGTCAGCAACGGTGTCGCGATGCTCGCAAATGGTCCTGACGAGCCGGACCGCGACATGGTCGGTCCGACCGACATAACGGACGCGCCCTTCGATGTAATGAAGGATGCACGGCTGGCCGCCGGGTTCCTATCGCATGGAGGTGGAGCGGTGCCGATCGATTCGAACGGCATGAGCTGGAACAAGGATTTCGTCACCACGACGGGTAACGTTATCTTCGACCTGCTGCATAACTTCCACCTGGAATGCGGCGCTCGACTGCACAAGCTTCGGGTATACGAAACCCTGTCCGACCCCACCGGGAGAGAGGTTTGCGGCTATCTGCTCGTGAGAGGGTCGGTGCATGCTCATGCTTATGCGCTCGCCCTTAAGAAGATCACGGGGGTCGAAATAGAAAAGATGCTTCCGACGCCAAACATCCCGCTGGCAAACATTCCTGAGAGTCAGAAGTATCTCGAAGAAGGCTCGCATCGCCGACTTTATACTTTCAGCCCGGAAGACTATCGCGAAATTGCCAGCGTATGGGGTAACGGTGAGATGGCGCTGCCCGACGATCCTCCCGGGGAACTCGAGGTGGTGGAAGGGATGCCCGACGGCGGAAAGATCCAAGAACTGGTGGGAGAGCCGTCGGCCTTTACCCCGGACTACGCACCCGAAGAGATGTTCGAGATAGCGTCCAAGCTTTACAAGGCCTCTCGATAACAAAGTATCGGCGGGCTCAGCCCGCCGAAACCTCTCACTCAGATAGTTCGCGCCTTATTGCAGCACCGCCGAGATCGCATCGGCCAGCCGGTCGACATTTTCCGTTCGACACGTTTCTCCCATGAGACCGATGCGCCAGATGCGGCCTGCGAAGGGTCCGAGCCCTCCGCCGATCTCGATTCCGAAATCATCGAGCAGGTGCCGCCGCGCCGCCGTGTCGTCCACCTCTTCAGGTATCCAGACAGTATTCAGTTGCGGCAACCGGTATTCCGGCTCGACCACGAAGGTCAGGCCAAGGTCCTGCAGCTGCGCTGCGAGTCTTTCGTGGGTCGCCTGATGCCGCGCCCATGCCGCCTCCAGACCTTCTCCCAGCAATCGGTTCAGGCTTTCGTGCAGGCCGTAAAGCGCATTGACCGGCGCGGTATGATGATAGGAGCGGCCGCCTTCTCCGTCCCAGTAGCCAAGCATCAGGTTGAGATCCAGAAACCAGCTTTGGACGGGCGATCTTCGGGCTTTGACAGCTTCGACCGCGCGTGAGGAGAAGGTGATGGGCGCAAGACCGGGCGGCGCAGACAGGCATTTCTGCGTGCCCGAATAGACCACGTCCGCTTGCCATTCATCGACCAGCACAGGAATGCCCCCGAGGCTGGTCACCGTATCGACCACCGACAGGACTCCCGCTTCATGCGCCATCTTGCAAAGAGAGGCGGCGTCCGACCGCGCTCCGGTCGAAGTTTCCGCGTGAACAAAGGCAAGAAGCTTCGCCTTTGGCGCAGTTTTGATGGCGGCGTGCACTTCCTCCGGGTTGACGGGCTTGCCCCATTCGCCGGAAATGAGCCGGACCTCTGCGCCTGCGCGTCTTGCAATGTCGGCCATCCGCCCGCCGAACACGCCGTTCTGTGCGATGATGGCGGTATCGCCCGGCTCGAGCAGCGTCACCAATGCCATTTCCATGGCAAGGGATGCCGGCGCGGAAAGTGGAAAGGTCACGCGATTGGACGTGCGGAAGACGAGGCGGAGCTGATCCTTGATAAGCTCCATGAGCTTAATGAAATTGGGATCGAGGTGACCGATGGTCGGCCGCGCCTGCGCTGCAAGTACCTCCGGTGCGACATTCGACGGACCCGGCCCCATGAGAAGACGAGTGGGTGGTGCAAAGGCGTTCATTCCGGGCGTTCCGTTTTCCGATTTGGGGAACGCAAGTTGGCGGACGGATCTTTGCCGAGTAAAGTTTAATTCCTTTAGGGTTCCGGTAAATCAATTTTATCGCCGGCGAACGGGCAGGTTCCGGTAATACCTTTTGCAGCATTTCGAAGAGGAGGGATTAGGTCATGAGCGCCAATGTCTCGGCAGAGGAGCAGCGGACCAATTGGGCGGGGAACCTGGTTTATAGCACCGAAAGGTTTGTTGCTCCGCAAACGGTCGAGCAGGCGCAGGAAGTCGTGAGGGGGGAGGACAAGATACGCGTGCTCGGCTCGCGGCATTGTTTCAACGATATCGCCGACACCATCGGAACGCATCTTTCCCTGGAACGCTTCAATCGAGTGCTCTCCCTGGACAGGGCCAAAAGACAGGTGACGGTCGAGGGCGGCATCCGCTACGGCGAATTGGGGCCGTATCTTCACCAGCAGGGCTATGCCCTTCACAACATGGCTTCCTTGCCTCATATCTCCGTTGCCGGGGCGTGTGCGACCGCCACTCATGGTTCGGGAGAGCTCGGCAACCTTGCCGTTGCCGTCGCGGCGATCGAGTTCATCGACGGCAGAGGAGATCTCGTGACGCTCTCTCGGGAAGAGGATGGCGACATCTTCACCGGCGCGGTCGTCAACCTCGGTGCCCTCGGTGCGGTGACGAAGCTGACCCTCGACCTGCAACCTGCCTTTGATGTCCGTCAGGACGTCTTTTGCGAACTGCCGCTGGCCGCGTTGGGAGCCCATTTCGACGAGATCATGTCGATCGGCTACAGCGTCAGCCTGTTCACCACCTGGCAGTCCGATACCATCGACCAGGTGTGGGTAAAAAGTACCGTCGAGCCGAAGGGAGCCTTTACGGCAGGAGAAATTCTCCACGGCGCAAGACCTGCCGCGGAGAACCTGCATCCGATCGCGAGCCTGGACGCCACGTGCTGCACGGAACAGATGGGCATCGCCGGCCCGGCCTATGATCGGCTTCCACATTTCCGCATGGGGTTCACGCCTTCGAGCGGCGATGAGCTTCAGGCCGAATATTTCGTTCCGCGGGAATATGCCTCTCCGGCTATCCGCGCGCTCAGAAGTCATCGCGATCGGCTGGCATCGCTGCTGCTCGTCAGCGAGATACGCACGATTGCAGCCGATGATTTATGGATGAGCCCCTGCTATCGGACACCGTGTGTGGCGTTCCATTTTACCTTCAGGCGGGATTGGCCGGCTTTGAAGATGCTTCTGCCCGCAATCGAAGAAGCCCTCGCTCCCTTTCATCCGCGCCCACACTGGGGAAAAATGTTCACAATGGCGCCGGAGAAGATCCAGGCCCGTTATCCCCGACTTGCAGACTTTCGCGAACTGCTCAACACGCATGACTCGACCGGCAAGTTCCGCAATGGTTTCATCGAGCACAATATTTTCTGATGCGGATCGCCGTGTACCACTCCAAGCAAGCAATTCCTTCTTTCAGAAGCACGGCGCAAGTGTTTTGCTTTCAGCAGGTTATGCGAGGATGCTAAAGCTGCTCCCACTTAGACCGGGGGGAA
>Ga0164243_10007918_pt1 | contig 15793 bp, 15 predicted proteins | sample OricompcompostOP_FD_108781 | JGI IMG/M metagenome (GOLD analysis project Ga0164243, IMG submission 108781) | Organic Plus compost microbial communities from Emeryville, California, USA - Original compost - Organic plus compost (OP) | ecosystem: Engineered > Solid waste > Mixed feedstock >...
ATCTTCGTCGTTTGAGTTCTCCCAATCCGACAGCTCCTCAATGAGAGCGTGGAGTCGGTCGCGTTCCAGCGACTGAGCCGCCTCGTCAGGAAACCGCTCGGGGTGCGACGACGGATCATCGACGAGCTGAGCAAACAGAACTGCCCGTGCAGCCGCGAGGGGCCGTCGCGCCCACCAAAGGTGCAGCGTTGACGGATGACCGCTGCGCACGTTCTTCTCGACAGCCGAGTTCTTGTTGATCGCGTCCAACGGGATCGAGACCTCGATCAGCTTGCGCTTGACTGCCACTGGATTCCTCTCGAATGCGCTCTCGCGCTTGGTATTACTGCGGCTTTCGAGTCTACCGGCGGGCTCAGACCGTGGCGGGAGGCCCCGATGCGTGGCGTGTGCTCACGGGTGAGACTTCATCGCCGCGAGTGCCACCGCGCGCGCGGCGTCGGCACGAGGATGCGAGTACGGCACTACGAGCGGTACGTCACGGTCCCGCCGCGTGGGGCACGCCTTCCATGCCGCGCTCATCTGCGGACCTGCCTCCGCTTTTGCTGCGGCTACCAGTTCGACGTAGGCGTCGAGCACCTCGGGAGCGATGAGGGCGAGATGCGCGGTGTAGAAGTCGAGACGCGACTGGATCTCGCTGACGTGCGCGGTGAGCGCGAACCGATCTGAGGCGGTGCCCGACCGGCGGCGGACACGGTACGGCGCTTCGAGGTAGTCGCTGACGGCCTGGAGCGCGCCCGCGTATGCCTCTGCGCGGCGCGAGCGCGCGTGCTGGCGGCGCTCGTGGAGGAAGCCGAGCGCGACGATGGCTGCCGCGAGGATCGCTGCGGCGACGGTGGCGATCCCGTCCCAGGTGATCGGCGCGGGTGGAAAGAGCGAGAGGAGCCAGCTCATGCAGCACGCTTCGCTTCCTCGGTGAAGCCGTGCTCCGCCTGGGGTGCGAGCCATTCGCCGGTCTCAGCGTAGGTGTCTTCCAAGAACAGGTGGTCCTGCACGAGGACGATCAGTTCGGCGAGACTCTTGTCAGCCGTCCACCGCTGCTCGGGAGGATCGTCCGGGTAGTACAGACACAGCGCGCCGTCCTCGTAGCGATGCGGAGAGTCCTGCATCGCTCCCGCGTATACGACGGGGAAATCGCGGCCGTCTCGTACCCCGGCGCCGGGGAAGTACCGCTGGGGGCGGAACTCGATGACGACCGGGACGCGCTCTACCCGCCCCACGACATCGACACCATCCAGGTAGTAGCGCCGTATTGGTACCGCCTCGACTCGCGGTGATCCGAAGCCGACACCGATCCAGCTCCCGCAGCTCAGCGCGACGGCGCATGGGTTCGCGTGCCGCAGCACCTCCCAGGCGTACTCGACTCGGAGACGTCGACCAAACAGGCGGAAGGCGTCACGCTCGAACGGGACGAACCAGGCGGCGTCCGCGCCGTACCACGCCGGGTCGGGCATCAGCACGCCCACGAGCGCACGGGGAGGCGATCCCCGTAGGCGGACGTGGACGCGGTGGCGGCGGGCGCGGGCAGGAGCGACGGGTTCTTCTCGCGCCAGCGTTCGCGCGAGACGCGCTTCACTTCGTCCTGATCGGGCTTGGGCATCACGGCCTCGTCGCCGAAGAAGATGGCGAGCTGGTTGAGCGCGAGGATCGGGTAACCCTCCCGCTCGTACTGGAGTGCGAGGTCGAAGTCGGCCTTCGCCTGCCGGAACGCGGCGACGACCTGGAGTCGGGTGAACTTCTCGTTGATCTTGATCGGCCCGGCGACGCCCGCGGGATCGGGGGTCTCGCCGATGCTGAGCTGCTCTATGGCGTGGTTCAGCCAGGTGCTGATGTAATCCGTCATCGTCTCCGGCCCGGTGATGCAGCCGAGCGCGAGAGCCTTGAAGTTCCAGGAGCAGATCGGCCGGTCATGCTTGCGATTCCAGTGCTTCATGAGCCGCGTGCCGCGGGCGAACGTCGAACGGGTGACGGCGTTCGCCTCCTTCACCAGCTCGGTGTGGCGCTCAGGGTGGCTGCGATCCCAGATACGGTAGTTCGGGATATAGAGCCCGGCACCCATGCGGTTGTCAATGGCCGCGATGACATCGGCGGTGAAGTCAGTCTGACCGGGCGTCACGGGGTCGCCGAACCGCACGAGGATGGAGCGACGACGGTTGTGGTGCTCAACCCGCAGTTTCGGGTACTCGTCCTTCAACTCGCGCCGGATCGCGTCGGCCGCGCGCTCCTGGAGTGCGCCGGGACCGCGCAGGCCTGGCCCGTAGAGCCCGTCGGGGTCGGGGATCACGATGCCGAGGTCGACGTCGGTCAGCGGGGTGAGCGCGTCACCGTGAGCGATGCTGCCGTTGACATAGGTGCGCCCGCCGAACTCATGCTTGAGCGCGGCGGCGATCGTGTCGCGCCGTCGACGCGCCTCGTCGAGTTCCTCGGGGGTGACCTGGATGCGCGAGCGTGCCTCGTTGAGCGCGTGCTCCACGGTGCTGGTGCGGGTCGGGATGTCCAAGAGCGTCATTGTCGGCTCCTTCCTGCCGGATTCGGGTCCGGCGGTCGGGGGCCTCGCTGCTCGACATTCGGCGTGTCCGTTTGGGCACTCTGCCGCTTGTCTCGCTAGAGTCGGGTGAACTTTCCAGGTTCCGCCCTCATCCACGAGGTCCGAGAACGCCGCCGGTTTGCCCCCGGCGGCGTTTTGGGTAGTAGATCAACGTATGACCGGCACCCGACACCGGGCCGCACGACACGCGGGCATTCGAAAGAATCTTCGCCTCGGATCGAGGCGTGCGGGCTCTCGGCCTCAGAACGGCATGGTGCCGCGTGCCCACCAGTCGTTCCAGGAGAGGTTCTGCGAGACGACATCGAAGTCGGTGAGCCAGGCGGGTTCGACGCCCTCGAAGGCGTTGCCGATGTAGCGCACTTCGTCGTGCCGCGCGCCGCTGGCGCTGACGCGCACGAGGGCGAGTCGGTGGTCGGGTGCGGCATTGAGCGCGGTCAGCACCTCGGTACGGGTGATGGTGAAGGTGTCGGCACCCTCGATGCGGGCCTTGACCTCGATCCGGATGCCCGCGCCCTCTGCGGGCCGGGAGAGCACGTCGAAGCCAGGGTTGTTGTGCGCCTGCTCCTCGGGCATGCGGTTGAGCATTCGCTCGGCGGCGAGCACGGCGTCGACGCCGCGGCGCTCGACCTCGGCACGGGCGAGGACGCTCGCGGCCACGTCGGCAGGCGAGCCGGGGTCGGGGACTGCGGGCATGACCAGGGCGATGGCGGTGATGCGCGGAGCCACGGGCGACATAGCGAGCTGACGGTCGATGAGCGCGAGCCGGAACTCGCGGCGCTGCTCCAGCTCCTCGGCGCGGCGGCGCAGCGTCTCGGCGGAGTATCGGACCTTCTTGCCTGCGGCCGCATACGCGTCGGTCTTCAGAGCCTCGGTATAGAGGCGGTTGACCTCCCGGGTCAGACGGGTGGCGACGCGCTCTCTGACGCGCTCGTACTCCTGTGTGCGGCGGGTCGTCACGTCTGCGGCGAACACCGGGAGCTGCTCGGCGATCACCCAGGAGACGGCATCCTTCTCGCGCTGCGTGAGCCACGACAGACTCGTACCCGTCGTACGTTGCGGCTCGTCGGCGGGAGCGTAGTCGAGGTACGGCGCGGGGCCGGCCTCGCGCACGATGCCGTCGGCGCCAACAAGGGAGTACCCGAACCGCTTGTTGACGGTCTGCCCGGTGGAGTCGCGCACTTCGTTGAGCACGCCGACGAGCAGCGTGGGCTCGGTCACCGCGTCGGAGGTGAGCACTGTGCCGCGGTCGAGCACCGGGCCGTACTGGTCGGTCACGAGCTGTAGCGCGGCGTCATGCAACGCGTGGCCGGGCGCGAGCAGTTCGGCGCGGGGCGCGCCCTGCACGTCGATGGTCGCGGCATCGAAAGTGATGCGCTCGTAGCGGCGTGCGACGGGTGCGCGCCCGGCGCGTTCGCGAATGCTCGCGGGGACATGCGTGATCTCGTAGCGGCCCCTCTCGCGCCGCTCGATGCGCCCGCCCGCGCGGTCGAAGGCCTCCAGGAAGGCGTCGCGGATGAAGTGGGGCTGGAGGCGCCTGGCCTTCGCGTCCTCCATCTGACGGCGCAGCTCTTCCAACTCTGTGGGCGCAAGGGCTTCGCTGGCGAGTGCCTCGTCGTCGAGCAGCTCCTGGAGCCCGGCGGAGACGCCCTCGTCGATGACCTCCCACATCTTCGCTTTCACGTCGGGCTGCTCGCCGTAGCGGATCGCGTCGCGCAGCACGCGCGTCAGCGACAGGTCGCCGAGGGACGTGCCGAGCACGTTGAAGATCTCGCCGGCGTAGGCGGCGCGCTGTTCCTCGATCTTGTCGAGCAGGCGGATGAACACCTCGCCCTCGCGGGTGTCCTCCGCGACGAGGTTCCACAGACGGCACACCTCGGTCTGGCCGATGCGGTGGATGCGGCCGAACCGCTGCTCGATGCGGTTCGGGTTCCACGGCAGGTCGTAGTTCACCATTAGGTGCGCGGCCTGGAGGTTCAGGCCCTCCCCCGCGGCGTCGGTGGCGATGAGGATCTGCACCTCGGGGTTCGAGGTGAACTCGGCCGTGATGCGGCGGCGCTCGTAACGGGGAACACCACCGTGGATGGCGACCACGGCTTCGCGTCTGCCCAGGAGCTGTGTAATGCGCCGCTCCAGATAGTTCAGGGTGTCGCGGTGCTCGGTGAAGACGATCAGCCTGCGCGGCTTGCCGTCGGGCGTCGTGAGCACCTGGCTCTCGATCACACCGCGCAGCTCGCGCCACTTCACGTCCTGCTGCGAGTCCAGCAGCCTGCGGGCGTGCTCGGTCAATCGGTGCAAGTCCGCGATCTCGGTCTCCAACTCGGCCGCGGTGCGTGCCGCGGTCGCCGCGTCGACCAGTTCCTCTTCGGCCTCCTCCAGCTCGGCCGCGTCGAGTTCGTCGGTGTCAAAGTATCCGCTGTCGGAGTCGTCGCCGAGCAGCGACACCGGCGCTTCCCGCGGCGGGGCGTCGAGGATGCCGTCGAGCAGGTCGGCGCGGGTGCGCTCCAGCCGGTCGGTGCGGCGACGCAGCGACTGGAAGATCGCCTCCGGGCTCGACGCGAGACGCCGCTGAAGAACCGTGAGCGCGAAGCCGACCGTGTTCTTCCGCTTACCCTCCAGCCGGTCGGCGAGATTCATGCCGTGGCGGACGTACTCCGTGACCTCCTCGTAGAGGTACTGCTCGTCCGGCGACAGCCGGTAGGACGCGGTCTCGGCGATCCGCTCCGGGAACAGCGGACGCCCCTCGAAGGTGACGAGCTTCTCTTTCACCATGCGCCTCATCAGCCCGTCGGCGGTTCCCGTCTGCGCATGCCGGTCGCCGGGCCCGGCGAAGCGATCACGGTCGAGCAGCGAGAGGAACGTCTGGAAGTCCTCCTCCTTGCCGTTGTGCGGCGTCGCCGTCATCAACAGGAAGTGCCGGGCACGCTCGCTCAGCAACTCGCCGAGCTGAAACCGCTTCGATGCCTTCAGCTCGCCGCTGAACCAAGTGGCGCTCATCCGGTGCGCCTCGTCCACGACCACAAGGTCGAACTCCGCCTGCTCGATCTGTTCGAGCAGCACTTCATTCCGGGCGAGCTGATCCATGCGCGCGATGAGCAGCCGCTTCTGCTCGAACACACTCTTCCCCGGCGCGGTGTCCTCCGCGCCGGGCGCGAGGATCTCGAACTCCAAGCCGAACTTCAGCGCCAGCTCGTCCTGCCACTGCTCCACCAGCCCGCCGGGGGCTACCACCAGACAGGTGCGCACGTCGTCCCGGAGGATCAGCTCCTTGATGTAGAGGCCGGCCATGATCGTCTTGCCCGCGCCGGGGTCATCGGCCAGCAGGAACCGCAGCGGCGTGCGCGGCAGCAGCTCTCCGTACACCGCCCGGATCTGATGCGGCAGCGGCTGCACGTCGCTCGTCGCCACCGCGAGCATCGGATCGTGCAGCCCGGCCAGCATGATGCGCTGCGCCTCGGCAGCCAGCCGGAAGTTGCGCGGATCAGCATCGAACGGACGACCGGAGTCCAGGTGCGGCGCGATCTTCGCCTCGTCCTCACGGAACAGCACGACCTGCCCGAGCGCCCCATTGTTGTCCTGATAGGTCACCTCGACCGCGTTCGCGCCATGCATCTGCGCCGCCAGCACCGTCACCGCGCGCCCAGGCACGATGCCCGCCAGCCGCGCAGTCGCGGCGATGTCCTCTAGCCGCACGGCGACCCTTCCGACTCGAAACCCGACTTCGAGACTACCGACGACTGCCGACATTGCTGGACATCTTGACGCTGCGCACAACGGGCCGATACTCCCGTCCGTCGATGGAAACAGCCGGTGACGCGTGATTTCACGGCTGATGAAGATATGGTTTGCTAGCTCTTGAGCTTCGGTCGGGACTACATCGCACGCCCAGGACTCGTATTTCGCCCGGGCTTCCTCCGTTCGGGTTCCCGTCGCGAAACGCTCTGACGGAGCTCTGCGGCGCGCGCTTCCGCCGCTCTGTGGGTTTCCTCGGCGACGAGGCGCTAAGCCGCGTCCTGGGCAGCACGCTCGTGGACGAGCTGCACCGCTTCATCTGGTGGAAGCGCATCAAGCTGGACGAGGTAGCGGCGGTCCTGCGCCGCCTGCTCGCGCAGGGTCTTGACGCGCGCGGCGAGCGCGCTCGGAGGCCGGTTCCCGAGGACGCGCTCGTACAGCGCCGTGTGCTCCCGCGACTGCCTCGCGATGATCTCGCTGACGATCTGGCGCGCCTGCGTGGCTTCCGCGTGTGCTTCGACGACCGCGGGCACGTGGCTGGCTTCGTGCTGGGCGACTGACTCGGACCACGCGGGCAGATTGCTCTCTGCCGGGGATGCTACGCCAACGGTCACGCACGGGCCGCTCAGCCTCCACACGCCGGGCGTCGGCGTTGTTCGCGGTGAGGGTGGCAGAGCGCTTACGGAACCGAGACGCGCTTTCCTTGGCCCGGCGTACCGCGATGGCGTTCTGCTGCGCAGCCAGGAAGGTGGCGCCATCCGCGACTGCCTCCTGTATCAGCGATTCCACAACATCCGCGAGCACGGCAGCAGCCTTCTCGTCGGCGGCTTCCGCCAGCTCGCGCTGCGGCTCATATTCGGCCTTGTGTCGCTGGGACTGGTCGTGCAATTTGGCGGCTGCCGACACCCAGTGCTCTCGCTCCGCGTCCGCCTTCGCGATCCGCTCGACAATCCGGTCGCGCTCCGCACTCAGGATGGACATGGGTCCGTCCGCGATCAGGTCGGCGACGGCCTCACGGGCGCGTTCGGTGGCGTCTTCCAGGCCTCGGTCTGCGCGGTCTCGGGCGAGCGCATCGACGAACTGCTGCTTCGCGTCTGCGAGATCGCCAGCGACGATGTGCAGCCTATTCGTCTCGCGCCCGCGTGTCATGCCAACGTAGACGCCTGCCGCATCGAGCGCGTCGGAAAGCAACGTGTGTGCGGCGTTCGCGGTCGAGCCCTGGACGCCGTACGCGGTGGCCGCGTAGGCCAGGTGCGCGTCCTCGGTCACGTAATCCGCGGGCAAAGTCATGGTGCGCTGTCGCTTACGGCCGTTGCTGGTCTCGACGACGCTCAGCGCACCGTCGTCGCCGACGTGCTGCACCGTCCAGGTCTGCCGGTTGGCAACGCCGAGTGCGGACTCGTTGCGGCGGGTCTGGATCACGTCCCCGGTGCCGATGGGCAGCCCGTCGCTGCCGAACACCGTCCGCCTGTCGTCAACCTCGTCGCGGCGGACGCGCTCGGCCCGGATGCGTTCGTTCAACGCTTGGGCCTCGTCATTCGTAGCCACGGTGATCGCATCCGTCAGGCGCACCGTTCTGGCAATGTTCTCCTGCACGTCGTCGTCGGTGTCGTGCAGGACGATCAGCCCACGCTCGTTCAGCCGATCGAAAATCGCGGCGGGGTTGCGGGCATGCCGTAGCTCGAGCGTGAGGGGCGTGAGGAACGAATTGGTGACAGGTTCGGTTTAGGCCGCGAGTGTGAGCGGCTCGGCTAGCTTGGCTTCGAACTCGATGGGCGTCAAGCCGCCGAGGGCGTCTTGGGCGCGTTGGCGGTGGTACTTCCGCTCGATCCAGACGACGATCGCGAGTCGCAGGTCCTGCCGTGTGGCCCAGCGCTGCTGGTTGAGGACGTTCGTTTGAAGAAGCGACCAGAAGCTCTCCATTGCCGCGTTGTCTCCCGCCGCGCCGACTCTGCCCATCGATCCGACCATGTCATGGCGGCGCAGTTCGCGGGCCATGGCACGGCTTCGGAACTGGCTGCCCCTGTCAGCGTGCAGGATGCAGCCAGCGACGTCGCCTCGGCGAGTGACGGCGTTGCGGGCGGCGTCGACGGCGAGCTTCGCGGTCATCCGGTCCGAGATCGAGTAGCCGACGATCCGGTTGGAGTACACGTCCTTGATCGCGCAGCAGTAGAGCTTGCCTTCACCCGGTTGGATTCCAGCAGTCGTCGCAACGCGTTGATCGCGTGGCTTCAAGTAAAGCAGCCATTCGCTCGGATGGGGTGTCCCAGTCCAGCGATTTTCGGGGGCGTCCGTTGAGCTCGCGTGCGACAGCGACGAGATCGCTGATGCTGTGTGCGGCAAGGTCGGTGCCCTTCGGGAAGTATTGCCGGAGGAGCCCATTGGTGTTCTCGTTGCTGCCGCGTTGCCAGGGCGAGCCGGGATCGGCGAAGTAGACCTCGAAGTTGGTTGCGGTACTGAAGGCGCGGTGCTCTGCCATCTCCGCGCCCTGGTCCCAGGTCAGGCTGCCTCGCAGCGCCGCAGGCAGATCCCGGACGGTCGTGATGAGAGAGTCGCGGACGGCTTCTGCGGTCCGCTCTCGCCCGAGATACCCGAGCATCACGAAGCGCGTTGACCGCTCGACCAACGTCGCCATCGCAGACCCGCCGAGCGCTCCGATGATGAGGTCTCCCTCCCAATGCCCGGGAACATCACGAGCATCGACCACGGGCGGACGGTTGCTGATGGCGTTCATCGGATCGACGAATCGTGGACGTCGCGCATCGGCCTGTCGGTGTGGTTTCCGTGCAACCCTCCCGCGCCGGAGTTGCTGTCCGAGTGAACGCTTCAGTTCACCGCGCGCATGGACATAGATCGCCTGGTAAATCGTCTCGGTGCACACCCGCATCCCCGGAGCGGCCGGGAAGTCCTTGACCAGTCGGTGGCTGATCTGCTGCGGAGACCACTTCATCTTCAGTTTCTCCTGAACGTAGGAACGAAGCGCGTCGTGGGCGAGGAGTTTCGGCTGACGCGGCCGGGCTCGCCGCTTGACCGAGAGCCGGTGCGCGGTGTGGGGCATGTATCCCCGGGCGGAGACCGTGTTGCGGCGCAGCTCCCGGCTGATCGTCGACGGCGAGCGTCCCATCTCCGCCGCGATCTGCCGGATGGAGAGCCCTGCGCGGCGCAGATCCTGGAGTTGCTCTCGCTCAAGAAGGCTGACGTATCGGCCATCGATGACCTTCTCCACGACATTCAGGTCGACGCTTCCGCCGATCGCACGGGATCTTCGTTCAGGCACGTTCCCATTGTTCTGCTCGGAGTAACGCACGATGCGGCCATCGGGATAGACCCTGCCTCGGTTGATGATCGTGATGCCCTTGTCCCAATCAGCCGCTGAGCGGGCATCCGCGCCTACTCGTGCTCTGGCTTCCGAGCGCGTGAGTCCTGCCGCCCTGAGGCGCAGAAACTCCTCGCGTCGGGGATTAACCCGCCGCGCCTCGCTCGTGGAAATCCCCGCTTTCCGCGCCCATGCATACGCGGTCGGACGATGAATATCCAACTCACGCGCGACTGTCGAGATGATCTGCCGCTCCCGAACAAGCCGCAGAAACTCCTCCTTCACCTCCGACGAGTAGATACGCGGAGCCGCGCGCTGCATCGTCAGCCCCGTCTTGCGCAGCCAGTTATAGCCAGCGTTCTCGTTGACTCCGACTGCTCGCGCCGCCGCGCGGATCGTCCCTCCCCGGTCAAGAATCCGGAAGAACTCTTCCTTCTGGTGGTCCGTGTATTTCTTCTTCGCCACCGCGGCACCTCTTCTGTAGGTGTTGCGACGACTGCTGGAATCCAAGCCGTCCAATGCTCCGTGATGTCCGTGAGCCAGAGCCGGTTCGGGGCATCGGCGCGGAAGACCCGCTTCACATGGTCATCGAATACCGGAGGGCCCGCCTTCTTGCCCTTGCCGCGCCGGCGGCGCTGCGCGGACGAGAGGATCCCAGCCTGCGAGCACAGCTTCCACGCCGTCCGACGGCTCATCCGCCACCCCGCACGCCGCGCCTCATCAGCCAAGTAGCGGTACCCGAACGTCGGGTCGTCATGGTGCGCGTCACGCAGTGCGTTGATCCGATGCGCGCGGAGCACGTCCGCGTCCCGGACAGGGTCGCCTCTCCACCGGTAGTAGGGCTGTCTTGCGAGCTTGAGGACCCGGCACGACACCGTCACGGGAATCCCCGCCTCGGCGAGCTCAGATACGAGCGGGTACGTCATTTTGGGGAGCCGCCGAGTTTCAGGTTCGCCTGCGACAGATACGCCGCCGCCCGCCTGAGCACCTCGTTCTCCTGCTCGAGTAGGCGGATCCGTTTCTTCAATTCCCGCGCCTCTGCCGCGTCCGCAGCGGTCTGACCGGGCCGGTTGCCGTCTTCGACATCGGCCTGGCGCAGCCAGTTCTGCAGGGTCGCTTCACTGATACCGAAGTCGGTCGCGATCTGTTTGATGGTGACGCCGCTCTCACGGCGACGAGCAACCGCGACAACATCCTCGCGGAACTCTCTGGGATAAGGACCGGGCATGATGACATCCTCCCCGTCAGCGCCTCCCGACGCTAACGATCAGTTGTCACCGATCCATTCCTCACGCCCCCTCCTGGATGGTCTATGCGGCGGTGACAACGGCCTTCGTATGCGCCGTCAGCATCTTCGCGCGCGAAAGCAGCTCCTCGCGGGCGTCAGCCTCGGTGGTGCCTTCGGCACGGAGCTGCACCAGTTCGCCGGAGTCGTCGCGCATGCGGGCGCGTGCCCGCCATTTCCCGTTCGCGAGCTGCGTCGCCTGCACCTGGCCGACCTCGCCCGCGGCGATCTTCGGCCTAGCCATGACGCTGCTCCCGTGCCCAGGCGAGCACGTCGTCGCGGTCGTACTTGACGTGCCGGCCGAGCTTCAGCCACGGCGGCCCCGACTTCGTGAGCCGCCAGCCTTCGAGCGTGCGCTCGGGCACGCCCAGCAGCACGGCGACCTCAGCCTGAGTCAGGAACGCGGGCTCGACCTCGATGCGTGCATAAGCTTCCATGCCAGACAGGTGCGGAGCGCGTACCCACGCGAACGAGCGGCGGCGAGTGCGTACCTCATCAGCAGAGACGAGGGCGAGACGCGCCTCTCGGGGGTTTCTGGTCACCAATGTGGTCACCAGACGCCTGATCGCGCCACTCGACGGAGTGAGGAGGGAGCCGGACTTCCTAGAGAACTCTAGCGATTCGTTGCTGGGGTACCTGGACTCGAACCAAGAACAACTGAAGGGGACGGGCGGGTGTGCGATCGTGCCTACGAGGCGCTACGCGGATTCTCCGTCGGTCGGACGACCTGTGCAGAACCCGTTGAGACGATGCTTCCTGCACCTCACCCCACCCGCGCCTCCACCAAGTGCCGCGTAGACCAAGCCACAAACACCCCATCCCGCTCGATCACCTCATGCAACTCCCGTAACCGATCCGTGTACTCCTCAACCGTGAACCCCGGAACCCACCAGATCACCTTCCGCAGCAGATACACGACCGCCGCGACATCGTAGATCTCGATCTTCAGCCGAGCGGTCTTGAGGTCGACGATCTCCAGCCCCGCAGCGCGCGCCGCGGCAGCCTCAACCTCCGGATCCCGGTGGTGCCGGGCCCGCGGCTGCGGGCCGAGGAAGAACTCGATGAGCTCGAACGCGCTCGCGGGGCCGACGTGCTGCGCGAAGTACGTGCCGCCGGGGCGCAGCACCCTCGCGATCTCCTCCCACCAGATCGTCGCCGGGTGGCGGCTCGTCACCAGGTCGAAGGCGCCGTCCGCGAACGGCAGCGGCGGCTCGTCCGGATCCGCGACGACGACCACGCCCCGCGGGTGCAGGAGGCGGGTCGCCTTCGCGACGTTCGGTGGCCACGACTCGGTGGCGACGGCCGTCGGCGGGAAGGACCTGGCCTCCGCTAGCACCTCCCCGCCGCCCGTCTGGATGTCGAGAGACGCCGTCGCCCGGCCGAGCCGTTCCGAGAGCTGCCGCGCATAGCCCCACGGCGTGCGCTCCTCCGTGGCCCTGCCATCGAGCCACGAGAAGTCCCAGCCCGACACATCGGCCGTCGCGCCCTCGTGGATGAGTTCCTCGAACGTCTTCGTCATCCCTCGATTATGCGTGGGATCACCCGAGGAGCCTGGTCCCTACGCCGGCGCGAGCGCGAAGAGGAACATGCCCAGCATGCTCGGCCCGACGGTCGCGAAGACGAGCACTCCGACCGAGATCAAGAACCCCGCGAGGCTGAGCACGGTCCCTCGAAGATGCGGCTGCTCACGCACCGCCTTCCGTGAGAGCAGAGCGGATCCGATCGACGCGATAGCCGCGAGCGTTGCGACAATCCATATCTGAGACGTCAGCACCGCGACGATCGCGAGCAACAGGCTTACGAGGGCTTTGCCATCGAGCCGGGTTTGCGTGGCGATACTCATGTGGAGCTCCTGGGCGACTCGATCGACGATTCGGTCTGAAGCTACCCGAGAACAGCGGCACCCGCCACCGATTGAGCGATGTGACCGGAACCAAGCGCACCCCGACTCCGCTCTGCGTCGATCACCCGTTGAACTCCGCCGGGTGCGGTCCCGTGCGGCCGTCGCGGTCGAGACCGTCGATCGCCGCGAGCTCTTCCGCCGTCAGCTCGAAGCCGAAGACGTCGAGGTTCTCGCGGATCCGCGACGCCGTCACCGACTTCGGGATCACGATGCGCCCCTGCTGCAGGTGCCAGCGCAGCACCACCTGCGCCGGCGTCACGCCGTGCGCCGCGGCGACCGCCGCGATCGCCGGCTCGCCGAGCACGGATCCCTGACCGAGCGGGCTCCACGCCTCCGTCGCGATGCCGCGCGCCCGGTTCGCCGCCTCGATGTCCGCCGCGCGCAGCGCCGGGTGCAGCTCGATCTGGTTCACCGTCGGCACGGATCCGCCGAGCGCGGCGACGCGATCGAGGTGCTCGGGCAGGAAGTTCGACACCCCGATCGAGCGCGCGAGACCGAGCTCCCGGATCTCCTCCATGCCCTCCCACGCCGCGAGATACGCGTCGGTCGCCGGGGCCGGCCAGTGGATCAGGTACAGGTCGACGCGCTCGAGACCGAGCCGCTCGAGGCTCGCCTCGAGCGCCGGGCGCACGCCCTTGCGCGAGAGGCCGTCGAGCCAGAGTTTCGTCGTGACGAACACGTCGTCGCGGTCGAGGCCCGACTCGGCGATCGCGCGGCCGACGCCCGCCTCGTTGCCGTAGATCGCGGCCGTGTCGATCGAGCGATAGCCCGCCTCGAGGGCCGTCGCCACCGACGCCTGCGCGCCCTCGTCGGGCACCTGGAAGACGCCGAAGCCGAGCTGCGGCATCGCCGTGCCGTCGTGAAGCGTGATGGTGGGGATGGTTGTCATCAGTGTTTCTCTTTTCTCGTAGAAGGATCAGGCCGCGACCAACTCGCGTGCCTCCCGGGCGAACTCGCCGCCGCGGCCGAAGGCGGCGGCGAGCAGCACCACGAGGCCGAGCGCCGTGATGCCCGCGCCCACCCAGAGCGGCGAGGTGTACCCGAGGCCGGCCGCGAGCGCCAGGCCCGCCGCCCACGCGCCGAACGCGTTGCCGATGTTGAAGGCCGCGATGTTCGTGCCCGACGCGAGCGTCGGCGCCCCGGCGGCGTAGTTCATGATCCGCATCTGCAAACCCGGAACCGTCGCGAAGCCGAACCCGCCCATGAGGGCGAGCGACACGATCGTCGCGACCTGGCTGCCCGCCGTCACGGCGAAAAATACGAGCACGATCGCGAGCACGCCCAGTAGCACGGTGAGCGTCAGCGCGAGGTTGCGGTCGGCCGCGCGCCCGCCCACGAGGTTGCCGATGAACAGGCCCACCCCGAACACGACGAGCAGCCAGGGCACCGTCGACGCGGCGAAGCCCGAGACCTCCGTGAGCGTGAAGGCGATGTAGGTGAAGGCGCCGAACATGCCGCCGTAGCCCAGCACCGTGACGGCCATCGACAGCCACACCTGGCCCGATCGGAACAGCGCGAACTCCGCCAGAATCGATCCGCCCGACGCCGGTGTGCGTCTCACGAGCAGCGCGATCGCGACGAAGGCGACCGTCCCGATCGCGGTGATGAACCAGAACGTCGCACGCCAGCCCATCGCCTGACCCACGAAGGTGCCGAGCGGCACCCCCGCGACGTTGGCGACCGTGAGGCCCGCGAACATGATCGAGATCGCCGCCGCGCGGCGGTTCGGATCCACGAGATCGGCGGCGACGACCGCCCCGATACCGAAGAACGCGCCGTGGCACAGCGCGGCGATGATGCGCCCGATCATCGCGAGCTCATAGCTCCCGGCGAGCGCCGTGACGAGGTTGCCCGCGATGAAGAGGATCAGCAGGCCGAGCAGCGCCGTGCGCCGCTCGACGCGGCTGAGGGCGACCGTGAGCAGGATGCCGCCGACCGCGACGGCAAGCGCGTAGCCCGAGATGAGGGTGCCGGCGGTGGTGTCGGTGACGCCGAGGTCGGCGGCCACCTCGGGCAGGAGGCCCATGATGACGAACTCCGTGAGTCCGATCCCGAAGCCACCGAGGGCCAGGGCGTAGAGAGCGGCGGGCATGAAGGATCCCTTCGAAAGACGATGCATTGCCGTGCGTGGACAACTATTGCGTTCGCAATCGTTGCACGTGCAATCAATAATAGTTGCAGACGCGTTCTACCGGCGCAAGTCGGGTATCATGGACACAGGCGACCCGCGCATCGCGGCGCGGCAGAAGGGGGAGCAATGGGCATCTCGGACAACGCGGTGGAGATCCGCGCGCGCGGCTGGCGCACCCTCGTCGCCCTGCACGGCCTCATCGAGACCCGCCTCGAGCGCGCGCTCCAGGCCGAGCACGACCTCTCCGTCGTCGAGTTCACGGTGCTCGATGCCCTCAGCCGCCAGGACGGCTGGCACATGCGCATGCAGCAGCTCGCCCGCGCCGCCGCCCTGTCATCGAGCGCGACGACCCGACTCGTCTCGCGCCTCGAAGATCGCGGCCTCCTCACGCGGATCCTCTGCGACGACGACCGCCGCGGCATCTACACCGAGCTCACGCAGGACGGCGACGCCCTGCTCGCCCGCGCGCGCCCCACTCACGATGCGACGCTCGAATCGTCGCTCACCGAGGCCGAGGCTGTGCCCGAGCTCCGCGGCCTCGTCGCCGCACTGCACGGCGCGGACGTTCCCGCGCCCGCCTGATCGATCGCACCGCGCGACGAACGAACGCGCGTCGTGATCCCGGACGACGGGTCACGACATCAGAGGGATCCGAGCCTCAGGTGGAGCAGCGGGTAGGGGCGACCCGCCTCGTCGGTCTCGCTGCGGCTGACGACCTCGAATCCGCGGTGGGCGTAAAAGCCCGCAGCCGAGGCGTTCTGTTCGTTGACATCGACCCGGGTGACGCCCTGCTCCGCGATCGCGTGCGCGAGAAGCGCGGAGCCGACCCCGGTGCCGCGTTCCGCGGCATCCACGAACAGCATCTCCAGCGCCCCATCGAGCAC
>Ga0164243_10007919_pt1 | contig 15789 bp, 17 predicted proteins | sample OricompcompostOP_FD_108781 | JGI IMG/M metagenome (GOLD analysis project Ga0164243, IMG submission 108781) | Organic Plus compost microbial communities from Emeryville, California, USA - Original compost - Organic plus compost (OP) | ecosystem: Engineered > Solid waste > Mixed feedstock >...
ATGACGGTGCGGCGGTGGCGGCCGTCGTCCAGGGCGGTGGCCAGGGCGTCGACGTTGAGGACGCCGGTGGGGAGTTCGTTGGCCACGTCGAGGATTACCTGGCGGTGGGCTATTGAGCGGGAGTGGGTCCAGAAGGCTTGGCGGAGGGCGAGGTCGAGTTCTTCGCCTGCGGTGAGGTTTTGGGCGGTTGCGGCGTGGACGGCCTCGGCGGCCAGTAGGACGGTGTGGGGGTATAGGTCGTCGGGGGCGGTCCAGACGCGGAATTCGGCTTCGGGTGCGATTTGGCCTAGGGCGACGGCCTCGGTGTCCGTGCCTCGGCGGGGGTGTGGGCCGTTGAACAGTTCCAGGGGGAACGTTCGGTGCTCGATGTGGATTGTGCCGTCCAGACCTAGGCGGGTACGTGCCCGGCGTAGTCGCAGTAGGGCGACGTAGGCGAAGGGGCATAGGAGGTCGGACCACATCTGGACGGTTCCCGGCGCGACCGGCGGTGGGGGTGTGGGGTTCGCGGTGGTCGTCATTGACCCTCCTGATGTTCGGTGCCGGGTGGGTTGGCGGCGAACCGGCGCGAGCGTGCCGACGTGGTGGCGCGCCGCTCGGCGGCCATAGCCGGTCATACACCGCCAAGGCGGGGTGTACACATCCCGCTGCGGTCTAGGTGGTTGACCGGGTCATGGACGGGTGGCCGCCGGGGCGCGACGTCGTCGATACGGCGGGCCGGTGCTCGGCGGGCCGTACCTGTGGCGCAGGCGCTGCTCGGTGGGGGCGTCGGGGCGGGCTGGGTCAGAAGGTTTTGGCGAGTTCGCGGGCGCGGGCGTCGGCTGCGGCGCGGGCGGCGTCCCAGTCGCCGGTGAGGGTGGGGTGGAAGGGGATTTCGCTGATGTCGGTGAGGCCGGTCCAGCGGAGCCAGTCGTTGAAGTAGGCGGAGTGGAAGTTTGAGCCGAACTCCGGGCCGGTTTGGGGGCCCCAGACCGAGCTCGTGTAGATGACGGCCACTCGCTTGCCGCGGCCTGCGAGCAGGCCGTCGTAGCCGGTGTGCGGGTCGACGGTGAAGATCCAGCCGGGCTGGCTGACGACGTCGATGAGCTGCTTGAGGACGTACGGGATCGAGCCGTTCCACATCGGCACGCTGAAGAGCAGGCGGTCGGCGGAGTCGAAGCGGTCGAAGGCGCGGCGGGCGGCCTCCCAGGCCTCCAGTTCCTCGCCCTGGGGGGTGCCGCCGGCGAAGACCGTCATCTTGGCCCTCGCGCCGGCGGCGAAGTCGGGGAGGGAGCCGTCCCACAGGTCCCAGTGGTCGATCTCGGCGGCCTCGTGGGCGTCGCGGTACGCCTCGGTGAAGACGCGTGCGATGCGCAGCGACTCGGAGGCCGCGCCGCGCGGCGAGGCGGAGATGTGCAGCAGCCTGGTCATCGTTCCTCATCCTCTCGCTTTCGGACTGTGGTCCGTTTCGCTTGGAAATATACGGACTATGGTCCGGATGTGTCAACGAGCCGCCTCCCGGTCGAGGGCGATGTGGTTTAAATCTCAATCACCTATGCGAACCAGGCCGGTTTCCAGTGGATCTGAAGCAAGCGAGTCACCAGAGAAAGGAAGAACACATGATGCGTAAGACCCTGGTCGGCGCCGCTGTCGTGGGCCTCCTGGGCGCCGGCTTCGGTGCGACTCCCGCCTTCGCCGATCCCCTCCCCTCGGCGGACGCGAACATCTGCAAAGCCCTGGACACGTTGAAGAAGAGGGAGAACTTCGACGTCGTCGACGCCGCGTACCCGGGCAGCCCGAAGGACGGTTTGATCGGGTTGCGGGACTTCCGCGCCGTCGATGACAAGCTGGCCAGCGTGAGCTCCAAGGTCACCGATGAGATCGCGTTCGCCGCCAAGCAGGTGCTCGGCAGCGATCCGTACAGCGGGAGCAAGCACTGGAAGGCCATGGACGGCCTCGACAACAGGCCCAACGTGGTCCGGTACGTCGACGTGTGGGACTACCACTACCGGATCGCGTGCAAGAGGAGCTGAGAGCCGGCCGACGGTGATTGACCGGTACGGCCGCGGCCGTGCCGGGCGACGTGGCCGGGGCCTGTGCATGGTTCGATGCCGGGCCCTTGACGTCCGGGCGTGATCCGGATCGAGTGCCGTCGAGACGGGTCGTCCGGCCCGGCGTCCGCCCTGTCCTGTGTTCCGCCGGCATGGGACAGGGCTCGCCGCGGGCGAGTAACGCCGAGCGTTACCCGGGCATGCCCGGGTAACGCTCGGTTCGTACCGTCGGCGGCATGGCTGAAGCATTCATCATCGACGCCGTACGGACCCCGGTGAGCAAGCGGGGCGGGCCGTTGAGCGGCGTGCATCCCGCGGATCTGGGCGCGCACGCCATTCGCGCGCTCGTGGAGCGGACGGGCATCGATCCGGGGCTGGTGGACGATGTCGTGTTCGGGAACGTGGACTCGGTGGGTCCGCAGTCGTTCGACATCGCGCGTACCTGCTGGCTCGCCGCCGGGTATCCGGCGCACGTGCCGGGGGTCACGATCGACCGGCAGTGCGGGTCGGCGCAGCAGGCCGTGCACTTCGCCGCGCAGGCGGTGATGAGCGGGACGATGGATCTCGTCGTCGCCGGCGGGGTGCAGAACATGAGCATGGTGCCGCTGATGTCGGCGGCGGACTCGGGGAAGGCGCTCGGGTTCGACGACCCGTTCTCCACCTCGGCGGGGTGGACGAAGCGGTTCGGGGACGGCGAGGTCAGCCAGTTCCGGGGCGCGGAGATGATGGCGACGCACTGGAACATCTCGCGGGAGCAGATGGAGGAGTTCGCTGTCGAGTCGCATACGCGGGCGTTGCGGGCGAACGCGGAGAAGCTCTTCGAGCCGGAGATCACGCCGCTGGAGGGGCTCACCTTCGACAACGGGCCGCGGGAGCCGAACTGGGAGAAGATCCGGTCGCTGCCGACGTTGCTGCCGGGCGGGCGGATCACGGCGGCGTGCGCGAGCCAGATCAGCGACGGGTCGGCGGCGCTGCTGATCGCGGGGGAGCGGGCGGTGCGGCATCTGGGGCTGACGCCGCGGGCGCGCATTCATCACATGAGCGTGATGGGCGACGACCCGATCATGATGTTGTCCGCGCCGATCCCGGCGACGAAGCGGGCGCTGGAGCGGGCGAAGATGACGCCGGACGACATCGACGCGGTGGAGATCAACGAGGCGTTCGCGCCGGTGGTGCTCGCCTGGCTGAAGGAGACCGGGTTCGATCCGGCGAAGGTGAACCCGAACGGCGGGGCGATCGCGCTCGGCCACCCGCTCGGCGCGACCGGCGCGCGGCTGATGACGACGCTGCTCAACCATCTGGAGCGCACCGGCGGCCGGTACGGCCTGCAGACGATGTGCGAGGGCGGCGGCCAGGCCAACGTGACGATCATCGAACGGCTGTGAGCCGGAAGAACCGGAGAACATGACGCGGCCGGGCCGGTGGGATTTCCACCGGCCCGGCCGCTTTTCCCCGGCGGGCGTTCGCCGCGCCCTCGCGTCCGGTCACTCCGTCCCAGTCTCCAAGCGACCTGACGCCCCCACGCGCGCGGCGGCCGTGCCCCTCCCGGGGAGCCCGAGGTCAGGCCAGGTAGGTCTCCAGCAGGCTGTTCTCGTCGAGGTCGGCGCTGCGGCCGGAGGCGACGATGTCGCCGACGACCATCACGTACGCGCGGTCGGCGACCTCCAGGGCCAGGCCAGCGTTCTGCTCGGCCACGAGTACGGCGGTGCCGGTGGCGACGACCCGTTTCAGCGCCTCCAGCACGTCGCCGACGATGCGCGGGGCGAGGCCCATCGACGGCTCGTCGATCATGAGGAGGCGGGGGCGGGCCATGAGGCCGCGGGCGATCGCCAGCATCTGCTGCTCGCCGCCCGACAGCACCCCGCCGAGGTCGTCGAGTTTGCGGCCGAGCACCGGGAACAGGTCGATCATCTCGGCCATGCGGTCCGCGACCTCGCCGGACGGCAGCCGGTAGCCGCCCATGAGCAGGTTGTCCCGCACGGTGAGCGTGGACAGGATGGCCCGGCCCTCGGGCACGTGGCTGACGCCGAGGCGGGCGATCCGGTACGCGGCGGTGCGGCCGAGGGCGCGGCCGTCGATCCGCACGGTGCCGGCGGCGGGCCGTACCAGGCCGGAGATGGTGCGCAGCAGGGTGGTCTTGCCCGCGCCGTTCGGGCCGACGATGGCGACGGCCTCGCCGGTGCCGACCGTGAGGCTCACCCCGTGCAGCGCCTCGACCGCGCCGTACCGGGTGACGAGGGAATCAACGACCAGCATCGGGCGCCTCCACTGCGTGACGGTCGTGGCTGCCGAGGTAGGCGGTCTTGACGCGTTCGTCCTGCCAGACCTCGGTGGGTCCGGCCTCGGTGAGGACGCGGCCCCAGTCGAGCACGACGACGCGGTGGCAGACCTCGGTGACGAGGCGGACGTTGTGGTCGACGAGCAGCACGGTCACGCCCTCGGCATTGATCGACTGGATGAGTTCGCCGATCTCGTCGGATTCGGTGCGGTTCATCCCGGCGGTGGGCTCGTCGAGGAGGAGCAGGCGGGGCTCGGTGGCCATCGCCCGCGCGATCTCGACGCGCCGCCGCATGCCGTAGGAGAGCTCGGCCACGTCGGCGTCGATGACGTCGGTGAGGCCGACGCGGTCGATGAGGCGGCGGGCCACCTCGTGCTGCTCGGCCTCCTCGCGGCGGCGGGTGCGGCCCATCTGCCAGCGGCGGCCCTTGAACGACAGGTGGCGGCCGATCAGCACGTTCTCCAGGACCGTGCTCTCCTCGAAGAGCTGCAGGTTCTGGTACGTGCGGGCGACGCCCGCGGCGGCGAGGCGGTGCGGGCGCAGCTCGGACACGTTCGTCCCGTCGAGGGTGATCGTGCCGGCGGTGGGCTTGAGGTAGCCGCTGATCAGGTTGACGACGGTGGTCTTGCCCGCGCCGTTCGGGCCGATGAGGCCGCAGATGGCGCCCTGCCGCACGGTGAACGAGACGTCGTCGACGGCCTTCATGCCGCCGAAGTGCTTGCTGACTCCGGACAGTTCCAGCAGTGCGGTCATCGGCTCGCCACCTTCTCCGCGGGTTCCTCGATCGTGGGCGGCGTCGGGCTGGTACGGCCGCGCAGCCGTCGCCGCAGGCCCCGGTAGAGCGACCGGTCGGACAGGCCGTTCGGGGCGACGAGCAGCACGACCACGAGCAGCACGCCGTAGATGATGTCCTCCCAGTGCGACCCGGCGACCTGCAGCAGGTCGCGCAGGATGGTCAGGCCCCAGGTGAGCAGGACCGGGCCGGCCCAGTGGCCGTTGCCGCCGACCAGCACGTACGTGAAGACGATGACCAGGGTGGCGAAGCCGTACTGGTCGGGGCTGATCACCGTGGTGCGGTGCGCCTCCAGCGCGCCCGCGCAGCCCGCGATCGCCGCGGCGGACGTGAAGGCGACGAACCGGACCCGGAAGACGTTGATGCCGAGGCCCTCGGCGGTGCGTTCGTCGAGCCGCACCGCCTTGGCCGCCCGGCCGAAGTGGGAGCGGTGGCCGAGCTCCAGCACGACGAACGCCACGGCCAGGGCGACGATCAGGTATTCGGTCTTCACCTCGACGGGGATGCCGGCGATGCCGTTCGGGCCGTTGGTGAAGTCGCTGATGCGGATCAGCACCACGATCGCCTGGGCGAGGGCGAGGCTGCCGAGCGCCATGTAGATGCCGCGCAGCCGCAGCACCGGCGGGGCGAACAGCGCGCCGATCACGCCCGCGAGCACGGTGGCGGCGAGCAGGCCGGCGGCGAACGGCAGCTCGGTCTTGGTGGCGATGATCGCCGCCGTGTAGCCGCCGACGGCGGCGAAGCCCATCGGGGCGAGCGACATGATGCCGACGCGGAACGTGACGTGCACGCTCACCACGAGCAGGGTGAGGATGAGCGCGGTGTCGAGGCGGAACAGCGTCAGCGGTTCGAGCCAGTCAAACACGGGCGGCCTCCTTCTTGCCGAAGAGCCCGGACGGCCGCGCGACCAGCACCGCGAGGATGATGGCGAACGCGATGATCTCCCGGAACACGCTGGAGACGTACGACGTGGCGTACACCTCGACGACGCCGAGCACGAGGCCGCCGATGATCGCGCCCTTCACCGAGCCCATGCCGCCGAGGATGATGACGGCGAACGCGACGAGCAGCAGCCCGTCGCCGGACGAGTACGACACCTGCGCGGCGGACGCGGCGACGAAGATGCCCGCGACGGCGGCGAGCGCGCCGGCGACGAAGAAGCAGATGGAGAAGACGAGCTGGCTGTTCACGCCGAGCAGCTCGGCCGTCTCCCGGTTGTACGCCACCGCCCGTACGGCCCGGCCCGACCTGGTGCGGTTGAGCCAGAACGCGAGGGCGGCCATCGCCACGACCGCGATCGCCAGCATGACGACCTGGAGCCGGGGCACGTTCTGGCCCGCGATCTCGAACGCGCCGACCGGGAAGCCCTGGCGGGGGAACGCCTCGGTCTGCGCGTCGGTGTAGGTGCGCAGCACCGTGGTGAGCACGAGCGCGACGCCGATCGTGGCGACGACGAAGGAGAACTCGGGCGCCTTGCGGGCGCGCAGCGGGGAGAGCACGAAGAGGTCGAGGAGCACCGACAGCACGCCGGCGGTCACCATGCCCACGAGGATGGCGACCGGCACCGGCAGGCCGAGGCGCAGTGCGGCGAGGGCGGCGAAGCTGCCCCAGGTGAGGATCTGCGCGTGGGCGAAGTTGAGGATGCCGAGGACACCCCACACCAGGGTGACGCCTACGCCCAGCAGGGCGTACGTGCTGCCCACGGCCAAGCCGTTAATGGTCTGCTGCACACCATCCTCCGCTCCCTCTCACGGCCCCGGGGGCCAGGCTGACTACGGTGTGACGGGATCGCCGCCCAGCGTTCCGGGCGCTCGTTAACACCGGCGTTACGCAGCCGGGGCGGTCGTTATCCACGGGTGGCCTCCGGGAACTCCATGAGGTTGAGCAGGGTGCCGTCGGGGTCGCGGATGGTCAGGACGGGGCGGTGGCGGCCGGGCATGGGGGTGAGGGTGACCGGTCCCGCGACGATCGGCACGCCGTGTTCGCGGAGGCGGGCGCAGGCCGCGGCGACGTCGCGTACGCGCAGGCCGAGGCGGGCGAGGCCGGGCTGCTTGGCCGTACGGGGGACCGGGTCGCCGTGCTCGTCGAGGAAGCAGAGCAGGTCGAGGTAGGTCGCGGTGTCGTCGTCGCTCCAGGTGAGCAGCGCGGCCTTGCACCGGACCGAGCCGGTGACGTCGAGGATCGCCTGGAAGTCGGCTCCGGCGTCGAACTCGAAGACCTGGCCGATGAGGCGGGCGCCGAGCACGCGCGTGTAGAAGTCGAAGGATCGGTCGAAGTCGGTGCAGACGACGTTGGCGTGGACTAGGTGGGTGATTCCTACGGTCATGGGCGTGTCCCTGATGCGGGGGGATGCGGGAACGGCGTCGCCCCGGCACGCCTGCGACATGCCGGGGCGACGGGTGGGTCACACGGTTACTTGCAGCTCGGGGCGGTCTGCGGGTCGAACAGCTTGATGGTGCTGTCCACGATCTGCAGCTTGGTGCCCTTGATGCTGGCGGCGCGGTTCTCGGTGAAGCCGATCTTGCCGAACGGGGAGTCGATGTCCTGCAGGCTGGCGAGCGCGTCGCGGACGGCCTTCTTGTCGGTGGTGCCTGCGGCCTTGAACGCGTGCGCCATCGACCAGAGGGACGCGTACCCGGCCGCCTCGAAGACGGTGGCGGAGCGCTTCTCGCCGTGCTGCTGCCAGTACTCCTGGAAGTGCTGGTTGTTGCCCTCGGTGCTCTGGCCGTTCCACGCGGTCACGTACACGAAGCACTGCATCGCCTTGCCCGCCTGCTCCATGGTGGCGTCGCTGACGTCCGGGGCCATGAACACCGGCTTGTCGAAGCCGATCTCGTCGAGCTGCAGGTAGATGGTGCTCATCATGCCGGGCAGCGGCATGGTGACCAGCACGTCCGGGTTCGCCTGCTTGATCTTGGTGAGCTGGGCGCGGACGTCGGTGTCGGTGCCGACGAACGTCTCCTCGGCGACCGTGGTGATGCCCATGCCCTCCAGGGTCTCCTTGCGCTTGCCCATGACGATCTTGGCGGCCTCGGAGTCGCTCTGGTAGATGTACGCGGCGGTCTTGAGGCCGGTGAACGCCTCGGCGAACTCCTTGTCGGCGGGCGGCATCACGTTCGCCATGTCCGGATAAAGGCGGAACATGTAGTCGCCGACCTCGGTGACGCCGGCCGAGGAGAGGCCGACCGCCATCGTCGGGATGCCGTTCTGCTGGAGCTGCGGGCCCGCGGCGAGGAACGACGGGGTGAGGGTGAAGCCGACGACGGCGTCCACCTTGTCGGCGGCGAGCTTCAGCACCGCCTGCACGGCCTCCTGCTTGTCCGCCTTGGTGTCGATCTCGACGAGCTCGATCTTTGAGTTGCCGAGGAAGCCGGTCTCGTTGATCTCCTTGGCGGCGAGCCGTACGCCGTCGCGCTCGCTGGTGCCGACGCCGGCGATGCCCGCGGCGCCGCTCAGGTCGAGCGGGACGCCCACCTTGATGGTGGCGGGCAGGCCGCCCGCCTCCGCGGAATCGCCGCCCCCGTCCCCGCCCGAGGCGCAGCCCGCCGCCAACAGTGCGGCACAAAGAATCATGCCGAGTTTGCTCTTTCGCATCTCAACCTCTCGGGGGGTCGACGACTCCGGCCGTGGAGTCACCTGCAACGTGGACGGCGATGCGCCGGCAGGGTCAGATACTGCGGAGGGCTCGTTATCGGGTCCGTTACGCTCGGTTGCCCTCGCGGGGGTTCACAGGCCGAGCAGGTTCTCGGTGGGACGGTTCGCGGTCGCGAGGATCTCCTCGGCGCGGGCGAGCGTCTCGTCGTCGAGCGTCACCGACAGGCCGCTGAGGCCGTCCTTCACCTCGGTCGCGTTACGGCAGCCGACCAAGGCGATGTCCGTGTACGGCTGCCGCACGGTCAGGGCCAGCACGAACGCGGCGAGGGAGAGGCCGTGCGCGTCGGCGAGCCCGCGCAGGCGGCGCGCGATCGCGACGTTGGCGGCGAACGCGTCGCCGGCGAAGAAGACGTTGCCGGACGTGCCGGAGCGGCCTTCGCGGCGGCTGCGGCCGCGCCAGTCGTCGGGGGCGAACTCGTGGTCCTCGGCGAAGTTCTCCGACAGCAGGCCGTGCACGTACGAGCCGTAGGTGATGCGCAGGCCGCCGCGGTCGCCGCAGGCGGTCAGCTCGGTGAGGTAACGGTGGTCGAGCAGGCTGAAGCTGTACTCGACGACGCTGGGGATGCCGGTGGCGAGGGCGCGGCGGGCGGCCTCGGCGCCGAAGTTGCAGAAGCCGACGTCGCGGGCGAGGCCCTCGTCCTTGAGGCGCTGCAGGTTCTCCATCTGCTGCTCGGGGGTGAGCGCCGGGTCGAACTGGTGCAGCAGGTAGACGTCGACGTGGTCGGTGCGCAGGCGGGTCAGGGACTCCTCGATGAAGCGGCGCAGGGCGTCGTAGGAGGAGTCGCGGACGAGGGTGAGCAGGTTGCTGGGGTCGGTGTAGCGGACGCCGCCCTTGGTGCAGAGCCGTACCTGGTCGCGGCGGTCCTGCAGGATCTCGCCGACGATGGCCTCGGAGCGGCCGGAGCCGTAGAAGTGGGCGGTGTCGTAGAAGCGCACCCCGGCCTGGTAGGCGGCCTCGACGGCGGCGCGGGCGTTCTCCTCGTCGACCGCGCCGTACCCTTCCGCGATCATGGTGCCGCTGCCGAAGCCGATTCGATCGATCAACGCGTTCTCGTGCGACATTGCGGTCCTCATCTCTGTTGCCGCGACCTGGTCCGCGACGGCCTGACCGCCTGGCTGCCTGGCCGCCTGGCGCCGATCCGGGCCGAGGTCTGGGGATTATTGCCGTGTTTGAGGTGATTTGTCAGAGATTGGGGGTCATGCGGTGGTACGGGCCACGGCCTCGCCCGTCATCACGACCACGTCGTGCTGGTCGGTGACGGTGAGGGTGAGCGCGGCCGTGCCGTCGTCGTGCACCGACTCCACGCGGGCGCGCACGGTCAGCGTCGCGCCCGGGAACACCTGGGCGCGGAAACGCGCCGAATAACGCAGCAGCGCCTCGGGGCCGAACCAGTCGGTGAGCACCCGGCCCGCCATGCCCATGGTGAGCATGCCGTGCGCGAACACCGACGGGTATCCGGCCGCCTCCACGGCGAACCGCTCGTCGGTGTGCACCGGGTTGAAGTCGCCGGACGCGCCCGCGTACTGCACGATCCGCGTCCTGGTCAGGTCGCGGACGACGACCAGCTCCCTGACCTCGCCGGGGGCGACCGCCTGCGCGCCGTTCACGCGCACGGCCCCGGTCACGCGTCCGCTCCGGGCGTCTTCGACGTGGTCACCGTGACCATCGTCGCCGTCACCACCGGCTCGCCGTTCTGGTCGAGGTAGTCGGTGTGCCGCTCGGTGAACGTGAGCGTGCCGCCGCGGCGGCCGGATTTCCGCCAGGTACGGCCCGGCCGGTCGACGGCGCGCAGCACGTCGCCCTCGCGCACCGGGCGGTGGTACTCGTAGCGCTGCTCGGCGTGCAGGCCCAGCTCGGCCGAGTCCGCGACGGGCGCGCCCGACGCCTCCGCGCCCGACCCCATCCACGGCTGACCCGGCCGGGGGCGTACCCGGCTGTCGGGGTCGTAATGGTCGGCCGCCCACACGAACGTCGGCGGCGCGACCGCCGGGGCGCCGGTGAGCGCGCCGTGATAGGCGGGATTCTCGTCCCCGATGGCGCGGGCGAACATCATGATGTGGCCGCCCTCGACGGGGAAACGCTCGACTGCCATCCTCGTGCCCTTCTCGGTTGATCCGCTGCGGATCGTCGCCGGAGGGCGTTCGTGGCGGGGTTACGGGAGCGCTTCGTAACGTCGGGGGTAATGACGGTCAGCGCCGCGCCGCCGTACGGGCGAAATCCCAGCTCGCCCAGTGGTCGGCGTGCAGCACGATGCCGATCCGGGTGCCCGCGAGCGCCATCTGCCGGTAGTCGGGCCGGTCCGGCTCGGGGTAGTTGCGGGTGACGATCGCCTTCCCGATGCGCAGCAGGCTCACGTCGTCCTCGACGAGCTCCACCCGGCCGCTGATCGACAGGCCCTTGAGGCTCTTGTACTCCTCGCCGGAGTCGACCAGGCACGCCACCCGGGGGTCGTGCCGCAGGTTGCGCGCCTTGATCGACGTGCGCTGCGTCCACATCACGATGTTCCCGTCGACCATGCCGAACCACATCGTGGCCAGATGCGGCGAGCCGTCCGGATTCAGCGTCGCCAGTTGCAGGCTCTTACGCGACAGCAGGTAGTCGTGCAGCTCCCCGGGCTCGATCGGCAGCGGTCCCTTCGCCATCGGCGGGCTCCTTTCTCCCGCGGACAGTGCAGCCGGTCGGGCGCACCCGGGTGATCGTGCGGTACGGCGTAACGCGGCGGGTAATGGTGCGCCGCGTTACGTGGCGTCGATGGACTCCGACGTCGACGGGAGCGCAGCGCGATGATCGTGCCGCCCGACACCGAGATCAAGCTTGACCTGCCCGAAGGCCCGGCGGCCGACGCCGAGATCGTGCACTTCTACAGCGACGGCCTGCGCCTGCGCGGCGTCCTGGTGACCCCGCGCGAACGCGCCGGCAACCTGCCCGCCGTGATCGCGTCGCACGGCTGGAGCGGCGCGGTCAACTTCCGCGTGCTGCCGCTCGCGGGGCGGCTCGCCCAGCGCGGCTACGCCGTACTCGCCCTCGACCATCGGGGCTTCGGCGGCAGCGAGGGCGCCCGGCTCCGCTGCGACCCCTGTGAGCAGGTGCGGGACGTGTCGAACGCGGCCACGTACCTCGCCTCGATCCCCGGCGTCGACGCCTCCGCCCTCGCCGTCATGGGCGCCAGCTTCGGCGGCGCGATCGCCGTGGCCGCCGCGGCGGCCGACGAACGCCTCGCCGCCTGCGTCGCGCTCGTCCCGCTCGCCGACGGCCGCCGCTGGCTGCAGGGCCTGCACGGCCCCGGCGCGTGGCCCGGCTTCCTGGCCCGCCTCGCCGAGGACGACACACGCCGGGTCCGCACCGGCTCCGGGGTACGCGTCCCGCTCTCCACCCTCATGCCGCTGCCGCCGAGCCCCGCCCTCGACGCGGAGAACGAGCACATCGCCGCGATCTACCCCGAGGGCTACCCGCTGGAGAACGCCCGCCTCGCCCTCGGCTTCTCGCCCGAGCGGCTCATCCCCGCCATCGCGCCCCGCGCCGTCTGCCTCATCCACACCGGCGACGACACGGTGATCCCGCCCGAGCACGCGCACGCCCTGCACGCCCGCGCCGGCGAGCCCCGGGAACTGCACCTGCTGCCGCACGGCGGCCACGGCGGCCCGATGGGCGCCCTCGTCGACACCACCGCCGACCTGACCGCGACCTTCCTCGACACCCATCTGAAGGCCAAGGCATGACCATCTCCCTCGACGGCCGCGTGGCCGTGATCACCGGCGCCGCCTCCGGAATCGGCCGCGCCACCGCCGAACGCTTCGCCGCCGCCGGAGCCCGTCTCGTCCTCGCCGACCTCTCCGACCGGGCCGCCGACGTCGCCGCCGAACTCGACCCCACCGGCGAGAACGTCGTCTACCGGCGCACCGACGTACGCCACGCCGACGAGGTCGAGGCCGCGTTCGACGTCGCCACGACCCGCTTCGGCCGCTGCGACATCGCCGTGAACAACGCGGGCGTCATCGCCGGCGGCGCCATCCACGAAGACGACGCCGACGAGCACTTCGAGCTGCTGTGGCGCGTCTGCGTCTCCGGCGTCTGGTACGGCTGCCGCTCCGCCCTGGCCCGCATGCGCCCCCAGGGCGACGGCGTCATCCTCAACACCGCCTCCACGGCGGCCATCTGGCCCACCCCCGCCTTCCCGGCGTACGGCATGGTCAAGGCGGCCGTCCTGCACCTGACCCGCTCCCTCGCGATGGCCCACGGCCCCGAGGGCGTACGGGTCAACGCCGTCCTCCCCGGCCCGACCCGCACCGGCATCTTCCACGGCGGCCTCACCGACGACCTGGAACGTCAGTACGAGTCGAAAACGGCCCTCGGCCGCATGATGGACCCCTCGGAGGTGGCGGACGCCTTCCTCTACCTCGCCTCCGACGCCGCCCGCTCCGTCACCGGCGCGACCCTCCAGGTCGACGCGGGCTACCGCCCCAGCTTCTGATCGCCGACCGGTGCCTGCGAACGACCGCCCGCCCCGGACGGGAACGCGCCCCGCCCCCGAGAACCAACCGCCGAACCGGCATCCGCGAACGACCGCCCGACCCACCCCACCGAGAACCAGGAGAAGACCCCGATGACCTATCTGGTGACCGGCGCGACCGGCTTCATCGGCTCGTACGTCGTGGACCGCCTGCTCCGCGACGGCCACCCGGTCGTCGCCCTCGACCGCCGCCCCGGCTGGGCCCGCGAGCCGTCCACCACCGAGTCCCTCACCTACGTCGAGGGCGACGTCACCGACTTCTCCCTCATAGCCGACCTGATCAGCACCCACCGGGTCGAGCGCATCATCCACCTCGCCGCCGAACTCCACGACCGCTCCGCCGCCCAGCGCGGCCAGTGCATCCAGTCGAACATCGTCGGCACCTACAACGTCCTGGAGGCCGCCCGCCTCCTCAACGTCTCCCGCACCGTCCTGGCCAGCAGCGCCGCCCTCTTCAACCCCGCCGACCACGACGACGCCACCCCCATCCCCGAAACCGCCGCCACCTTCGCCGGCGACGTCTACGAAGGCAGCAAGGTCTTCGGCGAGACCATGGGCGTCTACTACGCCCGCACCCTCGGCGTCCCCAACACCTCCATCCGCATCGGCCTCGCCTACGGCGCCGCCTGCATGATCGGCACCGCCCGCCGCCTCATCGACGAAACCGTCACCAAGCCCCTCCTGGGCCAGCCGGGCCGCCCCGCCTACCAGGCCGGCTCCATGATGAACCTCGTCTACATCCACGACACCGCCGACGCCTTCGTCCGAGCCGCCCAGGGCCCCGAGCCCACCAGCCCCGTCTACCACGTCCGCGGCGACTACCGCAGCATCGGCGACATCGTCGAAGTAGCCCGCAAACTGATCCCCGGCGCCGACATCCAACCCGGCGAAGCCAACCACCGCTGGCCCATGAACTTCGACGACACCCTCTTCCGCCGCGACTACGGCTACACCACCCGCTGGCCCCTCGAAGAGGCCATGACCGAAATAGTCGCCGAAGAACGCGCCCGAATCGCCGCCTGACCAGCACCCCGCGCCACACCCCCGGCGCGGGGTCATCCGTCGGCACTGAACACTTCGCCTCTGCCTCTGTCAGTGGCCCCTGGCACCATGCCGACATGACGACGATCCAACCCCCTGATGTTTCCTGGCTTTCCGAGGAATACGGAGACCGCGCCCGCCCGGATCCTCCACATCAGCGTCGGTGATACGGGGAGGTTCCTTGCCGTGGTCCCACGACTTAAGGCGACCGGCTCTCCCCCCTATGCCTCCGACCGGCATACCGTGCGGATGATGCAGGATCTCTCCACCTATGACATCGCCTCACGCAGGCAGGCGATCGCCCACCTGGCGGTGCTGACCGGCACCGCCCTGTTGCAGCCGGTACGCCATTGGGTGGCCGAACTGCCGGTCACGTCGCCGAGCAGAACGGCGAGCCCGGAAGGTCTGGCCGAGTTGGAGCAGGCGGTGGTGCTGTTCCGGCGGTGGGACGCGTCCGGCGTCGGCGGGCTGCGGCGCAAGGCCGTGGTCGGCCAGTTGAACGCCGTCACCGAAAGCCTGAACGAGCACCACACGGCCGAGGCCAGGCGGCGGCTGTTCCAGGTGGCCGCCGAACTCGCGCAACTGGCCGGCTGGATGGCCTACGACCAGGGTCTCCACGGTATGGCCCAGCGCTACTACCTGCTCGCGCTGCACGCCTGCCGCGAAGCGGCGGCTCCCGCCCTCGGCGCAAAGATCATCGGCGACATGACCCAGATGTCCACCGCCCAGGGCCATTTCGACGACAGCCTCGCCCTGACGCGCACCGCGCTCTACACCCTGCCGCATGGCGCGAACGACCTCGTCCGCGCCGAACTATTCGGCCTGGAAGCCCGCGCCTACGCCCAACTCGGCGAACGAGAGGCCGGAAACGCGGCCCGCAGCGCCGACGCCGCCGTCGAGGTGTGGCAGGAGGCGCGATCCCACCCGCGCCCGGACTGGCTCCACTACATGAACCAGGCGGAGGTCGACTGCCTGGCCGCGAACGCGTTCATCGAACTGGCGTTGCACAGCACCGACCCGGCACGTCGGCGCGGATACGCCACCCGCGCCGAAGCCCACACCCTCAGCGCCCGGACCAGCAGAGGCGAGGACTACACCCGCGGCCGCGTACTCGACGAACTTCGCCTGGCCAAGGTACGGCTCGCGCAGCACGAGCCCGCCGAAGCCGCGACCGTGGCCCAAGACTCCCTGCACATGGCCGAACGGACGAGCTCAACCCTGATCGCCGACTGGCTCATCCGCCTCGACGGCGCCCTGCTGACCCGCCACCCCGACTGCCCCGAGGCCGTGACGTTCCACGACCACCTCCGGCGAACCGCCCCGGAAAGGGAGCGTGACCTCGCCGCCCGCCTTTGAATTCAAACCGTTACTGACCTTAAAAGTGTGGTGTCGCGGAGAGCTGACAGATGGTGATCGGCGAGGTACGCCATCGTCATGAGATACGCGCAAGGTGGCGGGCTAACCGCCGAGCGCCGGGCCTTCCGC
>Ga0164243_10007920_pt1 | contig 15788 bp, 18 predicted proteins | sample OricompcompostOP_FD_108781 | JGI IMG/M metagenome (GOLD analysis project Ga0164243, IMG submission 108781) | Organic Plus compost microbial communities from Emeryville, California, USA - Original compost - Organic plus compost (OP) | ecosystem: Engineered > Solid waste > Mixed feedstock >...
ACGACCTATCGCGACGTGCGCGTGGCGTCGCTCGCCGCCCAGGACGAGCAGCGCGCCCGCGCCTTCGTGGCCACCACCCTCGGCGAGCTCGCCGACGCCGACCCGGAGCTGCGCGAGACCGTCCGGATCTACCTGCGCGAGGACGCCAACGCCCCCCGCGCCGCCGCGGCGCTGCACACCCACCGCAACACCGTCCTCAAGCGCTTGGCGAAGGCCGACGCCCTGCTGCCCGAGCCGCTGGCCGGCCACGGCCTGGAGGTCCGCCTGGCGCTCGAGCTGGCCCGTTGGCTGCCGCCGGGCGGCCGCGCCGCGTAGCGGATCGCCCCCCGGCTCCTCCGCGTCGAACGGCGAAGGCCCCGCGATCGCGGGGCCTTCTCAGGAGCGGATGATGGGCCTCGAACCCACGACCTTCTGCATGGCGAGCTACGTGGCGACGACCAGCGTCAACCTGAACAGCTCCACCGCGACCCGCAAGTCCGGATCGTCCGGCTCCACATCCACCACCCTGGCCGCCGGAATCGGCGCCGGTTCGTGGATCGCCCAGTTCTCCCCGTCGTCGCCCAGCCGCGACAGGTAGCGAAGGCCCGCCACGTCGGCGTGCTCGTAGACGTGACGCGACACCTCCTGGGTGAACGCCCGCGGCACGCTGGCTCGGATCGCGGCGCCATCCAGGTCGTCGACTCCGTGCCGAACCACCTGGTAGGCCAACTCTTGGCGCAGGTGCGCCAGCGACCGCCGCGTACCGATGTCGGCGAACACCCAATCGACCGTGATGGCTCCGATCGCCCGCTTCGCCGTCCACTGCGCCGGAACATGGCCCGGCGGCAGCGTCGGAAACTCCGCGTCGCGCGGATCGGAGGCGATCTCGATCGCCTCCACGTGCGGATCAGGACGAAACCGCGCCAACGTCTCCAGGAAGCACGTCAACCGATCCGAGCTGGCGTAGAGGACGCGGAACTCGGACGCCGGATCGTCGTAGCGATTGCCGAACGTCCCGTCCTCCCCTGCGTACGCCCAATCGGGCCACGCCCACGGATCGGGGCGTCGTGCCAACCGAAACAGCGGTCCCGATGGCCGCGCCTCATCAAGGCCCGACACGGGTCAGCCGCCGACGACGAAGGCCCGGGCCGCCGCCACCACCGACCCGCCGACATCGTCGATATCGCCCTCGCGGATCAACCGCGCGGGCGACCGGTCGTCCAGCTGCGGATTCAGCCCCTGGAACCACGCCTGCGCCGTCGCCGCGCCATCACGGTCCGCGATCAGCTTCGCCAGCTGCAACGCCAACCGCAGCCGCCGCTGCGCATCCGGACCCGGCGTGCGGGCGCCGTCCGCCCACTCGTGCAGCGCCCTCGTCTCCCCGACGCCAGCCACGTACGCGCCCAACCGCGCGCCCAGCAAGTCGCGAACCTCGCGCACGACGGTGGGCAGGTCCGAGCGCATCGCGTAGCGATGCGCTTCGAGATCGGGACGGGGCTGCGTGAGCGTCATGACGAAGGACGAGAAGAGTCTGAACCCACTCTAGACCCGCGTCGATCACAGATCAATCCCAATGCGATTACGGCCGTCGTCCAATGGGCTGTCCGCCATCTCTTCAACCGCTACACCTGATCGAGCGGCACCACCCTGCCTTCCGCGGCAGCGCATCGCCCCAACTCCATCCGGCCGCACGCGCCCTCGATGCCGTCGAGCAGCTCCACGACATCACGCAGCGTCCGGCCCTGCTGCTCCTGCTCGACGATGCGATCCAGCACCGTCAACAGCAGCTGACCGCCTTCACCTCCGGCTGCGGCCGCTCCGCCAGCCGCGCCAACACCGCAGCGTGCTCGTCGTCCAGCGTCAGATCAAGGCGCACGATGCCCCACTACCCCAGGCTCGCCCGCAGATCCTTCATCAACAGCATCAGATGCAGCGGATCGGTCGGCGACGCCACGAACCCGAACCGCTCATGGAATGCCCGCGCCTTTTCGTCCTTCGCGTGCACCAGCAACGCGCGAACGCCGATCGCCTCCGACGCCGCCAGCGAACGCCGCATCGCATCGGCCAGCAGGAACGCCCCCAGCCCGTGCCCCTGGACCTCCAGGTCCACCGCCAGCCGCGCGAGCAGGACGACCGGAATCGGATGCCGCGGCATCCCCGCTCGCACGCGGCGCGGCGCGTCGGCTGGCTTGATCCCACCCGCGTTCAGCGCGAAGTAGCCGACGACGCGATCGCCCTGCTCCCGATCGCAGACGACGTAGGTCCGCGCCGACCCTGCTCCCGTTGCCGCCCGCGCGTGCTCGACCAGCCACGCATCCAGCGCCGGTCGACCGCAGCGAAACCCCTCCGTCCGCTGCCGCGCCAGCAGCTCCGGGTCGGAGAACCGCGCGCCGCTCACGCAGGACGAGGCCGCGCGAACAGGTCACGCACCGCCGGGATCACCTCGGCCGGGCGATCCAGCGCCGCGCAGAAGGCGTCCCACTGCTCGTCGTCGAGGACGAACCGCGTCCGGTCGGCCAGCACCCGCTCCGACCGCTCCCGCGCGCTCTCGATCACGAACGACGACAACGACTGCCCCGCCGTCTCCGCCGCCTGCCGGAACAGCGCATCATCGGCGGGGTCGACCCGGACGTTCAGGCGATGACTCTTGACCGACGACATGCACCGACCGTACTCACATTGTGAACCATGGTCAAGCCGCGTCCCCCGGCGGGCGACACGCCAACGAGCCAGCCGGCGCCGGCAGACGCAACCCACGAGAGAACGACAGGCACAGGCCGACCGTGAAACACCCGGCGCGGTTGCTGTCGACCCGCGGCGAGCCGACTCCGACGCGAACGCGCACCGACACGAAATCCGCGCCGCAACTTGGGGTCAAACCCTGGGTCAAGCACCCCGCCCCGCCCCGCCCTGCGCTCACTCCCCCGAAACGACGAAACCGCCCTGCTGGAGGGCGGTTTCGGAGGAGCGGATGATGGGACTCGAACCCACGACCTTCTGCATGGCAAGCAGACGCTCTAGCCAACTGAGCTACATCCGCGCGGGAGGAGCAATATAGCGAGCCGGCGGCCGACGCGTTCCGCGGTCGGCGTCGCGCGTTGCCCGGACCAGCCCCGACGGTGACGCCGGACGTCCGCGCCGCCGCGTCGCGGGGACGGGAGCCCATCCGCGGCCGCCCGGGCCTCCGATAGCGTCGGTCGCAGGAGGCTCGGCATGGCGATCTCGCAACAGCTCATGACCGCACCGCCGACGGCAGCGCCGGACCTGGCGTGGGTCGAGGACGTCCTCGACGTCGACGGCATGGCGCGGCACCTGACCGACCAGATGCTGGCGCAGGTCTACGCGGAGGTCGTCGATCCCGACGTGCTGCGCGACCTGCTGGAGGCCGCGACGCGGGAGAAGCTGCGCGGGTTCGGCGACGTGCTCGCCGGCCGGACGCGGTTGGACGAGCTGACGCCACGGCTGTCGCTCGCGTTCGCCGCCGAGGTCGGCCGGCTGGGCATCGCCGAGCAGACCTTCGAGCGCTCCTACCGCGTCGGGCAGGAGCTGTTGTGGGACTGGTGGATGACCGTCGTCGAGCGGCGCGCCGCGCAGACCGGCGCCTCGATCCCCGACCTGCTGCGGGCCGGCATGCCCGTCCTGTTCGGGTTCGTCGACCGGATGCTCTTCGTCTCGCTCTCGGCCTTCCACGACGCCGCGTCGCAGCGCCACCGCAGCCACGAGCAGCGCCGGATGCGGCTGATCGAGCAGATCGTCGACGGGTCGATCGGCGGCGTCCGGCGCGACGCCGAGCGGCTGCTGCGCTACCGCGTCGACCAGCGGCACCTCGCCGCCGTCGTCACCGGCGGCGGGCGGATCGACGAGCGGCGCGTCGGCGAGCTCGCGCAGCGCCGCCTGCACGGTCCCGAGCTCCTCGTCCTCGACCGCGGCGGCCAGCCGATGGTGCTCTGGATCGGCGGGCGGACGCCCGACGTGGTCGAGCAGGTCCGCCGCCTCGCCCTCGACCTCGAGGCCGTCGGTTGCCGCGTGGCCGTCGGCCGCCCGCGCGACGGGCTCGAGGGCTTCCGCGAGACCTACCGCGACGCGATCACCGCCGCCCGCGTCCAGCGCGCGCTCGCCGACCGCGCCCCGAGCGTCGTCTCGGTCGAGGACGTCGCGATCGAGGCGATGGCCCTCGCCTCGCCCGGCGCCGCCTCGGCGCTCGTGGAGGGGACCCTCGGCCCGCTGCTGGAGGACGGACGCGTCCCCGACGTGATCGACGCGACGCTCGAGGCCTGGCTGCGGAGCGGCTCCAACGTCGGCGCCGCGCTCGCCCTGGGCGTCCACGAGCAGACCGTCCGCAACCGCGTCCGGCGGATCGAGGAGCAACTCGGCGCCTGCATCCTCCAGCGGCGGACCGAGCTGCACGCCGCGCTGCGGATCGCGCGCCTGGACCTCGCCGACGACCCGGACTGACCGTCCATCACGACTCCCGTGATCGCCCCCGCGGCGCTTCACGGAACGTGCGCTCCTCCCCCGCGCCGGCCGGATCTAGCGTGGATCCAACGAGGGAGACCTCGGCGACCGGGGGCCGCCGGCCCGCCGGTCCGTCCGTCTGGGAGGAGAGCACATGCCGAACATCGGTGTCGTCGGCGCAGGCGTCGGAGGCCTGCACCTGAGCCTGCTGTTGCAGCAGCGCGGCGTCCCCGTCACGTTGTACGCCGACCGGGGCCCCGAGGAGCTGCGCCAGCAGCCGCGGCTGGTCAACACCGCCGGCCACTGGGAGGGCACCCGTCGCCGGGAGCGCGAGCTCGGGATCGCGCACTGGGACGACGACGTCCAGCCGATCGTCCGGATGAAGGTCGACGTCGGCGGGCCGCGGCCGATGCGGTTCGAGGCCGGGTTCGACGTCGGCCCCGCCGCGATCGACTACCGGATCATGATGCCGCGGCTGCTGGAGGACTTCGTCGCCCGCGGCGGCGAGGTCGTCCGCGGCGCCGTCACCCGCGAGCAGCTCGAGGACCTGGCGCTGCGCCACGACCTCGTCGTCGTCAGCTCGGGCCGCGGATCGATGACCGAGCTGTTCCCGAAGGACGAGGCGCGCTCGCCGTTCGCCCGCCCGCAGCGGCTGATCCAGATCTCCGTCGTCGACGGGACCGACGTCGGCGACGGCTCGGTCAACTACGAGCTGGTGCCCGGCGTCGGGGAGCTCCTGACGTTCCCGTACCTCACCGACGAGGGCGTCTTCCAGATCATGTACGTCTCGGCCGCGGTCGACGGGCCGCTGCCGCCGCTGATGAACGCTGACCTGGCCGGCAGCGCGTCCCGCGAGGGCCTCGAGCGCGTCTTCCGGGACGTCGTCGGCGGCTGGTTCCCCGCGTCCGACGCGCGCGTCGACTGGGACCGCTTCCGGACGCTCGGACCGCGGTACGACATCGCCGGGGCGATCACCCCGACCGTCCGGCGGCCGTACGCCCGGCTCGACAACGGCCGCTGGGTGCTGGCGATCGGGGACGTCCACACCGTCAACGACCCCGTCCTCGGCCAGGGCGCCAACGCCGCGTCGGCCAGCGCGTTCATCGTCGGCGACGCGATCGCGGAGGACCCGTTCGGGTTCGACGAGCTCTGGTGCCAGCGGGTCGCCACCCGGATCTGGGAGCGCTCCGGCGCGGCGGTCAACTTCACCAACGCGATCCTGGCCGTCCCGCCGCGGCCGCAGGTCGTCCAGCTGCTGGCCGCCGCGTCGGTCTCGCCGCCGGTCGCCGAGACCGTCGCGCGCTGCTTCGGCCGCCCGCGGCTGGCCTGGAGCATCCTCGACAGCGAGGCCCGCACCCGCGAGGCGATCGCCCAGATCGGCGGCCCGGAGACGCTGCGGGCGGTCGACGCGGCGCTCGCCGACGCCGCGGCGGCCTGAGGACGCCGTGAGCGCCGACCTCGCCGCCGAGCTGCGCGCCGCGTTCGGCTCGCGGCCCGAGCCGGTCTGCGCCGTCTGCGCCTACGACGCCGGCGGCGAGCCGATCGGGATGACCGCGACCTCCGTCACGAGCGTCTCGCTGGACCCGCCGATGGTGCTGCTGTGCGCGAAGGCGACGAGTCTGATCGCCACGCCGCTGCGGGCCCGCCTGCCGTTCGTCGTGCACCTGCTGGCCGCCGGCCAGGAGGAGACGGCGCGCCGGCTGGCCACGCCGATCGACGACAAGTTCGCCGAGGTCCGCCACCGCGCGGGCGTCGGTGGCGCGGTGCTGCTGGACGACTCGCTCGCCGTCCTGCACTGCGCGCCGGCCCAGGTGCACGCGGCCGGCGACCACGTCGTCGTGATCGGCGAGGTCGAGCGGATCGAGCGCGGCCCGGACGCGCCCGCCCTGGCCTACCACCGCGGCCGCTTCATCGCGGTCTGAACCATCCCACCCCGAACCCGAAGGACCACCATGACCCGAGTCCTGTTCGTCGTCACCGGCGCCCGCGAGTGGACGCTCGCCGACGGCACCACGCATCCCACCGGCTTCTGGGCCGAGGAGCTCGTCGCCGCCCACCGCGTGCTCGTCGCCGCCGGCTGCGACCTGACGATCGCCGTCCCCGGCGGCGTGCGGCCCCAGGCCGACCCGGCGAGCCTGCTGCCCGAGTTCAACGGCGGCGACGAGGCCGTCGTCGCGGAGCTGCGCGCCGCCGTCGACGGGCTCGCCGACCAGCTGGCCGCGCCGACGGCGCTGGAGGACGTGGAGCCCGGCGCCCACGACGTCGTCTTCGTCCCCGGCGGCCACGGGCCGATGGAGGACCTCGCCGCGTCGCCCGCGATGGGCCGGCTGCTCGTCGCCGCCCTCGACGCCGGGGCGATCGTCGCGACCGTCTGCCACGCCTCCGCCGCGCTGCTCTCCGCCGACCGCGAGGACGGCTCCTGGGCGTTCGCCGGCTACCGGATGACCGGCTTCAGCAACGAGGAGGAGCAGGCGGTCGGCCTGGCCGACCGCGCTGCCTGGCTGCTGGAGGACCGGCTGCGCGAGCGCGGCGGCGAGGTCGAGACCGGTCCGGCGTTCGCGCCCCACCTCGTCGCCGACCGGCAGCTGCACACCGGCCAGAACCCCGCCTCGTCCGGTCCGCTCGCCGAGCAGGTCCTCGCCGCCGTCCCCGCCTGATCCACCGACCCGGAGCACCACCATGACCACCCTCACCGGCCGCTGCCTCTGCGGCAGCAGCACCTACGTCGCCGAGAGCGAGCCGCTGATCACGGCGATCTGCCACTGCACGAGCTGCCAGCGGCAGACCGGCACCGCCTACTCGCTCGTCGTCGGCGTCCCGCGCGACGCCTTCCGGCTGGAGGGCGAGCACGTGTCGACGTTCGTCACCACCAGCGAGGAGAGCGGCAACCCCGCCGAGCGGAAGTTCTGCGCGGCCTGCGGCTCGCCGCTGGCGACCCTCGCCGAGGACCTGCCGCAGCTGGCGCTGATCAAGGCCGGGACGCTCGACGACCGCGCCGTCCTGGAGCCCGGCGTCGAGGTCCACTGCTCCTCGGCGCTGCCGTTCGCCGTCCGCGAGCAGGTCGAGCGGGCGCGCTTCCCCGCCGGGCTGCCCGCGGAGTGAGGAGGCCGCGTCCGGTGCCGCCGCGAGCGCCTCGGCGGCGCGTCGGCACCGGCGCGAGCACGCCGTCCCCGCGCCGCTCCCGTGCGGAAGCGGCCCGGTCGACCGCGTAGGATCGGGCGCGAATGCGGCCCCGCCCCCACGCCCGATGACCGACGTCGAGGACCGTCGCCCAGCGTCGACGACCGGCGAGTCCGGGAGCGACGTCGCGGTGGCGGACCTGTGGGACCTGGAGGACCCGCTCGTCGCGGCCGGCTGGGACGACGAGATCGCCGAGCTGCTCGAGCCCTCGCTGGAGGGGGCTCGCCGGCCCGCCCGGGTCGCCCGGATCGAGTACGGCGGCTGCCACCTCGTCACCGCCGACGGCCGGCGCCCCGGGGTCGCCCGGCTGCCCCGCGCCTCGACCTTCGACGACGACCGGGCCGACACGCCGCTCGCGGTCGGCGACTGGGTCGCGGTCGAGCCCGACCGCAGCGACGACCGGCTGCTCGTCGTCGACGTCGCCCCGCGCCAGCGCCGGATCGGCCGGCGCGACCCCTCGCGCGAGCTGCTGGAGCAGGTGCTGGCGGCGAACGTCGCCGCCGTCCTCGTCGTGCATCCACTCGACCGCCCCCTGCGCCCGGGGCGGATCGAGCGCTCGCTCGTGCTCGCCTACGAGGGCGGGGTCCTACCGATCGTCGTCGCCACGAAGATCGACCTCGACCCGCCCGGCGCCTGGCGGGCCGTGCAGGACGCCGTGCCGCCCGGCACGTCCGCGGTCGCCGTCAGCAAGCGCGACGGACGGGGCCTGAACGACCTCCTCGCACTGCTGCCGCGGCGCGCGACGACCGCGCTGATCGGCGAGTCCGGGGCCGGCAAGTCCTCGATCATCAACTCCCTGCTCGGGCAGGACGTGCTGGCGACCGGCAGCGTGCGGGCGACCGACGCCAAGGGTCGCCACACCACCACCGCGCGCGAGCTCGTGCCGCTGGACGGCCGGGGCACCTGCCTGCTGGACACGCCCGGCACGCGCGAGCTGGGGATGGTCCGCGACACCGGAGGCCTGGCCGCCGCGTTCGCCGACATCGCGGACCTCGGCGAGCGGTGCCGCTTCGCCGACTGCCGCCACGACCGCGAGGCGGGCTGCGCCGTCCTGGCCGCCGTCGCCGACGGCGCGCTGCCGGCGAGCCGCCACCGGTCGTTCCTGGAGCTGCGCGGCGAGATCGAGGAGCTGGACGCCAAGCGCGAGGACCGCGAGCGGCGCCTCGGCGAGGGCCGCCGACCGCGGCGCTGACGCGCTAGGCCTGCGCCGGCTGGCCGGTCTGCAGGTAGAGGTAGCCGTGCTCGTCGGCGACGGCGTTCGGCGCCACGTCGCCGGGCTCGAGCTCCTCCAGCGACGTGCCCTGGCCGTCCGCGCGGACCCCGTCGGCCTCGCGCGCGAGGTCCAGCTCGAACCGGTACCAGGTCAGCTCCCAGGCGATCACGATCCGCATCTGCGAGCCGCCGGTGCCGCGGACCGTCACCCAGGGCGCGCCGAGCGAGCGAGCGATCCCGGCCAGCGTGCGGGGATGCTCGGAGTGGTTGTAGAGGTCGATCGCCCGCAGCGCCATCCGCGCGCCCGCGGAGATCACCTGGGCCGGCTCGCCCGCGGCCGTCCGCCCCTGCTCGGCCAGCGGGGTGGCCTGGGGCTCGTCGGGCTCCTCCAGGTCCAGCTCGTCCTCGAGCGTGTGGATGTGGCGGCCGCGCGGCGCCGGGGCCGAGAGGTCCCGCTCCTCGCGCGCCTCGGCCGGGCGCGTTCCCGGGCGCGGCGCGGCGGCGCGCCGGCCCGGTCCGCGACGCAGGCGCCGTCCCCGCAGCCGGTCCAGCAGCGACGGGCCGCGGTCGGGCTCCAGCGTCGGCGCGTCGCCGGCGCCGATCCGGATCCAGCCGGCGTGCAGGGCCCGCGGCACGCAGAGCTCGCAGACCTCGCGCCGCTCGCCGTCGTGGAGGAACAGCTCCGGCTCCTCCCCGCGCAGCAGGTGCCGTCCACAGGACGCGCAGACCATGTAGGAGGCGGGGGCGGACACCCGGTCGAGGCTACCAGCCGTCCTCGCCCCGGACGCTCGTCGTCGGCGACCGTGCGAGCGGGCGGACGAAGGGCCCCGCGGAGGGCGGCGTCACCCGGTCTCGGCGGTGCTGCCGGCCAGCCGGGAGCGCAGCCGCAGGACCGCCTTCGTGTGCAGCTGCGAGGCGCGCGACTCGGTCACGCCGAGCACCTCGCCGATCTCGCGCAGCGTCAGGTTCTCGTAGTAGTAGAGCGCGATCACGACCTTCTCGCGCTCCGGCAGACGCTGGATCGCGTCGCCGACCTGGTCGCGCAGGTCCTGCTCGGCCAGCAGCGCCTCCGGGTCGTCGGCGCGCTCGTCCTCGATCGTGTCCAGCAGCGACACCTGGTCGCCGGACGCATCGCCGACCGCCCACAGCTCGTCGAGCGCGTGGACGGTGGCCTGGGAGACCTGCAGCAGCGAGTCCTGGAAGTCGCGGACCGACATCTCCAGCGCCTCGGCCATCTCCTCGTCGGTCGGCGCGCGGTGGAGCTTGTGCTCGAGCTGGCTGTGGGTGCGCTCGATCTCGCGCGCGCGGCTGCGGACCGACCGCGGCACCCAGTCCTGCGAGCGCAGCTCGTCGATGATCGCGCCGCGGATCCGGGTGACGGCGTAGGTCTCGAAGCGGACGTCGCGGCCGGGGTCGAAGCGGTCGACCGCCGACGTCAGGCCGACGAGCCCGTAGGAGATGAGGTCGCCCTCCTCCACGTGCGGCGGCAGCGTCGCGGCGATCCGGCCGGCCACCCACTTGACCAGTGGCGCGTGGGCGATGATCAGCTGCTCGCGGGCGTGCTGGTCGCCGTTGGCGCGCAGGCGCCGCCACAGCTCGCGCTGATCGGTCGGTCGTGGCTCGACGTGCACCAGGTCGCTGTCCGTTCGCTCGCGTCCCACCGGCGGGCGCAGGTCACGCACGCGGGTGGCTCCGGCGGTAGGCCGCCCGGAGCCTCGTCGACTCTACCCGAGTGTAGACCTGCGTCGTGGACAGTCGTGCGTGCCCGAGCAGCTCCTGGATCGCCCGAAGGTCCGCTCCGCCGTCCAGCAGGTGGGTGGCGAAGGAGTGGCGCAGCGCGTGCGGGTGCAGGTCCCCCGGGAGGCCGGCGCGCTGGACCCACAGGCGCAGGCGCCGCCGGACGTCGCTGGTGGACAGCTGGCGACCGCGGCGCGAGAGCAGGAGGGCGGGCTCACCGCGCTCGGGGCCCTCGAGCGCCGGCCGCCCCCGGGAGAGGTAGCGTCGCAGCGCCTCGGCGGCGGGGTCGCCGAGCGGCAGCGTGCGCGTCTTCTGGCCCTTGCCGGTGACCCGGACCTCGCGGCCGTCCAGGTCGACGTCGCCGACGTCCAGGTCGACGAGCTCGGCGGCGCGCAGGCCGCCCCCGTAGGCGAGCTCGAGCATCGCCCGGTCGCGCAGGGCCAGCGCGTCGTCGTCGGCGGGGATCCGGTCCAGCAACGTCGCGGCCTCGGCCGGCTTGACGATGCGCGGCAGGCGCTGCGGCCGTCGTGGTCCGGGAGCCAGCTCGGCCGGGTTGCCCTCGACCACCCCGGCCCGCTTCCAGGCCCGGAAGCCGGCGCGCAGCGCCGCGAGCGCCCGGGTCACCGTCGACGCCGCGGCACCCCGCTCGCCGAGGTGCTGGGTGTAGCGGCGGACGGTCCGCACGTCGACGTCGGCCGGTCCGGCGACGCCGCGCTCGGCGCACCAGCGGGCGAAGCGCCGCAGGTCGCCGTCGTAGGCGCGGCGCGTGCGCTCGGCGGCCCCGCGCCGCGCCTGCTCGGCGTCGGCGAGCTCCAGCGCGCGGATCCACGCGGCGCCGAGGTCGTCGTCGGTCCTATCCTGGGTTCCCGTGGGCTCGTTCTTCATCGACGTCCGGTCCGGCCGGGTGGCCACCAAGCGGCAGCTGATCGCGGCCGGCCTGAGCAACGGCGTCGACCCGCCGGAGCGTCCGTGGCACCCGATCCGGGGCGACGTCGACGCCTCGACGCTCTGGTACGAGGTGCTGCGCAAGCAGGAGCGCGGAATCTGGCTGGGCACCGTGGCCTTTCGGCGCAGCGACCACCACCTCCTGCTGCTGCGCCAGGGCTGGGAGGAGATCTCCATCGAGGAGATCGCCGCCTTCGGTCCGGAGGCGGGCGCGGAGCCGGCCGCGGAGGGCGGCGGCGCGCAGGTCTCGCGCTCGCCGTTCGACGGCTGATCGCCGCGCCGGCACGAGCCCGCTCGCGGTCGCGGCTGGCGGCCGGGACCCGCCGGTGCCGCGCCCGCTCAGAGGATCCAGATCGGCGTCCCGACCGGCACCCGCGGATACAGGTCGATGACGTCCGGCACGTGCATCCGCAGGCAGCCGTGCGAGGCGTTGGTGCCGATCGACGCGTCGTCGGAGGTGCCGTGGATGCCGACGCCGTCGTAGATCCCGAGCCAGCGCGCCTTGATCGGGTTCGACGGGCCGGGCGGGACGACCGTGCCGGCCAGGTCGCCGGCCCAGGCCGAGTTCGGCACGTGCCAGGACGGGTTCTCGGCCTTGTTGGCGATCGTGTACTGGCCCGCGGGCGTGTCGTGCCCGGCCTTGCCGACCGAGATCCCGTAGGTCTTGACCGGCTTGAGGTTCTTGTAGAGCGTCAGCTTGAACGCGCTGCGGTTGGCGACCAGCACCGTCGCGTACTTCTTGCGGACCTGGGCGGTCGTGACCTTCGGCTGGCGCTTGTGGGTGTAGGCCGAGATCTGGTGCGGCGCCGAGGGGTCCAGCAGCGCCTTGCGGACGAGGTCGGCGACCCGCGCGCGCTGGAGCTTCAGGCCGACGCGGCCGGGGTGCACGTCCAGCTCGCCGCTCTCGAAGGAGACGGTCGCGTCCTTGGGGTCGCGGTTGAGGCCGCGCTCGACGCGATCCAGCAGCTTCGTGATCGCGGGGCGCGAGTAGGAGGAGGCGACCTCGATCTCGCGGTCGACCTCTCCCCCGGTGACGCGGCGCAGCACGCGGGAGAACGCGTTGCCCTCGTCGGCGACGCGCTCGGCCTCGGCGATCGCCGCGTCCAGGTCGACGTCCACCTTGGCCGTCGTGGGCGTGAGCGTCCACTTCTTGTCGGAGTGGACGACCCGCACCGGCTGGCGGAGCTTGTCCAGCAGCTCGCGACGGGCGCGCTCCTTGGCCTTGGCCGGTGAGAGGCCGCCGACGTCGATGCCGCCGATCCTGACGCCCTCGGGGATCGTCTTGCCGGTGCTCGCGTCGGCGACGAGGACGCCGCCGCAGACGACCAGCAGCAGGAGCAGCACGCTCCCGAGAACGACGACGGTACGTTGGCGCATGAGGGGGAACGGGATCCTAGCGGGCACGTGGACGAGATCGTGCACCTTGGAAGGTAGCGCCCAGCCCGGTCGCCGCGGTCCCACGACGATCCCGTGCGCACGCCGGGGCCGGTCGTCCGGCCCGCGGCGCGACCGGCGGAGCCGTCGGCGCCGCCGAGCCTGAATCCGCCGATTGGCGGTCGAGCCTCGGCGTGGAGGACCACGCCTGGGTGGACCCACCACGTGAGGATGGTCGGTGACCATCCGATCGTGGGGGATCCGGCCGGGCGCCGGTCGTCCGCGGCGAGGCGACCAGAGAATCGGTGGATTCAGGCTTCGCTGCGCGCCAGCAGCAGGTCGATCTCGTCGAGGATCCGGCGCCGGGCCGGACCGCCCTCCTCGTGTGCCCGGAGCGCCCGCAGCGCCTCCGGGTCCAGCGACGGGAGCAGCTCCAGCAGCACGTCCGGCTCCAGCGCGGCGACGCCGCGCCGCTCGTCGGAGCCCGTCCCCGCCGCCGCGTCGCGGACCGACGGGCTGTAGCGCAGGAACGCCTCGACCTCCGGGTCGTAGGGCTCGGGCTCGCCGGGGTGCAGGACGCGACGGCGGCGCCGGACGCCGGCGGCCGCGCGCAGCGCCTCGCGGGTGGTGGAGCGATACCTGAAGCCGGTGGCCTTCAACGCGCGGTTGTCGAGGCCGCGGCCGTGCCGCAGCTGCCCGGCCAGGTCGAGCGCGATCCGCAGGCCGGCGCGATCGAGGATCCCCGCCAGCAACCCGATGCCCCAGGGCGGCAGGATCGGGGCGTGACCGCGGCCGAGCTCGCGCAGCGCCTCGGTCAGCGCCAGGGTGCCGTCGGCGGCCACGACGAAGGGACCGCTCAGCCCCGCGACGACGACGTGGGCGATCGCGCGCCCGGCATCCTCCTCGTGGACCACCTGCACCGGCGGGTCGTAGCCGAGCACGGTGGGCATCAGCGGCAGGCGGTCCGCGGCCGCCAGCAGGCCCGCGCCGGCCGGCCCGACGGGATCCGCGAGCCGCACCAGGGCCACGCGCAGGTCCTCGGCGCGCCGCGCGGCCTGCTCGGCGGCGTCCTCGACCTCGGCCAGGGCGCGCTGCAGCGGGCTGCGCGGCGGGCGCGGCGTCGTCCGCTCGGTGACGAAGGTCGGCAGCTCGCGGTGCCAGCCGACGCGGTGCACCGAGCCGACGCTCACCAGCCGCCGGACGGTGCTGCCCGGCTCGCTGCAGGCGGCCGCGATCCGCTCGGTCGTGGTGCCGTGGGCGGCGAGGGCGCCGTCGTCGAGCCGGGCGACGGCCGCGGCGGCTCGCACGTCGACCAGGACGTCGACGGCGGCGCCACGGACGATCCGCGCCAGCTGCGGGGAGCCCGGCGCCAGGCGGACGAACTCGGCACGGGCGAACGGCGCGCCGGGAGGGCGCTCGTCGACGGCGATGATCGTCTCGACCGACGGGTCGCGCTCGAGCACCGCGACGACGAGCGCGCCGAGACGGCCGGCGGCGGCGGTGACGAGGACGCGATGGCCGCTCATCCGAGCCACCTCGAGCCGCGCTCCTTCCCCAGGCGGTCCGCCTCGGCCCGGAGGGCGCGGGCGGCGGCGACGGCCGTGCCGACCGCGCCGCGCCGCTCGTCGGACGCCGGGTCGGCGGCGATCGCCGGCAGGACGCGGAAGCGGACCTTCGCGGGCAGGAAGAGCAGCAGGGACAGGGGGCCCAGGTGCGGGAAGGCGAGGGTGACCGGCAGGCGGCGGCGCCCGGGCAGCGGCACCCGGCCGAGGACCGGCTGGGCGTCGTCGGGGCCGATCGCGGCGACCGGCACGACCGGCGCGCCGACGCGGGCGGCGGCGAGGATCGCCGGGTGGCGGGCCAGGCCGCCGGCGGCCGCGTCGTCGTCGAGCCGGTCGCTCGCGACGGCGACGACGACCAGCTCGCCGTCGTCGCGCAGGAGCCGCTCGAGGTCCTCGGCGTGCGCCCGGACGGCGCCGATCCGGGGCAGCAGGACGGAGAGGCCCGGCTGGTCGACCAGGGCGGCGTCGACGCAGGGGCGTGCCCGCCGCCGGCGCGGGTGGTCCTCGCGGATCGCCTTGGCCAGCAGCGGCGCGACCGGCGAGACGACCCCGCCGCCGTTGACGACGAGGACCGCGCCGCCGGCGGCCGGTACCCGGGCGGCCTGCTCGAGCTCGACGCGGAACCAGATCTTGTGGGCGGCCTCCCAGACGGTCCGGTCGAGCACGCCGCTGGCACGCTCCGACCGGCCCCAGTCGTCGAGGTCGCGGTCCGGCTCGACGACGGGGAGGTGCTCGCCCGGGGCCGGTGTCGGGGACGTCTCCACGACCACGAATCCTCGCAGGTGGGCGGGGGCCGCCGTGGGACCGATCCACCCGCCGTGGCCCGGCCGTCGGCGGGTGGTGGACGCGTCGCCGCGTCTCGCGCAGCGGTCGGCGGCCGTGGCGCCGGGCGCCGTGGGTCAGCCGGTCGCGCGGCGGCCGGCCGGCGCCCCGGCACGACGCGGCTCGCCGGCGGCGCGCTGAGCCCGCTGCTGCTCCCACTCGCGCAGCCGCCAGAGGTCGCGGTGGACGCGACGGCGGGAGGTCGCGACCCCCGGGGTGGAGATGTGCGCGGCCGCCAGGACCCCGGACTCGTCGCCGGTCAGGGCCATCCAGTGGGCGAGGACGTCGTCGCTGGGCGTCAGCGGCCGGCCGGGGTCGAGCCCCGCCAGCTGGACGCGGCACTCCCCCAGCAGCGTGGTCGTCTGGGGCAGGAAGACGATGAACGGCGCGTGCGGGTAGATGAGGTACGCGTAGGCCACCCCGGCCGGCGGGCGGCGGCCCGCCGGGGCGGGGGCGCGCGAGCGGCCGCCCCAGACGCGCACGAAGCCGAGGTCGCGGTACATCGCCCACGCCTCCTCGTCG
>Ga0164243_10007921_pt1 | contig 15786 bp, 14 predicted proteins | sample OricompcompostOP_FD_108781 | JGI IMG/M metagenome (GOLD analysis project Ga0164243, IMG submission 108781) | Organic Plus compost microbial communities from Emeryville, California, USA - Original compost - Organic plus compost (OP) | ecosystem: Engineered > Solid waste > Mixed feedstock >...
ACACTGAAGTTCGGGCTGATGCCCGAACCTTCGTAACCGGTGAAAGCAGGCCCCGCATAACTCCATTCCGGTCGAGCCCGGTTTGACACGCGGTAGGCGAGCCAGGTGGCACCGGCATCAAGCGAGAGCCATGGCGTCGGCTCCAGGCGGCCGTTGACAAACAGGCTGCCAAGCTGACGAGTGCCGTCGGGCGCGATTGCACCCACGTTGATTTCCCGGCGTGTCGAGAGGCGATAATCCGATCCGGCATCCTCCAGCTTCATGGAGCCGCCGTAGCGCAGGGCAAAGGGCATCGTGGCAATTTCGAAGCGAGACGTATTGGACACCTCGCTACCGTAATTCTTGCTCTTCGCGCCAATTCCCTTCGTGCTGTCAATCCCTCCAAATGGACTCAACTCATCCGTCGCCGACATCCAGGCATTCGCCTTCAGATCGACCATCGGATTGTCGGACGGCTTCCAGTGATAGCGCGCCGTGAACTGATCCAGCGCGATTTCCGACAGCGAGGCCTGACGCGGTATGGTCGTGGTCAGATTGGCTGCGATCCAGGATGGGAAGATCTCGCCAAACTTGTTTTCGTAACGCATATAGCCAAGCTGCAATTCATGGTCATCCGCCGGACGCAGCGTGGTCTTGAACAGCACCGAGCTGGAATTCTGCGAGGTATTGAACACCTCGTCGCCATGTCCGTATTTCGACATAAGCCTCCGGCCACCACGGAAATCATCCGTGAAGAGGTCACCATGGCTGCCAGCAAAGTAATTTCCAGCAATACGCCGGACATACGCACCGACAATGTCGATATTTTGCTGGGTGACCGCAAACGCTACGCTGCCCGACTTATTGTCGATGTTGAAAAGCGACGGCTTGTCGGTCTCCATTTGCGTGGCGCCGATCTGCGGCGCAATCGCGTTGGTGGCAGCACTCACTTTGGCACGGACGCCATAGGTGTCGCCCGGCTTGAGGATATCCGAGGGCTTCAGCGTCTCCATCGCAACCGTACCACCGATTGCGCCGGCAGATCCCTCATTCGGGCCCTTCGTAATCGTAACTCCGCTGATCAGATCGGGATCGACATAGCTTCGGTTGTCGACACCCGAATAACCGCGATAACTTGACGTGGATTGCTCTGACCCGTCGATCGTTGTGGCCACGCGGTTCATGCCTTGCAAACCGCGGATATTCGGGTCGATCGCCGCACCCGAACGATTTGTTCCCGAGATCACACCCGGCACGCCCTGAAATATGTCGCCTGCGGTATTGCCGGGAAATCGCTGGATTTCCTGCTCGGAGATGTAGTTTGTCGACCCCGGCGTCGTGAACGGCCGATCCGCTGGCGAAGCAGCACCGCGACCGCCACCCGATACATCGATCGTGTCGAGCATGATGGAGCCAGCAGGGACCGCACTTGCATCGACATTTGCCGGTCCGGCAATGGTGGCGGAATTGGCGCCGGTGAACCGCGCGTTCAAGCCTGTGCCCGCCAAAACTTCGATCAGCGCCTGACGCGCTGTGAGACTGCCCTGCGCACCGCGCGTTGTCTTGCCATTCGCCAGTTGCGCGTCAAACAGAATCTGAAGTCCGGTTTGCGCTGCAAGACGGTTGAGTGCGGATGTAAGGGGACCGGCCGGCACCGAAATCTGGCGATCGGACATTTGGGAATGGGCAGCATTTTGAGCAAAGGTCGAGCTAGCTCCGCCCGTCATCAAAACCGTGCTTGCAAGCAGGGCCGCGCGCAGTTGTTTCGTACTGACTCCGGGGCCATGTCCCCGGTACATCCTTGTGATCATCACAATCCCCCGATTCACGACGTTCAAGGCGTCGCGCTCGTCCAAGTCACGCGCCCGATTGGGGCCGCTTACTGAGATGACGAGTGGGAAATGGCGTCCGGGACTATGACGATTGAAAAATATTGCCGAGCGTCTCTCGGCATGGCCGTCTATTCGCGAATGACGATCAGAGGACCAATCTTGATTGTTTTAATTCCAAGGCTCTGTTCAAGAAAGGCGAGCGCCGCACCCGTGTCGGTGATGGAGAATGTGCCGCTGACCCGGCGCTGCGCCAAGGCGGCATTCGGAATGATGATGCGGCCGGAAAAGTACCGGCCAAGCTCTGATGCAACGTCAGCGAGCGGTGCATTATCCACGACGAGCAAACCGCTACGCCATGCAAGCGCGGCAGATAGATCGACAGGCCGCACATCTCTCACCGTTCCATTTGCTCCGTAGGCGGCCTGGTTGCCTTCCTGCACGCGCACTGGCGGCGTATCGGCATGAAGCGCAGCGACGGATACGGCATGTTCCGTCACGGTGACGTCGGTCTCTGTCTCACCGAGACGCACGTTGAATGCCGTGCCAAGCGCAGTTGTGCGGCCCGATCCGGCTTCGACGGCAAAGGGCCGCGTAGCGTCCTTCGCGACCTGGAAGAAAGCCTCACCCCGCAAAAGCCTGACCGTGCGCATCGCCGGCGTGAAATCATAGGCAACGGCCGAATGGGCATTCAACTGCATCCGCGAGCCATCGGCCAATGCGATGACCGGCATTTCCCCCGTGCCGGACATCGCATCGGCCTGCAGGCGCATGATCCCGTCCTGCGCGACGAACACGCCACCCGCCAGCCCGGCCGCGAACAATATCGCAACGACAGGCTTCGCCAGATTGCGACGGGGCTTGACCTTGAAGTCGCGCAGGGCGGGATCGGACAGGATCGCATGGCGCGCCTCGCCCATCAGACGTTGCGCCGCTTCATAGGCGATCCGGTTCTCCGGATCGCGGTCCAGCCAATTGTCGAAATCACGCTGTTCTGCGGCGGTGAGGCCTGCGCCGCGGTTGCGCAGAAACCAGTCAGCGGCTTCCTCGTGACGTCGACGAGCGCTCCCCGCCGATTGCTGGGCCATCGCGATGGCTCTCCCTTACCTTGAAGTCCTTCTAGCCAATAGACGAATAGCCCCCTCGATCCGGGACTCTCAATCCATCTCAAAGAGACGACCGAGGCAATGTGCCAATGCGCGGCGCAGATGACGATCGACCATATTGCGGGAGATATTGAGCCTTTTGGCAATGGCATCCGGCTCCAGACCGTGGAGGCGGTGCAAAATGAAAACCGCCCGACGCCGAACCGGCAATTCCGCGATTGCCTTGCGAAGGACGATCAGGCGCGCCTCGACCTGTAGCGCATGGTCGGGTGGAGGGGTTTCGGAAGCAACCGCCAGCGCCTCCTGCTCGCTGCCGGAAAACAGGCGTCCTTCAAAGCGAGAGCGGCGAAGCCGGTCGATCCCAAGATTGACGGCGGCACGGCAGAGGAAAGCGCGAATGGAGCTCTTTCCCTGCAATACGTCAGGCTTTTCTGCCAGTTTGATATAGAGATCATGGACAATATCGGCCGCTGCGCTTCTTGAGTGGCCGTGCCGGCGGACGGCGGCCTTGATATCAGCGTAATGGGCTTCAATCGCGCGATTCAGCAATTCGTCGCTGTCAAAGCTGATGGAATGCGTCACGCCGGATAACTCGCAAATACAATCGATGTCCCAAATTCTTACGGACCCGAAGTTTTATTTACAAGATCAATAACTTAGAAGGGTTCAAAGGGTGGAAATAACTGAGCCGTCATTGAAATGGAGGTGCGCTGTCGTCTTCGCGCCGTCGTCTCGGGCCAACGAAATTGGTACCGCTCGGCGCGGCTCCGAAGCGGTGCCTGGTCTCGTCGCGCGGCTGGGCGAGCGTCATTGTTGAGGCTTTGGATGCCGCGAAGACGGCGTAGCTGCAGTGGAGCCGCAAGAGTGATGGGGAGCCGCGGCAATGACCAGCCTTGACGCCTCCCGATTGGCGCTCGCGACTGCAGGAAGCACATTCGCCAACGATACGCTGCGCGATTATGCGAAGCTCAAACTGCTTCAGCTTTATGCTCGAAGAGTTTCTCGCGACTTGAAAAGATTCAGCTCGAGCGCCCGCTGTCCACGGGTGAGTACGCGCAGGCATTTGAGGAGTTGCTAAAGATCGCTCGCGCGCAGATCGATGAACGCCTCAGCGGCAAACTCACGTAACGTCTGGTAACGCGGCGCGGAAACGTGGAAAGCTCAATAAATAATGGCGCGCCCGAAGAGATTCGAACTCCTGACCCCCAGATTCGTAGTCTGGTGCTCTATCCAGCTGAGCTACGGGCGCGTGCTGCGGGAAAAGGTGCCTTGAGCTTGGTCCCCGAAATCGAAGATCGGCTTCGGGACAATCACGCGCTCAAGACCGGCGCAACGGCGGGATAGCTATCGTCCCGGCTCCGGAATGGCAAGGCTTTTTGAGAATGAAGCAAATTTACCAAGAATTAAGCGCTGGCCCGCTCCTCCCGCCACGCATCGAGGTCGACCGCCTGGTCCGGAATGGTCATGTGGAACGTGGCGCCGATGGTACCTTCAACCAGCCGGATTTCGCCTCCATGGGCGCGGATGAGCTCGGCGGCGATGGCGAGGCCAAGCCCCGTGCCCCCCGGCCGGGTTGAGCCCGAGAAGGCCTCGAACAGGTGCTCCTTGGCGCGCGGCGAGAAGCCGGGCCCGGTATCCGAAACCTCGATGACCACCACCCCGCCCTCACGACGGCCGGTGACGCGAATCTGGTCGCGCAATGCATTGTTCGGCGCGCGCGCTTCCAGCGCCTGCGCGGCGTTGCGGGCAAGATTGAGCAGAACGCGGAAGATCTGGTCATGGTCGGCATCGACCTCGAGCCCGCGCTCGATCGAAACGATCCAGCCGATGCTGCTGTCCTTCCCGAACCCGAGATTCTCGCGCACTTCGTCGACGAGTGTTTCCAGCGAGATCATCCGGCGATCCGGCGGCGCCTCCTGCGCACGGCCATAGGACAGGGTCGACTGGCAGAAATCGATCGCGCGCTCGAGCGTACGCATCAGCTTGGGGGTAAACCGCTGCACCCGCGCATCACGCACCGTCGACAACTGATCGGATACCAGTTGCGCGGAGGCTAGCATGTTGCGCAGATCGTGATTGATCTTCGACACCGCGAGACCGAGCGCAGCAAGGCGGCTGCGTTCATGCAACATCGATGTCAGGTTACGCTGCATCGTCGCCAGTTCGCGCTCGGTGACGCCGATCTCGTCATTACGCTGCGACAGCTTGATGGTGCGCGATGGGTTTTCCGGATCGGCGCGGAACGACATGATGTTACGCGTAATCCGCCGCATCGGCCGCACGAACATAAAATGCAATGCGAGATAAACTAGCGCCAGCGTTGACGCCGAAATGATAAGCGACACGATCAGGACATTGCCGGAAAAGCGCAGCATCGCTCGCTGTAACGCGCCGTTCTGCATCAGGATTTCGAGAAACTCGCCATCCCGCGGTGCCGGCCCTATGACCCGCATGACGGTGGACGCTGGGTCGGTCAGGCCGTAATAGACGCCCTTGATCGCCTCGATCCAGGTAACGTCGCGCATGTCGTAATTGCGATGAATCTCATCCGGCAATTCCGTCACGGCGAGAAGCCGTCGGGTGTTGCCGGTCTTCATCGCCACGGCCTGCGCACCGATATTGTTGAGAATGTCGCGCGCCAGATCGTCCGGCACCATGCCGCTGGGCGCGGCATAGAGGACGAGCGCAGCTGTCCGTGCGGCCGCCAGGCGGTCGTTCATCCAGTTGAGACGAAAGTTGGAGACCGACGGCACATAGATCATCACCTCAGCGACCACCACGAACAAAACCGTGAGGACGAGGAGCTTTCCGGAAAGTCCGAACCGCGGCACACGGACCGGGTCGGACTGATCGTCGAAGTCGGCCATCTTGTTGCGCCAGAACGGAGCCTATCGAGAACCCACCCGGGCTCCGCGAACATTATAGATGCGGCGCATCCTATAAGCACGTCAAACAGGACTTTAGAATGTCGTTTACGGCGCTTTTTTCTGAAGTTGTGGCGGCAGGAGAGCAGCAACCCGCGATACGGTACAGCGGACAGACATTCGTATTGGCGGATTTTTGCCTTTGTGCGGCCCGGGAGGATCCGCTCGCTCCCGGAATAGCGGGTCGCATTGACGAAAGCGGCCGTATTACCTTATAAGCCGCCCCAAATTCCAACATCGGCGGCCCCGCATCCTTTTGCGGGCGGGCAGCCGATGTGAACCACCCGACACAACCGGCATTGCGCCGCGACCAGCGGAGAAAGACCCCGTGAAACGGACCTATCAACCGAGCAAGCTCGTGCGCAAGCGCCGGCATGGCTTCCGCGCCCGCATGGCGACTGTCGGCGGCCGCAAGGTGATCGCCGCGCGCCGTGCCCGCGGCCGCAAGCGCCTGAGCGCTTGATCCGTCGGCCGTAAGGCCGTCGTGGTTGGCGATGGAGCGCCTCAGGCAACGAGCGGACTTTCTGGCCGCTGCGGGTGGAATCAAGGTTCCGGCCGCCACTTTTGTCCTGCAGGCGCGTGACCGGCGAGATCGGGGGCCGGTCCGGGTCGGCTTTACCGTCTCAAAAAAGGTCGGCAACGCGGTTGAACGCAACCGGGTTCGTCGGCGTCTGCGCGAGGTCGTGCGGCTGAAATCCGGGGATGCGCTGCGTCCTGGCCATGACTATGTGCTCGTCGGGCGACGAGCCGCGTTATCTGCGGATTTTTCCGCACTGATTGAGGATTACCAGCGCGCAATTGCGCGCGCCCACGCCAAGCGTCGACCCAAAGGCGAAGCGCCCCCAAATTCCTAAAGCTGCGAGCCGGAGCTCATGATTAACGACCAAAAGAACATGCTGCTCGCGATCGGGCTCTCTGTGCTCGTGATCATCGGCTGGCAGTATTTCGTCGGCATGCCGCAACTGGAAAAGCAGCGGCAGCAGCAGGTCCAGCAGCAGCAACAGCAGGCCCAGCAACAACAGCAGCAGCAGTCGCAGGCGACGCCCGGGACCGTGCCGCAACCCGGCCAGCCGTCGGGCGGCGCGACGCCGCAGGTGCCCGGCCAAGCGACCGCCGGCGGCAGCCTGACGCGTGAAGCCGCCCTCGCCGCCTCCCCCCGTGTCGCCATCGATACCGCGACCATCAAGGGCTCTGTGTCGCTGAAGGGCGGCCGTATCGACGACATCGCGCTGGTCAAATATCGCGAAACCGTCGATCCCAAATCGCCGCCGATTGTTCTGCTCGCCCCGTCCGGCAGCCCGCATCCGTTCTACGCCCAGTTTGGCTGGACCAACGCCGCCGGCGCGAAAGTCAAATTGCCCGACGACAACACGGTCTGGACGCAGGAAGGCAGTGGCGTGCTGGCCGTCGGCAAGCCGATCACGCTGACCTACGACAACGGTGAAGGCCTTGAATTCCGTCGCACCATCGCGGTCGACGAGAATTACCTGTTCACGATCAACGACACGGTCGTCAATCGCGGCGCCGAGCCGGTGACGCTCTATCCTTACGCGCTGATCTCGCGTCACGGACGGCCGGAAGTGCTCGGCTATTACATCCTGCATGAAGGCCTGCTTGGCGTCATGGGCGACAAGGGCCTGCAGGAATTCTCCTACAGCAAGATCGAGTCGGAAAAGCAGGTCTCGTTCGACGTCACCAATGGCTGGCTCGGCATCACCGACAAATACTGGGCTGCAACGCTGCTGCCTGAAACCGATGCCAAGCTGAAGGTCAACTTCGCGGCCCGTGACCTGAATAACCGCAAGGCCTATCAGACCGATTATCTGCTCGATCCCGTGACAATTGCTGCAGGCGGCACCGGTGCTGCAAAGGCGCGGTTGTTCGCTGGCGCCAAGGAAGTGTCGGTGGTCGATGGCTATGACACGGCGCTGAAGCTGAATCGCTTCGAACTCCTGATCGACTGGGGATGGTTCTACTTCATCACCAAGCCGATGTTCTGGATGCTGGACTTCTTCTTCAAGCTGGTCGGCAATTTCGGCGTTGCGATCCTGATCGTCACCGTCATCATCAAAATCCTATTCTTCCCGCTCGCCAACAAATCCTACGCCTCGATGGCGAAGATGAAGGCGGTGCAGCCGCAGATGATGGCGATCCGCGACCGCTATGCTGACGACAAGGTCAAGCAGCAGCAGGCTCTGATGGAGCTGTACAAGCAGGAGAAGATCAATCCTCTCGCCGGCTGCTTGCCAATCCTGGTGCAGATCCCGGTCTTCTTCGCGCTCTACAAGGTCCTGATCATCACCATCGAAATGCGGCACGCGCCGTTCTTCGGCTGGATTCACGACCTTGCCGCACCCGATCCCACGACGATCTTCAACCTGTTCGGATTGATTCCTTGGGATCCGTCGGTTGTGCCGGTGGTCGGTCCGCACCTGATGCTCGGCATCTGGCCGATCATCATGGGCATCACGATGTTCTTCCAGATGAAGCTCAATCCGGCCCCGCCGGATCCGACCCAGAAGATGATCTTCGACTGGATGCCGCTGATCTTCACCTTCATGCTGGCAACCTTCCCGGCCGGTCTTGTGATCTACTGGGCCTGGAACAACACGCTCTCGGTGCTGCAGCAGTCCTTCATCATGAAGAAGCACGGCGCCAAGATCGAACTCTGGGACAACATCCTCGAGTTGTTCGGAAAGAAGAAAACGCAGACGCCGTCATCCTGACGGCGTTCTCTGCAAAACGTCATGATGGCCGGGCTTGTCCCGGCCATTTGCGTCTTGCAGATTGTCTTCCAGATTGGAGACCGTGGCTTCCGCTACGAGATAAAGGCACGCCAAAGCGACATGGCCGACTTCACCCGCAACGAGATCGAGACCGGACGCAAGCTGTTTGCGGGCGATTGGCAGTTCATCTGGGCCGCCGCGTCGATGGAGACGCTGCCGCCGATGAAGGGCCTCGAAATCGCGTTTGCCGGCCGCTCCAATGCCGGCAAGTCGTCGCTGATCAACGCGTTGACCGGCCGCAAGGCGCTGGCGCGGACATCCAACACGCCCGGCCGCACGCAGGAGCTGATCTTCTTTCAGGGCCCCGACGACCTGCGGATCACCGACATGCCGGGCTATGGCTATGCGGAAGCGCCCAAGGCCAAGGTGAAGGCCTGGACTGACCTGATCCATTCCTATCTGCAGGGCCGCGCCAATCTCGCCCGTGTTTATGTGCTGATCGATGGACGGCACGGCATCAAGGAAGCCGACCAACCGGCCCTGGAACTGATGCGCAAGGCGGCCGTCAGCCATCAGATCGTGTTGACCAAATGCGATCAGTTGTCGGCCAAAGACCTTGCCGCGCGCATCGAAGAGGTCGCCGCTCAGATTTCCAAGAACGCGGCGGCCTTCCCCGAAGTTCTTGCGACCTCGTCGCGCGAAGGCACCGGCATTCCCGAATTGCGTGCAGCCATTGTCCGGCTGATGGCCGAACGGAGATGAGAAGGAGCCATCGATGCTGCAGGTCCTGAGCGGTATCGCCGCGCTGTTCGGTTGCGTCGGCATCATCTTCGCAGCGGCCGGAGCCCACACAAAGCTCGGCAGCGGACTCGACAGCGCCGGCCACATGCTGCTGTTTCATGCACCGGCCGTCGTTGCCACTTGCGCAACCATAGCCAGCGGTTTCATCAACCGACCGTTCGGCATCGGCGCGGCAATCCTGCTGCTTCTGGGTGTTGCGCTGTTCTCGGGCGATCTCGCAATGCGGGCCTATACCGGGCATCGGCTGTTTCCGATGGCGGCCCCGACCGGCGGCATGATCATGATCAGCGGCTGGGCGCTGCTGGCACTGGCTTCTTTCCTCGCGCTGCGCTCCTGATCCCGCCTCTTCCGCATTTCATGGACGGCGGTTAAAAGGGCGGCCTCTCAACCGCAATGGCCCTGCCAGCCATTTTTGAAATAGCCGACCAAGGACGCCTGCTATGACGGTTTCTCCCCACGATCAGGCCCGCATCCTGTCCGAAGCGCTGCCGCACATGCAGCGCTATGACGAAGAAATCGTTGTCATCAAATACGGCGGCCACGCGATGGGCGAAGAAGAGGCGGCGCGCGAATTTGCCCGCGACATCGTCTTGCTCGAGCAGACCGCGATCAACCCCGTGGTTGTCCATGGTGGCGGCCCGCAGATCGCGGCCATGCTCGCACGCCTCGGTATCAAGTCGCAGTTTGCCGGCGGCCTGCGCGTCACCGACGCTGCCACTGTCGAGATTGTCGAGATGGTTCTGGCCGGCTCGATCAACAAGCAGATCGTCAGCCACATCAATCAGGCCGGCGGCAAGGCCGTGGGCTTGTGCGGCAAGGACGGCAACATGGTCACCGCGCGCAAGGCCGGCGGCCCAAGCGGTGCATCGGTGGCCGATGTCGTGGATCTTGGCTTTGTCGGTGAGCCGGAGAAGATCGACACCACCGTGCTCGATCAGATCATCGGCCGCGAACTCATTCCGGTGCTGGCGCCGATCGCAACAGGGCCAGCCGGCGAAACCTTCAACGTCAATGCCGACACCTTCGCGGGCTATATCGCCGGCGCGTTGAACGCCAAGCGACTGCTGCTGCTGACCGATGTGCCCGGCGTTCTCGACAAGTCGAAGAAGCTGATCCCGGAATTGTCGGTGAACGACATCCGCAAACTGATTGCGGACGGCACGATTTCCGGCGGCATGATCCCGAAGGTGGAAACCTGCATCACCGCGCTCGAACAGGGCGTCGAAGGCGTCGTCATTCTCGACGGTAAGGTGAAGCACGCCGTGCTGCTGGAATTGTTCACCGATCACGGTGCCGGTACGTTGATCCATCGCTAAGCCGGATAGAACTGCGCACGGAACAGAATAAGCCGCAGCCGTCGGATACGCAGACGACTGCGGCTTTCACACTGTCAGCACTTAATGAGACGCGGTTACGCAACCCGACGCTGTTACGCGACGCTACGCAGCACGCAACGAATCAACTCAAACGCAACGTCACGCCACAAACAAAGGCATTACGGCATCACGTAGGCATAGATGCGGTTGCGCGAGTATTTCGCCTCCGCGACACGCCGGTTGTAATTGCCGGAAATGATGATCGGGTTGCCCGAGGCATCGATGCCCGATACGATGCCCACATGGCCGCCGCGCTTGCCGCGCGACATCACGGCGATCGCGCCGATCTGCGGACCGGAGATGCGGCGCCCGTAACTGGCGAACGAGCTCGCCATATTAGAGCCGGTGCCACGATGGCCGGCACGTTCCAGAACCATGTTCATGAAGCGGGCGCACCACAGCGCACCCATGCCGGTCGGATTCGTGCCGATGTAGCGGCGGGCCTGTTCAACGAGATTCGAAGAACCAAAGCCGGCCATCGGCGAAAAAGACGTTGAGCTTGTCTGAGCAGCGGGCGCGACATGGCGCGCAACACGCTGGCCGCGGCGGCTTACATGGCGGGTCGCATAGCGCGCCCGATGCGCATAGCGGCCGCGCGGCGCGTAAGCTGTACGTGGTGCAGAGGCGTTATTCGCACCGAAATTGAAGCCGAAAGGCGCGACAGGAGCCACGGCAACCGCGCTGTGCCGTACGGTCTTGTGCTTATAGCGCCGGGCTTCGGCCGGCGAATGAAAAGCCGTCAAAACGACAGCAGTTGCGATCGCCGCAGTGATAGCGAACGTCTTCGATCTTTTCTTCTTGGAAAGAAAGTTCATCAAGTCCCACTCTTTCGTAGCACGCGTTTACCCCACCGCACGGCGGCCCCACCGCCAAACGGCTACTCACGAAAACGCCGCCGTGACGAGAGCACGACGGCGTTGCGGCAGGCGCGATGAAGGCGGATGCGGGCGAGAATGCGACAACAATCTGGCGAAGCGATCACATGGCGTTACAGCTTGAAATAATACCGCTGAGATATGCGCATCAGGGACACAATGGACGAATTGCATTCGCCTGCGACATACCCCGCAAAGATGCGGACACAAGCGTTAACGGCGACGGCTCAAGCGAAACACGGCTTGCTCACCGAACAGATTCCAGACCCACCACGGGAAGTTGAGTCGAAGTTTGCGGCCCCAGGCGTCCAGCGCTACTGCCGTCTCGATTTTTATGCCGAGCTCGTGGCACAGATCGCGAAAGTCGCGGATCGTGCAGAAATGGATGTTCTGGGTATTGTACCAGGTCTCCGGCAAATTGGCCGTGCGCGGCATGCGGCCGAACAGCAGCAACATCAGCCGGATTTTCCAGTGCCCGAAATTCGGGAAGGACACGATCGCACGCTCACCGATGCGCAGCATATGCTCGAGCACGATGCGTGGCTGCCATGTGGCCTGCAGCGTCTGCGACAGGATCACATAGTCGAAGGCATCGTCAGGATAATCAACGAGATCGGTATCGGCGTCACCCTGAATGACGGCAAGACCCTTCGCGACGCAGAAATTCACGCCTTCGCGCGAAATCTCGATGCCGCGGCCATCGACATTCTTGGTCTCGGTGAGGATTTTCAGAAGCTCGCCATCGCCGCAACCAACGTCCAGTACACGCGAACCGGGCTCGACCATCTGCGCCACGACCAGAAGGTCGACGCGCCCATTGGTCGTGCCACGACTACCATTGACAGCAGCAAGCTCGCGGTACAGCCGGGTTTGCATGTTCATTCTTTTACACCCAGACCGCGCGCCTTGGCAGCACCGTCGAGAAAGCCGCGGACGATCGCAAACAATTCCGGCTCATCCAACAGAAAGGCGTCATGCCCCTTGTCGGTCACGATTTCCGCAAACGACACGCGCGCGCTGGTCGCATTCAACGCATGGACGATCTCGCGTGACTCCGACGTCGGAAACAGCCAGTCGCTTGTGAAGGAGACGACGCAGAAGCGCGTCTGCGTGCCTTTGAAGGCATTGGCGAGAACGCCGCCATGCTCGGCCGCGAGATCGAAATAGTCCATCGCGCGGGTGAGGTAGAGATACGAATTCGCGTCGAAACGTTCGACAAATGAGCTGCCCTGATAACGCAGATAGCTCTCGACCTCGAAATCGGCATCGAACGAAAAGGTCGGATTATTGCGGTCCTGCAGCTTGCGGCCGAATTTCCGGTGAAGAGCCGCGTCCGACATATAGGTGATATGCGCGCCCATGCGTGCCACTGCGAGGCCGCGGCGCGGATTTGAACCTTCGGTGAGATAGCGCCCGCCGCGCCATTCCGGATCGGCCATCACGGCCTGACGACCGACCTCGTGGAAGGCGATATTCTGCGCCGAATGACGCGTCGCGCAGGCGAGCGGCAGCGCGCAGAAGACACGCTCTGGATAGCTCGCCGCCCATTGCAGCACCTGCATGCCGCCCATCGAACCGCCGGCCACGGCAAACAGCGTATCGATGCCGAGGTGATCCACCAGCATCGCCTGCGCGCGCACCATGTCGCGAATAGTGATGACAGGAAAATCGAGCCCATAGGGCTTGCCGGTCTTCGGATCGGTCGACGAAGGACCCGACGACCCCATGCAGCCGCTGACGACATTCGAGCAGATGACGAAATACCGCTCGGTATCGATCGGCTTGCCGGGACCGACCATGGTATCCCACCAGCCGTTCTTTTTGGTCACCGGATGCACGCTGGCAACATGCTGGTCGCCGGTCAGGGCATGGCAGATCAAAACCGCATTGCTACGGTCGGCATTCAGTCGGCCATAGGTCTTATAGGCAATCTGGAATGGCGATAACTCGACACCGGAATCGAGTTTCAGCGGCTGATCCGCGCCAAAGCGCACGACCAGCGAGTCGCGCGGCTCATCGGCCTCGCGCGGCGCCTCCTTTGGCGTGGATATCAGGTTGGCCTCGGCCATCGTCCCTTACCCGACTCCTGTTCTGGACCGGCTCCCGGCCGGACCGTTTTAGGTAGGCCTAACGGGTATTAAGTCAATGTTTTCTTTGATTTCGGGGGCTTGCCCACCTATCAATGCCCGGCCGTCGTTAATGAGCCCATCATGCCCGAACAGGCCCCAAAAGACGTCCCATCGCTGGCCACGCTGCGCGCCGAGATCGATCGCATCGATGCGTCGGTGCACGCGCTGTTGATCGAGCGCAGCGAGATCATCGCCAATCTCATCGCCGTGAAAGGCACGCAGGAATCCGGTTCCGCGTTCCGGCCGGCCCGCGAAGCCTCGATGATGCGGCGCCTGGTGGAACGCCATCGCGGCATCCTGCCGCTCGATACGGTCGAGAGCATCTGGCGGGTCATCATCGCCACCTTCACGTATGTCCAGGCGCCCTATTCGGTCCATGCCGACCTGAGCGTCGGTGAGGCAGCCATGCGGGATACCGCCCGCTTCCATTTCGGCTTCACGGTGCCATTCATTGCGCATATCGGCGCCTCGGGGGCCATTGGCGCCGTTGCCGCCTCCAAAGGCGATCTGGCGCTCGTACCGGCCGTCTCGGTCCCCGGCTCCGGCGCCTGGTGGACGGCCCTGGAAGGCGACACGGCACCGAAAATCATCGCCCGCCTGCCCTTCGTCGAGCGGCCGGATCACCCGGCCTCGCTGCCGGTCTTTGCGGTCTCACATCCAGCGGCCGACGCAGTCGCGGCCGAGGTCGAGGTCTATAGCGTCCGGGTCTCCGGCTGGGGGGCTGCTGCGGCACGCACGCTTGCCCCACTGGCAGAGGTCGTTGCCGAACCCGACGGCGCTTTCGACGGGGCAGCCCTGCTGATTTCGGTACCGCAAGGACAGACCCTTGCTGCTATCACTGACGCACTGGTGAAGGCGGGCGCGTCGATCCGGTCCACGGCTCTCGTCGGCAGCCATGCGACACGCTATACCGTCGCGAACCGCGGCCGGTAACAGCCCGACAACATTGTTCGTCAGCGCCCACGAGAGCGGGCGGTCCAGTCAGGACTGGATGCTCCGACCGTGCGGAGCATGACAAAGGAGTGAGGATTGGAATGACTGCTCTGACTCGCCCGCAGCCGCGCCCCGGTGTGCTTGATATTGCTGCCTACGTCCCGGGCAAAAGCTCCGCGCCGGGTGTCGACAAGATCTACAAATTGTCGTCCAACGAAAGCCCGCTGGGCGCGAGCCCGAACGCGATCGCGGCGTACCAATCCGTCGCACATGAACTGCAGGATTACCCGGACGGTGCAGCGACGGAGCTGCGCGAGGCGATCGGCAAGGCCTATGGCCTCGATCCCAACCGCATCATCTGCGGCGCAGGTTCAGACGACCTGATCAACCTGCTCGCGCGCTGCTATCTCGCCGATGGCGACGAGGCAATCCACACCACGCACGGCTTTCTGATGTATCCGATCGCGACGCTCGGCGCGGGTGCGAAACCGGTCGTGGCTGCGGAGAAGAACCTCACCACCGACATCGATGCGATCATCAAGGCCGTGACGCCGAAGACCAAGATGGTCTTCATCGCCAATCCGAATAATCCGACCGGCACCTATATTCCGTTCGACGAGGTGAAACGCCTGCAGGCGGCATTGCCGCCGCATGTGGTGCTAGTGCTTGATGCTGCTTACTCCGAATACGTGAAGCGTAACGACTACGAAGCGGGCATCGAACTCGTCGCGACATCCGAGAATGTCGTGATGCTGCGCACCTTCTCCAAGATCCACGGCCTGGCCGCTCTGCGACTCGGCTGGATCTACGGACCCGAACATATGATCGATGCGCTCAACCGCATTCGTGGCCCGTTCAATGTCAATGCACCGGCCATCGCGGCCGGCGTCGCCTCGATCGCCGACACCGCGCATATCGACAAGGCGCGCTCACACAATGAGACATGGCGGCCTTGGCTGACCGCAGAACTCGAAAAGATCGGCATCAAGGTAACGCCGAGCGTCGCCAATTTCCTGCTGCTGCATTTCCCGGAAACGCCGGGCAAGACGGCGACGGAGGCCGACGCCTTGCTCACATCGCGCGGCCTGATCATGCGCGCGGTGCGCGC
>Ga0164243_10007922_pt1 | contig 15785 bp, 14 predicted proteins | sample OricompcompostOP_FD_108781 | JGI IMG/M metagenome (GOLD analysis project Ga0164243, IMG submission 108781) | Organic Plus compost microbial communities from Emeryville, California, USA - Original compost - Organic plus compost (OP) | ecosystem: Engineered > Solid waste > Mixed feedstock >...
GATCCTGTTCAAGGGACAGGATCTGCTGCAACTGCCGCAAGACCAGTTGCGCAGTCTGCGTGGTAACCGGATATCCATGATTTTTCAGGATCCGATGATGACCCTGAATCCGGTACTGCGGATTGACACCCAGATGATTGAAACCCTGCGCGCGCATGAAAAAATCAGCCGCAGGCAGGCCTGGCAACAATCGCGCGATATGCTGGGGCTCATGGGCATACCGAGTCCCGAAGCGCGGCTGTCCGCTTATCCTCATCAGCTTTCCGGCGGCATGCGGCAACGGGTGGCCATTGCCATCGCTTTGCTGTTGCGTCCGGATCTGATTATCGCCGATGAACCTACCACGGCACTGGATGTCACGATCCAGTCGCAGATCCTGTCCGAGATTCAGAAACTGTCGGCGCGCTACGGCACGGCGCTCATCTGGATCACGCACGATCTGTCGGTCGTGGCGGGGCTGGCCGATGAACTGAATGTCATGTACGCCGGACGGATTGTGGAGTCGGGCACGGTGGATCAGGTACTGGACGACCCGCAACACCCTTATACGCAGGGCCTGATACAGAGCCTGCCGGTCAATAATGTAAGAGGGCAGCCCTTGCGCCAGATCGCGGGGATGACTCCCAATTTGTTGTCGTTGCCTGCAGGCTGTGCTTTCGCTTCGCGCTGTGCCAGACGCACTGCGGTCTGCGAGCGCATGCCAGGTCTGGATGAAATCGCGGCGGGTCATCGGGTACGCTGTTTTCACCCTGGTGCAGTGCCCGACGCAGGAGCAGTGCAATGACAGATGCAATTGAAATGCCATTGGTACGCGTCAACCACGTATCCAAGATTTTCGGGCGCACGCAAGTGGGCGTGCTGGATCCGTGGCTGCAGAAGCTCGGCTTGAGTCGTCCTCCCGTTTTGACGCACGCCGTTGATGACGTGAGCCTGGATATCGCCAAAGGCGAGGTGGTCGGGCTGGTGGGAGAGTCGGGTTGCGGCAAATCGACGCTCGGCCGCATGGTGGCAGGCATTATGGAGCCTACGGCCGGACAGGTTCTGGTCAATGGACGGGATTTGAAAACCGTCGCACGCCGTGAAGCCGAAGCAGCCCGGTTGAAAATCCAGATGATTTTCCAGGATCCGTATGCGAGCCTGAATCCACGTATGCGTGTGCGCGATATTGTCGGCGAATCGCCCCGACTGCACGATATGGTGTCGGCACGTGATCTGGACCGCTATGTGTCCGAACAGCTGGAACGTGCCGGATTGTCAGCCGCGCTGCGCAACCGGTTCCCGCATCAGTTCAGCGGCGGGCAGCGGCAGCGTATCGGCATTGCCCGGGCGCTGGCAGTTGCCCCCGATATGCTGGTCTGTGATGAGGCCGTTGCGGCGCTGGATGTATCCATTCAGGCGCAGATCCTGAACCTGTTCATGCAATTGCGTGCGGAATTGGGACTGACCTATCTGTTTATCAGTCACGATCTGGGCGTGGTCGAACATTTATCCGATCGCGTGGTCATCATGTATCTGGGCCGTATCGTGGAGCAGGCGCCGGTGGAAGAGATCTTCCGCCAGCCAAATCACCCGTATACCCAGGCGCTGTTGGCGGAGATCCCCAAAATGCGGGATCGCAAGAAAGTGTTTTCGACGATCAAGGGTGAAATACCCAGCCCGCTTAATCCGCCGTCGGGCTGTCATTTCCATCCGCGATGCCCGCACGCCATGCCGCGCTGCCAGACCGAAGTGCCGCTGCTTAAGGCGGTGGCAGGCGGACATCTGAGTGCCTGCCATTTGAATGACCAAACCTGAGTAGCAAACAGGGATTAGGACACCTGATGTGGAACGGTTGATTATATTGATGAAGTAGCAGAACAGCGTTGAAAAAGCAGTGGAACGAGATTGACGAAGCAGCGGAAATAATCGAAGAAGTAGCAGAACAAACTTTAAAGGAACTCAAATGAAAAAGCGCGTACTCGCTGCACTTGCAGCAGGCCTGTTGGCCGCAGGGCATATGGCCTATGCCGAAGAACTGAAAATTGCCTTCGCCGATAATCTGTCTTCGCTGGATCCTCAGTTGAACAACTTTGCGGGTGACCGCTCCGCGGGCCTGTTCTTTTTCGATATGCTCGTCAATAATTATGACAACAAACTGTTGCCAGGCCTGGCCACCGAATGGAAAAACACCGGTCCGACGACCTGGGAATTCAAGTTGCGTCCCGATGTCAAATGGAGCGATGGCACACCGTTTACGGCTGAAGATGTGATTTATTCCATCGAGCGCATCCGCAAGGTGCCCGGCTCTGTAGCCCCGTTCACCGGTTACGTACGCACCATCAAAAGCGTGACGGAAAAAGAACCCGGCACGCTGGTTTTTGAAACCACCATTCCCAACCCTGGCCTGCCGCTGAACCTGGCGTCGGTGCATTTGGTACAAAAGAAAAGTACCGAACATGCGACCAGTGATGATTTCAATTCTGGTAAAGCGCTGATCGGCACGGGTCCTTACAAACTGGTTTCCTATACGCCAGGCGCCGGTTTTCAGGTCGAGGCCAACCCCAATTATTGGGGCGAAAAGCCGCTATGGGACAAAGTCTCCTACCGTTATGTAGCCAATGCCGCGACCCGATCCACAGCGCTGCTGTCGGGCGACGTCGACGTGATCGATAAAGTATCGGTTGCCGACCTGAAGAAACTGGAGAGCGATCCGAAAGTGAGCGTGTATGCCTATAACGGCTTGCGCGTTTTCCTGTTGCAGCCCAGTTTCAACCCGAAACCGAATAAATTCATTACCGATAACAGCGGCAAACCATTGGACAAAAACCCGCTGCTGGATGTACGTGTGCGCCAGGCGCTTTCTCTTGCCATCAATCGCGAAGCCATCGCCGATCGTCTGCTGCAAGGCAGTGTCACCGTGGCCGATCAGTGGATGCCTAAAGGTTCCATTGGCTACAATGCCAACATCAAGCCGATTGCCTTTGATGCTCAGAAAGCCAAGGATCTGCTCAAGGAAGCCGGTTACCCTGACGGTTTCAATCTGACTGTGCATGTGCCCACCGATCGCTATCCGCTGGCGCCTGAAACCGTACAGGCCGTTGCCCAGTTCTGGAGCCGCATCGGCGTGAAAACGCAGGTATCTGTTGTGCCGTGGGCTGTGTATTCGGGCGCAGCTAAAAAGAATGAATACGCCATGTCCGTGATAGCCTGGGGCAATGGCACGGGCGAAGGCAGCTACGCCATGGTCAATATCCTGGCAACCGTCAATCCGGAAAAAGGGCTGGGCGCGTCCAATTGGGGCCACTACAGTAGTCAGAAACTCGACGATTATCTGAAGCAGGCAACCGAAGAATTCGATGATGCCAAACGTGAAAAAATCATGGAAGATGCTGCCCAATCAGTGTCGGATGAGGTCGGCGTTATTCCCCTGTTCCATTACAAAAACATCTGGGCGGCTCGCAAGGGCCTGGTTGTCAAACCGCTGAGCTCGGATCGCACGGTGCCTGTCATGGTGACCAAGGAAGCCGGTAAGTAAAGTGGTGATATCAGCATTCTGTTGTTAATACGGCATGTGTCCGCTAGCAATGATGACATCTGCTATTGGGCGCATGTTTAATGGCGGGATGCTGCGATTTTCTGGACTAACTATGTCAAATGAAATTTTATCGGTGACACCGGCCGATGCGCTGATAGACGAGCCCCGGGTCATCCGTGTTGAAGGGCTTGCACCCGCGCAGCGGATGACCATTCAGGCGCAAACCGAGCGCGCCGGAGGCGTCATGTGGCGCAGCCAGGCCGAGTTCGCCGCCGATGCCCAGGGCGTGGTCGATCTGTCCTCGCAGGCGCCGCTGGCGGGCAGCTACGAGGGCGTCTCACCCATGGGCCTGCTGTGGTCGCAGGTGCCTGAAAAAGAGGGCCGGCGGGAAGTGTTTGCCGACACGGTGGCCCAGCCGCTGGTGACCACGATCAGTGCAGTCACCGGCACGCACACGCTGACAGCGACATTGACACAACACCTGATGGCCGATGGAGTGCAACGCATTGAGGTTCGTGAAGATGGTCTGGTGGGCACGCTGTTCCTGCCGGCAACGCCGGGGCCGCATCCGGCCGTGATGATTCTCAACGGCTCGGGCGGGGGCATCAACGAGCCGCGCGGCGCCTTGTACGCCTCTCGCGGTTATATTGCATTTGCGCTAGGCTATTTCAAAGCGCCCGGTCTGTCTGACTATATCTCCAATACGCCACTGGAATACTTCAAGAAAGGCCTGGACTGGCTGCGCAGGACACAACAGCCGCTGGGCGGATTCGTGGCATTGAGTGGTCAGTCGCGCGGTGGCGAGCTGGTGCTGCTTTTGGGCAGCATTTATCCGCAAGATGTCAGTGCAGTTGTTGCCTACGTGCCGGGCGCGGTGGTGCATAGCGGGCAGAACGCCGCTGATCCGCAAGTCGGACGCGAGGGACCCGCCTGGCTTCTGGATGGCAAACCGCTGACCCACGTGTGGCAGGACAATAAAACGGCCACCTGGGCGCCATTCGACGAGGGGCCGTCACCCCATCGGCATGCACGAGCAATTATGACAGCGCTGCAGGATAGTGATGCCGTAGCACGGGCGCGTATCGAAGTTGAAAAAATCCAGGGGCCGATTATTTTGCTGTCCGCCACCGACGATGGCGCCTGGCCATCCAGCCTGTACAGCAAAATGGTTTACGATTATTTGCATGAAGTCGGTTTTGCGCATATGGTGCAGTGGGTGGATACCCAGGACGGGGGACACAGTATTGTGTTTCCCTATGTACCGACGACGCAACTGGTCTATGCGCATCCGGTATCGGGCAAAATCAATACCGGTGGCGGCACGCCGACAGCCAACGCGCAGTCGGACGAACATACCTGGGCGGCTGTCAAAGACTTTTTGCGCAACGCTGTGAGAGCGCATCTGGCACGTGAACAATGAATTGAACGCAACAATACAGTAAAGGAAACATCATGCAAAGCGCAGAGTCATCCGATCTGATCGATACGCTGCTCGATCTGAAGCCGGACAGCAAAACATGGCAGGCCCGGCAGTTCCGGGAAAAGGTAAAAAATGGCACGCAGGCCAGTTATGAGGCCCTGTTTGCACCTGAATTGCATTTGCCATTGAAAGACCGCTGGCTGGTTGCCCTGTACGCCAGCAGCCTGATGAAGGCACCCGAATTGACCGCGCATTACACCGAGCAGGCGCTGCTGGCGGGCATTGAGGAAAAGCTGGTGCAGATCGTAACCGAAGATCACGTAGAGGATATCGTCAAGTGCGAGCTGAACAGCGTGCTGCAATTTACCAAGAAATTGATTCTTGATCCGATAGAAGGCAATGAAGAAGCATTGCTGACATTGAAAGAATCCGGCCTGTCCACACAAGACGTGGTCGTGCTGGGACAGCTGATCGGCTTTCTGGCGTACCAGATTCGCCTGGTGGCCGGACTGAAGGCAATGCGCAAACTGGAGGACGCAGCATGAGCGACGTAATCAAAGCCAATGGATTTACGAACCAGACCCTGGGCTGGAAAGCCTGGCTGGATGTGGTGGACGCCAACGCTGCCACGCCTGAACAGAACAAGGTGCTGGAAGCCAGCCACCCGCAGGCCAAGACGTCTGATTATTATCTGCTGCTGGTGCATGAGCCGCATATTCTGGATCAGCGTTCCTATACCTACAACGCCATTATGTATGCGCCGGGCGGCCTGAATCGCGCCGACCGTGAACTGGGAGCGCTGGCCGTGTCGCGCGTCAATGGCTGCGTGTATTGTGCGTCGGTGCACGCGCAGCGGTTCGAGCAACTTGCCAAGCGTAATGAGATCGTACGTGACGTGTTCGAGGATCTTGCGACTGCCGCCAAAAACGAACGCGATGCAGCCGTGATCGAGGTTGCTACGGCGCTGACGCGCGACGTTTCAGGATTTGATGCAGACCAGTTGCAGGTGCTGAAAGATCAGGAGTTCAATGAAGTGGAAATGCTGGACTTGATTCATTCGGTCTCGGTATTCGGATGGGCCAATCGGTTGATGCAGAACTTGGGCGAGCCGGTTTTTCCGGCGCAATAAGCGCTTCATGACAGCGAGCGACGGGTATTCTGCAATGGGATCGCAGGGGCCATTCCCATATTCGGCCGTGCTGCTGTCCCGTTGCTTTAATCATCAGCGCCAATGCACACTCTGGCCGCCGTCAACAACCAGAACGGAGCCGGTAACGAAACTGGATGCTGATGAGGCAAGATATTGAACGGCGCCGATAATTTCGTCCGGGTCGGCCATCCGGCCTAAAGGGACTTTTTCAACATTTATGGGCATGGCGCCAGCGTTTGCGGCTGCACTTGTGAATGGTGTGCGTGTGGGTCCCGGCGCTACCGCGTTGACTCGAATGCCGTATTCGGCCCAGTCGACCGCCATGACGCGGGTCATTTGTACTAATGCGGCTTTACTGGCGCAATAGGCGACGCGAAACGGGCTGGTCACTTCGGCCATTTGCGACGTGATATTGACGATTGAGCCATTGCCTTGTTGCCGCATGATGTTTGCCGCGGCCTGACTGGCAATGAACGGCGCGATGCAGTTGACGTTCAGTGTTTGCTGCCAGTCATCCAGTGAATGATCGAGTACACGTTTATGCACCCGAACTCCCGCGTTATTGATCAGAATATCGAGCGGTCCAAAATGGGCAAATGTCTCTTGCACCGTCGCCGAAATGGCATCTGTGTCGGCAAGATCAATCGCAAATGACAGTACCTGCCGTTCCATCTTTTCTATTTCCGATTTAACTTGTGCCAATGCGGCCGCCTCCTTGTCCATAATAGCGACGGCTGCGCCTGCATGCGCGAGTCCCAGCGCGATAGCGCGGCCAATGCCCTGGGCGGCGCCGGTCACAATGGCGACTTTACCCGCCAGATGAAAATCAGGATAGTTCATATCGTTTCCTAAAAAGGGAGTTTTCCTCTGCATATCAGCAAGGCCTTTCACGCCGCCAGGCCAGATAGTCGTCAAATGCTGCTTTCTCGGGAAAATGTACCTGGTAATTCAAATCGGCCTGAAGTCGGTCAATTGAAAAAGGAGGGCGCGGCACTGGCGTCTGGCGGCCGACATTCGCCTGGGCGGGATCCGATACGATCGAATAGGTGAAATCGGGATAGTGCTCCCGCAGTCGCTCGCACCAGCTTGTGATGCTCCAGCGGTGTCCGGTACCGATCTGGTAGACGGGTCGCGCCAGCTCCGGCGCATTCAGGAGTAGTAGGATGGCATGCGCGACATCCGTTGCATAGACCCAATCATCGGGCAGATTGTCGCAGAAGGCGGCGTGGCCGCCTGATTCGGCGATCGTGTTAAGGGCCAGGGGAGTGCTCAATGTATCGCGTACTTTTGTGTCGTATTCCCAGCGCCCGAAAACGACGCCCAGTCGGGCTACAGCAACGTCTAGATGGCGCGTTTGGCGATAACGAAGCGCGATTCTTTCGGCGGCGTACTTGGTAATGCCATATAAGGTATCGGGAATCGGGATATCGGACTCTTCATCAAGCCTGCCGTCCTGTTTGACACTGCTGCCGAACACGGAGCCGCTTCCAAGCTGCACTACCCGTTTTACCCCCAGTTGAGCAGCTGCTTCCAGCAATATGATTGTTCCGCCGATGTTAACTTGCGCAATTTGTAATCCCTGTGTTGCTTCGCGTGCCAGGCCGGCAGTAATCGCCGCTCCGTGTACGACGCGCTGTACGCTATTTTCTTGCATAACTTGGCGCAGTAACTGCTCGTCGCGAATGTCTCCCTGGCTGACATGCAGGCGACCCGGCAGCGTATTGAACAGGCGCATAGCCGCTTCGGGTGGTGGTTCCAGCCCAAACAATACGACCGATTCACCTGTCCGCAACAATTGTTCGGCGACATTGAGTCCGACAAAGCCGGCACCGCCCGTGATGAGTACGCTCATACACCTGCTCCCTTGACGTGCAGGGCCATTCCGGTAATGCTCTGCGCCCCGTCATCGAACTTGTGTTTCGGCCATCGGCCGCTCTCGGCCGCCCGCAGAAAGTCGCCCAATATATGATTAAATTCCTGGGCCGCTTCCAGATTGATTGTGTGTCCGCAGTTGGGGATCACGCTGAGTGCCGCGGTCGGGATGGCTGCCTTCAACATAAGCGCGGGTGCCAGGCATGGCGTGTCGTCGTCGCCCGTCATGATCAGGGTAGGAACCGTGAGTGTGTGCAATACTTCCTTCAATGTGTACAGGGAGGGGCGGTTCCGTTGTACGCCCAATTGCGTGTTGGCGGATCCCAAGGCAGAATGCTCAGCTAATTGGCTCTTGAACTGCGCGAAACCTCGCGGGTCAGCGTTCTTGAACGGAAGGCGTGTCGGGCCGATTGCGTACTTCTCGGCGAATGCTTGCGCGCCTTGTTCAAGTAAAAAATTTGCGGTGAGCTCAGATTCATGCCTGAACAGTTCCTGACGGTCAGGTTCTGCACCATAACCGGCACCGGCAACGCAAAGCGATCGCACGCGTTCAGAATGTTGTATTCCCATATGCAAGGCGGCAAATCCGCCCATGGACAGTCCGACGACATGCGCCTTATCAATACCAGCATGGTCCATGACAGTCAGGATGTCGCTTACTGCAATATCCTGAGAATAAGCGCTGACGTCAGCCGGTACCGATGATGGCGGATAGCCGCGGGCATTGAATGTCACGCAGCGGTACCACTTTGCAAAATGTCGTACCTGTTGCTCCCAGCTGCGAAGATCGCCCGCAAATTCATGGACGAATATAATGGGCGCGCCACTGCCGGTCTCTTCATAGTAAAGATCAATGCCGTCATCAGTTCGGGCAAGAGTCATTGGTTTCTCCGTTCATTGATAATAGTGCCGCTCTGCTTTTAGCAAGTAGTTCGTCCAGATCGCGCCCCGGTAACTGATCGGCAAACAGTTCAAGTTCGATTGGCGTGCCAGGACACGACTGTTGCAATGTCTGCACATAATGGCGCCACGGAATGATGCCTTCGTCCAGAGGGACCCGGCGTGGCACCGGATGATCGGGCGTCATCGCAACATCGCATATTTGCAGCGTCCCGACCGGAAGAAAATCTCCACTCAGGAGGCGTTCCAGGTCAGGGTCCCACCAAAGATGAAACAGGTCGGCATTTAGCGTCAGGCCAGGAATACGATCAAAAATCGGCGCGAGCTGGGACAGACTATTAAAGCAACTTTTGCTGCGCACATTCAGGTGGTGCAGAGGCTCGACCATCAGTTTTACGCCCAGATCTGCTGCGGCCCCTGACAAACGTTGCAGTTGCAGGGTTGCTTTGTCGCGCGCTTGTTTAAGCGGCATTGTGCTGCTGCCCCCCACAATAACATTCAGCTTTGGTTGACCAAAGGCGGCTGCCTGTTGGAGAAACCACATATTCAATTCGTCCTGGATGCTCGCCCGATCACCGTCCTGCAGGAAGAACCCGCAGGAGTTCAGCGAGCTCACGCCCAATCCGAGGCGCTGGAGCATGCGAGGCAGTTCAGCGTCAGTCTGAGACTGCAATACGTTTTGCGTCAGACCCACGCCGCAGAATCCTGATTTGGCGATTCGGGTAAAAAAATCCGTGGCTTTCACCGTGGGCGGACACAGATAATAATTCACGTAAAAGGGTAGGCTGGACATGGTGAAGTCGGTGTGACTCATGACTTTGATGGCCTCCTGTTGTAGTTAAAGTATTCGCGCTCACGGCGAAACGATGACGAGGATTCAATAGCTGGCAAAAATATGCTCCAATTGGCTTTGTTCACAGGTTTGAGTCAAGGCCAGCGCCAGTAGAATCCGCGCTTTTTGTGGATTCAAATTATCGGCAGCAATAATGCCCATGGATCTCAGTTTTATATCCAGCATCGCTTTGCCTGAGCCGGCCCGGGTCGACAGCACGATGACAATCCCTTTCGCTTGAGCCTCCTGGCAGGCTGTGATCTGTGCGGCAGATAACCTTCCACCGGGAAAGGCCGCAATAACGATGCCTTTTGCGTGTGCGCCGATCAGTGCGCGTATGACTGTGCCATCGTCTCCGGCATAAGCATAGGCGATGTCGACCCTGGGCAGTTGTGCCAGGCTCCTGATTTCAAACTGGCTGTCAGGTCCCCAGCGGCGTAATGGTTGACGATAAAAGGAGACTTCTCCCGCGTCTATCTGTCCGATAATGCCGAAGTCCGGGGAACGAAAGGCATGCAGCCTTGTTGTAGCCGCTTTTGTGACTTCCCTGGCAGCGTGAATTTCATCGTTCAGGCATACGAGCACGCCCATTCCCTGGGCCGAAGCGCTGCAGGCGACTCGTATTGCGTTCAGCAGATTCAAGGGCGCGTCTGAAGACAGGGCGCTTAAGGGACGCTGGGAGCCGACCAGTACGACCGGAATGCTGACCTTGCAGGTCAAGTGAAGCATATAGGCCGTCTCTTCCATCGTAGCCGTGCCGTGCAGAATGACGACGCCGTTCAGGTCGGGATGTGTTGCGACAATGTCTTCCAGGGCTAGTGCGAGCTTCTTCCATTCATTAAAGGCAATGGAGGTGGATGAGGCGGCACGAAATTTCACCGCAATAATTTCCGCGATGTTGTGAACTTGTGGCAGTTCATCCAACAGTTCTTCGGCGTGCAGCGTGATCCCTTCTGTCATGTAGTTCACCAGGTCCAGCGGGCCCTGCGCGCTGCGTGTGCTGATTGTGCCGCCAGCCCCGATTACAGCGATTTTGGGTTTTGACTTTACTGTGGGCGTTTGAGATTTTTCTCCTGTCTGTGTTTGAGCATGGGCGGCATTTATTTCAATTTCTTTTTGCATATTTCTTTTTCGTTCAAGGAGATCGGTCGAGCGTGTATCCATAGCCGATTGCTATCTAATTCAGACTGGAGGCAACTTTTCGTGCTCCGTAATTTGAGTTGCGCTCAAGACATTGGATGACGATGACTGCCGCCAGTGACGCGACGCCAAATACAACAAATGACATTCCCAGACTTCCTATGGGACTGACCAATCCGACGACCATGGGGCCTGCCACTGCACCGATGCGCCCTATGCCGGTCACCATTCCCATGCCTGTTCCGCGAATCGCGGTCTTGAACTGGTTGGGCGTGTACGAATATGCGGAGATGGTTGTGAATCCGTAGCCTGCTGCGGCCAGCCAGCCAAAAATGAGCATCGGCACCAGACTGCTCGATAAGCCGAAGCCGATAAGTGAAAGGCCGAACTCCAGAAAGGACAAGGTCAAAAACAACTTGGGATTCAGCTTGCTGGTGCCGAAGGAGGCGATCAGATAGCCGGCAATCATTCCGGTAAACAGAATGGAGGTCAGGCCGTAACTGGAGCTGGACGATGCGCCGGCGTTTGCCTGAGTGATGGCGGTCGGAATCCAGCTGGCAAAACCGTACTGGCATAGGAACATGAGAATCCAGAAGACCGTTAACAAAGCAGTCCGGGCAGTCACAAGGTCACCGCCAGCATGTTCCTGTTGCCCTTCCATCGCGCCGGACTCATCGTCTTTTTTCTCGCTGGATCCGGCCTCAATGATTTTCAAGGCAGCTTCAGCGCCAGCCGCATTGCCTTTGCGCGCCAGAAATAATGGCGATTCAGGCAGCGAGCGTCTTGCCCAGATGGCAAAGAACACAGGGATGATCAAGGACCAGAACAAACCCCGCCAACCGAGCATAGGCACCAGAAATAGCCCGATGAGCGGGATGAGGGCGAAGGCGTACGCGAAGAAAGCCGAGGTCAGTCCAATCAGCCGGTCTCTATACCGTTTCGGGCTTACTTCATTGATATAGGTCGAAATAATGGGAAATTCGCCGCCCATCCCGATGCCCTGGATAAAGCGCAGAACCAAAATGGTCCAGAAGTCATGTGAAAAGCCGACCAGAACAGCCGCCGCGCTAAATAGCACAATATTGGCGATGAGCAGCGTACGACGGCCAAACATGTCACTCAGTTTACCGGTTACAATAGCGCCGACGATGAAGCCGGCAAAGGTACTGCTGACGATTACACCCCCTTCCGCACGTGTGATATCCAGGTCAGTCAGTAATAACGGCAACACCAAACCCAATGCCGCAACGTTCATGGCGTCGGCCATCCAGCCAAGACCGCTCGCTATCCATAACTTGTTAAAAAAAGGACCCCAGCCCCGGTTATCCAAGCGGCGACGAACCTCTGACTCATTCATAACTTTATCCTTAAAAGGAGTGATATATTCAATATTGCTGGACGATAATTTATTAATGTTCAACTAATTAAATAATAATGTTGTGAATTTTATTGAAAGTGTCGACACTTTTCGATAGGTAATTACCCTTTGTGTCATTTAAAAGAGATAAGGAAATCTGTGAAGTGAATTCAGAGCAATCGAATGATTCATCCAAAACCACCATTCCAATGCGTATCGCGGAGGAACTTCGTAATTTGATCTACGCGGGGCATATCAAACCTGGTGAGCGGTTGAACGAAGCGGCGCTGGCTCAGCGTATGGGAACCAGCCGCAGTACAATTCGCGAAGCAATTCGTTCGCTGCTCGGTTTCGGTCTGGTGACTGCAGTACCTAATCGTGGTGCTTATGTGCGCCAGCTATCAGTGCGGGAAATGGTGGAAATTTCGGATCTTCGGGCGCTGGTATTCGGATTTGCCGCGGGATTAGCTGCGGAACATCGCTCTGCAAGCGAAAGTGAACTGCTCAGGGAGATCGTTGATCAGATGGATCAGGTCGCTGAAGCAGGAGACACCGACCGTTATTATCATCTGAATCTGTCATTTCACGCGCAAGTGGTGGGGCTTGCGCGTAGCGAACGGGTTGGGCGCCTGTATAACGATTTCGTCAAAGAGTTGCATCTGTTTCGACGGCAAAACTTTGATAATGTCGGCAATATGCGCAAGTCGAACTCAGAACATCGCTGCATCTACGAAGCGATTGCCAAAGGAAGCAAAGAAGAAGCGACAAAATGTGCCGAGCGCCATATATTGGCAGGGTGCCAGCGCATGCTGCGCACAATGGACGGCGCGACTTAATTAACGTTGTTACCGGACCCGTCATTCGGGTTCTTGTGGCGAGCGCTATTGTCCGGTATGCGCTACTCAATACGCAAACCGATCCTGCAGCGCCTCCAGATGGCATTCCTGCAAAATCGCCAGTTGCCGCTCTCTCGCGCTTTTCTTGAAGCCGCCTGTTTTTCTGGCGATGATCAATTCGTTCTTCATGGAATGCTCCCAGCCTACCAGTTCCGTCACGGTCACCTGATAGCCGCGCGCTTCCAGTTGCAGGCAGCGCAGTACGTTTGTGATCTGGCTGCCGAATTCGCGGGTGTGCAGCGGATGACGCCAGAGTTCGGACAGGGGCGTCTTGCCCAGCGTGTTGCCTTTGGCGCTGCGCAGTGCCGCAGCCACTTCGGCCTGGCAGCAGGGCACCAGCACAATGAAGCGAGCGTCGCGCGCCAGGGCAAAGCGGATGGCATCGTCGGTGGCCGTATTGCAGGCGTGCAGCGCCGTGACGATATCGATTTTTTCAGGAAGATCGGTTGACGAGATCGATTGCTCGACCGTCATGTCCTTAAATTGCATGCCTGCAAATCCAAGCCGACGGGCCAGGTCTTCGGATTTTTTCACCAGCTCGGGGCGCGATTCGATGCCGTAGACCGTAGCGCTGTCGTGTTTCTTCAGAAACAGGTCGTACAGAATAAACCCCAGGTAGGACTTGCCCGCGCCGTGATCGACCAGCGAGAGTGCCTGCCGATCGTCCAGCACGGTTTGCATCAACGGTTCAATGAACTGGTACAGGTGATAGACCTGCTTGAGCTTGCGGCGCGTATCCTGGTTGATTTTGCCTTCGCGCGTGAGAATATGCAGTTCTTTGAGCAGTTCGATGGACTGCTGCGGCTTGATTTCCGGAATGAGCGTCATGCCTGTGCCTTTATACCGTCATCGAGAAAATACGGGCGCCCGGCTGATGCCGCAGCATCCGCAGGTCAAAGGCCATACAGATATTGCGTGCGAATGTGCGACCGGCTTCAGTAATGTCGATACGGTCGGTGCCAATACGAATCAGGCCGTCGTTTTCCATTTCCGCCAGGCGCCCAAGCACGTCGGGCAATTCGGGAAACTGCATGGCCGGATCGGCCCAACTGGTCTGCAACTGGCACATGAGGTTCAGGATATGCCGGCGAATGACCAGGTCTTCGTCGTTAAGCAAATGACCCCGGAACAGGGGCAGCACGCCGCTTTCGACGCGGGCGTAATAGTCTTCCAGTACTTTTTCGTTTTGCGCAAAGCCATACCAGGTATCGCTGATGGCCGATACGCCCAATCCGATCATCAACTGGGTTGAGGATGCGGTATAGCCCATGAAATTGCGATGCAGGTTTTTATCCAGCATGGCCTGGTACAGGGTGTCAGAGGGCAGGGAGAAGTGGTCCATGCCGATTTCCACATAGCCCAGTTCCTCGAACAGCCGTTTGCCGTTTTCGTAGAGGGCGCGTTTTTGCTCGCCCGAGGGCAGGTCATTCTCGTCGAACCCGCGCTGACCATTGCCCTTGATCCAGGGCACGTGGGCATAGGAATAGAAAGCCAGACGGTCAGGTTTGAGCGCGATGGTTTTCTTGATGGTCGCTTCCATGGCTTCCCAGGTCTGGAAAGGCAGGCCGAAAATCAGGTCGTGGCTCACGCTCGTATAGCCGATCTGGCGGGCGGCGTCGGTGGCGTTCAGGACATTCTCGTAAGGCTGAATGCGATGGATGGCCTTCTGGACCATGGGGTCATAGTCCTGCACACCATAGCTGACCCGTCGGAAACCCAGGTCGTACAGGGTTTGCAGGTGTTCCTTGCGGGTGTTGTTCGGGTGTCCCTCGAAGCTGAACTCGTGGTGTTCGTGAACAATGGCCTCGTCCAGAATACCGTTGAGCAGCCGCTTCAGGTTGGCGCTGCTGAAAAAGGTCGGCGTGCCGCCTCCCAGGTGGATTTCACGAATGACGGGTTTGTCACCGAGCAGCTTGCGGTACATGGCCCATTCGCGCAGCACGGCATCAACGTAAGGCTCTTCTACGCTGTGCTTTTTCGTGATGCGCTTATGACAGGCGCAGAACGTACAGAGCACCTCACAGAACGGCAGGTGGATGTACAGGCTGATGCCTTCCTTGCTATTGGATTCGGCAAAGCTGCGTTTGACGGTCTGCAGATAGGCGTCGGTCTCGAAGCTGCTCTCGTCCCAGTACGGGACGGTAGGGTAGCTGGTGTATCGCGGGCCGGGGATGTTGTATTTCTGAATAAGTGTGTTCATTCTGTACTTGCGCCCCCGGCGCAGGGCGGGGGTCGCTTAAAATGCGGGCTCGGTGTCGTCCGGGTCGGCGGTTTTCGCAGGCCGCTTGCTTGCGGTTTTTACGGTAGCCTTTTTCGCAGCGGTTTTCTTGACTGCGGTTTTCTTTGCTGCAGTCTTGCTGGCGGCCTTGCGGGCAGTTTTCTTTACCGCCTTTTTAACTGCCTTGCCGCCCGTGGCCTGCGCCTTGTCGTCGGTTGCATCGGCCGCAGCAGCTGCCGTTTTTGCCGCTGATTTGGCGGTTTTAGAAGCTGACTTGGAGGCCGTTTTTGCCGTTTTGGCAGGGCGGGGCTCAAATTCAAACTCTATTTTACCCGCTTTCGACATGGCAAGGTACGCTTTGAACTTTCGGTTGGTACGATTGGACACAAAGCCATCAAGCAGGTCGGTTTTGCCCTGGCCCAGCAGTTTGCCCATTTGTTCGTGGCTGATTTCCTGTTGCAGGATGACGCGCCCGGATTTGAAATC
>Ga0164243_10007923_pt1 | contig 15784 bp, 15 predicted proteins | sample OricompcompostOP_FD_108781 | JGI IMG/M metagenome (GOLD analysis project Ga0164243, IMG submission 108781) | Organic Plus compost microbial communities from Emeryville, California, USA - Original compost - Organic plus compost (OP) | ecosystem: Engineered > Solid waste > Mixed feedstock >...
CGGCCGGCACGATTCGGCGAGATGTCGGCGCCAAGCGGGAATTCCGGCGGGTCGGCCACGTAGAACGGGCCGAGCACCGTGGTTTCGGTCGCCTCCGGTCCGTGCGGATGATTGATCGCATCGACCAGCATCGACACGCCGAGCGTGTCGGACAGAAGGATGAATTCCTGGCGCGTCGCGGAACACATGTGCCCGGTGCGGGTGAGGAATTCGATGCCCTGCATCCATTCCTGCTGGGTGGGCCGTACTTCGCGGATGAAGGCATGAAGGTGACGGATCAGCGCCTCGCTCACCTGGCGCGCGCGCGGCGTCCGTGCATCGGCGAGGCGGGCCAGAACGGCGTCGGTGATGGTGGTCTCAGTGAAATTCCGCATCCCGCGCTCCTTGTTGGGTGATCGATGCGCCGGGCTCAATCGGCGGCGCCGCCGGACAACCAGTTCTGTCCGCGCCGGTAGAGGGCTTCCACTTCCGGACCGGTGAGGCCGGGCATGTCACGCTTCACATCGTAGCCGATGCGCCGCTGCAGATAAGCGAGATGCCGGTAGCCCTCGGGGAACTGGCCGAGCAGGTCCTTGTCGAGGACGAGGCGCGCGCTCGGGTCGACCGGGTCGAGGCGATCCTTCTCGTAGATGGGCTGGCGCAGCACCAACCCCCAGCGGCCTTCGCGCTTCTCGAGAAAATCGTAGAAGCGGCCGGTGCAGACGACATCGCACATCACCCCGTCGACCTCGGCGCGCTGCGAGATCGTCATCTTCGTCTGCGCGATGGCGCGCGGACCGGCGATGTCGATCGCCGTGCCGCCGAGGAAATGCAGGATCCGCACGCCCTTGGCGAAACCTTCGCGGCTGACGCGGATGAAATCATCGGCGCTGCCCTGGAACCAGGTGGCCATCATCCGGCCCTCGGCATGCCAGACGGTGCGGAACCGGTCCCAGTCTCCCGCGTCGCGCCAGACGACCCAATTCTCGATGAGGTCGCGAATGGCAAGGCGATCGGCGCTGGCGTCGGCCATGGTCCCTCCCCTTCTTGTTCGTTCGTATATTTGTGACCGCGTTCTAGTACGGGAACACGTGGCCGGGCAACCGAGCCCGCCCGGTCAAGTGGATGCCTTCGATCGATCTGCAGCCTTTCGTAGCGAGCGACGGGTGAAGAAGGCACGGGTCGCGGAACCGGCCAGGCGGGCGCACTCGTTGAGCGGCAGGCTGTGGAACGCAGCCGTCGGCGCCTCGACGCCGATCGGCAAGCCCGGCGGCAGCGCGTCGAGAATGGCGTCGAGCGGCAGGTGCCCTTCGCCCGGAAGCAGACGGCCGCTGCGTGCTTCCGCCATCAGCTCGGATTCGTCGGCCGGGGCCGAAGCCTGGGCGTCGCAGATCTGGGCATAAGCGAAGCGGTCCGGCGCGATCGCGGCGAGGTCGGCGGTGCGGCCGCCGCCGCGCGCGAAGTGCAGCGCGTCGACGAGAATGCCGGCATTGTCCACGTGCGCGTCGCGCAGCAGGGCATCGGCCTGAGCCAGAGCGCGGATGACACAGTAGGAGGTGGGCTCGATGCCGACGCGCAGTCCATATTCCGCGGCCAACGCGCAGACGGCGGCGAAGTTGGCGACCATGCGGGGCCAGTCGGGATCGTTGCCGGCGGCCAGCACATAACGTCCGCCGAGCTCGGCACAGGCTTCGAGCGCCGGACGGGCGGCGGCAGGGTCGGTCGCCGGCGAGAGCCACAGGGATTCGATGTCGAACAGGCCGACACCGTGATCGTCCATGATCTGGCGCAGATCACGGATCGCGCGGCTGTCGCCGACCAGCGGATGCACCGGGTCGCCGGGCCGCGGTGCGATCAGGCGGAGGCCGACAGAAGCGAAGCCGCCAGCCGCGGCCGCCTCGACCATCTCGCGATGCGTCGCGCGAATAATCGTCAGCGGGCACAGCGACAAAGGCGGCATCGGCGGCGGGACTTTCCGGAACGGGCGGCGCGCGCCGCACCGCAACGATGCCGGGCGCTCCCGGCGCGGTCAACCGGTCGTGTAGGGACGCATCGCTTCCGGGATGCGCATGTCTGCCGGTACTTCGAAATCGCGCGCGGCACCACGCATGGCACGGGGCGGGCGCGGCAGGCCGCTGCGGCGCGCATATTCGCGCACGAACATCCGCCGGGTGCGCTCCTGCCGGTCGAGCTCCTGGGCGCAGACCACGTCCAGCACCGTGACGCCGGCGAGGGCGGCCATAGCGAAGGCGACGTTCTCCTTGCGCGGATTGTTCCTGGTTCCGGCGGCGAGGGTCGCCAGATCGAGCGCGTCGCCGCCGACCCGGCCCCACATCCAGCCGCTCGGCTCGCGGGAGGACAGGATGCCGATGCCGGTCCCGATCTCGCGCAGGCCGTACGCCCGCAGCAGATTCTCGCTGCCGCGCATGCCGAGGGCGCGCGCCATCGCATGCGGGGCGAGCATTTCGGCAAGGCCCAGGCCGATGCTGAACCAGCCGAGGCCGCGGGCGAGCCGGTTCACCGGCAGGTCGCTGCCGTGCCGGCGTGTGCTCGCGCGGTTGGCGATTGCTCTGTTCATGGCTGAAGCACCACTTTGACGCAGCCGTCACGCTTGTCGCGGAAGGTCTTGTACAGGTCGGGCCCGTCTTCGAGGCGGGCACGATGGGTGATGACGAAGGTCGGATCGATCTGCCCCTCCTCGATGCGACGGAGCAGGTCGTCGGTCCAGCGATTGACATGCGTCTGGCCGGTGCGGATGGTCAGACCCTTGTTCATCACCGCGCCGAACGGGATCTTGTCGAGCAGGCCGCCATAGACGCCCGGCACCGAGAGGACGCCGGCGGGCCGGCACACATAAATCATCTCGCGGAGCACATGCGGGCGGTCGGTTTCCAGCATCACCGCCTGCTTGGCGCGGTCGTACATGGAGTCCAGCGTCGCCGTGGCGTGCGCCTCCATGCCGACGGCGTCGATGCATTTTTCCGGCCCCTTGCCGCCGGTCAGGTCGTTGAGGCGCTCGATCACACTTTCCTCTTCGAGGTCGATGGTGATCGCGCCGCCGGCGCGCGCCATGGCCAAACGCTCGGGAACGCGGTCGATCGCAACGACCTGCTTGGCGCCGAGAAGGATCGCGCTGCGAATGCAGAACTGTCCGACCGGACCGCAGCCCCAGATCGCGACCGTGTCGGTCGGCGCGATGTCGCACTGCACGACGGCTTGCCATCCCGTGGGGAAGATATCACCGAGAAAGAGAACCTGTTCGTCGGTGAGGCCGGAGGGAATCTTCACCGGGCCGACATCGGCATAGGGCACGCGGACATATTCCGCCTGGCCGCCGGGATAGCCGCCAGTGAGGTGGGTATAGCCGTAGAGACCGGCCGTCGTGTGCCCGAAGACCTTGTCGGCCATGGCCTTGTTGCGGTTGGTGCGCTCACACACCGAATAGTTCCCGCGGCGGCACTGGTCGCACTCGCCGCAGATGATCGTGAACGGTACCACCACCCTGTCGCCGACCTTCAGTTTCGTGTTCGCGGCGCCGACCTCGACGACCTCGCCCATGAATTCGTGGCCCATGATGTCGCCGGACTTCATGCCCGGCATGAAACCGTCATAGAGGTGAAGGTCCGAGCCGCAGATGGCGCAGCTGGTGACGCGAATGATGGCGTCGCGCGGGTCCTCGATACGCGGATCCGGCACCTCGTCGCAGCGGATATCGTTCCGGCCATGCCAGCACAGCGCTTTCATTCGCCTCTCCGTTCGTCTGCAACGCGGGATAGCGGTCACCGACCTGACAACGCCGCCGCTTCACGCCCGTTCCCCGCCCTCCGCGGCGGCGTGCCCGAATCGTATGCAACGCGCGGTTGGTATTGCATCCAAAGCGTTCAGGCGAACCGCCATGGGCTCGCAAAGAACGTCGAGCCCGTTGGCACGCCGCTTGCTGAGCCTATGGGGTCATCTCACGAGGGTCGGAGAAAATCAGCGCTATGAAACGGCTCGTTCTTCAAGCAGCCCTGGCCGCCGGCGTCGCCACCGCCTTGGTTCAACCCGCTGCTGCGCAAGGCGTTTTGCGCATCGGCATGACCGCATCGGACATCCCGCTGACGACTGGGCAAACGGACAATGGCGGCGAGGGCCAGCGGTTCCTCGGCTATACGGTCTACGACTCGCTGATCAACTGGGACCTGTCGAGCGACACCAAGCCGTCCGACCTCACGCCCGGTCTCGCCACCAGCTGGGGCGTCGATCCAAACGATCCGAGCAAGAAGCGGTGGCTGTTCAAGCTGCGCGAGGGCGTGAAGTTCCACGACGGATCGGAGTTCACCGCCAATGCAGTCGTGTGGAACCTAGACAAGCTGCTGAAGTCCGACAGCCCGCAATTCGATCAGCGGCAGTCGGCGCAGGGCAAGTCGCGCATTCCCTCGGTCGCGTCCTATGAAGTCGTCGATCGCTATACGGTGGCGATCACCACCAAGTCGCCGGACGCGACCCTGCCCTACCAGCTTGCATGGATCATGTTCTCCTCTCCCGCGCAGTGGGAGAAGCTCGGCAAGAGCTGGGAAGCCGTCGCCAAAAACCCGTCGGGCACCGGGCCGTGGAAGCTCACCGCCTTCGTGCCGCGCGAGCGCGCCGAACTGGTTCCCAACAAGGACTACTGGGACAAGGCGCGGGTGCCGAAGCTCGACAAGCTGGTGCTGATGCCGCTGCCCGAAGCCAATGCCCGCGTGGCCGCGCTGCGTTCCGGGCAAGTGGATTGGATCGAGGCCCCTGCTCCCGATGCCGTGCCTTCGCTGAAGAGCGCGGGCTTCCAGATCGTCACCAATGCCTATCCGCACAACTGGACTTGGCACCTGTCGCGGGCCGAGGGCTCGCCGTGGAACGACATCCGCGTACGCAAGGCCGCGAACCTCGCGATCGACCGCGAGGGCATGAAGGAACTGCTGGCCGGGCTGATGATTCCGGCGGAAGGCTTCATGCCGCCGGGCCACCAATGGTTCGGCAACCCGACCTTCAAGCTGAAATATGATCCCGAAGCGGCCAAGGCGCTGCTGAAGGAGGCGGGCTACGGCCCGGACAAGCCGCTGACGACGAAGATCCTGATCTCGCCGTCGGGTTCCGGCCAGATGCAGCCGCTGCCGATGAACGAAATGCTGCAGCAGAACCTCGCGGAGGTCGGCATCAAGATCGACTTCGAAGTGGTGGAGTGGAATCAGCTGATCAACATCTGGCGCGCGGGGGCGAACGACCCGAGCTCGCGCGGCGCGACCGGGATGAACTATTCCTACTTCATCCAGGACCCGTTCACCGGCTTCATCCGCCATCTGCAGTGCGACCTCAAGCCGCCGGCGGGTACCAATTGGGGTCTCTACTGCGACAAGGAGATGGACGAGCTGTTCACGAAGGTGCGCAACACGTTCGATCCGGCCGAGCAGACCGCCGTCCTGCAGAAGGTCCACGAAAAGTACGTCGACGAGGCGCTGTTCCTGATGGTGACGCATGACGTCAACGCCCGGGCGATGAGCCCGAAGGTGAAGGGCTTCGTGCAGGCCAAGAACTGGTTCCAGGACTTTTCGTCGATCACGATGAGCAAGTGATCGTCCCAGCCGCGGCGGGAACGATCCCGTCGCGGCATTTCGCCTGTCTTCGAGGCGCAGGATCCGGGACCCGAAGCCGCGATGATCGCTTACACGCTGAAGCGCATTCTGTACGTGACGCCGGTCGCCCTCGGCGTCAGCCTGGTCTGCTTCCTGCTCGTGCATCTGGCGCCCGGCGATCCGCTGACCGCGGTGATGCCGATCGACGCCACGGCCGAACAACAGGCCGAGATGCGCGCGCTGTACGGCTTCGACAAGCCCCTGCCGGTGCAGTACGGCATCTGGCTCTGGAAGGTTTTGCAGGGCGATCTGGGTACGTCCATCGCCAGCGGGCGCCCGGTCGCGCTGGAAGTCGGCCGGGCGGTCGGCAATTCGCTGATCCTCGCCGCGGTCGCGACGCTGATCGGCTTCACCTTCGGCACGCTGTTCGGCTTCGTTGCCGGATACTTCCGCAACAGCATGGTCGACAAGCTCGCCTCGGCGGTTTCCGTGCTCGGGGTCAGCGTGCCGCATTACTGGCTCGGCATGGTGCTGGTGATCATCTTCTCCGCGCATCTCGGCTGGCTGCCGCCAACCGGCGCGGGACCGGACGGATCCGGAAGCTGGCAGCCCGATGCCGAACATCTGCGCTACCTGATCCTGCCGGCGCTGACCATGTCGGCAATCCCGATGGGCATCATCGCCCGAACCGTGCGCGCGCTCGTGGCCGAGATCCTGAGCCAGGACTTCGTCCAGGCGCTGCGCGCCAAGGGGCTCGGCGAATGGGGCGTGTTCAAGCACGTGGTGCGCAACGCCGCGCCGACGGCGCTCGCGGTGATGGGGCTGCAACTCGGCTACCTGCTCGGCGGCTCGATCCTGATCGAGACGGTGTTCGCCTGGCCGGGCACCGGGTTCCTGCTCAACGCCGCCATCTTCCAGCGCGACCTGCCGCTCCTGCAAGGGACGATCCTGGTCCTGGCGATGTTCTTCGTGGTTCTCAATCTCGTGGTGGACGTGCTGCAGACGCTGCTCGATCCGCGCATCCAGCGGAGTTGACCGATGGCGATGGCGGCCACCGAGACACTGCCGATCGAAGCGTCGGCGAGCCCCGGCTACTGGCAGAGCGTCGGACGTCGCCTGCTGCGTGACCCGGTGGCGATGGGCGCGCTGGCCGTACTCGTCATCATCGTCCTGGCGGCCGTGCTGGCGCCTTGGGTCGCGCCGGCCGATCCCTACAAGGCGACGATGGTGCGGCGGCTGCGGCCGATCGGCTATCCCGGCTATCCGCTCGGTTCGGACGAACTCGGCCGCGACATGCTGAGCCGCCTGATCTATGGCGGACGGCTGTCGCTGTTCATGGGCGTGGTGCCGGTGCTGCTGGCCTTCGTGATCGGATCGGGCATCGGCATTTTCGCAGGCTATGTCGGCGGCAGAATCAACACGGTGGTGATGCGGACCATCGACGTGTTCTTTGCCTTTCCCTCGGTGCTGCTGGCGATCGCGCTGTCCGGCGTGCTCGGCGCCGGGATCATCAATTCGATCGTGTCGCTGACGGTCGTGTTCGTGCCGCAAATCGCGCGGGTGGCGGAGAGCGTGACGACCCAGGTGCGCAGCCGCGACTATGTGGAAGCCGCGCGCGCGTCCGGCGCGAATGCCTTGGCTGTGGTGCGCGTGCATGTGCTCGGCAACGTGCTGGGTCCGATCTTCGTCTATGCTACCAGCCTGATCAGCGTGTCGATGATCCTAGCCTCCGGCCTGTCGTTCCTCGGCCTCGGCGTGAAGCCGCCCGAGCCGGAATGGGGCCTGATGCTGAACACGCTGCGCACGGCCATCTATTCGCAGCCGCTGGTCGCGGCGCTGCCCGGGCTGATGATCTTTCTCACGTCGATCTCCTTCAACCTGTTCTCCGACGGGCTGCGCACGGCGATGGAGGTGAAGCAATGATCGCGCTCGATCCCGACCGCGACCGCGGCGGGCCCGGCACGCCGCTGCTGGCGGTGCAGAGCCTCACCAAGCATTTCGGCCGCAAGGCCTCGGTGTTCGCGCGCAACAATGCGGTGGTGCGGGCGGTCGACGGCGTCGATTTCACCGTGCGCAAAGGCGAGACGCTCGGCATCGTCGGAGAGTCGGGCTGCGGCAAGTCGACCACCGCGCGGCTGGTGATGCAGATCATCAAGCCCGACGCGGGCGAGATCCTGTTCGACGGCGAGGCGGTCGGCGGGCGTGCCCTGAGCCTGGCCAGCTATCGCCGGCAGGTGCAGATGGTGTTCCAGGACAGCTACGCCTCGCTCAATCCGCGCCTGACGGTGGAGGACACGATCGCATTCGGACCCAAGGCGCACGGGCTCGGCGCCAAGGCAGCGATTGCGCGGGCGCACGACCTTTTGCACCGGGTCGGCCTCGAACCGGCGCGCTTCGCCGGCCGCTACCCGCACGAGATTTCCGGCGGGCAGCGGCAGCGGGTGAATATCGCGCGGGCGCTCGCACTGGAGCCGCGCCTCCTCATTCTCGACGAGGCGGTGTCGGCGTTGGACAAGTCGGTGGAAGCGCAGGTGCTCAATCTCCTGCTCGACCTGAAGGACGAGTTCGGCCTGACCTACATGTTCATCTCGCACGACCTCAACGTGGTCCGCTTCATGTCCGATCGCGTGATGGTGATGTATCTGGGCAAGGTCGCGGAGATCGGCGGATCGGATTCCCTGTTCGAGAAGCCGCTGCATCCCTACACCGCGGCGCTGCTGTCCTCGATGCCGTCGATGGACCCGGACAAGCGCACCGAGGAGGCGCCGCTCGCCGGCGATCCGCCCAACCCGATCAATCCGCCGCCCGGCTGCCGCTTTCACACGCGCTGCCGCTTTGCCGCGACGCTGTGCGCCCATGCCGAGCCCGTGCTGACCGGTGGGGACGATCATCGCGCCGCCTGTCACCTCGCCGACCCGCAATCGGGCCATCCGCGGCTCGCCGCCTGAGGCACCTGCATGACTGACGCGCCGATCGTCACGGCCAAGGATCTCACCGTCGACTTCGCCGCCGGCCGCTCGTATGTACGCGCAGTGGCCGGGGTCGACCTGACGCTGGCGCGCGGGGAGACTCTGGCGCTGCTCGGCGAATCCGGCTCGGGCAAGAGCGTGACGCTGCGCGCGCTGATGCGGCTGCATCCGAAATCGGCCCGCATCGGCGGCACGATCACGGTCGACGGGCGCGACGTGCTGGCGATGAACGCGGCCGAGCTGTCGGCCTATCGCGGTGCGACCACGGCGATGATCTTCCAGGATCCCGGGCTCGCCTTCGACCCGGTCTACCGGATCGGCGACCAGATCGCCGAGGCGGTGATGCGGCACGAGAACGTGTCGCGCGCGGAGGCGCGCCGGCGCGGGCTCGAACTGTTCGAGCGGGTGCGGATCCCCTCCCCCGAACGGCGGCTCGACAATTATCCGCACGAAATGTCGGGCGGCATGCGGCAGCGGGCCATGATCGCGCTGGCGCTGGCGTGCCGGCCGAAAGTGCTGCTGGCCGACGAACCGACCACGGCGCTCGACGCCACGGTGCAGATCCAGGTTCTGCTGCTGCTGCGCGAATTGCAGCGCGAGCTCGGCCTCGCGGTCGTGTTCGTCACCCACGATATCGGCGTCGCCGTCGAGGTCGCCGATCGCATCGCGGTGATGTATGCGGGGCGGATCGTCGAAACGGGGCCGTGCGCGGCGGTGATCCGCGGTGCGGCGCATCCCTACACGCAGGGGCTGCTCGCTTCGCGCGCCGGTCACGCCGCCGCGCGCGGCAGCCGGCTCGAAACCATTCCCGGCGCCCCGCCCGATCCCGCCGCGCTGCCGCCGGGATGCGCGTTCGGACCGCGCTGCCACGCCTTCACACCCGCCTGCGCCGGCGGCACGCCGCCCCCGGTGGATGTCGGTGCCGGACATTGGGCGCGCTGCATGCGCCTCGCCGCCGCGGCAGCCTAGGAAGGTCGATCAGCCGCCGCCCGCCAGCACCGAACAGGCCTGGCCGCCATCGACCGGCAGGCAGACGCCGGTGATGAACTTCGCTTCGTCCGAAGCCAGGAACACGGCGGCGTTGGCGATGTCCCAGGCTTCGCCCATATGGCCCATCGGGCAGAGCTTGTTGCGCGCCTCGATCATCTCCTCGACCGAAGCGTACTGGCCGGAGATCTGCTGGTAGATGAGCGGGGTGTGGATCAGCCCGGGCATGATGCAGTTGGCGCGGATGCCCTGCTTGGCATATTGCAGGGCGATGGCGACCGTCGCGTGGTTCACCGCGGCCTTGGTGGTGTAGTAGGCGAAATAGGGATAGCCGGTCCAGCGTATGGCGGCGAGCGACGAGATGTTGACGATCGCACCCTTGCCCTGCCGCAGCATGTGCGGGATCACGCATTTCGAGGTGCGGTAGACCGAGCCGACATTGATGTCGACGGCGGCCTGGAACTTCTCCTCGTCGAGCTCGACCGGCCCGCCCATGTGGGTGAGACCGACATTGTTGTGCAGGATGTCGATGCGGCCGAAGCGTTCGATCGTCCGGTTCACGGCGGCTCCGATGGAGTCGAGCTTCGTGACGTCGGCGGCGACCGCCTCGGCCGTGTTACCTTCCCCGGCGATGATGCCTGCGGTCTCCTCCGCCGCGGCGCTCACGCGGTCGACGCACACCACCTTGGCGCCCTCGCGCGCGAAGGCGACGGCGGTCGCCTTGCCATTGCCCCAGCCCGGGCCGGCGGAACCGGCGCCGAAGACGATCGCGACCTTGTCCTTCAGGCGGTCAGCCATTGTTGTTCTCCGTTATCAGTGCGGCCCGAGCAGAAGGTCCGGGAACCAGGTGGCAAGACCGGGCACAAAGGTGATCAGGGCCAGCACGAGCAGGGCAAAACCGAGGAACGGCAGTACCTCGCGCGTGCCTTTTTCGAGACTCACGCCGGCCATGAGTGACGACAGGTTGAGGCACAGCCCGACTGGCGGGGTGATCAGGCCGATGCAGAGGTTGACGACGATCACCACAGAGACGTGGATCGGGTCGATGCCGAGCTTGAGCGCGACCGGGAACAGCACCGGCACCAGCATGATGAGGGCGGCGTTGGCCTCCATGAACATGCCGACGACGAGCAGCAGGATGTTCAAGAGAATGAGGAACACCCACGGGTTGTCCGTCGCGGCCAGGAAGGCGTTGGCGATCTGCTGCGGCAGGCCGGCATAGCCGAGGATCCAGGAAAAGATCTTGGCGGCGCCAACCACCACCATGATGATGGCAGTGGTGCGGGCGGTGCCGACCAGCGCACCATAGATCCGCGCGGGGGTCAGTTCCCGATAGACCACCGTGCCGACGAACAAGGCGTAGACGACGGCGATCGCCGAACATTCGGTGACGTTGAAGATGCCGGTGCGAATGCCGAGGATGATGATCAGCGGCATCATCAACGCCCAGACGGCGTCGCGGAAGGAGCGGCCGATCTCGGCGAAGCTCGACTTTCCGTGGACCGGATACTGGCGTCGACGCGCGATGAGGGCGACCGTCACCAGCATGGCGAGCCCATAGACGAGGCCTATCATGACGCCCGACAGGAATAGCCGCGTGATCGACTGGCCGGTGAGCACCCCCATGACGATGAAGGCGATCGAGGGCGGGATGATCGGCGCCATCACGTTCGAGGCCGCGTTCACCGCGGCGGCGAAACCGGGGTGATAGCGTTCGCGGATCATCGCGGGGATCATGACCCGCCCCAGCGCCGACGTATCGGCGACGGCCGAGCCGGAAATGCCGGCGAAGACCGTCGCGGCGAAGACGTTGCTCATGGCGAGGCCGCCATGGAACCGGCCGAGCACGGCATTGGTGAAGGCGAGCAGCCGCTCGGTCATGCCGCCCGCCGTCATCAGGCCGCCGGCGAGGAGGAAGCACGGAATCGCCAGCAGGGTGAAACTGTCGAGGCCGCCGAAGATCTGCTGCGGCACAATCATCAGGTTGGCGCCGGGCACGAAGGTGAGGATCGCGACGAGCGAGCCGGCGATGATGGCGAAGCCGATCGGCACCCCGATCAGCATGCAACCAAGAATGGCGGCGACGAGAACGACGAGAAGAGACATGCACGATCCTCGTCAGCCGATCGGGGTGGAAAGGCCGCGCGCGTAACGGCTGCGGGTGAGGCGCGCGACAACCACCATGACGGCGATCAGCAGGCCTCCCACCGGCAACGCGCCATAGGGAATGGCCATCGAGACTTCGAAGGCGGCAGACAGCTGGCCGCTGAGGAGTTCGGTCAGCTGCAGCCCCGACGTGACCAGGACATAGGCGACGGCGAGCACGATCAGGTCGCGAACAACGAGGACGATTTTGCGCGCGCCCGGCGACAGCAGGTCGAGAACGAAGGTCACGCCGATATGCCCGTTCTCGCGCATCACGACGGCGCTGCCGAGCATGGTGATCCAGACCATCAGGTAGCGCGCGAGCTCCTCCGACCAGGCCGGCGCCTTGTCGAGCACGTAGCGGCCGAAAACCTGCCAGATCAGGCTCACGACCAAGACGGTAAGCATCAAGACCAGAGCCGCGTCGAGCAGCCATTCGATGCGCGTGGCGGTGCGGTCGAGCCGGACTTGCCACGCCGCGAGCGGGCGGGCATCCGCCGTTGCCTCGGTCATCGGATCGTCCTTCGGGAAGTCAGAGGCGCGGCGCGGCCGTAACCGGCCGCGCCGCCAGATCGGATCGGCGTTACTTGGCCGTCTGGATCTTGCCGACCCAGTCCGCCAGTTCCGGGAAGTCCTTCGCCATGGGCGTGAGCTTCGCCTGGAAGGCGGCGCGATCGACCTTGACGAACTTCATGCCCTTGCCTTCGAGGTCCTTCTTCAGCTTGTCCTCGAGCGCGACCATGCGGTCAGTGGCAGCGAGCATGGCGGCTTCGCCCTCTTCCTTGAGGATCTTCTGCGTCTCGGCGGGCAGTCCCTTGAAGCGGGCGTCGGAGAAGATCCAGGTCATCGCGCCCATCACGTGGCCGGTCTCGATGACGTATTTCTGGACCTCGTTGTACTTGTTGCTCTCGATGACCTCGAGCGGGTTCTCCTGACCGTCGACCACGCCCTGTTGCATCGAAGTGAACAGCTCCGCCACACCCATGGGAACGGGACTGGCGCCAAGATATTCCCAGGTGAGGCGATACATCTTCAGCGGCGGGACGCGCAGCTTGACGCCCTTGAGGTCGTCGACCTTTTCGACCAGCTTGTTCGAGCTCATGTGCCGGGCGCCGCGATAGCCGGCGCCGATGATGCGGAACTTGGTCTTGGCGGCGATCTCGTCGAACAGCTCCTGGCCCATCGGGCCGAAATAGACCTTCTTGAAGTGCTCGACGTCGCGGACGAGGTACGGATAGGCCTCGATGCCGGCGATGGTATTGTAACGATCGAGCGTGCCGACGCTCTGCAGCACGATGTCGTTGGTGCCGATCAGGAGGCCTTCGATCGACTGCGGCCAGTCGCCGGTGGAACCGGAATGGGCGATGTCGATCTTGATCTTGCCGCCGGAGCGCTCAGCGACGCGCTTGGCGAAATCTTCCGCGGTCTCGTACCAGATGTTTCCGGGCGTATAGATGTGGGCCATCTTCAGCGTCAGCGTCTGCGCGCTTGCGGGCAGCGTCAGCGCGGCCGCCAGCCCGATGCCGGCAATGGCGCGATAGATCATCGACATGAAGTCCCTCCCTTAGCGATTCGCGGCGTACTCACCGCTTCGTTGTTGTGAAAGGCATTGCGGTGCGTCAGCCCGCGGCGACCTCCTGCTGGCGTGCCCAGCGATCGAGTATGTCCTTCGCCGACATGCCGGGCTGCGCGCCGCGCTCACGGGCAGTGTCATTGACGACGGAGATGATGCCGTCGCGATAGGTGGAGAGCGCCTCGCCGATGCGGGCCGAGGCGGCGGAGACGGTGAAAGCGGCAATGCCGCGCTCGTCGAGCGCGGGAAGGCGCGTGGTGCCGGCGTTGTCGATGCCGATGCCGGCGTCGTTGAACACGCCGACATGGCCATCGACGCGCAGCGCATATTTCGGATTGCCGCCGACGAGACCGCCATGCGAGCCGGTCACGACGATCTGGCCGACATCGTCCGGCGTGACCTGCGCGGCGGAATCGATCAGCACGATGCGCCGCGCCGCGCCCGGCAGCGCGATCTCGCGCCGCGACTCTTCATAGGGATCCGGCTCCACCTCGACCAGCGCAGCCGCCTGCAGACGCTCCGCGGCCTCGCGGCAAGCCATGCCGGCGACGACGCCAAGCGCGCGCGCTTGCGCATTGGCACGCGAGACGATGCCGCGCGCGGCCATGTCGGTGGTGTCGCCGATGCGGGCACTGGTGTGGGCGATCGCGGCGGCGGCTATGCCGTAGCGCTCGAGATCGGCCAGTGAACCAATGCCGGCTTCGTCGCGGCCGATGCCCGCGTCGCTGAAGATCACGGCGCGCGCCGCTGCTTTCGCTGCGAGATAACCCGGATAGCGGCCGCCGTGACTCCCTGTCAGGATCACCGCTCCGCGCGCCTCGGGCGGCAAGCTGGTGATCGTCGGCGCTTCGATGAATGCCGGCACGAACGTCCCCGGTATTTCCTTCCCGTCAGGCCCTCTGCCGGTCGGCTGCTGCCAAAACCGCGTGACCTTTGTTCCGAAACCATGCTATCCAAGTTCCGCTATTTTGCAACGGTGCCTTTAAGAGCACCAGCAAACGAGGAAGCGCCTTGGTCCAGGAGACCGCCGTCAAGACCGTCGATCGGGTCGCTACGATCCTGCGTCTGCTGTCGGACCAGGATGCGGAAGGCGCACGGCTCAGCGACATCGCCGAGACCACCGGCTACGGCAAGACCACGGCGCACCGGCTGCTCGGGGCGCTCGTTCAGGTCGGCTTCGCCTATCAGGACTTGAAGACGCGGCGTTATCGCCTCGGTGCCGCTGCGGCAGCGCTCGGGCGCGTGGCGGTGGCGCACGAAGTGGCGAGCCTGGCGCGGCCGACCTTGCAACGGCTGGCCCGCGACACACAGGACACGGTGTTCGCATCGGTGCGCGAGGGACTCGCGGCGGTGTGCGTCGCGCGCGAGGTGGGCTCGTATCCGATCCGGACATTGACGCTCGACCAGGGCGCGCGCCGGCCGCTTGGCGTCGGCGCCGGAAGCCTCGCCCTGCTCGCTTTTCTGCCCGACCAGGAGATCGACGCAATCATCGCCCGCAATCAGCGCTGGCTCGCCGACTACGCGCAGTTTGCGCCGGAGGAGCTGTGGCGCCTGGTGGAGCGCACGCGCGCCGACGGATTCGCGCTCAACGAGGGCCGGATCGTGCCGGCGATGCAGGCGATCGGCGTGCCGGTGATGGATGCGCAGCGCCGGCCCGTCGTGGCCCTCAGCATTGCCGCCATTCGCGACCGGATGGCGCCCGACCGCGTGCTCGATCTCGCCAAGCGCCTGCACGCCGAAGCGAAGGACCTCGCCACGGCGCTCGCGCCCCGCAATCCCGCCGAAGTGACAACAGGTTAAAGGCATGGCTACAGAAGCGGTAAGACGAATAAGCAATCTCGATGTCGAGCGCCTGCGCGCGCATCACCGCATGATGCTGCGCATCCGCGCGTTCGAAGAGCAGGCGCTGAAGGGGCTCGAAGACAAGGTCGTGCTCGGCGCGATCCACCCCTCGATCGGCCAGGAAGCCGTGGCGACCGGCGTGTGCGCCAATCTCGGCCGCGGCGACATCCTGCTGTCGACCCACCGCGGTCACGGCCACACGCTCGCCAAGGGCGCCGATTCGCTCGCGATGATGCGCGAACTGCTCGGCCGCGAAGGCGGCAATTGCGGCGGCAAGGGCGGTTCGATGCACATCGCCGACTTCTCGGTCGGCATGCTCGGCGCCAACGGCGTCGTGTCGGCGAACATCGTCATCGCCGCCGGGGCGGCGCATGCGATCAAACTCAAGGGCGAAAATCACATCGTTTGCTGCATCTTCGGCGACGGCGCGATCAACCGCGGCCCCTTCCTTGAAGGGCTCAACTGGGCCGCGGTGTTCAAGCTGCCGGTCCTGTTCGTGTGCGAGGACAACGGTTTCGCGGCGACGACCCGGACCTCGACAATGACTGCCGGCGACGGCCCGTCGGCGCGCGCGCGCAGCCTCGGCATCCCGGCGGTCGAAGTCGACGGCAACGACGTGCTGGCGGTGGAAGCGGCCGCCGCGGAACTGACGTCGGCAATCCGGTCCGGCGGCGGACCGCGTTTCCTCCAGGCCAGGA
>Ga0164243_10007924_pt1 | contig 15784 bp, 17 predicted proteins | sample OricompcompostOP_FD_108781 | JGI IMG/M metagenome (GOLD analysis project Ga0164243, IMG submission 108781) | Organic Plus compost microbial communities from Emeryville, California, USA - Original compost - Organic plus compost (OP) | ecosystem: Engineered > Solid waste > Mixed feedstock >...
CCGAGCTGCATCATCATCGCCGCGTCGGCGGGGGTGGCGATGCCGCCCGCGGTGAACAGCACGACCGGGAGCTTCCCGGTGCGGGCCACCTCGACCACGAGGTCGTACGGCGCCTGCAGCTCCTTCGCGGCGACGTACAGCTCGTCCTCGGACAGCGAGCCGAGCCGGCGGATCTCCTTGCGGATCGTCCGCATGTGCGTCACCGCGTTGGACACGTCACCGGTGCCGGCCTCGCCCTTGGACCGGATCATCGCCGCGCCCTCGGTGATCCGGCGCAGCGCCTCCCCCAGGTTGGTGGCGCCGCACACGAACGGCACCGTGAACGCCCACTTGTCGATGTGGTTCTCGTAGTCCGCCGGGGTGAGCACCTCGGACTCGTCGATGTAGTCGACCCCGAGGCTCTGCAGCACCTGTGCCTCGACGAAGTGGCCGATCCGCGCCTTGGCCATCACCGGGATCGAGACCGCCTCGATGATCCCGTCGATCATGTCCGGGTCGCTCATCCTGCTGACCCCGCCCTGGGCCCGGATGTCGGCGGGCACCCGCTCCAGCGCCATCACCGCGACCGCACCGGCGTCCTCGGCGATCTTGGCCTGCTCCGGCGTGACGACGTCCATGATCACGCCGCCCTTGAGCATCTCGGCCATGCCCCGCTTCACGCGGGTGGTACCGGTCGTCGGCTCGGTGGTCTCGGGGGTCCCAGTCATGCCCAAATCGTACGGCGGTCAGGCGCCGGCGGTCCCATCGGCCGCCGCCTCCTCGGCGAGCACCTGGCGGTGGACCATGAGCACCCGATACCCCACCGTGTACGTGCTGGCCAGGGCGAGCGCCCACAGCGTGACGTACATGAGGATCGGCAGGTCGAAGATCGCCGAGAAGCCGGTCATCACGAGGATCGAGACCAGCCGGTCGGCGCGCTCGGCGATGCCGCCCTTGGCGTTCAGCCCCAGCGACTCGGCCTTGGCCCGGGCGTAGGACGTCACGGCGCCGGTGACGAGGTTGTAGAGCGCCAGGCACAGGTAGAGGTAGCTGTCCCCCGGGCCGGCGAAGTACAGCGCCAGGCCGCCGAAGATCGCGCCGTCGCCGAGCCGGTCGAGCGTGGAGTCCCAGAACGAGCCGAACTTCGAGACCTGCCCGGTCGACCGGGCCATGTAGCCGTCGATCAGGTCGCTGAACACGAAGGTGGTGATCACCAGCACCCCGATCAGCAGCTCTCCGCGCGGGAAGAAGGCGAGCGCCCCCGCCACCACCCCCACGGTGCCGATGAACGTGACCAGGTTGGGCGTGACCCCGAGCCGGATCAGCAGGTGGGCGACGGGCTTCCAGACGTTGGTCCAGAAGGCGCGGAATCTCTCGAGCATGGTGGGCCGCAGGCTACCGGCGGGCACGGTCTGTACCGGGGTTGACCCCACACCCCGCATCCGGCATTCTCCTAATCGTGTTAGGAACTCCGAAGCGCGATAGGATCGCCGAACGTCGTGCGGCCACCCGCCGCGAGATCCTCGACGCCGCCTGGGCACTGGCGGGCGAGGTCGGGCTGGCCAACATCACGCTGCGCGACATCGCCGAGCGGGTGGGCATGCAGGCCCCGTCGCTGTACTCGCACTTCGACTCCAAGCACGCGATCTACGACGCGATGTTCGGCCAGGCCTGGTCGGACTACGAGACCCTGCTGGAGCGCGAGCGGCCGAACCTCCCGGAGCACCCGCGTACGGCGGTCAAGTTCGCCAGCCGGATCTTCTTCGACCGGGCCACCACCGACCTCGCGCGCTACCAGCTGATGAACCAGCGCACGATCCCCGGGTTCGAACCGAGCCCCGAGTCCTACGCCCCTGCGATCCGGGTCCTCGAGGGCACCGTGGCGCTCTTCGCCGAGCTCGGGGTCACCGATCGCGACGACTTCGACATCTGGCTGTGCGTCATCGGCGGCCTGGTCGACCAGCAGCTCGCCAACGACCCCGGCGGGGACCGCTTCAGCCGGCTGCTGGACCGCGCCATCGACATGTGGGCCGACGCCGTCGGCCTTCCTCCCGAACCATCCCCCACCCCACCGACCGGCCCGACGAAGTGAGCACGACCATGACCCCCACCACCACCCGGCTCGCCGAACCGATCCGCAGCCGGCTCGACCGCGACACCGCGATGCGCCTGGCCGCCGAGGAGTACTCACGCTTCGCGGACGCCGCGGCCGCCCTCGACCCGGACGACTGGCACGCCCCGACCGCCTGCCCGGCCTGGGACGTGCGCCAGATGGTCTGCCACGTCGTGGGCATGGCCGAGCTGGTCGCGGGCCTCTGGGAGCAGCTCCGGCAGCAGCGGGTCGCCCGTGCCGACGCGGACCGGGAGGGCATCGAGTTCATCGACGCGCTCACCGCCCTGCAGGTGCGGGAACGCGCCGACTGGACCCCCGCGGACGCGGTCCGCGGCGCCCGTGACGTGGGCCCCGGGGCCGCCCGGGGCCGGAAGCGGACGCCGTTCTTCGTCCGCCGTCGCCGGGCGCCGGTGCCGCAGCTGGTCAACGGGCGCCGCGAGGACTGGACCATCGGCTACCTCGTCGACACGATCCTCACCCGCGACACCTGGATGCACCGCAGCGACCTGGCCCAGGCGACCGGCCGCGAGCTGCGCCTCACCCCCGAGCACGACGGCGTGATCGTCGCGGACGTGGTCGAGGAGTGGGCCGCCCGTCACGGGCAGCCGTTCTCGCTGACCTGTCCGGACCCGCCGGCGGCTCGTGGTCGCGCGGCGCCGACGGACCCTCGATCGCGATGGACGCGATCGACTTCTGCCGGGTCGTCTCGGGACGCGGCACCGGCGAAGGGCTCCTGGCCACCCAGGTGCCCTTCTGACCCGAGGCCGAGACACCGAGGAGAGGCGCCATGGAGAAGCACAGGATCGGCACGGACGTCACGGTGCTGAGCGACACGGTGGAGGTGCCGGGCATCGGCTTCCTCCCCGTCAACACCTTCGTCGTCCACGCCGAGCAGCCGCTGGTCGTCGACACCGGGCTGAGCACGCCGGACAAGGACTTCGTCGCGGAGCTCGCGGAGGTGATCGACCCGGACGACGTCCGCTGGGTGTGGATCACCCATCCCGACCGCGACCACACCGACGGCCTCTGGTCGCTGCTGGAGGCCGCGCCGAAGGCGCGGCTGGTGACCACCTACGTCGGCGTCGGCATCGTGTCCTGCGAGTGGGCCGTCCCGCTGGACCGCGTCCACCTGCTCAACCCCGGGCAGCGGCTCGACCTCGGCGACCGCACCGTGACCGGCCACCGGCCACCGCTGTTCGACAACCCGGCGACCGTCGGGCTGGTCGACGACCGGACCGGGACGCTGTTCGCGTCGGACTGCTTCGGCGGGCCGATGGGCTCGGCGGAGCTGGCGACCTGCGGCGACGTGCGGGCGGTCGGCGACGACGAACGCCGTGCCGCACAGCTGCTGTGGGCGGCGATCGACAGCCCGTGGGTCGCGAACGTCGACACCCGGAAGTACCGGGCCACCGTGGACGCGTTCCGCCGGCTCGACCCCTCGGCCATCCTCAGCACGCACCTGCCGCCGGCCGTGGGCCTGAACGACGCGATGTTCGCCGCCCTCGACGAGGCGCCGGACGCACCCGAGTTCGTCGGCCCCGACCAGGCCGCCCTGGAGGCGCTGCTCGCGACGTTCGAGCCGGAGACGGCGCCGGCGTAGTCAGCTGTCGGGCCAGGCGTCGGCGAGCAGCCGGCGGGTGTCGGAGAGCAGCTCCGGCAGGGTCTTCGTGCGGCCGATGATCGGCATGAAGTTCTGGTCCCCCGGCCACCGCGGTACGACGTGCTGGTGCAGGTGGGCGGCGATGCCGGCGCCCGCGATCGCGCCCTGGTTCATGCCGAGGTTGAAGCCCTTGGCGCCGGAGACCGAGCGGATCACCCGCATCGCCGTACGGGTGAGCCGGGAGATCTCGACCGCCTCCTCGTCGGTGACGTCGGTGTAGTCGGCCACGTGGCGGTGCGGGCAGACCATCAGGTGGCCCGGCGCGTACGGGTACAGGTTGAGCACCGCGAACGCCAGCTCGCCGCGGTGGACGACGAGGCCCTCGGCGTCGTCCATCGACTGCACCCGGCAGAACGGGCACTCGCCCGAGCTCTCGTCGGCGGGCTTGTTCTCCCCGCGGATGTAGGCGATGCGGTGCGGGGTCCAGAGCCGGTCGAGGTCGTCGGGCTCCCCCACGCCGTCCTGGAACACGCTCTCGCTCACGGGGCGGCCTCCTGTCCGGTGGCGGTCGCGAACAGGGCCTCGACGCCGACGTGCGGGTCCAGCTCGAGCCCGAGCCGACGTGCGTGGCCGTCGATGATGTGCCAGACCGAGTCGCTGACCAGCGTGACGAACGCGTCCGGGTCCGGCCGCCGCTCGGGGCGCGCCAGCCAGCGGCGGGTGGCGCTGAACACCGCGCCGACGAGCCCGAACACCAGCGGGTCCAGCGCGGCGGCGTCGTCGTCGGGCAGCTCGACGCCGAGCTGCTCGGCGCCCACCTCGATCAGCTCCTCGACCTGTCGGGCGATCCGGACCACCGCGACCTCGAGGGCGCTCGCGCCGGCGGTGCCGGGCACGTCGTGCTCGGCGAACCGGTGCAGGCTCGGGTGGGCCACGGTCCAGCGCACGTAGGTGCCGACGATGCGGCGGATGATCTGCTCGATGGTGCCGTCGAGCGTCACCTCGGGCAGCAGCTCGCCGGCGAGCGAGTCGAGGATGACCCCCTGCACCGCCCGGTCCAGGTCGGCGCGGTCGGCGAAGTGCCGGTAGACGACGGTGCGGCTCAGCCCGGCGCGCGCGGCGATCTGCTGCACGTGGATGTGCTCGCCCGGGGGCGACTCCTCGAGCACCGCGACCGCCGCGTCGAGGATCGTCTGCCGCCGCGCCTGGTTGTGCCGGTCCCACCGCAGCTGACGACCGTCGGGTCGGCCGCGCTCGGTGGACGACATCTCAACCTCGCTTCTGCCTGCGCCTCCGGGCAGCACTGTAACGGGACGGTGCGACCGCCTCCCGGGCCACGCGCCGCAGCTCGGCGGGGTCGACGATCTTGAGCCGGGGCCGGCCCCGCGCCCGGCCGCGGCGCCGCTCCTCCTCGTCGATCGCTCGCCATCCCTCGGCGTCGATGGGGACCACCGCGCGCTCCTCGAGGAGCGTCGCCAGGTCGTCGCGGTCCCGGGTCGGGGCCGGCAGCAGCTCGGCGTCGGCGTCGTCGAGGACCCGCTCCACGGTCTCCTGGGCGCAGGTCTTGTTGGTGCCGATGAAGCCGGTCGGGCCGCGCTTGGCCCAGCCGACGACGTACACCCCCGGCCGCACCCGGCCGCGGTCGTTGGGCACGGTGCCGGTCTCGGCGTCGTACGGCAGCCCGGGCACCGGCGCCCCGTGGTAGCCGATCGCGCGGAGCACCAGGCCGCACTCGATCACCTCGCGCACCCCGTCCCGGGTGACCTCGACGCCGGCGACCGCGTCGGCGCCGACGATCCGGGTGGGCGTGGTGCGGAACCGCAGCACCAGGCGACGCCGACCCGGCCGGGGCGGACGCGCGGCGATCTCGCGCAGCAGCCGCGCCTTGGCCGAGGTCCCGGTGACCGGCACGCCACCGGTGTCGACGCGCACGTCGAGGTCGTCGATGGCGGCGAGTCCGACCAGCTCGGGGAGGGTGAACGCCGCGTCCTCCGGACCGCGCCGCCCCAGCACGACGACCTCGCGGACCCGGCTGCGACCGAGCTCGGCCCACGGCAGCGCGGCGATGTCGGTGCGGGCGAGGGCGTCCGGGTCGGCGGTGAGGATCCGGGCGACGTCCAGGGCCACGTTGCCGGCGCCGACCACCACCGCGCGCTCGTGGTCGAGCGGCACCCGCAGGTCCTGCCGGTCGGGGTGGCCGTTGTACCAGCCCACCAGGTCGGTGGCCGACAGCGAGCCGACCAGCTCCTCCCCCTCGATGCCGAGCCGTCGGTCGTGCGCCGCGCCGACGGCGTACACGACCCCGTCGTAGTGGCAGGCGAGCTCGTCGTGGGTGAGGTCGCGGCCCACCTCGACACCGAGCAGGTAGCCGAACCCGCGCTCCCGCTCGATCGCCTCGAACAACCGGGCCACCTGCTTGGTGCGCTGGTGGTCGGGGGCGACACCGGCGCGCACCAGGCCGTAAGGCGTGGGCAGCCGGTCCAGCACGTCCACGCTGACCTCGGGGTGCTTGAGCAGCTCGTCGGCCGCGTACATGCCGGCGGGCCCGGAGCCGACCACCGCGAACCGGAGCGGCCGCGACCGGCGCAGCCGGCGCTGCGGCGGGACCTGGGCCACCGGGGTGCGGTCGGGGTGCGGGAACGCGTCGTAGTACTCGGCGTTGAGCGCGAGGAACGGCTGCTCCGCCGGGGTCAGCGCCGTGTGCGGCTTGATGGCGTCGGCCGGGCAGGCGGTCGCACAGGCGCCGCAGTCGACGCAGGTCGCCGGGTCGACGTACAGCATCTCGGTCTCGGCGAACCCCGGCTCGCCGGGCGCCGGGTGGATGCAGTTGACCGGGCAGGCCAGCACGCAGGAGGCGTCGGCGCAGCACGACTGCGTGACGACGTACGGCATGGGTGACGGTGGTCCGGCTCAGGCGGCGGCGGACGCCGGCTCGCTGCGGTAGCGCGACGAGCGGCCGTCGATGCCCATCGCCCGCCAGACCCGGCGGGAGGCCTTGTTCATCATCCCGGTGCGCTCGGCAAGCATCCGGACGTCGCCGAACAGGTCGCGCAGGAACTTCTGCGACTCCGGGCTGTCGAACCAGACCTCCTTGGCGACCTCGGGCGGGATGCCCATGTCGCGCTGGGCCTGCTTGCTGGGCACCAGGATCTCGTTGCAGAGCCAGCGCATGATCAGCGGTACCGCCATCGAGAGGACGGCGCGCTCGTGGCGCTTGAGCCGGGGCGCACGGTGCTCGAGGTACTGGTGCGCGAAGCCGATGTGCCGCGCCTCCTCGGCCACGTGGATCTGCATGATCCGGCGCAGCAGCGGGTGCACGTCCTCGCCGGCGCGCAGCACGGACTTCTGCACGTGGTCGATCGGCTCCTCGCCGGCCAGCACGCCGTAGAAGAACCCGAACGGGACGATGCGCGCGGCCAGCGGCAGGATCGGTGCGACCAGCTTGAACACCTTGGTGCCGCCGGGGACGTCGACGCCGGAGCGGTTCACGAACTCCTGGAACATCTGGGTGTGGTGGCACTCCTCGGTGGCCTCGTGCGTGGAGTACCGGAACTCCGGCGAGCCGTTGGGCAGCTGGAACGCGTACGTCATCAGCCCGGCGATGAGGATCTGCTCGAACTGCAGGCCGACCTTGACGACGTTCGCCTGCCGGTAGAGCCCGACCCGGATCTGCTCCTCCTTGGGCAGCGACCGGTACCACGGGTGCCGGCCCAGCACGTCGGCCTTCGGCAGGATCCACCGCTCGTCGTGCGGGTCGACCGCGAGGTCCGGGTGGTCCCAGTCGATGTCGAGGAACGCGTCGAAGTGCTGGTGCACCGACGCCTCGGACAGCGTCCGCAGCCGCTCGTCGTACGTCTGGCTGCTCTGGCTGCTCTCCTGCACTGCGGTCATGCCACCAAGGTTAGTGAGACTCCGCGTCACATGTAAACGATATCCGCGACGTTACGTCTCAGTAACTTCGGCCGGCCGGGTAGTCCCCCGTGTTCTGGCTGCTTTTCGGCCCTCGAACCAGCCAGAACACGGGGGACTACCCCTTCACCCACACCGACACGTGGGCGGGGCTCTCGGCGGTGAACGGACGGCGGTCCCACCAGCCCCAGCGCTCGGTCAGCCGCAGGCCGGCGATCCGGGCCATCAGGTCGAGCTCGGCGGGCCAGGTGTAGCGGAACGGGATCGAGGTACGGCGGTAGGTGCCGTCGTCGTTGCGGGAGTAGTGGTGCGACCACATCGCCTGGGTGACCGGGTCGTACTCGTCGATGCCGAGGTGCGTGTCGCTGTGGTCGAAGACGTGGTAGCGCTCCCCCATCGGGACCGAGCGCACGGAGGGCACGCCGGTCTCGACGACGAAGGCACCGCCGGGGCGCAGGTGCCGGGCGGCGTTCTCGAACGTCGCGACCTGCGCGTCCTGCGTGGTCACGTTGCCGATCGTGTTGTACACGAGGTACACGAGGTCGAACTCGCCCTCGACCCGGGTGCTGGTGAAGTCGCCGATCTCGATGCGCAGGTCGGCGCCGCCGGGCTTGGCGCGCAGCTGCTCCACCATCGCCTCGGACAGGTCGATGCCGGCGACCTCCACGCCGCGGGCCGCGAGCGGCAGCGCCACCCGGCCGGTGCCGATCGCCAGCTCGAGCGCCCGACCTCCGGCGCCCGCGAGGTCGGCCAGGAAGCCGACCTCCTGCTCGAGGTGGTCCGGCTCGAAACGCGGGTCCCCCTCGTCGTAGTGCGCGGCGACGTCGGTGTCGAAGTAGTTCGGAAGCACTCGCCCGATGCTCGCTCAGGCGGCCCGAGGACGCGACCGAATAACGCCTGCGCCCCGGGTCGGTGCGCGGGTCTCAGGCCAGCCGCGCGGGGAAGCCGCCGGTGGCGATGGGAGACCACCGTTCGGGCGTGATCCGGATCAGCGACTTGCCCTGCTCGCGCATCGCCTGTCGATACTCGTCCCAGTCGGGGTGCTCGCCGGCGATGCACCGGTAGTAGTCGACCAGTGGCTCCACCGACTCCGGAGGGTCGATCACCTCACCCCGGCCGTCGACCTGGACCCAGGGGTCGTTGAACTCGTCGGAGAGCACGAGCACGCCGACCCGCGGGTCGCGGCGCACGTTGCGCGCCTTGACCCGGTCCGGGTACGTCGACACGACCAGGCGACCGTGGTCGTCGACTCCCCCGGTCACCGGTGACGCCTGCGGGCGGCCGTCCCGGCGCATGGTCATCAGCAGCATCCGGTGCCGCGGGCGCACGAAGTCCAGCAGCGCGTCCCGGTCGACCTGCGTGGTGGTGGCGACCCGTCGGGGCATGCTCAGACCTGCTCTCGGGACTCGACGGCGGCGACCACCCGCTGGACCGCCTCGTCGATCGGTACGCCGTTGTCCTGGTGCCCGTCGCGGTAGCGGAACGACACGGCACCGGCCTCCATGTCCTTGTCGCCGGCGATCACCATGAACGGCACCTTCTGCAGCTGGGCGTTGCGGATCTTCTTCTGCATCCGGTCGTCGGAGTCGTCGACCTCGACCCGCAGCCCGGCGGCACGCATCCGGTCGGCGACCTCGGCGAGGTAGCCGTTGTGCCGCTCGGCGATCGGGATCCCCTGCACCTGCACCGGCGCCAGCCACGGCGGGAACGCGCCGGCGTAGTGCTCGACCAGCAGCCCGTAGAACCGCTCCAGGGAGCCGAACTTGGCCGAGTGGATCATCACCGGCTGCTGCCGGCTGCCGTCCGGGGCCTGGTACTCCAGCTCGAACCCGGCCGGCTGGTTGAAGTCGTACTGGATGGTTGCCAGCTGCCAGTTGCGGCCGATCGCGTCCCGCGCCTGGACGGAGATCTTCGGGCCGTAGAACGCCGCGCCGCCCGGGTCGGGGACCAGCTCGAGCCCGGTCTCGGTGGCGGCGTCCTCGAGGATCCGGGTCGCGGTCTCCCACTGCTCGTCGGTGCCCATGAACTTGTCCTTGGAGTCGTCACGGGTGGACAGCTCCAGGTAGAAGTCCTCGAGCCCGAAGTCCCGCAACAGGCTGAGCACGAACCCGAGCAGGTGCTTGATCTCGTCGGCGGCCTGCTCCGGCATGCAGTACGAGTGCGAGTCGTCCTGGGTCAGGCCCCGGACCCGGGTCAGGCCGTGCACCACGCCGGACTTCTCGAACCGGTACACGGTGCCGAACTCGAACAGCCGCAGCGGCAGCTCGCGGTAGGAGCGGCCGCGGGAGCGGTAGATGAGGTTGTGCATCGGGCAGTTCATCGCCTTGAGGAAGTACCGCGACCCCTCCATCTCCATGGGCGGGAACATGGTGTCCTCGAAGTACGGCAGGTGCCCCGAGGTGTGGAACAGCCCCTCCTTGGTGATGTGCGGCGTACCGACGTACTGGAAGCCCTCCTCGATGTGCCGCTGCCGGACGTAGTCCTCCATCACCCGCTTGATCACCCCGCCCTTGGGGTGGAAGACGGCGAGACCGGACCCGAGCTCGTCGGGGAAGCTGAACAGGTCGAGGTCGCGGCCCAGCTTGCGGTGGTCGCGACGCTCCGCCTCCTCGAGCTGGTGCAGGTACTGCTCGAGCGCCTCCTTGGACTCCCAGGCGGTGCCGTAGATGCGCTGCAGCTGCTTGTTCTTCTCGTCGCCGCGCCAGTACGCCGCGGCGGTGCGCATCAGCTTGAACGCGGGGATCCGCTTGGTGGTGGGCAGGTGCGGGCCGCGGCACAGGTCGCTCCAGGCGACCTCACCGTTGCGGCGGATGTTGTCGTAGATGGTGAGCTCGCCCGCGCCGACCTCGACGCTCGCGCCCTCGGCCGCGGTCTCGGACTGCCCCGAGCCCTTCAGGCCGATCAGCTCGATCTTGTACGGCTCGTCCTGGAGCTCGTTGATCGCCTCGGCGTCGGTGGTGACCCGCCGCGAGAACCGCTGGCCCTCCTTGATGATCTTGCGCATCCGGGTCTCGATCTTCTCGAGGTCCTCGGGCACGAACGGGGTCTCGACGTCGAAGTCGTAGTAGAAGCCGTTCTCGATCGGCGGGCCGATCCCGAGCTTGGCGTCCGGGAACAGCTCCTGGACGGCCTGGGCCATCACGTGCGCGGTCGAGTGCCGCAGGATGTCGTGCCCGTCGGGGCTGTCGATCGCGACGCCCTCGACCTCGTCGCCGTCGGCCAGCTCGTAGGACAGGTCCTTGAGCTCCCCACCGACCCGGGCCGCGATCACCTCGTCGTCGTCGCGGAAGAGCTCCCACGCCTTGGTGCCCGTCGTGACCGCCTGCTCCGCGCGCTCCCCGGCGTGGATGCGGACGACCTTGATCTCGGACACGGAGGCTCCTCGTGATGGTGACGGACCGAGCAGCAAGGGTATCGAGCATGCCCCGGCGGCCGCGCGCCGGTTTCGGCCCCGATGAGTCCGCGGCTCGAGCGGATTCGGACGACCATGGACCAGCTGACCCGCCAGGCGGTGACGACCATCGCCGGCAACCGCTACCTCGTGCTCGGCACGATCGAGGACGACGGGCGACCCCGGCCGAGGGCCCACAGGCGGTGTACGTCGATGCGCCGGCCCGTGCGGCCCGACCCGCACTCGGCCGGGCAAGGGTGGGCGATACTGGGTTCGAACCAGTGACCTCTTCGGTGTGAACGAAGCGCGCTACCACTGCGCCAATCGCCCGTTGCGATCGCAGACTTTAACCCATCGGCGGGGGCCAACTCCAAACGACGGGAATCCTGTCTCAAGAGGCAACCCGACCGGCCGATTCTGCGTCAGAACCAGTGTCCTGGCACGTCTCATCGCTGTCCCGTGCCTGCACCTCGGGAGAAGGAACACCATGTCGCAGCCGCCTACAGCACCGCCCGTCACCCAGGAGATCCCGCTCCAGTGCGAGGACGAGCTCGGTAGGCCCCTGACCTTCGTCTCCTCGTTCGGGTACGACCCGGGGGACCCCTACGCGGTGTGGCTGACCTTCCACATCCCCGGCGGCGACGTGCACTGGGCGATGGCCCGCTCACTGCTCGCCACCGGCATCGACGAGCCCGCCGGCGAGGGCGACATCTGCCTGTGGCCGAACCTCGACTCGGACGGCCGGGCGGTCGTCTCGATGGACTTCCACTCCCCCGAGGGTCGGCTGGTCGTCGAGGCCCGCACCCGCGACGTGTACCAGTTCCTGGCCCGCACCTGGGCCGTCGTACCGCCGGGCGCGGAGGCCGACAACGTCGACCTCGACGAGCTCGTGGACGAGCTCCTGGCGGGCTGACCCCATCACCGACCACATCACCGACCACATGACGGTGGATTCAACGCACCTGGTACGTCGTAACCACCGGTGTGTCGTCCCGGAGCCGGCATCCGGGCCCGCACCGCACCGCTGAGCCCTCCCACCCGCGACGTCGGAGCAACGTCTCGAGCCGACCCGCGGTGCGGCAGGGGCGGTCGAAGACCTGCCCCCAGCCGAGCCGGACCGTGAGCCGGTGGTCGAGAGCCGCCTCCAGGTCCCGGTCCAGGTCCAGGTCACGTTGCGCGGCGGTCTCGTGGAAGAGCCGGCCGTCGAGCTCCACGACCAGACCGAAGCGGTCGTGGTCGACGTCCCGGTAGACCCGCCCTCGGGCGGTCCGCCCGGGCGCCTGCCGACGCCCGGGCGGCAGCCCATGGGCGAGCTCGACGCGCGCGAGGTAGCCACGCTCGAGCACCGAGCAGGTGCCGTCGGCGATGTCCTGGAGCACCTCGTGCAACCAGGCACGCCTCCGCAGTCGGGACCTCCCCTCGAGAGCAGCCGACAGTCGGTGGGGCGTGGTCGACCGCGATCGGCCAGGCGGGCGAGCACCTCGACGGCCGCGAGGTCCGACGACTGCTCGGCGGCCACGTCGATGCCAGCCTCCTCGAGACGCAGGCGCGGCGGGCACCGGTTCCACTGGACCTTGTCCTCCAGGTGCGCGAGACGTCTGACGCGGTAGCCGTCCTGCTGCTTCACGCGGCGGTCCACGTCGACGGCGATGTGGATGGGTCCGCGGTCATCGTGGCCCCTCTCCCCCGGACCGGCCGCGGCGCGCAGGGCTGACTCGTGCGCGAGGGCCGCCGGCTCGTAGTGGAGGACGCCCGCCCAGGCCCGCTGCAACCAGGAGGGCTCACCCGTGTGGTCGACGAAGACGCCGGGAAGCAGCCGGACCAGCTCGCGGCGGCGGAGCCGACGCTCGATGTCCGCGGGTCGCGCCCCGTTGGCGAGCAGCTGCCGACGGGAGATCACACCGGCTTGCAGCACGAGCAGCTCGTCGATCGGGTCCCGAGACACCCGTCGATGTTCGGTGGTCAGCGGGAGTGGCACCACCGGCGACCGGGCCGCCTGTGGACGACCGCGTCAGAACCCCAGGAGCTCCGGCTCGCGCTCCCGCCACGCCTCGGCGACCGCGGTGGTGACTGGACCCGGCGCGACCAGCGGCCGGTCGTCCCAGCGGTGCACGGCCTGGACGTCGCGGGTGGTGGAGGCGAGGAAGACCTCGCTGGCCTCGGCGACCACCTCGATCGGCTCGTCGACCTCGCGGCCGCCGTACCACTCCAGGATCAGGGCGCGGGTGACGCCGGCCAGGCACCCGCTCGCCAGCGACGGCGTGCGCAGCTCGCCGTCCACGACGTAGAAGACGTTGGAGCCGGTGCCCTCGCACAGGTGGCCGGCCAGGTTGGCGAAGACCGCCTCCGAGGCGCCCCGGCGCTGCGCCTCGGCCAGCGCCACGACGTTCTCGGCGTACGACGTGGTCTTCAGGCCGGCGAGGGCGCCGCGCTCGTTGCGCGGCCAGGGCACGGTCGCGACCGCGGTGGTCTCCGCGAAGGGGCTCAGCGGTGCGGCCACGACCGCCAGGGTCGGCGGGTGGTCGCCGCGGCCGGAGCCGAGCGGCGCCGGGCCGCCCGTGTAGGTGATCCGCACCCGCCCGAGCGGCAGGTCCTGACCGCGGACCACGGCCTCGACGGCGCGCCGTACCTCCTCGAGGTCGGGCTCGGGGAGCCCCAGCCCGGCGGCCGAGCGGGCCAGCCGCTGGAGGTGCCGGTCCAGGGCGAACGGCAGCCCGTCGACCACCTTGATGGCCTCGAACACCCCGTCCCCCACCGTGAAACCGTGGTCGACCAGGGACACCGCCGGGGCGGTGGGGTCGGCGAGCAGCTGTCCGTCGAGCCAGGCGCGCATGCGGTCACCCTACGGACACGCCGGAGCCCATTTTGGACGCCCCGAGCCCATCGGGTACGGTTCTCACGCACATCAGGGGCAACCCCGGTGTCGCAGGCGGACGTAGCTCAGTTGGTAGAGCGCAACCTTGCCAAGGTTGAGGTCGCGAGTTCGAGCCTCGTCGTCCGCTCGGAGAGGTCAGTGTCACGGCTGCACTGCACCGTGAGGCCTTCGCGGTGGGTTGGCCGAGAGGCGAGGCAACGGACTGCAAATCCGTCTACACGGGTTCAAATCCCGTACCCACCTCACACCGACAACTTCATGCAACACCCTCGGGCGATTGGCGCAGTGGTAGCGCGCTTCCTTGACACGGAAGAGGTCACTGGTTCAAACCCAGTATCGCCCACCACATCTCACCCGGAGGTCTCCTGCACGCCGCCGGGCCCGTCGCTCCGGCTCGTGATCGTCGCCCTCTCGTTGCGGACGATCAGCTCGACCCCGAGCCGCTCGGCCGCCGCGCGGCCGGCCTCGATCGCCTGGTCCTGGCTGCCGTGGCTGCTGATCGGGTCCTCGCCCAGGGGCACGCCCACGCGCCACTCGCCGCCCTCGAAGTAGACCTCGACGTCGTCTCCGGTCATCGCCGTCCCCTCGCAGTCTGGACCGGTGGCCTTGCGTCGGCTGGTGGCTGCCTGGCGTCCGCGAGGCCACCGGAAGCCCGGGAGGTACCCGGCGGGTCCCGGTGCAAACGCCGACCCTTTGCCGGCGGTCTCAGCAGCTCGACGGCGCCGCCTTCGAGGCCGAGCCGGCCGGCCTGGCCCTCGCCCTCCTCGGGAGTGACCGGCTGGGCGCGACTGTCGGTGGTCGCCCCTAGCCTGCGGCCCATGGAGCGCGGTTGGGGGAACACGCGATGGCGGACCGTCTACTGCAGCCACTGCCGCCGCGAGCGGAGGCACTTCACCACCTCGCACGGCGAGGTCTGCAGCTGGTGCGGCAACGCCCGTGACGAGCGTCAGCCGGTGTAGGGCACCTCGCTGCGCCACTCACCCTCGTCCTGGAACGCGGCCTGGTAGATCGCCTCCGCGACCCGGTCCGGGGCGAACGGGCCCTCGGTGGCCAGCGAGCCCCGGACCGTCACCGAGACGGCCCGGATGCCCTCGGCCGCCAGGGTCGCGTCGAGGCTGTGCACGAGGTTGCGCAGGCCGGCCTTCTGCACGCCGAGCGAGGCGGCGCGGTACGACGGCTGGTCCGCGGCCATGCTGCCGGTCGCGGTGATCCTCGCCCCCTCGACCAGCAGCGGACGCACCGCCTGCACGGCGGTCAGCAGCGCGCCCACGCCCAGCGCGACGTCCTCCAGCAGCTCCGGGACAGCGAGCTCCAGCGGGTCCTTCTCGCGGTACGCGCTGGGGTTGAAGTGCAGCACGTCGACCCGGCCGAGGCGCTCGGCCAGGCCGTGGATCGCAGCGGTCGCGCCGACCTCGTCGGTGATGTCCGCGACCGCGGTCTCGGCGCGCACCCCCAGCCCGGTCAGCTCCTCGGTCAGCTCCTCCAGCACGTCCGCGTCGACCCCGACCAGGCCCGCGTCGTAGCCCTCCCGGGCGAACCGCCGGGCCACCGACCCGCTGACACCCGGGCCGGCTCCCACCACGAGGATCGCGCGCTCGCTCATGGCCGCCAACCTCTCACAGCGGGGTGAGCAGCGCGGCCGGGAGCCACTCCTCGACGAGCTGCCAGGCACCCGGCCGGAGCCGGGCGACGTACACCACCCGGCCCTCCCAGCCGACCTCCGACCGACGCCACTCCACGAGGAGCCCGGGCCGCTTCACCCCGTGGCCGTCCGCGTCGGCGACCCAGCAGTGCCGGGCCGGGCAGGGATCCGGCACGGGTGGCGGCGGACCGGCGACGTGACCCGGGCGGACCCGCTGCGACAGCGGTATCCCGCTCCCGCGCTTGCCCCACCCGCCGGCCATGGCGACCAGGATC
>Ga0164243_10007925_pt1 | contig 15783 bp, 9 predicted proteins | sample OricompcompostOP_FD_108781 | JGI IMG/M metagenome (GOLD analysis project Ga0164243, IMG submission 108781) | Organic Plus compost microbial communities from Emeryville, California, USA - Original compost - Organic plus compost (OP) | ecosystem: Engineered > Solid waste > Mixed feedstock >...
ATCTGCTCGTTTCTTGTACTTTTTTGCTTGCCCAAAAAAGGTACCAAAAAAGGGCACAAATTGGCCATTACGGCCACCAATTTGATCGCTCGATCCGGCCTTTCTACTACTGTATGGCCAAGCGACCCTTCGCTATCAACAGTGCGAAGTTCCACGGTTTTGTTGGTGGGGCTACCCGGGATTTTGAATGTATCACCCTTCGCTTATGTCCTTGACCTGGTAAGGAATTCAAGTACCTTTAAAGCATTTTTAGTCGGACGACAATGATATTAAATCTACAAAATAAAAAGGGCGCTCCAAAATGCGGAGCGCCCTTTCGTATCTTACAACACAAGGATTAAGCCTTGTATTAGTTGTTGCGAAAATTTGAAAGATTATTCACCTTTCTTTTCTTCACCACCTTCGTTTTGTTTCAATTTCTCTCTCAATTCAGCCAAAGCACCCAAGTCACCTAAAGTAGCTTTTTCTACTTTACCTTGAATGTTTTTCACTGCTTTGCGAGTTTTGTCAGCCTCAACACGTTTTTCTTTCGCTACGGCTTCTTTCTCTTCGGCTTTAGATTGTTCCCAAACTTTGGTGTGAGAAACCAAGATACGTTTTTCGTTGCGATCGAATTCGATGATCATGAATTCTTTCACATCGTCAACGTTGATTGGTTTTTCGTCTTCCGTTTTCAGGTGACGAGCAGGAGCGTAAGCTTCTAAACCGTATTGTAATTGAACAGTAGCACCTTTTTCATCTTTCTTCACCACGGTACCTTCATGGATGGAACCAATTGGGAACACGGTTTCGAAAGTATTCCAAGGATCTTCTTCAATTTGTTTGTGGCCGAGGCTCAGCTTGCGGTTTTCCTTGTCAATACCTAAGATTACTACATCGATTTCATTACCTACTTTCGTGTATTCACTTGGGTGGTTGAAACGTTTGATCCAGCTCAGGTCAGAGATGTGGATCATACCGCCGATACCGGTTTCCAATTCAACGAACACGCCGTAAGGTGTGATGTTTTTAACGATGCCTTTGTGACGGCTATCTAATGGGAACTTAGTTTCGATTGTAGACCATGGATCTTCTGTCAATTGCTTGATAGAAAGGCTCATCTTACGTTCTTCTTTGCTCAGGGTAACTACCACTGCTTCGTATTCTTCGCCTAATTTGAAGAATTCTTTAGCGTTGATAGGGGTAGAAGCCCAAGAGATTTCAGATACGTGAACTAAACCTTCCACACCAGGTAAGATTTCCAAGAAAGCACCATAATCTTCGATGTTCACCACTTTACCTTTTACTTTAGCACCTTCGGTGATGTTAGCAGGTAAAGTATCCCATGGATGTGGAGTTAATTGTTTGTAACCGAGGCTGATACGTTTTTTCTCGTCGTCGAAGTCCAATACCACAACGTTGATCTTTTGATCCATTTGCAATACTTCGCTCGGATGAGAGATACGTCCCCAGCTGATATCAGTGATGTACAACAAACCGTCTAAGCCGCCCAAGTCAATGAACGCACCGAAGTCGGTGATGTTTTTGATAGTACCTTCCAATACTTGACCTTTTTCAAGTTTGGAGATGATATCCACCCTTTGTTGCTCGATATCGCTTTCGATAAGCGCTTTGTGAGAAACCACCGCGTTACGGATTGCTTCATTGATTTTAACCACTTTAAATTCCATGGTTTTACCAACGAATTGATCGTAGTCGGTAACTGGTTTCACATCGATTTGAGAACCCGGCAAGAAAGTTTCCATACCGTAAACGTCCACGATCAAACCACCTTTAGTTTTGCTGGTAACAGTACCAGTAACCACTTCGCCAGTTTTGTAAACATCCACGATTTTTTCCCATGCGCGTTGCATACGAGCTTGTTTACGGCTCAGGTGCAAGTTACCGGAACGGTCTTCTTTCTCAACTACCAAAACCTCAACTTCGTCACCGATTTTCAGGCCCGGCATGTCGCGGAACTCGTTCAGGGAGATCAAACCATCAGATTTGAAGCCGATGTTGATTACCGCATCCGTGTGAGTCAAACCTACGATTGTACCCGTAAGTAAGCTGTTTTCGTCAAATACTTTGAAAGTACTGTCGTACGTAGCATCATATTTGGCTTTTTCTTCTTCTGAGTAAGAAGAAACGTTACGTTTGTCTACGCTCCAATCGAAATCGTCGTGAGCAGTAGCAACAGGCGCATTTGTTGTTGCTGTTTCGGCCGCTGCTTGCGGAGCCTGTTGTTCAGCATTTTGTTCGTTAATAATGTTGTTTTCTTCCATTTAAAAATTTTTAAGAGGAGCAAAGATACTAATAAATGCTGTAAAATCGGGCTGTTGGCGGAAGTTTCTGGCCATTGATCGCATTATTTTAACCAGGCTTGAACAAATAGTTGTAAAAATTATTATTATATAAAAATAATTGTATTGATAATGAGTTCAACTTGACTTGGATAGCTTGAAATGCCTGTTCAATACGGCCTTGGAAAGCCAGGCCCTTTTTTTACATTTTTTTATATGAAATTTGTAAGACCAGGTTGAATATTTTGCTTTAATTTACCATTATGAACGGGACTTCTTTTAGATCTGAAATTCGCTTTTGGTTAAGGCAGGGCAATATGGTGAATTATCTGCTGTTTGCCAACGTGATCGTATTCTTGGTGCTTGGTATTTTGTATGTCCTGGCTCATTTGACACCGGCTGCCGTGGCTCCTATTTACGGTTTCCTCAACGATAACCTCTCCCTGCATAGCAACCCCAAGGTGTTCATCACTAAACCCTGGGGGATCATTACATACATGTTTGTGCAGCTCAACGTGTTACATATCTTGTTTAACATGTTGGTCTTCTATTGGTATGGAAATTTATTCCGCACGGAGCTGGGCAACAGGCGTGTACTGCCGGTTTATATACTTGGCGGGATCGTAGGCGGGTTATTTTTTATGTTGTTGTACCAAGTATTGCCGGGATATTCGGCGGTAGACGTTCCCTTGATCGGTGCTTCCGCTGCCGTCATGGCTTTTTTACTCGCGAGCGCTACCGTTTTACCAAACTTGGAGTTGAACCTGTTCATCTTCGGTTATGTCAAGTTGAAATATATCGCTGCTGCTTTCCTGGTCATCGACCTGGTCATGATTCCCTTCGGTAACTGGGGCGGTATTGCTTCGCATCTCGGGGGCGCATTATTCGGGTATTTGTATGTCAGCTACCTCCGCCGCGGCGTGGATATGGCGCAACCCCTGATTTGGTTGTTTACAAAGTTGGCCAACATGGGTTCGGGTGCCGGCCCCGGGGAAAGAAGGGCATTCAGGCCCAAAAAATCACCTTTAAAGGTCGTTAAAACCAAGAACGAGGAAAATGTGCAGCAAAAACTCGATATCCTGCTCGATAAAATCAATGAAAAGGGTTACAATAGCCTTAGCAGCGAAGAGAAAAAGTGGTTGAAAAAATATAGCGACAGCAAGGATTAAATTCTAATTAGAGCCTGCAAAGAGCCACCCTTAACCACGTATTTAGCACTCAAATTCAAAAAACAACCGGTTGATAGGAAAACAACCAACATACTGTTTCCCAGCAACCGGTTTTATTATTGTTCGATAAAAATTATTGCTTCGGAAGATGCTCCAGGTCGATTGCAGGGGGCACTTTCGTAGCAGGGCGTTCAATCATACTGCCCTTGTACTGGTTTCCAACTTCGCGGAAACCGCCAGAAAACATGTAGAACATCCCCTTCTCAAGCCCACCGCCAACATCGAACCGCTGGTGTACTTTCGGGTTTGCCGTGGTGGAAAAACGGGCTTTTGTTAATTCGATCCATTCACCCTTGGCGGTTCTCACCCACTGGTTGCCATAGCGGGCTTTGAAGAAATCTTCACCGTTGTCACTAAAATTTTCAACAAACGAATAAAGTCCGCCCAGGTATTTACCACCGGATTTGGCTTTATCCCAGGTGGCGATCAGCTTCCATTTCCCAACGGCAGGATCGAAGAAATAGCCGCTATACACGGTATGATCCCCGTTCGGTTTGGCATGAACCAATAGCTTGTAAGTAGTTTCGGCTTTCCAGTTAAATTTCCAGAAGCTCTGTCCCCCGCTACCTTCGTTTCCGAATTCATTGATCGTCACATCTTTACCTTTGCGAACTAATTTCACGGCATACTCTTCAGGAATCTGCTTGGGATCTTGGGTATCGTAAGCGCTCCAGATTGAGAAAAGCACCCTTCTTTCCGTTTTACTGTTAATCTGTATCCCGAAATAACCGCCGCTGAAACCATTTACCATGTAATAAGAATGCAATGGCTGCGCGTCGGCAGGTACATTGATTTCATTATAAAACCACTCAACATCGCCGCTGTTTGGAGGTACGGGGTAAGATAAATGGGTGGCGGGAGCACCGCGGTAACGGCTGGCGTTGTACTGGATGCTCTCCGCGTTGGGTCCTGAGAACAATACATCCTCGATCATCGGTAAGCTGCTTCCTTCCAGTGCATGAATTTCTACGGCATGGTAGCCTTTCGCGGTAACATTATATTCGCCAACGGGCAAAGTAATGCTAGCGGAACCGGCAGGTACGTTCAAAGCTTTCTTTTCATTACCCAACTGCACAGACAATTTGCTGGCGGCACTGCCCGGTTTCAATTTTAAAGATAGCGCCAGGGGCCCCGGTTGATTTACCAGGAAGAAGGTTTTTGTATACCCCTCCTTGCTTTTCCAAGCCCTTAAACCGCCACGGCCAATTTCACCGTTGCCTGCATCCCTGCTAGGATACACGTAAGCGTTACTGAAAAGTGGTACGGCGGTCGTATCCGGGGCATTTGACGCTGCTATCGATTGTTCACTGTACAAAAAGCTACAGGCAAAAGCAGTAGCTATAAATAATTTAGTCATAGTTTGGCTGATTTGTATTACATCTTTGCGAACTCAAGATACTGAATGATTCCCTGGGTTTGTTACCTTTCAAATAGAAATACATGTATTTTGTACACTTATTTTACCACAGGTGTTTAAAACAGGCTTCAGGGGAGATGAAAATGTGGTTGCGGGAGTAGAAAAATAGCTGTGTCGATAATTTCTTGTTAACTTTGTAAAAGGATTACAACCTGGTCAACTGGCTTCAATTGCAGATAAATATTAACAGAACGAATGAAAACTTTCAACGTACCCGTAATTTACCGTAGCCCGCTCATTACCGCGATCAAGCAAAAGCGCAAACAGCAAGATAAGATGAAGAAGGATTTCAGCCCGACCCCATTAGATTTCGGGCCGGTAAAAATATTGCTGGCCAGGCATTTCGGTTTTTGTTACGGGGTGGAGAACGCGATAGAAATAGCATTTAAAACCGTGGAAGAAAACGAAGGTAAAAGAATATTTCTCCTCAGCGAGATGATTCATAACCCCCAAGTAAACCAGGACCTGCTTTCGAGGGGTGTACAATTTATCATGGACACGCAGGGAAAACAGCTGATTCCTTGGGATGAACTACATGCGGAAGACATCGTGATCATTCCCGCATTCGGAACGACACTTGAAATTGAAGGTATACTGAAAGCCAAGGGTATCCAACCTTTGCAATATAACACTACCTGCCCATTCGTAGAAAGGGTTTGGAATAAGGCCGAGCAGATTGCAGGTAAGTCCTACAGCGTCATCGTGCATGGCAAGCCCAAACACGAAGAAACGCGCGCTACCTTTTCGCACAGCCGTTTACATACCCCGACCGTGGTTGTTAAAGATATGGCGGAAGCGGTCCGGTTGGCAGATTATATCCTCGGTAAAAAAGAACCTTCCCAATTCTATGAAGAATTTAAAGGTCAATATTCTGAAGGTTTCAACGTGGAGAAAGATCTGCAACGTGTAGGCGTGGTCAATCAAACAACCATGTTGGCCTCGGAAACACAGGCGATTGCCGATTTCATCAAGCAAAGCATCAAGGAACGTTATCAACTCGATGATGCTAATATTGGCGACCGTTTTGCAGATACGAGGGATACCCTTTGTTATGCCACCAATGACAACCAATCTGCTGTCATCGGGATGTTACAAGAACCCGCAGATTTGGCCATCGTTGTCGGCGGTTACAACAGCTCCAACACCTCGCATTTGGTAGAGCTGTGCGAAGAACATTTACCGACCTTTTTTATATCCTCCGCCGATAAGATTATCAATAAGCAGGAAGTACTACATTACGATTTCCATCGCCATGAAGAATTGCATTCCCTTCAATTCTTGCCGGAAAAAGATACCGTTACTATATTGCTTACGAGCGGCGCATCTTGCCCGGACGCTATCGTGGAAAACGTGATTGAAAAAATCCTCGAACTTCACGGAATACATGATGGGATTACACAGATTTCACAGAGTCTTTAAAATATCTATCGAGATATTTTGCAAGCAGCTTCTATTTATTGTATCAATTGCTATATAAATGGGTATAGCGTTATGAGCTAACAAATATATTATTTGTTACCAATCTTGGGCTATACTTCCATATGCTTGTCATATTAATCTGTGATCCGTGAAACCCGGTAAATCTTCCTAAAAATGCATGGACGCAAAAAAGACACCGGGAGGTGCCTTTTTTCTTTGGGGCTAATCAAACGCTAGTAATGCAGAGAAAAAATTTTTATAACAAACAGTTAAATTTTCGTCGTTGTTGATACAAATGTAGTTCAGCAGCCATTTTTGTGCAACCAGTAATTAATACATGGTATGTTATTGGAGATAACTGGTATAAAAAAACGCAAAACTGGAATGAATTAAAACTGCATAGCTTTCTTTAAAAACTCGGCTTTCCTTCTGCGGGAAACTTCCACCTGGGTTCCATCAGACATTAAGGCGTAGCCCCCTTCACCTTGGATATAGGAACTCATTTGTTGCAAATTGATCAGGTGGGAATTATGAATCCTGAAGAAATCGATTTCAGAAAGTAATTCTTCAAATTCTTTCAGCGGTTTTGATACCAGCAAATGCTTTTTATCGATAAAAAATATCTTGGTATAATTCCCGGTAGATTCACAGCGTACGATATTTTGAACGGGCATAAATATCAGCCCATTGAAGGTAGGTAAGGCTATTTTCCGGTTCGTTTGTTGAAGCGTTTTCATGTTTTGCAAGAACATTTCCAGCGGCGCCATACCAGGAGCGTATTTTATACCCTTCTTCTCCATATGTTTTTTTATAGCTTCTTGCAAATCTGCTACGCTAAAGGGTTTTAATAAATAATCAAGGGCGTTAAACTTAATAGCCTTCAGCGCGTATTGTTCATACGCGGTCGTAAAGATCACGTCAAATTGAATCTTGCCGAAAAGGTTCAACAGTTCGAAACCATTCTGGTGCGGCATTTCCACGTCCAGGAATACTAATTCTGGTTGAAAAGTATCAATTACAGTTTTAGCCTCAGCTACGCTCCGGGCTGTTGCTAGTACTTTTACATCGGGGCACTTTTTCTCCAGCATCGTGATTAAGGCCTCGATACAATGCTGTTCATCGTCCACGATAATAGTCTTGATCTCGCTCATGTTTAATATGGTTGATATCAAATCAATATAAATAGGCTTGAATTATTGCCCGGTATCTTCTTCCCTGCCATTAGTTTAAAATACGAATTCGACCGGCAACACGATAATTACTTCTGTTCCGGCCGCTTCGCCGGAACTGTCATATAAATCTATGATTTTAACGTTCGTCTCTTTAACGTTATTCGTTTTCTTAATTAAATCCACCCTGCTTTCCGTCACGGTCATTCCCATGGAATGGTGCGTCCTTGCTTTTTGGGCCTTGATTTCCATGGCCCGTTTCCTCCCGATTCCATTATCCCTTACCTTGCAATACAATAATTTACCTTCTAGGCTTATATCAATTTCTAGCTGTCCCTGTCCATCGAGGTGTACCAAACCATGCCATATGGCATTTTCTACGTACGGTTGAATAATCAACGGTGGCACCAGGATATCTTCCGGGTGAATATTATTGGATAAACGAATGGAATACTCAAATTTATGGTTACATCTCAAGGCTTCCAAATCCAGGTATAATTCCAAGGAATCCAATTCGTTGTTTAGTTGAACGAAGGTATGCTGACTATTTTCCAAGATCATACGCATCAGCTTTGAAAACTTGGTAAGGTAATCGCTGGCTTGCTCCTGGTTGTTACTCCAAATATAACGGTGAATAGAGCTTAATGAATTAAATATAAAATGCGGGTTCATTTGTGAGCGGAGCGCTTTCAACTCCAGTTGCAGGGCTAAGCGTTTGGCTTGGGAATTACGGTGCCGCAAGTAAAAAAATCCAAGGATGATCAACATTACTAAGAAGCCGCCCAGGGATATGATCCAGGCCAAGTTGCGTTTCATACGTAGTTGGCTTACTTCCTGTTCGTGCTGTAAAATCTTGATCTGGTTATCTTTTCTATCAACCTCGTATATTGCTTGCATTTGCGCAAAAGCTGTCGTTGACTTTTCATTGACCAAGCTATCTTTATATAAAAGGGATTTATTAAGATTATCTAGCGATGCCTGGTAGTTACCCGAGGCCTTAAAATTATCGGCCAGGACTTTAAATGCATCTTCCAGTACAGATTTAAAATGATATTGCTCACCGAGATCCAATGCTTGCTTGATGTACTCCCTGGCGCTTTCAAATTTTCTTTGTTCCGTCAACAACTTCCCGATCTCCAGGTAGTTTTCAGCCGTATGTATTTTATCATCTACTTTATGGTTTACGGCCAAAGATTGGGACAAATATTTCATTGCCGTGTTATAATCCTTTTTCTCCTGGTAGGCAGAGCCAAGCGCCGTGTAACAAATAGACATACCAGTAGGATTCTCCAATTCGATGTTTACCGCTAATGAACGCTTATAAAAATCGATGGCTTTATCGAGTTGCCCCAGGTATTGGTAACCGTAACCGATATTTCCCAAGTTAATAGCCATCCCTAGTTTGTTGCCGCTTTTGGTTTCCAATGCAAGGGCTTCCTCGAAATGCTTGATAGCCTCCTTGTATTTACCGGCTGTTAACTGGATATTACCAATACTATTAGTAGCTACGCAAATGTTTCGCGTATCATGTATCTTTTCAGCGACCTGCAATGCTTTCAGGTGGCAATTAAATGCATTTTCAAGATCATCGAGGCGACGGTAATCGACCCCCATATTATTTAAACTGAAGGATATAGTTTTAAGATCTTTCGATTCTTCGGCATTTTTATAAGCCCTGGTATGAAGATCGAGGGCGAGGATATATTCCGATTTATTTCTTTTAGCTGTCCCGATATCATTATACGCTTCGGCTAGAGCTTTGGGGTAATGAATCTTTTGAGCAATAATGATAGCTTCTTGGAAGAAAGGATTTTCCCCGTCCTTATTGAAATAATACTTATTGTTATTCCTGCCTTCGCGCATCAGCGCGTTAACCTTGGCTGTATCGTCCTTTAAAGATTTAAGTTGGGTAAAGCGGTTGGCAATTACAGTCGAATCCTGCGCGTAAATATTTACGCTGATCGAGATAAGGCATACGATCAAAAAGTGGCGAAAAACAGTCACAGCTTGCATACAATTCGATTTTCAGCGTAGGTGTAGCACAAGTTAAATAAATCTTGGAAGAAACTAAGGGGTGTATTCACCGGAAAAATGAAGGGGCGAAAGAATTCGCCCCTTTCCTATTAACCGAATACACCTACTGAAAATATGGACGCTACACTTGCGTGTATGCGGATCCACATTGTCACAACGGGATAGCGAGGTGTTAGCCTCCCGTTTAATTTATTGGTAGATTTTATATTACGGTTAATAGCCGGGTTTTCTTTAGGGATCAAATCCGGATATGGCCTTCAAAAGCGTAGGGCATTTTCCGATTGCCCGGATGATAACAGGATGACGATTCGAGATCGCTGTTAACACCAGTCAACCATAACTACGCAATTTACTTGCAGGCTATAATCCAAGCAACTTCAGTATCCAACAATGTTGTTACGCGTGTATACAACATCTTCCTAAAAGCCGGGGCCTTTCGTAAAAAATGGGATAGGTAAAAAATCATTACTGGAGGAGTGAAGGGTATTCATTCACATCCGTTGGTTGAGGAATTTCTGAGGATTTGGCAAAAAAAGATACCCTGCGGGTCGTCTTTATAAGAACAAATTTAATAACACTTTTTAAATATAAAAAAAATATTTAAGGAGAATGCTAATTTGTTGCATCTTTTACCCATTGCATAACTAATTCGAATTGTTCTTCCAAAGTTAACTGGCTGTTATCCAGCACGATAGCATCATCAGCTTTTTTCAAGGGACTAATTTCCCTATTGGTATCAATATAATCTCTTAATTCCAGGTTTTTGCGGACTTCCTCGATGGTGATATGTTGATCTTTCTCGTAAAGCTCCTTGAAACGCCTTTGCACCCTAACATCGGGGTCGGCCGTCATGAAGATCTTGAGCTCCGCAGCCGGGAAAACGACGGTTCCGATATCCCTTCCATCCATCACGATACCTTTTTGGATACCCATCTCTTGTTGCTGGGCTACGGCAAACTCCCTCACGGCGCCAATTGCCGCTACTTCGCTAACTTTTTCCGCAACGATTAAGTCCCGGATATATGGTTCTACGTTTTCTTCATTTAAATAGATGTCAGCTTTGCCGGTGGCTTCGTTGAATATAAAACTCAACTTAATATTTTGCAAGGCCGCCGCCACGGCATCTTCATCATTCCAATCGACACGGTTTTGCAGGAAATAAAAAGTGATAGCCCGGTACATAGCGCCGCTATCGATAAACAAATAGCCCAATTGTTTGGCCAATTGTTTGGCTAGGGTACTTTTCCCGCAGGAAGAGTATCCGTCTATCGTGATAATAATTTTTTTTCCATTACCGCCCATATGCAATATTTTCTGCTGTTGATCTATACTCCTGCAAAAATGCTGCAATTCGAGTTTAAAAACAAATCCGTTCCCGGTTTGCGTATAAAAAGATAGCCCGCCACGCGGGCGAGCTATCATTACCAATATCAACATTTAGAATTATTAATAATTAATACCTGTCTATTACCACGATCTTATGCGTGCGGATCAATTTGCCCGAGTTCTTATCGTAGAATGCTAAGACGTACATGCCTCTCGCGATATCATTCACCTGGATATTCGTTTCACCGGTGATGTCGTAAGTCCGAACCGTTTGTCCTAATACGTTCACAATCCTCATAATCATGCTAGAGTTTTCACCCTTGATCCTAACAGTAAACTGGCCGTAGTTCGGGTTTGGCCAAACTTCTACCCTGAGGAATGGCGGAACAGCCCTGGTTTCCGTGTAAGAGACCCGGTCGTTCTTCGATACCGATTTAATCCGGTAATAAGTCCAGCCCTCGTAATCATTCGGATCATCGTACATGTATTGACGGAAAATCTCGCTGTTACCGTTAATCGAGGACGACAGTACGGAGCCGACCGTTGTAAAGGCAGTATCTTTATCGTAGCGCCGTTCGATTTCGAAATGGTCATTATTTAACTCGCGGGAAGTAGCCCATTCCAACCTGGCGAGGTAAGGCGAATTCCTGTATGCATTGAAATACATGAATATGGCCGGCGAGTAAGGTCCCGCGATAAACGAAGACTTAGTGAAATATTCGTTGATATCTAAACCTTCATTAAATAATCTTTGGTGTAAAGTTGAACTAGTGAGCGGTCCTCCCGTTGTCAGGTTGCCAGTTATCGGGTTAAATTGTAAAGCGCTGATATAGTCCCAAGCCGTATCGGTATAACGGCTAATAAAACTCAGGGACCTGAAGGCAGCATAGTTAGCGCCTTCATCTTTATCCATGTGCTGTAAATAAAGGACCACTTCGGCGCTGGACTCGTTCAGATGCCCGATATTCCAAGTTTTATTAGCATATTCCAATTTATTGATCACACCGTCAATTGCCTGGCTATAAACGCTGTCAAATACACGGGCTTTAAAATCGTCAGGGGTATCACTTTTATATTCGATAGCAGCAGGAGAATAATTGCTAATAGAAGTACCGATAGGGAAAACAACCTTGCCGCTAGTCCTAGAGATTGCTTCACGGTATAAGAATCCGCCGGCAATATTGGTTCCCGTTACTACGAAAGCCTTATCGTTATAGCCCGTAATAGTTCCGGGTTGTTTATCACCCACTACCAGGTTCCAACCGTTCAGGAATATGAATCCATTACTGAAGTGCAAATTATTTCTGACTTTGAGATCACTGAGATCATCCAAGATAAGTCCTAATTTATTATCAATGGCAAGGTTAGGAAAGCTGATACCCTTGTTCGCGCTCACACTGAAGCCGCAGTAAACAGTTTGGGCGCCCAAGTTACCATTGACGGGGTTATTTCCGGAAAACCTGAAAATACCACCTTTGCCAGTATAACCATCCTCACTTTCATCGATCAATTTTGCCGTGATCGCGTTTTTCCAAGACTTGCCGAAGAAGTTCAACTCGGCATCAGGGTTTGAGCCGATCGTACCTTCATTAATGATGCTTCCGTAAATTGAAACCGGCTTCCCTTTGAAAATCCAAATTTTTCCATTCGGGGGGATATAGGTATTCAATTGGCAGTAAGCATAATTACATGCAAGTATGAAGAAAATTATGGTTATAAGTTTTTTCATCCGCCTGGGATAAGATTAAAATTGCATGATAGTTACGTTAAAAGAAGTATTAAAGTTAATCCTCCATGTAACACTTGTTAGTCTTACAATTACGTAACCGTTATAAGCTCTAGCATGTGCAATACTTGTTTCTTCTCCAATCTCGCCCCTGGGGTTTATAATCACCGTAGCATTTGAAGTTATACGGCTATCTGTACCCGAGGTTGGATACCTAAATTCATAGGTATTGGAATATGTATTCACATTATAATTTCCTGTAGTCAGCCTGTAAATCTTTTCAACAGGTGTACCGTCGCTTCCCACTTTCACAGAACCGTTTACATCCAGTTTCGCATTCGGACTCGTTGTACCGATCCCCACATCGCCATCACCCTGGATGGTTACACGCTTATTACTGTTGGTGCTGAAAAACAAATCACGGTTATCTTTCAAATTGAAATTCACATCGTAATTCCCTTCCGTTTCAGCGCTGAAGTTTGCATTTACGGGCAAGGTTAAAAACTTACGCCAAGACATGTTCGCAAAAGTATCCACGGAACCGCCCCTGAAATAGGCTTCATGATCCGTTAAATCAAACTGCCCGACATATAGACCGTTATCACTTTTTGCTACGATCGAAGTATGGAACCAAGCTGTTTCATTAGGTATTTGGTTGGCTGGATTCCCTTCGACATCGGTCAGGTACAAGCCCGTTCCATTCGTTGCCATCGCATTCAGATCCCGGCTGATATCAAACTCCCCCGAACCACTGTTAGCGTTATATTTTAACAAGGCCGGCCTTTGCTTATTCACTACTACCCAAGCCGTACCATCGCTAACCAGTTTAACCGTATAACCGCTTAAAAGCGATGTTTGCGTAGTGCCGTTCGTAGCTTTTACCGTGGCTCCAGCGTAATTTACATTCCCCGTATTGTAAGCTACCAACTCGATACTTCTACCGGTTCTTCCCACTGGCGACTGTAAAGTAACCGTGGCATCGCTGGCATTGTTCATTATAACGACCGAATTAGAATCAACTAAGGTTATATTCCCGGTAGCAGTAATGGTACTGGTGGCAATAGCACCGTTCACGTGCAGCATAGACGTGGGATTACTTCTCCCCACTCCCCAGAAACCGTTTCCGGCAACCCGGCCCCTCTCCACGGCATCCACCTTAAAGACGATCGGCTGATGATCAAGCGTTCCAATAAAATGTACACTGGAATCATTTCCCGTATTACCTGCGGTCGACCAAGAACCGATCGCGGATAAATCAGCTAAAGGTTGCCAAGTACCTTTTTTCAGATAAATTTGCTTGTCTTCTTTCACGTAAACGATCATCCCGTCCGGAGCGCTATTTAAAGGAGCTGTGTTCAGTGCGGCTTTAGGCACCCTGTTGAGTAATAATCCACGGGCTTCCCCACTCAATTCTAATGAAGCGTCCGTTCTGACAGTATAAGGATTATCCCCTATTTTAAGTTGCGCATTTGAATGTTTTCCAAGTATCATGAACACGCAAAAAATGATACAAGGAATACCCATCTTTCCGAAAAGACTCATGGTATAATATTTTACCCGATAATGGATTGAATAATAAGATAAAACGATCCGGTTTTTGAGACACATGTACCGGATCGTTTCATCCAGTTATTATCGATTATTAGTTGACTTTGTACCAGTTGGTACCATCGCTTTGGAATACATAATTTGTATTGTTAGGCGCAGTAATAGATGCAGCCGCACCATCGATATCGCCACCCGCAGTATCAATTGTAACTACGAAAGCATCCGCAGATAAATCCGGGTTACCGGATAACCTTTTTACATTAATTACGCGACCGATATTAGTAGTTGCATCCGGCAAAGTAATCGTTGCATCGGCAGTTGGTTTCACCAAGATAGTATAGTCCGTAGCCGCCACTGTGTAAGTACCCGTTGCAGTCCTGATAGACATCGCCACGGAACCCGTAACAGTGAAAGTAGAAGTTTGAGTACCTACGGGAGCACCGACAACGAACCCGGCATTAGCAGAAGATTTATCTTTAAATTGTTTAGCACCGGCAATTTCTTGAGCGCCGGTTGTAATAACACCGCGCGCGGTAGCACTCGCATCAGGGACATCTAAAGTTACCGTTCCTGTAGCAGCAGAGAAAGCCAAATCATTACCGGCAGTTCCTAAAGCTAAGGTAATTGCATTATCAGTCAAACCGTTTACCGAGGTGATAGCACCATCAAATGCAGACGCAGCAAGAGTTCTGTATTTGAAAGAACTGGACCCGTCTAATACAAGTACATTATTGTCCGTAGTAGTACCGGCGCCTAAACCAGTTGCATAAATATTGGTACCATCCAAATAAACATCACCACTTAAAGTAGTTGCACCGCTGAATGTTTTATCACCAGCAAAAGTTTGAGTAGTGGTTGTCACGATACCTGGATAAGTAGCATCGGCAGCATGCAATTTCAATTGATATTTCCCGGTTACGTTATCGAAGGAAATCGTAGCACCGTGATCATCGGTAGCTGCTACGTATGTTAAAGTTTCGAACGCGGTTCCCCCGGTTAAGTTTTGTAACTTATCATAATCACCCTTTGACATGAAACCGTAAGTTTTGGTACCGGTTCCATCCATGATCGGGGCTTTGATAGTCAACGCGGAAGTACCATCGTCGGTAATTTCCAAAGTTTCGTTGGTAGTAGCCACATCGGTATTGATCGTAAGATCACCGTTCAAGCTATTCAACGATTTTACAGCTGCGCCGAAAGCGGAAGGATCCAAGCTTCTTTTTTCGATGGTACTAACACCGGAACCATCGGTATTCAACACCAACACTTCCACGCTGGAAGTATTAGCTGTCATATCAGCATACTGGATTTTCAATTTACCATCACTCGTGATACGGAATCTTTCCGAAGCGTTAGATTTGAAGATAACGTCAGCCGCATTGATAGAACCGATGAAGTGAGCCGGGGTAACGGCGTCATTACCAGTTAATCCCCAGTTGGCGGCAGACTCGGCAGAAGAAGCTAACTTTTCCCAACCGGAAGCCGTTTTCAGGTAGATACCCGGGTTAGAGCCGGTATAATACACCATCATACCATTCGGAGGTGTTAAGGCATCAATTTGGGTAAAACTGGATAAGCGAGGCAGCAATAGACCTTGGCGATCTGATTCCAATTCCAAGATGGAAGCCGGGGA
>Ga0164243_10007926_pt1 | contig 15782 bp, 15 predicted proteins | sample OricompcompostOP_FD_108781 | JGI IMG/M metagenome (GOLD analysis project Ga0164243, IMG submission 108781) | Organic Plus compost microbial communities from Emeryville, California, USA - Original compost - Organic plus compost (OP) | ecosystem: Engineered > Solid waste > Mixed feedstock >...
CTGTCGACCGGGTGGAACCCCAGCAGGTACGGCACGGCGGACAGCAGGTCGGCGGGCGAGGTCAGCAACATCCTCGGCGTCTCATCGATGCTCATGGCACCCGAGCCTGCCCGCATACGGGGACGGCCGGGCCGCCTCACCCGCCTCCTGTGGACAACGCCCGGAGCACGCGCCATGCCTGTGGATAACCCGACCGCCTATGGTCGCGCGCCGTTCAGCTTTGGTCCGGCTCCGGGAGGCGTGGTCCGGTCGGTGTGGCGTCGTCCTCGTCGGTCAGCAGATGGGTGCGGACGAGGAAGACCGCTCCGGCGACGGCGGCGGGCATGGTGACGACGGCGGCGAGGGGCACCAGGAAGATGAGGAAGGCGACGACGCCGTAGCCGAGGGCGGCGCCCTTGTTGGCGCGCATCACGGCGAAGCGCTCGCGGCGGTGCAGGCCGCGGCGCTCCATGGCGAGGCCGGTCAGTTCGACGGCGAGGAAGAAGCCGGAGACCAGGGCGCCGAGGACCGGGACGAGCGTCTGGCCGATCACCGGCACGAAGCCCAGCACGAACAGCGGGAGCGTCAGCGCCAGCACGTACATCGTGATGACGGCGCTGTCCCGGACGGACCGCGCGACGGACCGCCACAGCGGCACGTCGGGCGCCTCCGGCAGGTGGCCGAGGTGCCGCTCGACCTGCTCGGACAGCTTCTCGTAGAACGGGTCGCCGATCGCCAGCGTGATCGACACGTACGCCTTGACCGCGAGGAACAGCCCCAGGCCGAAGATCACGGCGCCGACGAGGAAGCGGAACGTGGTGCGCAGCCACTCGGTCCACCCGTCGGCGAACGGGGTGAGGAACTCGGTCAGGTTGCCCACCTGCATCGTCAGCACGACGAACGCGAACACGTACAGGACCAGGGTGAGCAGCGCCGGGATCAGCCCGATGAACCACCATTTCGGGTTGGCGGCGACCCAGCGCAAGCCGTCGAAGAAGCTGCGGGCGCCGGCGACCGGCCCGCCCAGCCCCCGGCCCCTGCCCCGCGCGATCCCGCTACTCATGCCCGCACCCTACCCAAGCGCCGCGCCCGGTGATCACCCGTGGCCCGCCGGCGGCCCGTCAGACGGGCTTCCGCCACAGCGCGGTGACCGGTACGCCGAGGGCGGCGAACAACCGGCGCAGCAGCGGCAGCGAGATGCCGAGCACGTTGCCGTGGTCGCCGTCGATGCCCTCGACGAACCACCCGCCGAACCCGTCCAGGGTGAAGGCCCCGGCCACCCGCAGCGGCTCCCCGGTCGCCACGTACGCGTCGATCTCCTCGTCGGACGGCCGCCCGAACCGCACCGTGGTCGACGCCGTCTCGGCCGCCTCCCGGCCCGTCGCCGCGTCGATCACGCAGTGCCCGGTCAGCAGCCTCCCCGTACGGCCCCGCATCATCCGCCACCGCGCCACGGCCTCGTCCGCCGAGCCGGGCTTGCCGTACGCGCGGCCGTCGAGTTCGAGCACCGAGTCGCAGCCGATGACGAGCCCGCGGCCCATCCCGGCGGCGACCGCGCCCGCCTTCGCCCGCGCCAGCGCCAGGCACAACTCGGCCGGGCTGGCGGCTTCGACCGCGTCCTCGTCCACCCCGCTGACCACGACCTTGGGGTCGAGCCCCGCCCCGCGCAGCACCGCGAGCCGGGCGGGGGACGCCGAGGCCAGAACGATCTCACTCATGTCGCCCCAGCCTACCGACCGGCCGGAACCCGCCGTCCCGCCCGCCGGGTCCGGCTAGGCGGCCTTCAGGGTGGAGATCACCGTGTTGATGTCGCGCCAGCGCTTCTTCTGGCTGTCCGGGATGGACACGAACAGCAGCGCCGGCTTGTGCTTGGGCACCTCGGTCAGCACGACGGCGGCCATCGAGCTGCGCTTCTTGCCCTTGACGGTGTACTTCACCTCGTACGCGAGCACCCAGGCGTCCCGCTTGCCCACCTTGCCCGGCTGGGACGCGACCCACTTGATCTTCGCGCCCTTGGGCTGGTGGTTCAGCGTCCAGCGGGCCGCGATGAGCGCGGTGTCGCGCAGCTTCTCCTGCACGATGATCGGCACCGGGCAGGAGACGATCAGGGCGCGGTGCCCGGCCCCCTTCACGGCGGGCAGCACCTGACGGGTGGCGAACGGCGCCGGCTTGGCGAGCCGCCAGGTCTTCGACAGGCGGGCCACCGCGATCTGGGACCGCTTGTCCTTGATCCACCGCTTGACCTTGACCGGCCGGCCCGGCAGTTTGCCCAGCTTCTTGTTCTTGGGCACCCCGGGGATGCGGGGGTCGGCGAGCGCCGCCTCAAGCGGCTTCATGCGAGGGGCCGGCGGGGTGGTGGCGGGCGCGCCCGACCCGGCGGAGGCGGGCTCCACCGCCGCGTCGGTGCCCGTGGGGGCGGGGGTGGCGGCGTCGCTCCCCGCGCTGGGCACGCCGCCCGAGGCGGGCTCGGACGAAGGCTCCGAAGAGGCCGCGGAGGGCACGGAGCCGGGTTCGGCGCTCGGCTGCCCGGACGGCGGCGCGACCCCCGCGGACGCGACGGACGACGCGCCGGACGGTTCCGGGGCGGCGGCGACCGTGGTCCGCGAATCGTCCCGGGTCACGAGCAGGATCACCCCGGTCGCCACGGCCACGACCACGGCCACCCCGACCACGACGAGCCGGTAGATCACCCGCATGGGGAGATCGCCCAGCCGTGCGGCCAGCGACTGTCTCGGCGGCGGGGCGGGAGGACGCGGCTCCTGGATCACGATCTTCGGAAGCGGTGCGGTCTCCGCCTCGGCCGCTATGTAGGACGGGACCGCCTTTGTCCCCTGACTCCCATCCACCCCATGTGACACGCTCGCGAGCGTACGACAAATCACCATGTCGAGGTGCGATATACCCATCACACTTCGGGAACGAGAGCATGTCAGAGCCCCGGCCGCCCCGACGGCGGGAACGCTCCGGCGATCAGGTGGCGGGGTTGCGCAGCGGACCCCAGCCGGCCGGGCGGAAGCCGCCGTGCCGCAGCCAGGGCGCGTCCGCGACCACGGTGCACGAGCCGGGCTCGATCTCGGTGAAGCCCGCGTCCCGCACGACCGGGAGGCCGCTGTCCACCAGCTCCTGCCACGCCGCCGGGGTGGCGGGCCGTACCGCGGCCTCCAGGCCGGCCGCGCGCCACGCGGCCCTGGCCGCCTCGTCGCTGCCCCACCAGGCGAGCTGGGCGGCGTGCCCGGCCTGGGCCATCGCCTTGCCCGCCGACATGGTCAGCTCGGGGTTGAGCCAGAGCACCGGCCCGTCCGCGTCCGGTTCGCCGGGCTCGGCGGTGTCGGTCAGCTCGGTTCCGCGGACCTGGAGCCGCGACAGGTCCTTCGGCCAGGCGTCGACCGGCACGGGCGGGTGCACGCGCACCTCGGCCGTGCGCACCCGGACGGTGATGCCGTCCAGGTCGAGCACGCGCCGCCACTCGGCGCCCCTGGCCCGCCGCACCACCTTGCGGATGCCGACGGTCTCCCAGGCCCGTACGGCCTCGGCCCACTCGCCGTGCGTCGCGCGCTCGTCCGCGAGCAGCGTGAGCACGGCCTTCGCCGCGGCCTCCAGTGCGTCCGTGCGCTCCGGCGGGGACGCGCGTTCGATGCGCACCACGAGCGGCAGCACCCGCTGATCGATCTCACCCACGCCCATCAGGATCGCAGACGCCCCGGGGTGCGCGCTCAGGCCGTCCGCGTCCGCCGCCCGACGCGCAGCGACATCACCGCGGCGAGCACGCACAGCAGGCCCGCGCCGTACCAGGCGAGCGTGTACGCGCCGAGCTGGTCGCGGGTGACGCCCGCGGCGACGGCGGCGATCGCGGCGCCGACCTGGTGGGAGGCGAACACCCAGCCGAAGACGACCGCGCCGTCCGCGCCGAAGATCCTCCGGCACAGGGCCACCGTGGGCGGCACGGTGGCGACCCAGTCCAGGCCGTAGAAGATCACGAAGACGAGCATGCTGGGCTCGGTCGTGGGGGCGAAGAGCTGCGGCAGGATCAGCAGGGACGCGCCGCGCAACGCGTAGTAGACGCCGAGCAGGATGCGCGGGTCGACGCGGTCGCTGAGCCAGCCGCTCGCGACGGTGCCGGCGATGTCGAAGATGCCGATCAGCGCGAGCAGGCCCGCCGCGGTCGTCTGCGGCATGCCGTGGTCGTGCGCCGCGGGGATGAAGTGCGTGCCGACCAGGCCGTTCGTGCTCATGCCGCAGATGGCGAAGCCGCCGGCGAGGTACCAGAACGGCCGGGTACGCGCCGCCTCCCACAGCACCCGCACCGCCCGCGCGGCGGGCCCCTCGCCCGCCTGCCGCGCGACCGGCTCCACCGTACGGCTGCCGGGCGGCGCGCCGAGCGCCGTGGTGCCCACGTCCTCCGGCCGGTCCCGCAGCAGGAACCAGACGAGCGGGACGACGGCGAGCGCCGCCCCGGCGACGGTGAGCGCGGCGGCCCGCCAGCCCTGACCGTGCGCGACGTGCGCGAGGACCGGCAGGAACACCAGCTGGCCGGTCGCGCCCGCGGCGGTAAGCACGCCGGTGACCGCGCCGCGGTGGCGTACGAACCAGCGGTCGGTGACGGTGGCGACGAACACCAGCGCCATCGAGCCGGTGCCGAGCCCGACGAGCACGCCCCAGGTGGCGACGAGCTGCCAGCTCGCGTTCATCCAGATGGTGAACCCGCTGCCCGCCGCCACCAGCACCAGCGCGGCGGTGACCACGCGCCGCATGCCGAACCGGTCCATCAGCGCGGCGGCGAAGGGGGCGGTCAGGCCGTACAGCACGAGGTTGACCGAGACGGCGAACGAGATCGCGCCGCGCGACCAGCCGAACTCCGCCTGCAGCGGCTCGATCATCACGCCGGGGGTGGCGCGGAAGCCGGCGGCCCCGAGGATCGCCACGAACGCCACCGCGGCGACGAACCACGCCCGGTGCACCCGTCCGATGAGCCCCGGCAGCCCCCTGCGCCCGGGGCCGCCGCCGACGGGCGGCTCGGCGGCCGGGCCGATCGGCGGCGCGGCGGAGGGGCCGGGCCGCCGCTCCGCCGCCGTTTGATCCGCCTTCGAGGCGTCCGGTGTCTCACCGAGCAAAGTCATGAGGGACATTCTCATTTCCGGGCCCGACGCGGACGAGTGGCCCGATAGACAACATGTGAAAGAATTCGGCCATGCGTCGTCACCGCGTCGTCGTGCTCGCCCTCCCCGACTTCACGGCGCTCGACTTCGGCATCCCGATCTACACATTTCGGGCAACCGATGCCGACGGGAATCGACTGTACGAAATCGACGTGTGCACTCCGGGCGGCGACCCCGTGCGGAACACCGACGCCGGCTTCCGGCTCGTCTCCGGCCGCGGCCTGGAGGCGCTGCGGGACGCCGACACCGTGATCGTGACGGGCGTGCACGACGGCCCGGCGATCCGCGACGGCGTCATCGACGCCGAGCTCGCCGAGGCGCTGCGCGACGCCGCGCGGCGCTCCCGCATGGTGTCGATCTGCACCGGCGCGTTCGTGCTCGCCGCCGCCGGGCTGCTCGACGGCCGCCCGGCCACCACGCACTGGATGCACGCGGCCCGGTTCCGCGCGTTGTTCCCCCGCGTGCGGCTCGACCCGGACGTGCTGTTCATCGACGACGGCGACGTGCTCACCTCGGCCGGGGTGGCCGCCGGCCTCGACCTGTGCCTGCACATCCTGCGCCGCGACCACGGCGGCGAGGTCGCCAACCGGATGGCCCGCCGCTGCGTGACCTCGCCGTGGCGCGAGGGCGGCCAGGCGCAGTACATCGAGCGCCCGGTGCCCGACCCCAACGGCACCACCACCGCGCCCACCCGCGCCTGGGCGCTGGAGCGCCTGGATCAGGACCTGAGCCTGGAGACGCTCGCCGCGCACGCCCGCACCAGCGTGCGCACCTTCACCCGCCGCTTCCGCGAGGAGACCGGGCTGAGCCCGGCCCGGTGGCTGACCGCGCAGCGCGTCGAACGCGCCCGCCACCTGCTGGAGACGACCGACCTCACCGTCACCGAGATCGCCCGCCTCTCCGGCTTCGGCACCACGGTCTCCCTCCGCCAGCACCTGCACGCCGTCGTCGGCGTCGCCCCGCTCGCCTACCGCACCGCCTTCCGCACCGGCACCGCCTCCGCCGACGCCTCCTGATCGGGCCCGGGGCAGTGCTCAGGTGAGGCTGTCCAGCCACGCCTGGCGCAGCCCGGCGTACCGGCCCGCGGCGGCGATCAGCCGGTCCGGCGGCCCGTCCTCGACGATGCGCCCGCCGTCCACGACCAGGACCCGCTGGGCGATCTCCACCGTGGACAGGCGATGGGCGATGATCAGGGCGGTACGGCCCGCGAGCACGGTGCGCAGGGCGCGCTGGACCAGGCGTTCGCTCGGCACGTCGAGGCTGGAGGTGGCCTCGTCGAGGATGAGCACCGCCGGGTCGGCGAGGAACGCGCGGGCGAACGCGACCAGCTGCCGCTGCCCGGCGGACATGCGCCCGCCGCGTTTGCCGACCTCGGTGTCGTAGCCCCGCGGCAGGTTCGCGATGAACTCGTGCGCCCCGAGCGCCTTCGCCGCCGCGACGATCTCGGCCATGCCGGCGTCCGGCCGTCCGAACCTGATGTTGTCCGCCACCGACCCGGAGAACAGGAAGTTCTCCTGCGTCACCATGACCACGGCCCGGCGCAGCGTGGCCTCGTCGAGGTCGCGCAGGTCCACCCCGTCGAGCAGCACCCGCCCGGCCACCGGGTCGTAGAACCGGGCGATCAGCTTGGCCAGCGTGGTCTTGCCCGCGCCGGTGGCGCCCACCACCGCCACCGTCTGCCCGGCCGGGATGCTCAGGTCGAGCCGCGGCAGCACCGGCGGGCCGTCGCCGTACCGGAACTCCACGCCCTCGAACCGGATCGCGCCCCGGGGGCCGCGCGACGGGGGCAGCGGCACGGGCCGCGGCGGCTCGGCCACGGTCGGCCGCTCCTCCAGCACGCCGGACAGCTTCTCCAGCGCCGCCCCGGCCGACTGCAGCGCGTTGTAGAACTGCGAGATCTCCTGCATCGGCTCGTAGAATTGGCGGAGGTAGAGCAGGAAGGCGGCGAGCACGCCGACGGTGACGGTCTGGTGCAACGCGAGCCAGCCGCCGTACAGCAGCACCGCCGCCACCGTGACGTTGCCGATCAGCTTGATGCCCGGCATGTACACCGCGCCGAGCCGCATGCTGCGCTTGTTCGCGTCCCGGTAGTCGGCGTTGAGCCGCTGGAAGATGTCCTGGTTGCGGCCTTCGCGGCGGAACGCCTGCACCGCGCGGATGCCGGTCATCGACTCCACGAAGTGCACGATCACCAGGGCCACCGTCTCCCGGGTGCGCCGGTACGCCTTGGTGGACTCGCGGCGGAACCACAGCGTGAACACGAACAGCACCGGCAGCGGCAGCAGCGCGACCAGGCCCAGCCGCACGTCGAGCACGAGCAGCATCACCGCGGTGCCGACGAGCGTCAGCACGGCGGTGACCAGCTTGTCGAACCCGGACTGGAGCAGCTCGGCGATCGCCTCCACGTCGGAGGTGAGCCGGGCGATCACCCGGCCGGAGGTGTACTTCTCGTGGAACGCCAGCGACAGCTTCTGGAAGTGGTTGAACACCCGCCGCCGCAGCTCCAGCAGGACGTCCTGGCCGACCCGGCCGGACATGCGCAGGAACGCCTGCCGGGTGAAGCCCTGGGCGAGCGCCGCGCCGAGCACGGCGGCGACGATCAGCAGCAGGGTCCCCGGCCCCCGGCCCTCCGTCATCGGCGGGATGCCCGCGTCGATGCCGACCTTCACCAGGTACGGGATGGCGAGCCCGGCGGCGCTCGACGCGACGATGACGACGATCAGCAGCCTGATCGCCCCCCGGTGCGGCCGCAGCAGGTCGCGGAGCAGGCGGCTGGACCGGCTGCGCAGCATGGACGACACCCGGGCGGGCGGGTCGTCCTGCTCCTCCAATGCCACGCCCCGCCAGTCGGCGACGTCCGGGGGTGTCGCGGCCGGGCTCATCGCAGCGCCTCCTCCGGGTCGGGGTCGAGGTCGGCGTCCTGGGCGAGCAGCGCCCGGTACTCCGGCACCCGCGCGAGCAGGTCCTGGTGGCGGCCGACGTGCGTGACGGTCCCGCCGCTGATCAGCGCGACCTTGTCGGCGAGCAGCACGGTCGAGGCCCGGTGCGCGACCACGATGCCGGTCACGTCGGCGAGCACCTCCTTCAGCGCCTCCTCCACCAGCGCCTCGGTCTCCACGTCCAGCGCGGACAGCGTGTCGTCGAGCACGAGCACGCGCGGCTTGGCGAGCACGGCCCGCGCGAGCGCCAGCCGCTGCCGCTGCCCGCCCGACAACGACATGCCCTGCTCGCCGATGCGCGTGTCCAGGCCCCAGGGCAGGTCGTAGGCGAACGTCGCCTGGGCGACCTCCAGCGCCTCGCGCAGGTCGCGCTCGGTCGCCCCGGGGTTGCCGAGCATGAGGTTCTCCCGCACGCTCATCGAGAACAGCGTCGGCTCCTCGAACGCGGTGGCCACCACCGAGCGCAGCGTGGGCAGGGTCAGGTCGCGTACGTCGTGGCCGTCGATGGTGACCCGGCCCTCGGTGACGTCGCACAACCGGGGCACCAGAGCGGTCAAGGTGGTCTTGCCGGAGCCGGTTGCGCCGACGACCGCGACGGTCTCGCCGGGCCGTACGTCGAGCCAGACGTCGTGCAGCACCGGGCGGTCGGAGCCGGGATGGCGGAACCCGGCGCCCTCGAAGCGCACGTGGCCGCGCGGCCGCTCGATCACGACGGGGCCGCCGACGATGTCCGGCTCGGTGTCGAGCACCTCCCGTACCCGGTCGGCGGAGGTCATCGCCTCCTGGCCCATGGCGAGGATGTAGCCGAGCGAGGAGATCGGCCAGACCAGCTGCAGCATGAGCGTGGTGAACGCGACCAGGGTGCCCAGGGTGAGCGCGCCGCCGCCGACCGCGAGCGCGCCGAGCAGCAGCACCAGGGCGAGGGTGACGTTCGGGATCACCTCGACGAAGGTGAAGAATCGCGACGCGAGCCGTACCTTGCGCATCGCGGTGTCGTGCACCCGGCGGGCGGCGTCGTCGTAGCCGTCGAAGACGTGGTGGCGGCGGCCGAACGCCTTGATCGTGCGGATGCCGAGGGCGGACTCCTCGACGAGGGTGGCGAGGTCGCCCTGCTCGTCCTGGACCTGCCGGGAGAGCCTGCGGTACCGCCGCTCGAACCGCAGCGACAGCGCGACGATCGGCACCGCGGAGGTCAGCACGAGCAGCCCCAGCGGCCAGTGCATGTGCAGCAGCAGCGCGGTCACCGTGGTGAGCTGGATGATGTTCATCACCAGGAACAGCAGGCCGAACCCGAGGAACCGGCGGATCGTGGACAGGTCCGTGGTGGCCCGGGAGAGCAGCTGGCCAGACTGCCACTCGCCGTGGAAGCTCATCGGCAGGCGCTGCAGGTGCCGGTAGAGGTCGTCGCGGATCGCGGTCTCCATGCCGAGCACCGGGCGCACCTGCGACCAGCGGCGCAGGAAGGTGAGGAACGCCTCGGTCGCGCCCAGGGCGAGCGCGAGCAGCCCGAGCGGCAGCAGCGCGTCGGCGTCGCCGTGCGTCACCGGGCCGTCGATGATCTCCTTTCCGACGAGCGGGATGAGGATGCCGACCCCGATGCCCGCCATCGCGGCGAGCCACATGAGGATCAGGGCCGGAAGATGCGGACGGAGATAGGACTTCAAACGCCATAGCGAACTCGACTCGACCACGCTCCTCGGCAAGGCTGGATCGATCCAGGGTCGGGACGCTGCGGGACGCCCTCCGGCCATTGCCGCCGATCGATTCATCCCGGGGCCGCGTCCTCATGGACTGCGAGATGTTCAATACACAGTTAACGGTGAAAAATGTCGGATATATACGGGTATCTCCGCGATCGGCGCTGGTCGCGGGCCCGAGCACGGGCAGGAGTCGTCATACTTGCCATTCGCTGTGAACATACGCGGTACGCCGGAAAATCCACAGAATTCGCCGGATCATCTAACGGGTGAGAACAACAGACTCACTCCACGGATATCTCGCCTCTTCTGCTCCGGGCGCCCGGCTCGCCGATTCCCGGCGGCCCCGTTCCGCGGCGGGCCCGCCCGGCGGCGACCGGCCCGAGAACGGCCGACGCCCCTCTCCCCGACCGCCGTACCAGACCTCGCATACCAGGTGACATACCCACGCGAGGCCCCGATCGGACCGCGACGCCGCCGCGTCTGCCCCCTCGGCGTCGGCCCCCTCGGCGTCGGCGGCCTCCGCCGAGGTCGCGCCGGCTCCCTCCGTACCGGGTCCCCTCGCACCGGCCCTGGTCTGGCCGGCCGCGGCCGCTCCCTCCGGCTCGGCCACACCGGTTCCGCCGCTCCTCATCGGCCGTACGGCGGAGCAGTCCCGCCTGCTCGCGCAGTTCACCGCGGGCGGCCACCCGTCGGCCCTGGTCGCGGGCGAGCCCGGCATCGGAAAGACCGCGCTGCTCTCGGCCGTGGCCGCGGCGACGGCGGCGTCGGGGTGGCGGGTGGTGTGGGGCCGCTGCCCGGAGTCCGAGGGCGTGCCGGCGCTCTGGCCGTGGACGGAGATCATCTCCGCGCTCGCCGCCGAGGTCGAGCTCACCCCGCGAGAACGCTCCGCGATTCAGTTTGCTGCGCGAGCCCGGCGAGCTCGCGGGCGCCGTGCAGCATGGCCTGGTGTGCGCGACGGTGGCCCGACAGGTCGATTCGGGCGTCCCCGGGGCGCCGGGGTCGTACGGCCTGAGTCATGATCGCTTCCTTTCGCGCTCGGTGACTCAGGCAGCGTGCGCCCGGGTGCTTGGAGGCCTCTTCTCGCTTACTTGGAGTCAGATGGCGGCGAGGCCGGGCGCAGCGCCATCCAGATCGCCACGGCGTCCCGCTCGCCGGGGTTGCGCCAGGAGTGCGGCTGCCGGGTGTGGAAGTGCAGCGCGTCGCCGGGCCCGAGCAGGTGCACGGCCTCGCCCACGGTGAACTCCAGCGCGCCCGACACCAGGTAGACCAGCTCCTCGCCGGGGTGCCGCATCGGCTTGGCGCCGCTGCTCGCGCCGGGGATCACGGTCGCGACGGCCCCGGCGATCTGGAACTCCCCGTACGAGCCGCTGATGCCGGCGAGGTCGATGCCGGCGTGCGAGGAGTGGATCGGCCGCCGCCGGTCGGCCGGGGTGAAGACCGTGGGCGCGGGCTCCTCGTCGTCCACGAAGTACGAGACCGGCCGGTCCAGCGCCGCGGCGATCTTCAGCAGGGTGGTGATGGTGGGCACCATGCCCGCCTGCTCGATCTTGTGGATGGTGGCCGCGGACACGTCGGCGCGGTCGGCGAGCGACTGCAGCGAGTAGCCGTACCGCAGCCGCAGATCCCTGATCTTCGGGCCGATGCCGGAGACGACCTCGCTCACTCGTGCGGACACGCGCACCTCCAGGGCGTCGTCGGGTTGCCGGGGATGCCCACCGGGCGATGAGCACGTCCATCCAACCTTGACGGCCCGCCGCCCTGCCATCAAGGATAGTCAACGAATATTTCCGATGCTGAACGCGGCCGGGCCCGCACGGGCCGCGGACGCGGCGGCGCGAACCGACGGGAAGCGAGATTGTCCACACTGCCACGGCACGCCGACGCGCACCGGCACCTGGGCGTGCTGCCCGCCCACCCGTTCTACGGCGGCCCGCCGGTCAACCCGGACGTACGCGCCCGGGCCACCGTCGACGAACTCCTCGCCGACCTCGACGCCGAGGGCACCGAGCGGGCCCTGGTGATCCCCAACTACGGCGTGCCGGACCCGCGCCACTCCTTCGCCCTCAACGACCTCGTCGTCGAGGCGGCCGCCCGGGACGACCGGCTGCGCGCCGCGATCTGGGCGTCGCCGCGCCCGCAGGACGCCGAGGCGACCGCCAAGGCCCTCGCCCTCGCCGGGGAGCCCGGCGTCAAGGCCATCAAGATCAGCTTTCTGCTCGGCGGCTCCGCCGACGACCCCGCCTGCCTGGCCCAGCTCGACGCGATCTTCGCCGCCGCCGAAGCGCACGGGCTCGTCGTGCACGTGCACACCTCGCCCGGCGCGGCATCCGACATCGACCGGGTCGGCACGCTCGTGGACCGGTACGCCGACCGCGTGCCGATCCACCTGGTGCACTTCGGCGGCGGGGTGAGCGGCCACATCAAGCTCGTCGGCGGGCGCTTCTTCGACTGGATCGAATCCGGCAAACAGGTCTACACCGACCTGACCTGGTCGGTCGGCTTCGCGCCGTACTGGCTGGCCCGGGAGATCGAGCGGCGCGGCGTCGGCGGCGACCGGGTGCTGTTCGCCACCGACCAGCCGTGGGGGGACTTCGCCGGCGAATATCACCGCATGGCCGCCGCGATCGGCGACGGCGAACTCGCCGAGCTCGTGTTCCGCGGCAACTTCGACCGTCTCTACGCCTGACCCCCCTGCGAACGCCCCCTGCGAACGACCCTCCGCGAACGACCCCCGACCGGGAGACCCCGTGACCATCGCTCCCCCGCCGCCCGTACGGCTCTCGCCGACGCCGATCGCCCTGGTCACCTACAGCACCAAGCCGCGCGGCGGCGTCGCGCACACGCTCGCCGTGGGCGAGGCGCTGCACGCGCTCGGCCAGGAGGTGCTGATCGTCGCGCTCGGCGACCCCGCCGCCGGATTCCACCGCCCGGTCGCCGCCCCCGTGCGCATCGTCCCCGCGCCGCCCGCGCCCGTCCTCCCCGCGTCCGCGGGGCCCGCCGCCGTGATGGAGGCGAAGGTGACGGCGAACATCGACGCGCTGGCCGCCGCGCTCGCCGACGTCGCCCCGGCGTACCCGATCCTGCACACGCAGGACTGCATCGCCGCCCGCGCGGCGGCCCGGGTGCGCGATTCAGGGGTGCCGTGCACGGTCCTGCGCACCGTGCACCACGTGGACGACTTCGCCAGCGCCATGCTGATGGACTGCCAGCGCCGGGCGATCGTCGAGCCGGACCACGTCCTGGTCGTGTCGGAGCTGTGGCGGCGCATCCTGCAAGACGAGTACGGCGTCTCCGCCGAGATCGTGCCCAACGGCGTGGACGCCGCCCGCTACCGCGACCCCGACCCGGACCTGGTCGCGCGGCTGCGCGCCCGCGTCGGCGCGGCCGACCGGCCGCTGCTGCTCGCGGTCGGCGGCATCGAGCCGCGCAAGGGCAGCGACACGCTGATGGCGGCGCTGTCCCTGCTCCGCGCCGGGCGCACCCCGCCGCCGGTGCTCGCCGTGGTCGGCGGGCACTCGTTCCAGGACCACCGCGCCTACCGGGAGTCGGTGCTGGCCGGTTTCGACGCCCTCGGCCTGACCCTCGGCACGGACGTGGTCGAGATCGGCACCGTGCCCGACGAGGAGATGCCCGCCTGGTACGGCGCGGCCGACGCGCTGGCGTTCCCGTCGACGAAGGAGGGGTTCGGCCTCGCCGCGCTGGAGGCGATGGCCGCCGGCCTGCCGGTCGTCGTCGCCGACCTGCCGGTCTTCCGCGAGTGGCTGACGCCCGGCCGGGACGCGCTCGCCGCCCCGGTCGGCGACCCGGCGGCGCTCGCCGCCGCGCTCGCCGCGGTGCTCGACGACCACGGGCTGCGGGCCCGGCTGCGGGACGCCGGCCGCCGCCTCGCCGACCGGCTCACCTGGACCGCCGCGGCCCGGCGCCACCTGGAGGTGTACGCCGGGCTCGGCGTGCGCGCGGCGCGTCCGGGGCACGCCGCGCACGGGGGTCACATCGCGGGATAGGGGTCGGGGATGACGCCCTTCACCGCGTAGGTGACGAGCGTGGTCAGCACCTGCTTGACGGATTCGCGCTCGCGCACGTCGCACAGCACGATCGGGGTCTGCCCGGCGATCCCGAGCGCCTTGCGGATCTTGGCGGGGTCGTGCCGGCGCGCGCCGTCGAAGCAGTTGACCGCGACGATGAACGGGATGCCGCGCTGCTCGAAGTAGTCGACCGCGGGGAAGCAGTCCTGCAGGCGGCGGGTGTCCGCGAGCACGACCGCGCCGAGCGCGCCCACCGCCAGCTCGTCCCACATGAACCAGAAACGGTCCTGACCGGGCGTGCCGAACAGGTAGAGCCACAGCCCTTCGCGGATGGTGATCCGGCCGAAGTCGAGCGCGACCGTGGTAGTGATCTTGCTCTCCACGCCCGAGGTGTCGTCGACGCCGATGCTGCGCTCGCTCATCAACTCCTCGGTGTGCAGCGGCCGGATCTCGCTGATCGTGCCGACCATGGTGGTCTTGCCGACGCCGAATCCGCCCGCGATGAGGATTTTGATCGCCAAAGCCCCTGACGATGTGGCCTCGGCCACCGTGGGGCTAGAGGCTGCGTAGTCCATGCAGCACTTCCCTGTAAATGCGTTCGTCGATCGACTGCGCCACCGGTCGTGGCCGTTCGATCGCCACGAGCCCTTCGCGCCGCAGATCGCTGAGGATCACCCGGGTGATGTTGAGCGGCAGCTTCAGCTGCGACGCCACGTCCGCCACGGGGGTCGGCTTGCGGCAGATCTTCAGCACCGACCAGTGCTCCGGGATCAGCTCGGTGGGTTCCGCGGGCATGCGAATGGTGGTGACGATCGCCACCAGCTCGAACGGCTTGCCCACCGGGCGCGCCCGCCCTCCGGTCAATCCGAAGAGCCTGATCAGCGGCCCGGGCCCATCCATTGTCACTGCCGTGCGCCGTTCCAGGCAGGTGCCGGTGCCGCGACCCTGGGCTGCGCGGACAGGTGCTCGCCGACCCGCTTCACCAGCAGCGCCATCTCGTACGTGATCATGCCGAGCTCGGCGTCGGCGGCGGCGAGCACGGCGAGGCGGGCGCCCTGCCCGGCGGCGGTGATGAACAGGAAGCCGCCCTCCAGCTCGATGATCGTCTGCCGGACGCCGCCCAGGCCGAAGTGCCGGCCCGCGCCGAGGGCGAGGCTGTGGCTGCCCGCGGAGATCGCCGACAGGTGCTCGGCGTCCTCGAGGGTGAGGCTGCGCGAGCCGCCCATGGCGAGTCCGTCGGAGGAGAGCACGATCGCGTGGCGGATGCCTGGAACACGCCGGGTGAGGTCGTCGAGCAGCCAGCTGAGTTCAGTTCTGGGGTCGGACATCGGAGTCGCCGTCCTTTCGATTCCACACGTCGTGCCCCTGCTCGGGGCGAGGGCGTTCCTGCTCGGTCTGGCCGCCGCCCTGCTCGACCAGGCTGCGGCCCTCCTGCCAGCCACGTTGCATGGACGCCATGAGTCCCTTGAGCTCTTCTGGCGACCGCGAGGACACCTCCTGGTCCTCGTTGCGCTGGCGGAGCTGGGGGGCCATGCTGGCCTGCGGCACTCGGCGGGGCAGGCCGTCAAGATCGTCATCGTCGTCGAGGTCCGGCGCCGGAGCGGGCGGCGGCGGGGTCGGCGCCGAGAACGCGCCGGTCGCCGGGCGCTCGGGGGCGAACCAGGGCGAGGAGTAGCCGGGCTCCCGGGGCCCGCCGGAACCTCCGGCGCCGCCGGGAGCGCCCGGCCCGCCGGGCGGGAACGGGGCGGGCCCCGGCCCGAACGCGGACGGGCCCGCCGGTGCGCCGGGCATGCCGGGCGACATCCGCGCGGCGGCCCCCGGCGCGGAGCCGGACATCGGGCCAGAACCGGACATCGGACCGGAGACCGGACCGGACACAGGGCCGGAGCCGGGACCGGGCACCGGGCTGGACATGGGACCGGACGCGGGGCCGGACATCGGACCGGACACAGGGCCGGACATCGGACCGGACACAGGGCCGGA
>Ga0164243_10007928_pt1 | contig 15778 bp, 12 predicted proteins | sample OricompcompostOP_FD_108781 | JGI IMG/M metagenome (GOLD analysis project Ga0164243, IMG submission 108781) | Organic Plus compost microbial communities from Emeryville, California, USA - Original compost - Organic plus compost (OP) | ecosystem: Engineered > Solid waste > Mixed feedstock >...
CGCAAAATTTAATTTCTTTGCAAGGATGTTTATATTCTCAACATTACTTACTTCGGAAATTTGTGTAGAATGAGTAGAATAGATAATTTGAGTATCTCCATAATCCAATTTGTCAAATAATGTCTTTTGAATATGGTTATGTATATGGGCTTCCGGTTCCTCAATAATAAGGAAATTGGCAAATGTGTCTTTTGATTTTCTATACTTAAACTCAAGCAATTTCAAGGTTAAAAATATTAGATTAGCACCTCCCAAACTTAATTCGTGAATACCGCCTTCATATTCCTCTCCGGGTTCTCCGATAAAAAGTTTCAATGATTGTAATAATTTTTCGGCTTCATTAGGAACACTCGATTTAATAGACAAGAAGATGGAGAATAGGTAAGACCGACAGCATCCTGAATGGTTGATTTTATATCTGACCTTATATTTTGTACATCGGGCAAATCTTCAATGCTTTCATTTAATTGCTCAACTAAATCGCTGATAGGTTGGTAATCTTCCTCTTTGATTTCTCCACTTTTGTTTTTCAAAAGAGTTAGTAAAGGATTAGTTCTATTGTTATGAAAATCACTTACTACATCTCTTAATGCTTGTATAAATGTGAAAGATATTTCTTTGGAAACAGATAACTGATGTGGAATTTTAGAGCCAAATTTGGAAGTATCAATTGTAGATGGAAAAATAACATTTTCAAAATCGCCTACAAGTTCTTTATATACATCAGGGTCATTAAAATCGGCAGTGCTTTTGCCAGTAAAGAAAGTTTCGTAATTATCCTGAATTGTGATGCTATCGAGTATCGCTTGTAACCCGACAGTATCTCCTTCAGCCAATTCGGAAAGTTTTTGCCTGATGTCCGCTTTAGGACGAAAGAAAAGGTTGCTACTTTCTTTTTCGTTTCAACTCACGAAAGAAAGTAGCCGATACTCTGCAACCTCTTTGGCAAATGCAGGTATAGGGAAAGGCAGAGCGGAAGCATTTGGCAAAAGGGGTTGTTCCGCTTTCCGCAAAAAAGACTGTTCCGACCTGGGGAGGATCTGTCTTTTTTGCCCGTCCGATTTTTCGGGCAAAATAATGGGAACGGCGTACCGCTCCCGTAAAAATTCAACTGGTCACAATCATTTTATCATGCCCGAAAAGCAAGTGTATCGCTTCTTTCAGCTTTGGACTGCATTCCTCCCTGTCTGCATATTCAATAAGGCAGTTTGTTAAAAAAATGGCATTGTAGCCATCAAATAACTGGTCGGAAAACACCCGCGTACTGCGGTGTAACATGACGTTGTGCCGCTTCAAAACCTGTTCGGTATTGCTGACTAAGGCAAACCAAAAATCGGCGGTTACAAGCGTTCCATCAGCCCAAATACTGCGTATATATTCTTCCTGCGCTCTGAAACGCTCCGTCTCCTGCTGTACAAAGAGGGTCAGGTCTTTAAGGTTTTTGGGGAATAGTTTAGCAAGTAAATACCCTTTTTCTACGTTGTTCATTTCGTCCAATGCTTTCATGTTCTTATACTTTTTTAGTGTTAATCTTCTTCAATTTTATGACAGTTGTATTGCGCCCTTTTCACCGCTTAGCGGTACTGCTTTTTTCCGTATCATGCCCGTATCATGTTTTTGATTGTTGATAGGCGACCACCTTTGCAGGCGGTCGCCTGTGGGCTACGAATTGTAGAATACATGACCGTCCTCGCTCCAATAATCACCGCTAAACAGGTCACGGGCAAAAGCCTCATAATCGAAATACCTTTTTGCAAATTCGGGCAGGTCCATTTGCTCTACCTGTTCATAGGCAAAACCTTCCTCGTCCTTGTATTCGCCTATATAATCATCGTCAAAGCCGCTTATAAGGTCGTTTATATCTTCCTCGGATAGCTTACGGTGTCCATTGTCGCACCATATTAGGAATGCCTCTTTTCGGGTTTCGTCCATATCCTCCAAAGCCTCCAAAACCTCAAATACGTTATCACTTATCCAACATTCGCCGATTAAGCTATTTGGGATATTTTCGTAATCTTGGAACATAAATTCGGGGTCTTCCTCGTCATCGTGCAGCTCCCTGCAAGCGGTATAAAATTCTTCCTTGTCCGCGTAGTCGGATAGCGTTAGCCACTTCCCGAAGATTGAACCGTCATTATATTTTGCGTATGTGCCGACATATACCCTTGCTTCCGATGTGTTGATTTGATGTGTCATTTCTTTACTGTTTTGAACTGATTTTTTTGATTTATTCGGCAATGAGAGGAGGTGCTGTTGTTTTGTTTCAATACCATTTCCAATGCTTATTTTCCTCATGCCTGACATTTTTTTTATTCGTGTAAAGAGCCGGAGTATGCTATGTTTCGTTTCGGGAGCATAAAAGGTGAGTGTTTAGTAGGCACAAGGTTTTGGGAAAAAATACACCCAACGGGCTGGAGATTTTTTTCCAAACCTGTCTTGACCTTTTGCCTACGTTAAGAACACGGACATACCTTTGCTCCATGAAACGTGAACAATAGGCATACTGGCTTTTTGGGATAAAAGCATCCGTGGAAGTAATGAGGATAGCATTTGGGAAATGGTTCTAAACAGGCAGACTGTGCCAAGTAATTCAGCCAAAAGACACAACCCAATATCCACTTCATCAACGCAATAAGTTTGTCTGTGCGGATTAATCCGCTCGGTTTACAGGCAAAAATGTGTTGAAGATGGAGAAAGAAAAAACGAAGGATTTAACTCCCGAAAGAGTTATGCAAATCTTGAAAAAGAAAGGAACAAAGGTCGATTTAGAGGAAGCAAAAGTCATTTTGCAGTTTGTCGAGAAGATAGCACACATTGCAGTTAACCAGTATCTAAGAGGAAAACTTTAATCCAATGAACAAGGAAAGCTGTTGTGATGAGAAAGGCAGATTTATACATACGTGTATCGACAGACGAACAAGCGGACAAGGGATATTCGCAACGTGACCAAGAGGAGCGACTAAGAAAATATTGTGAAATAAAAGGCATTCAGATAAGAGATGTATACATAGAAGACCATTCGGCTAAATCTTTCCAACGTCCAGAATGGCAGAAATTTTTATCTTCTCTGCGCAAAAACAAATACAATAAGACAGGCTCAATAGTCCTGTTTACTAAATGGGATAGGTTCAGTAGGAACGCGGGGGATGCCTATCAGATGATTAACCAGTTAAAGGCATTCGGGGTTGAACCTATGGCAATAGAACAGCCCTTAGACCTTAGCATTCCCGAAAACAAAATCATGCTTGCATTCTATCTTGCTTCGCCGGAAGTGGAAAACGACAGGCGTGCATTGAATATTTTTCACGGGATGCGGAGGGCAAGAAAAGAGGGGCGATATATGGGGGTTGCTCCATTGGGATATGTCAACAAAATAACAGAGGACAAAAAGAAATACATTGCCCTACATGACTTTGAAGCCCCATTACTGAAATGGGCATTTGAGCAACTTGCTTCCAATAGTTTCAACACCGAACAGATTTGGAAAATGGTACGGGATAAAGCAAAAGGAAAAGGTAGGTTCAGTAAAAACAATTTTTGGTTGGCCATACGAAACCCATTGTACTGTGGCAAAATATTCGTTCCTCCCTACAAAGAGGAAAAGGGATATTTAGTCAACGGACAACACGAGCCCCTAATCAGTGAAAAACTGTTTGATGACGTACAAGATGTTCTCGATGGCAGAAAAAAAATGATAAAGCCGAAAATAGTGGCAATGGAAAATCTACCACTTAGAGGGTTCATAAAATGTCCTAACCCCAAATGTAATAGGATGCTTACAGGGAGCGCCTCAAAAGGCAAAATGGGCAATTATTACTATTACTATCATTGCATTTCCTCCTGCGGAACACGTTTCAAAGCCGAAACCGTCAACGAGGCTTTCTTAAAGCAATTACGGTATATGTCGCCCAAAGAGGGCATGGTCGATGTTTTCATCGAAGCGTTTATCAAAGACTTCAATGATAAGACCAAAGCCCAAAATACCGAACGGACAAATATCATAGATGAGATTGATAAGTTGAACAAACGCTATCAAAATGCGCTTTTAAAGAATGCCGATGGAGAAATGGCAGACGATGATTTCCAAGAAGTAAAACGGTTGACCAAAGGAAAGATTGAGGTTTTGGAAAAGAGATTAAACAGCTTGGCAGTAACCGGAACGGAGATAAAAGACTTGGTAGCTTCTGCCTTAAAAAAGGTCGCAAACATCGACGTACGGTATGAAAACGGCAATATTGAAGAAAAAAGGCTTATAGTGAGTTCGATGTTCCCCGATTTTTTGGAATTTGACGGAGTACAACATCGAACTCGGAGACTAAATTCCGCAATCACTCTTATCTATCAGAACAACAACGAGTTACAAGATAAAAAAAAAGGGACAAGTCTTTCTTTTTTAGACTTGTCCCAAGAGGTGGTCCGGACGGGGCCACAATCGAACCCTTGATGCCCTTTTTAGTGTTTTTGGACGGTGTAAATATGTGAAAACTGGAAACGATGACATGCCCCATGGCATTCAATGTTTTATGGCGTGCCTTGTTCTAACGTCCCATTAAGCGCAAACTGAAACTCGTCAATTAAAACAGAAGGAGTTTTTGAAGTTATAAATTCATCCTTCAAAAAGCAATAATTTATAAAGAATATCCAATGATCAAAAGTAACCTCCTTAAAAGCCAATGTAGAATTGATATATGTATTTATAATGGTGTTTCTATCAATTTTGAAAATATTTTTTCCAATCTCACTATTCTTGTTCAGGTATGTGGAAATTTCATCATTGAGTTTTTTTGGCAAGAATCGTAGTCGGAGCTTATTCCTCAACATGGCTTCCCATCTTTTTGATTTGTAATGATGGTATGCAATATCTTCGAACAGTGCTTTCAGTGCTTGGTCATTTGTTTCAAGTGTCGCATAAATCCCATTTAACATTCGGCTTTCATTGGTCAAATCAGCCCAATCCGGCTTGCACTTGTATCTCATTATATGGTCGACTTCGTGCCATCCTTCAGAGAGAGTAGTCCGAAACTGTATCTCGAAGGTGTTGTCAATTAGTTCAAATCTATCGTTAGTCTTCTTGACCTCAATAAAGTACTCGTTCTCATCTCGGTGAAATCTACATATCATGTTTTTACGAAGCGGCTTAAAGACCTCGGTATTTGGCTCATCATAAACCAGTTCTACCTTTTCGAAAAGCCTTTCACACAAATCCACGACTATTTTCAGGTCATCGGCGAAGTATGTTGTTATTCTAAAACCGATTAGGTCCTGCATCAGCTCACCTTCTTTTGAGTAGGATTTGCGTGTAAATTTTTCTTCAATAGAAGTTTGCTCTTTGACCCTAGAAAAAAGACGAAATAATAAGCCAGTCCTCATCAATTCATTAGTGAGCTTGTCTTTTAGCCTTTTTTCTATCAATTCAATTCCGTATTCAGTCATTTATCAGACAATTGAATAGTTATCGTTATAGTAAGAAATACCCTTACGAGTGAGGAAACTTAAATCTCCGTTAAGTTGTATATATCCTTCTGTTTCAAGATTGTGTAAAGTTCTGCTAACAGTTTTCGAGTCCAAAGCTGAAAGTTCATTTTTAATATATGACAATTGTCGGTGTCTCGGTTTCAAACTGCCTTTCTTGAAATATAGATCTAAGATCTCCCTCTCAACATTGGCTTCGGTTTCTTCCTGCGATTCTTCACAGGCAAAAACTTCCTGTACGAATCCGTTATCATCATTACATCCATAGGTTGTAAAGAAGGAGTCCGAGTAGGCTTGACCGTTGGTGACAAGTGCACAATTGTAAAACCGGCAGTTTACAAAAGATGAATCTTTGAACGCAGTCAGTGAAAACGTACAATCAGTGAATGTGCAAGCGGTGAAAATTGTGCTTTCAAATTGTCTTTCCTTTGTAAATTGGTATCCCTGCAACTGGAAATCATTTAATGTTGCCATCCTGTACTTTCCAGTAATTTCGTTCTTAAAGTCAATATCGACCTTGAAAAAAAACTGAGGTTCGTAGTGGAACGGGTGGTCATTAAATACCTTCCAGAGCTTCTCCTTGTTTTCCCTTGGCTGTACCTGAAAAGCTTGTACAGCTAAGAGGGCAAATGTTTGAGATAGTTTTTGGTAGAAGTCATTGTCGTATTGTGCATATTTTCCTAAAATTAGATTTTCGCCAACTAACGTTCCCAATACAAATTCATTCACAATTCCGATCATGCCCTTTTCCTTCCGGTCTAAAAAAGCATGATTCGAAAGAATATCAGCCAGTTGGTCTATCCGCGGCCGCTTGTCAGGGGTATATTTTTTTTTAGTTTCTTCTAATATGGTTTTATTGTAGTCAAGTATCAGGTCCTTTATAAACTCTTTCGTTTCGGCCTTTACATCCCATTCCGTAAGGAAACGCACCAACTTCCGAAATATCCTAAGTTGTGTTTCTGGCTCTATCAATAGGCCTTGCCGATCCTGTTCGCGGCTAAGGAGAAATTCAAAGTACCGATCAACGATTGATTGGTTTTCGACAATCATTTGGTTCAAATCCTCTACTCTGACATATCGCAAATAAGTCAGTAGAACAGGATTTGCCAACTGTTCTACAGGGAAGTTGTTGGCATTTATTATATCTAAGCGGTCCTTGTGTAACCAATTCTCAATTTTTGGTTCCGATATGGTAATTTTAGCAAGTGTGTAATCAACATTTCGGTCGGTCATCCAGTTGTGGAATTCCTCACTATTGAATATAGCTGTTTTGCGTGAAGTAATGATGACTTTAGCATTGTCTGTCAAGAGGTCAATAATTGTTGAAAGCATGCTTTCTACCTGCTCAAACTGGTTGGAGGAAAAGGAGAAGTCTTTTGTAATTAGCTCGTCAAACCCATCAATGATAAGTGGAATTCTGCCTTTTTTAATTTGGTGGATAACTACATTTGAATCTACTCGATTCGAAAATTGTTCCTCGATTTCAAAGGCCAAAATATGTTTGAAGATCGAAGCTTTCCTGTCCCTAGACAATTCCGTAAAGAAGGGTAGTTTATTTCCTGGTACCGATATGAATTTATCCAATATCTCGTATGCGGTACAAGTTTTTCCATATCCAGCAGCAGCTTCTATAATTATGAGCAGAGGCCCCTGGTGTTTGTTTAGTTTTTCTACTACATTGTTTACCAATGAATTATTGTCGTCTTCCGCGCTATAAGAGATTGGACTGTTGGTATCTTCATTCAGATTGTATTCTGTATAATCGTACGAGCTTCGGATATATGTGTAGTTCGCATTTTCTGGTAGATTATACATTAGCTTTTGGACAAAGTTATCGTATCTTCTTTTCAGGTTTTGTATAACGCCATCCGCTTTAAAAAAATCTTTAAACAGCGTCGATTCCGCATCTTCAATGTCTTTGTAATTACGGATTTTTACAGCATATCCAGCTTTGGAGTATTCTAATTTAAGAGCCTCCGCTTCTTCGTCTGTACTCGTCTTTATAATGTCTGCACCGTTGTAAATGCTTTTCGTAAAAAGGTATACGCGATTCGACTTGTTTTTTCGCGGTTCATACCCGTAGCGCGTATAAAGCTCATCTAGTTCGCTGAAAAAAACTTCACTCATGGTATTGATAATAAATGTATTAGTGCAATTTTCGCGGTTCAAATATCTGCTTGCCAACCTGTACCTTCTTGTGACAGGTGGTAGATTGGTAAATATATAGTTTATATTTAATTCTCTCACAAGATTCTCTATTTGAAAGCTTGAACTATGGTCACGAATGTCGATGTCAAAGGTCTATAATTGATTTGAAACTACTTGAGTCCTAAAATAAAACGTGTCCGACGGATCAAAATTTACGTGTGGAAGAGTCCGTTATAAAAGTTGACGACTTTTATATGCCAAGATACGAGGGTGATTTAACATGCCAAAAGTAATTTAATCCTGAAACAAAATTCAACACCTCAACGTCATAGAGAGCTTTTTATATTCATTGAACCAATAAATGTCTTCAAATGCGTTCCCTCTTGAAGAACAGCGGCAATCACAAACTATAAATGGTACGTTATGATCACTTAGCGCGTAAGGACGCGGTATTAAACACTTAGCGCGGCCGATATGTATCCCGGCACAAATCACCTATGTGCACTGGGCTATTATCATAAATTGGTTATGAACTTAAGAAAAATCAGGGCTTTTATTTTTTTTATTTAGCCGTTTGAACTCATTGATTACGGGCTTCATGAATGCCAAATTGTTAAATGAGTTATCTTTTCTAAGAAGGGTAGAAGCTATATATTTCATATCATTTACCTTGTTCGAATCGAAAGAATAGGACGTAATGGTCAGGTCGCGACTTGATTTGAAGAATACTAGTGATTCCGAGTTTTTATATTTTATTCTTTCCCTACTTTCCAATTCGAGAATCTGCTTGGTATTGACGTAATTATACATCTCCCCAACATATAGAACGTCAATAATTCCGTCTGGTTCGATACGATTTGCTATTTCATATAGTTTTCTATAGATAGTGGTTTTTATCGAGCTGTCAAAAGACACGAATTGCATTTTCTGATCATTGTAAACAATAAAGCAGGTTGGCATAAGCCGTTTCTGCATTTGAAAGGTGACTAGGTGCATCATTATAAAGCTGTCAAATAAATCCTTAGAGTCCGGAAACATTTTTTTAAGAATAGTGACCGGAACCTTTTGATCATCGATTGGAACGTTGAATTCTACCCTTGATGCTTTTTCGAACTGGTTTTTTTTGGTATAATAAATATAGTCGTCCGTAAGTAGCATATTTTTTGGAATGCGGTGGAACTTTAGCTCATCGATCTTTTCTTCTAGCTGGTCGGATAGCGTACTACTTTCGTTTAGCGCACCCTTCATTGCTTTCATAAACAATTTCATGTTATTTATGCCAGACAGGAATTTGTCATATAATTCCTCTTTATGCCCTTTTTCATAAAAAGAAAATTCGGCAGAAAACATAACCTCAACCAAACCTAGTTTGGCAAAAAAGTCACGCATTGAATCAATTAGCGTTGAATATTCTACATCATTTTCTATCGTAAAGGACAATTCTGGCAAAGCAAGGTTATCGGCGGTGGTATATATTACAATGCGTATTTTTTTCTCCAGGTCGAATGGTTGCTGCTTCAACACCTCATTTCGCTTTTCAATAAACCATTTGCAGACATCATTCAATAAATATTTCTCCCTGTTCTCCTCGTAAACTTTTATGTAATCTGTATGTGCTAACGATTTTTGAAGCATAAATGTCACATTTCTATATTCCGACAGGAAATTGTCTAGATAAGAGATATTATCGAAAAAGTTGGTTCCTTTTTCAAATTTATCCAAGCTGCTTAGAGAACTGTATAATTTATGATAGGCCGGATACAGTAAGCCCTTGCTTTCCTCTTTTAAATCAGTGCTCCCCATGCGTGCTAATTTAATGCTATAAAAATCATTTTATAGAAATCAGTAAACACATACATTTTAATTGACAACTGCTTTTGAGTTAATGGTTTCATACATGTATTCTACTTAATTATTGAAACCAAAATAGCTAAAAATAAATTGTGTTTCTATTTGATAACCATTTGAAGAACCAGCTGAATACCTGAACACTTTCAAAACCGAGTTCATATGCTATTTCAGAAATATGCAGCTTCGTATAGTGAAGCAGGTTTTTTGCCTCTAACAGAATACGGTCGTGGATAATCTGCAGAGGTGACTTTTCATCAATTTTCTTGAAAGTAATGGTCTTTGGTGATTTGTTCAGTAAACCGACATAATAAGAGATCTTATGCTGGTTCCTGAAATTTTGCTCAACAAGGAAATTGAGTTCCCGTATCAGATTGTGTTGGCTATCATATCATAGATAAAAGACATACGGGAGATTCATCACCCACTCCTGCCCGTACCTTTTTCTTTAACAGAAAAAAGAAAATGAAAGCACTATCTTGCGTTGACATCCAGTCGGGCTATCGATACCGTGGAACACACGCTCTCTTGCTCCTCATTTCGATGGTTATGTTGGTTGCAATTAATACTAATTACATTGATATCGGGCCTATTTCTGAGTCTTTTATGTTTTGATTCCATCAAGATTAAGTCTCGAAGAAGGTAACACAACCACATTCATGCGTTGCCCTGTTTACGTTTTGAACAACAAATCAGTAAACCTCTACCAATAAAAGCACCTGTAAATCCACAGACTCTTGGTGAACATATAAGGAAGAGAAGAATTGAGCTAAGGCTGTTTCAAAAGGATTTAGCAGCAATATTTAATGTTAGCGAGGACTGCATTACATATTGGGAAAACAACAGAAGCGAACCCCAAATTCAATATTATCCACCTATTTTCGGGTTCTTAGGATATTGTCCGTTTGAGTTTGACGAGACAACGTTTCGGGGACGTTTAAAAGCATATAAGTGGCGGAACGGACTTAGTAATACGAAATTGGGAAAACTCTTAGATATACATGGTTCAACTATTCTTGCTTGGGAGAATGGAAAGAGCCAGCCTCAACAAAAACACTTAGAAAAATTAGAAATGATGCTACAAGAAAGCATTTGGAATGATGCTACAAATTAGATGTTATAAGACTATCCTATTAAGTAACATTTTTAATTCATTAAAAGAGGTCGGATTCTAAATCCGACCTCATAGAAAGTCAAACTTAATAGGACAAATTCAATCCGAACCCCCAGCCCATATCGCTGTCATAATGGGTAGTAGCGGCAATGTTTCTGGTCAAAATGTATTTTAGACCACCCATATACTCTTTGTCTGTATTTACCATAAATGCCCCTCTCAATCTTGCAGTCAAAGGGATATCCTCCCTTGCTAATTGGAGGCGGACAATACCGTCTGAATATACCTCAGCTTGAAAATCGGCCAGCATAGGTAAAGTGTAAACGAAACCTGCACTTAGTTTGGCTCTTTTATTTTTCGTGTTTTTCTGTCCGAACATATTCTTTTCGATCTCATGGCTGCCAAATTCCCGATATCTCCAATCGAAGCCTACGAAAGGCATAAACCACTGCATTTTTCCGATATATCGACCGAAGTGCGTTTCAGTTTCATATCCATGGCGATTATTATAACCTAATCTCCATTCGGTACTAAGTTTCCAGCGTGTATTTTGAAGCATTGCCTGCCCGTCGTTACCATTTGTAGCAAAGTCGTTCTCAGCCATAAAATGCCATCCATTGCTCTCTTTTTGCAGTTTTTTATATGCTTTTTCTTTGTTAGGCAGGTTTGGGTTTTGATAATCACCTACTGCAAAAACCCGGTTCATACCTGCCATCATATGATACATAATATGACAATGGAAGAACCAGTCACCCTCGGTATTGGCGGCAAATTCAATGATATTCGTCTCCATAGGCATGATGTCAATGACATTCTTTAGCGGGGACTGTATTCCATTACTATTTAGGACACGGAAATCAAATCCGTGGAGATGCATTGGATGCCGCATCATAGAATTGTTGAACAGTTTAATCCTGAGAATTTCTCCTTTCTTGACAGGAATCTTATCCACTTCGGAAAGAACCTTGTTATCCATGCTCCAGACATACCTATTCATGTTCCCTGTGAGCGTAAAGGTCACTTCTTTTACCGGTTGATCTTTTGACAGTTCGGTATTGTACGGTGATTTAAGCATGTCGTAATTTAAGGTAACGATGTCAGAACTTGACATATCATGGGCTGAGTGATCCATTGAGGAGTCCATTTCCATTTTACCCATCGCTTTATTACCATTTTTATCACCTGTGATCTCGGGATACATTACCGAATTCATGTCCATCTTTTGGAGACTCATTTTCATCCCCATGTCCTTCATGTCCCCGTTCATTTTCATCATATCGTTCATCATCTTCATGCCCTCAAAGTATTTAAGTTTCGGAAGTGGGGAATGTGGTACTTTCCTTCCTTCGCCGATATAAATCGATGCAGATTCGGTGCGATCCTCAGGGGTAACCAATAACTCATAGGAATTATTTGGCTCAGGAATGGTAACGATGATATCGTAAGTTTCCGAAACCCCTACGATCAGCCTATCCACTTCAACCGGTTCGACATCATTCCCGTCACTGGCAACGACGGTAATCTTTCCACCTGCGTAATTGATCCAAAAATAGGATGAAGCACCACCATTAGCGATCCTCAACCGAACTTTGTCTCCCGCCTTAAATTGTGAGAGTTGCTGCCCATCTGCGCCGTTGATCAAAAATTTATCATAATAAACATCACTGACATCCATCGCAAGCATACGTTTCCACTCGTTTGTAACTTTCGTTTTAAAATGTCCTTCTTTTATAGCTTCCAGATAACTTTGGGTCGTCCCTTTCTTAATTGCAAACCAGTCATTGGCATTATGAAGCATCCGGTGGACATTGTCTGGATTTAAATTTGTCCATTCACTTAAAATCAAAGGAACTGTAGGCAGATCATCAATACCTTTCCTGAATGTGGGATCACCCTCACGTTTATTCATTATGAAAGAACCATACATACCTATCTGTTCCTGCATGCCGGAATGCGAATGGTACCAATGCGTACCATGTTGGATTATCGGAAAGCGATACGTATAGGTAGAATTTGGCTCAATGGGCTTTTGGGTCAGCCAAGGAACACCATCTTCTTTGTTGGGCAGCATTACACCATGCCAATGCAGGGATGTGGCTTCGTCCATAAGGTTGTGTACCATGATCTCTGCCGTGTCCCCTTCCGTAAATGTCAATGTGGGCATCGGTATCTGTCCATTAACTGCGATAGCTCTTTTGGATTTTCCGCCATAGGTAACAACGGTGTCTTTTACATACAGATGGTATTTTACAACCTTTCCGCCACCAATTATCTTCTCTGGAAGCATTGGGACATTTTCTAGGGCTTACTTGTTCATATTCATCTCTCCATGACTTTCGTTACCCTCCATCTTTTTAGGAACAAGCTTCATCCCGCATTTGGGACAGTTTCCCGGTTTATCGGAGAGTATTTCTGGATGCATTGGACAGGTGTATGCCTTTTGTTGTTCCGTCTCGCCCTCATTTACATTTATTTGTGGGTTACCCATTTGTTGCTCATGAGATGAGTGTGCTGATTGAGCGCTACTGCTTATCGTAACAAGCATAAGTAGCAGTATTAAATTATATCTCATAACATATTGTTGTTGTTACTGTTCGACAAGGATTGATTGCCACCATCATTTTAGCGGTTTTAATTTTAAGAGGCTCGCATTGATCGCTACTACAATGGTACTAACGCTCATCAACACCGCACCCATTGCAGGGCTGAGTACGAAATTTGGATACAATATACCTGCTGCTAAAGGAATGGCTACCACGTTGTAACCTACAGCCCAAATAAGATTTTGAACCATTTTCTTGTATGTCCGTTTTCCAAAATCCACTAATTTCATTACATCTCGTGGATCACTGTTTACTAAGATAATATCCGCAGTTTCGGCCGCTACATCTGTTCCGGAACCCACTGCTATGCCGACATCTGCCTGTGCTAAAGCGGGCGCATCATTCACTCCGTCTCCGGTCATTGCTACAATTTCTCCGGCTGCCTGATACTCTTTTACCTTTTCCTGTTTTTGGTGGGGCAGAACATTGGCCATAAAGCCATCCATCCCTAATTTATCGGAAACCGATTTGGCTATGTGTTCATTATCGCCCGTGAGCAGGAAAGATTTGATGTTCATCTTTCTTAATTCATCAATTGCCTCTTGAGATCCTTGACGAATACTGTCCGCCAAGGTGATTATTCCAATTACATTATCGTTAATCAAAACAAAATTCACCGTTTCAACATCTTGATTGATCTCTGTTGGAATTTCAGGCATTGATAAATTATTTGCTTTAAAATAGTTGGGACCGGCAGCCACAACTTTTTTCTTATTTACGACGCCTTGGACACCGATACCCTGCATGTATTGAAAATCTTCTGAGTTCCATAATTCAAGGCTCCTTTCTTTCAAGGTTGTCATCACGCCTTTGGCAATATGATGCTCGGAATTTTGTTGAACCGCCGCCGCATACATGATGATGTCGTCAGCTGTATATTCATCGGTTACCGGGATTACCCTTTCCACAGCGTGAGAGCCTTGGGTAAGCGTTCCTGTTTTATCAAAAATAATGGTAGACAAATTCCGTGTAGTTTCAAACGCGGTTCGATTGCGGATCAGCAGACCGTTTGTTGCTGAAAGGGTGGTCGAAATGGCGACCACTAATGGTATAGCAACACCCAATGCGTGCGGACAGGCTGTAACCATAACCGTGACCATTCTTTCCAGAGCAAAAGCAAGGTCGCCGCTGCTGCTGAACCAATAAATAAAGGTGCCTACACCTACTGCGATGGCGATGAATGTGAGCCACTTTGCTACCTTATCAGCAAGGTTTTGCGTATTGGACTTTGCCTCTTGTGCCTCTTGTACAAGATTGATGACTTTATTGAGATAACTATCCTTCCCTACACCGGTTGCCATTATTTTTAGCATGCCATCGCCATTAATAGATCCGGCAATCACTTTTCCACCTGCCTGCTTTTTTACAGGAACGCTTTCTCCTGTCAGCATACTTTCATTTACAGATGAATTTCCTCCTGAAATTACCCCATCAGCCGGGATTTTTTCACCGGGCCTGATGATAACGGTCTCACCGTTTTTTAGTTCTTCCAGTTTTATTTTCAGAGCTTCACCATTTCGTTCAACAGTTACTTCATTTGGCAACAAAGCCACAAGGGATTGTAATGCCTTGGAGGCTGCCATTTGCGAACGCATTTCCAACCAATGCCCCAGCAGCATGATCACGATAAGCGTAGCCAATTCCCAAAAGAAATCCATGCCGGGCAGACCAAAAACTACCGCAAAGGAATATACAAAAGCTACGGTGATCGCTATTGCAACAAGGGTCATCATTCCAATCGCTTTGGCCTTGACTTCGCCGACCATCCCTTTGAGAAACGGCATGCCACCGTAAATATAAATCGCAACTCCTAATACCAGTAACACATACTTATCACCGGGAAATGAAATCTGAAAGCCCAACCAATTCTGTATCATTTCTGAAAGTAATAGAATGGGACCTGTCAGGATCAGCGACACCCAAAATCGTTTCAAAAAATCGTTTGTGTGGTGCCCTTCATGTTTGTTGTATCCACCGGCCGAGTGGTTTGAGTGGTCTGAATGGGTGTCGTGATGGTGGTGCGAATGTGACTGCTTTTGTGAACCGCCCATCGGCACTAAATCCATGCCGCAGATCGGACATTTTCCAGGTTCGTCCTTCATCACCTGCAGGTGCATTTGACATGTGTATCTTTTCATATTATATTGATTTATAGTTTAAAATGACAGTTGTACTTTATATTAAAGTGTTAATGGCGTTACATAATTTTAAGGAGTCATCCAAGATTTTCTTTTGCCTTGATTCATTCACTCCCAATTGCTCTAACAAGATTGGATTTTCGTATACTTCTTTGCAAAGTACTATTCCTTTGTCCAACAGCTGTCTTTTTTCAGTTTTAGTGAGAGTAGCCAATGCTGTTAAAGGATATAGACCAGCTTTATCAATTCTCACCTTCAATGAATTTTGAGGGGGATAATCCCAGCTAACAAGCATTAAATCAACGCAGGTTCCATACTGAATTGCATCGGTGGTGAAGCGGGTATTGGTATAAAGTCCGCCCCGGTGGAGTTTAGCGTCATGTTCAACTTGACTCTTCCATCGTTGCTTGACGTCCATGAATCTCGATTGAACATACAGTGGCGTCTTTACATTA
>Ga0164243_10007929_pt1 | contig 15777 bp, 18 predicted proteins | sample OricompcompostOP_FD_108781 | JGI IMG/M metagenome (GOLD analysis project Ga0164243, IMG submission 108781) | Organic Plus compost microbial communities from Emeryville, California, USA - Original compost - Organic plus compost (OP) | ecosystem: Engineered > Solid waste > Mixed feedstock >...
AAGAAGTTCTTTGGCAACGAGGGCGACAACGAGCAAGCGGACTCCCGTAGTCTCGGCTCAGCTGCCGCCATGCAGGCCCTCAAGCTCTTCTCAAGCGGAAACGAACCCCAGAAGTCTTCCTCGGAGAGCGCCTTCTTGGCTCTCGCCATGTCCGAGGCTAGCAAGGTACGATTTCATTTTTGTTCCCTCTTCTTTGTGGGAGGATTTTGAAATCTCGGGCAAAAAGCTAACTTCGAGAACCACACTCAGCTCTTTGACCAGCAGGCATCCCAGGGCAAGGTTGCCTCTGGTGCCTCGAAAGAGTCCGCCGTCCAGCAGGCTGGTGAGATGGCGCTCAAGATGTACCTGAAGAGCCAGGTCTCGGGAGGTAGCGGGGCTAGCAGCGGCGGAAGCAGTGGTGGTGCTGGCGATCTCATGAACCTTGCCTCGAAGTTCCTCAAGTAAAAGGTACGATTGATGTAAGCATGTGTGTATGGTATTGTGATGGGAAATAGAAATTGAATGAATGAATCACGCACTATAAAACTCAGATTAATAGAAGCAGTGAAAAACACGTCCATTACAACACAGACTGTGTGTGGGACGAATGCTGCACACAGAACAGCCTATCCACAATATATAACAATACCTTTCTCTCAATCGGATTGATCCTTCTTCTCACCCTTGGCAACCTCCAAAACATCGAGCCAACCCCGCGGCCTCCTCCTACCGCCCTCCACAACCTCGTCAAGATACTTCTCTGCCTCACCAGCCCATGCAAGCAACTGCTCTTCGCTGCCCCACTCACCCAACGCCATCAAATTCACCGGAATCTTCCCAGTCCCCTGCTTCGGCTCAACATAACCAACCGGCACCGTAACAGCAGGCGTACCCGTCACGTTCGCCAGGAACACATACATCATATGCTTCAGAGTCATATTAGCATCCGAGAAGCCATGCGCCTCATTAGCTGGATCCTTGGGCCACCCAGCGACGGGGGTAGTAGGCGTAACGATGAGCAGGCCCGGATACTTCGCAAACAAGAAGGCGAGGTGCTGCATGAGGAGCTCCCTCAGCTCGTTGAACTTGATGTAATCCGTGGCGGGCGTCTGGCTGCCCACGCCGACGAGCACGCGGGTCTGGGGCTGGAGCATGGCGTGTGCGGCGGATACGGTCGGGGCGCGGGCGTAGTGCGCTGCTGTGCCGTCGGTGAGGCAGATGGCGCCGTGGGCGAGGCGGGTTTCGCGGAGGAAAGGGAGGGTGATGTCGACGACTTCGTAGCCTAGTTTCTTTTCGTAGTACTCGATGGCGGCGTTGCAGTGCTCTAGGACTTCGGCGTCGGCTTTGTCGAACCACGCGCGGTAGATGCCGATGGTCTTCTTGGCTGACGGCGAGGGCGGGGTCGAGGGTGCGAAGCGGCCTTGCGTGTTGCAGGATGGGTTGGGTTGGGCGATGGTGCGGTAGGCGGCGGTGAGGTCGGCGATGGTGGAGGCCATGGGACACATTACGCACATACTGTGGGCCATTAGGCCTGTTCGGTGGTGGGAAACTTTGAGCCCGTATTGGCCTGTGAAGGAGGGCGGGACGCGGCAGCTGCCGCCGGCGTCGGTGCCGATTGCGATGGGGACAACGCCAGCGGATAGGGCGGAGGCGGCACCGGAGGAGGAGCCGCCTGGGTAGTAGGTTGTGTTCATCCAATTAGTGGGGGTACCCCAGGCAGACTTCGTGCAGAAGGGTAATTAACTGTTAGCTTTTGTCTCTTCTTGGGTGATCGAAGTGGGGGGGAGACCATACGTTACAGCCGCTAACATCGACACCAAGCTCATGCATAGCCAACTTTCCCACCATCACAGCACCAGCCTCCAGCATCTTCTGCACGGGCCAAGCCGTCTTCGTGCTCGGCTTAAAAAACGGATTATTCGCATCATACTTCATCCCAATATGCGACACATACCCCTCAACGTCCACGTCATCCTTGACACCGAACGGCACGCCATCGAGGAGCCCCAGCTCGCGACCCTCGGCGTACCTCTCAGTCGAGGCCCGCGCGGCGGCGAGCGTGCGCTCCTCCTGACCGTAGCTGTCGACCCAGGCGTTGGCGTACTTGCTTTGCGGGCTGCCACCTCGCTTGATGCGCTCGAGGAGAGCCTCGGCGACTTGGAGGGGCGTGACGGTCTTGGCTTTGTAGGCGGCGTGGTAGTCTGCGGCTGAGTGGTATCGGCCTACGAGGTCTGCGGCCCTGGGGGTGTGGATGTGGGGTGGGAAGGGGATGAGGGAGGTGTTGGCGTTGTCGCCGTTGCCGAGGGGGATGACGCAGGGCTGGAGAGGAAGCAAGGGGGTTTCACGTTAGCTAGGTAAGGAATGGGAGATAGGACGAGGTCAAATGACGGATTGTGAGAAATGAATTTAAAAAAAAAAAATAATAATAAAATAAAAATAAAAGGTTAAGGTGTGTGTGGGTTGGTGAGACGAACATGAAGACGAGCTGGGATCTTGCTCTCGAGCTCAGGCATCTGCCTCACGGTGCCGAACTTGGCATTGTTCCAGAGTGTACGTTGGAGGTAGCCAAGATTGGAGACGCTAGGAAATGTATCAATTCATGTTAGCCTTTTCTGATTTCCTTCTTCCTGAGAGGTCAATGCAAGAACGTACAGGGAAGCGCCAATGACGAGGGACCAGCCTCTCATGACGGGGTTGCTGTCCTCCCGGCCAGTGCCATCCTCAATGGAAGCTCCGGATTGGGTCCAGTCAACGGGGTCTGGGTAGAAAGCGAAGCTCTGGGGGGCAGTCATGATTACTTCGTCGGTCGTCAAACGCGCCAGGAACGTTTCTAGGGGTACGGTAAATCAAACGAGCAACAAGACAAGTGTAAGTTGGAGATGGAGGTGAGATGAGAATGAATGGGAAAGTGTGCCTCGGTTTGGCGGAGCTTGTGTTGCTAAACCTGGTGTCAGCTCAGCATGTGGATGTGGACAGCAGCAGCTAACGGGGGCTGAGTAGACAGCAAAATGGACAGGGAATATGTCCTCGATGAAAATCTACTAGAGAAAAATCCCGGTAAAAAATATAGTTATTTTAAAATACAATAAAAATAAAAATCAAATCGTAATCGTTTGTTGAATGGAAGCTATGTTGCATATATAATCCATGCCCCGGCCGAGTGAACCGATGCAGTCTTGGCCGCCGTCGCCACTCGGAGAAATGATGAGAAAATAGGAAAAGAAATGGAACTACATCAGTATGTACTTCCCTTCAATTGAGCTCTATTACTTGCTCGCATGCATTTCCTTCGCGGCAGCTAATAAAGGTAAAATCCTCGCTCGGGAAAGCTGAAACGACTACGGATCCAGGTAAAACGGGATAAACTCCGTCATCGTGGCGGATCTTGACCGAGAAGGGAAAACATAGGATGAATACAAAGTAGAGCCAATGTGGACAATCGCCAAGGCTTGGGTTGGGTGATTTAACAGCTCGTTAATACTCGAGATCCTGCATCATTTCTCAGCCACGTAAGCTTTTGTCGCCGTTCGGGTCCCAGGGCCCGATAGACGAGCGCCAAGAACTCGGTACTATATTGAGTTGGAGAATTGAAGAGAACTTGGAGAAATTGTAATCAGCCTGTCCGGGAGACCGCTGGAAATGAGAGATAAGCTTGTGTCAACGAAGTCGGGATAGGAACACGGCACTGATAGCGAACCGATGAGCTGATGAGTCCAGACGTCTGAATGAGAAGAGAACTATAGCATTCGTATTGAAGGAAGAGTAACGCTTGATGCTCGAGTGGCTCTATTATGTCAATCAACTCCCAAGTCCGCTCAGTCGGATTGCCTCCTCGACTCGGACTGCCTTCTAATGATGAAGCGCTCTCCAACCTCATAAGAATCAACCGGTGCGCCTTGCCACGCCATGCCAGAAAATAAAAAAGCCCCCATCTATGCCCTACTCAGAAACCCAAACGGCCACCATGCCCCTTCCTCATCCACGTCCCCGTACTCGACATCTTCCTCATCATCCTCATCCGGCCCTTTCTCCCTATACAGCACCTCGCAGACACCACCAAGCGGCACATCCATCACACCATCCGTACCCTCCCCCCAGACCTCCCTATAGTCCAAAACCCGCTTCCCTGCACCGCCCGGCCCTTTCCTCTTGACAACCTTGGACCTCGTCAGCCTGCTCCCGTCCCTCATCCTCCCCTTCGCATCAATAACGGCCACCTTAGCAACATCGTCCACAACCGTCTCGACCGCCCCCATCGGCGCCGTCAAATACCCAATATTATACGACGCGAGCGCCACGAACAGATACACCAGTGCCATGACCAGGAACGCAGGCACCGCGAGCGACCACCACCTATTGGGATAGTAGTAGATCCCCAGCGCGTGAAGGAACGGGGACGGCAGGTACGACCAGAGGATGTACACGAGGAACGTAGCGCTCGAGAACAGGTAGAGGACGAAGCCGTAGTATTCGTACGTAGGAACCTTAGGCGACGCCCGAACCACGCGCGACGCCACCTCGAGCTCGTCGTCCGAGAGGTCCGGGGTCGTGGGGCGCGACGGGATGAGGAGCGACGTTATCGATGGTGAGGGCGGGAGGGGTGTTCCCGGCCTTCCATAAAAGGGCGGCGCGAAGTAGTTGGGAGGGTGGATGGACGGATGCGGTTGAGGTGCGTCTTCAACGGATTCGGTCGATTTGGATGTGGTGGACGACTCGGCGTCGGAGCTGGCGAGCTCCAGATCGCCTTCTTCTTCGATCGTGACCGGCATGTTCGCGCATCGTCTGTTTTTCGGTTCCCTTGTGAAATTATATACAGGGAATAAATGAATGTTCTCGTGGTGTACCACAGCGCTTCATAGCGTGGGTGAAGAGTAGGGAAGTTGTTGATGATGGCCTTGTGGTTGAGGGTTCCAACTATTCAGGAAGAGGGAAATGAAGCGCGTTACATAAGCAATCGACGACAACCCATCAATCATCGTCCCCATCAGCATCTCAAGTCTTCTCAACTGCCCTGCCATGAATACCATGAATACCATGACTACAGAAGCGTGCGTGTTCGTGGTGTATTATCGAACTTGGGAATAGCAAGGGTGGCTACATTTCTATTTTGCCTCCGCTTCCAATTGCGACTCGGCTGGATCCTCGCCTGCCAGTTGTAGGATCGAGCCATTTCCTTAACAAGCCTTTTGGCGGCGGCTCCGTCGCGGATCTCAGCAAGCTAATTTTCGACACTTACAATTCGTGACAGCTACGCAAAAGCTCTCTTAATGAATGATATCTGACACAGTAGTAGCCTATGACTCAAACTCAATCTGCCCCCTTATCCACGATGGGTGCAAGGAGCGTCTGAAGTAGCTACAGGGACATAATGTTAGTACCCAGTCTGCTTATTTGAAGAGATGAACAATCCGTCTCAAACTTACCCATTCTTCCAGATGTCGGTTGTTATCCCGTAAAGCTCGCCATCTATCATCCAGTTTCTCTGAAATTGGTTCTTAGCCGCCCTTTCTCTTACTAGCAATCGTTCGAACGATCGATGATAGTCACTTACCCGCCGTAACGTGAATAACATCATTCAAGCGCGTGTCGTCACTCAGGGCTTTCAGAAAATCCTTGGCTTTTCTGTCATTCCCGATTTGACTGACCAAGAAGCGGACACCTTCACATGGTTAGCATAGGATAATTGGTGAAGGTATTGTTTCTTACATGTCCTCGGATACTCCTCTTCACTCCCCTCCAACCTGTTTCCACACTCGTAGATTGCGTCCATAGTCGTATAGAGCGTCTCCACGTTCTGCTTCATCCCACCGAAAGCTTTGGGGTTCTCCGGATGGCCATCGGTGATGATGCATATGAGGAGTGGCCTAACCAACCCTTGCTTATTATCAAGTTTGTCGTAAACAAGAGGCTTCAGGATTTTCTCTTTAAGACCAGTGCCAATCTGTGTATAGCTACCCTTCGTGATCTTGAGGGCTTCCATGCGTTCCCGGATACCTTGTGCATCCAATTTGCTGAGGTTTTCCCCGCCAGCGTTAATAAAGCGCAACTCCACGCCCTCGCCCTTCGGGACCAGGCGGGTGGTGATGCGCGCAATCCGCTCCACGAGGGCGGCTTGCGCCTGCGCTCGGCCGTCTTCGAGCATTGAGCCACTGTCATCTAAAATAAAACTCATAAATGAGCCCCGGTGTGCTCGTTATACGCAGGAGTCTTCGGGACACTCGGAACTCACCGCAATAGATGACAGGTTGAAACATGCTGACGCGGATGAGAGTCTTGACATTCTCCGGTTTACTCAACGGGTCCATGGGATCGCTGAGCAGGTCGGTTGCTTTCTCTGCCACGGTTTGCAGGAACTGTTTGTTCTCTCCAGAGAAAAAGGTATCGAGACCGGTTTTGGTTACGAAGGTGCTGATTGACGCCTTGAATTCGGCTGGTGTCCTCGGTTCTTTGTCCCAGATTTTCTGCAAAGAACCGGAAGGAAAACCCCGTGTTAGTCCAACTACGACTAGAATTTGAGGAGTTGATAGATGGACTTCGTTTACTTGCCTTCTCTAGATTATCATCCCTCTCCCCATCGATCCCATGCATCCTCTTGACAACCTCATTCATCTCCTTCGTCACGCCCCTCACGATCTTATTAACCGTCTCATTATTAACCCACGCGATGATAATGCCAATCAGGCCCACAATAGTTCTAATCACCTCCCCCAAGTCAATCCTGCTCTTATTCGGATACAGTGCCGCATTCACCGCGGGACTATTCAACCTCCTCGCGATATCCTCCACCGTCTCACCCTTCTTATTCACAGCGTCCAACGAAGCTCCCGCCTCCACTAGCAACCGGATGACATCCGGGTCACGAGTCTCGTTCAGGACGAGCATCAAGGGTGTCTCGCCACGGACGGCGTCGCATGTGGAATCGACGTCGGCACCGTTCTCGAGTAAGAGACTGACGATCTGTGCGCGATTCTTTCTAGCCGTGGAGGCAGCCCATGACAGGGGCGTCTGGCCATCTATGGACGGCGTGTTAGGGTCGGCTTTGCCCACTTCGAGGAGACGCCTGACGGTGGTAGCTTGGCTTGAGAAGACGGCGGCGATGAGAGGGGTGATGCCCTTATCGGGGTGCTGGGCATTGATGTCAGTGGAGGCGAGATAGCCCTTGAGCTGAGTGGCGGTTAGAGTGCCGTTGAAACAGTCCTCGAAGAGACCCATCTTGGATTGGCCTTTCGGGGGTAGGTTTGAGAGCGGTTTGCAGAGATGAATCAGGCTTCCAGATGATGTCGAAGAGATGATAGGGTGGCACACCGAGGACATGGTGGATGCCCAAGTGTACCTGGAGATTGGAGTCGTTGAAATAGGATACTAACTCACTCACTCGGCTTTCATTGACCCCACACCACCTCATGTCATCCCCCAGCCTTGCCGCACGAAAGTTGGGGAAATAGGGAGGAGCAAATAGATATGACCGAAAGCTGCATCAATGCCTGACTGCAGATATCTACAAGGGTGTCCTGCAGTCATACGAACGCACGTAGGAGTCTGGGGCAGTCACTCTGTCGCCCTGAGCAGGCTGCGGGCACACGCCCTTGGGAGTGAATGTAACACGAGCACATTGATCTGGGCACTCATCCAGCTTCCAGCCTGCTCTCCGACAGCAGAGCATCCCCAAACACCTCGCTGCCATCACATTCGTTATCATGCCGAAATACGAGTCCCTCATTGCCCCAGAATTGGTCCACCCCGACCACCGTCGGCCGCCGCCCATTCCAGCGAAACCGGGCCTCAGGTTTGCCGCAGCAGGGGACTGGAATTCTTGGGTGGTGAAGCTGAGTTTCTCTCAGGGGTCTGGTAAGAAACCCTCTCCCGTAATGAAAAACGAAATCTCTCCAACGACTCGGGCGCTGAAGCGTTTCCGAGGAGCCAGACGCTTCAGGAACCGGCTTCTACATCAACCTACCTGGCGCAGAACACGATGTCATTCTAACCGCCGGACACAATCTCGTCGGCCCGGACGGCAAAAGGTCAGCCGACCTCCTCATTCTAGACACCGATGCCACGAAAAACATTTCGGTGGCCGAGGAGAATGTCAGAATCAGCAACCGATACCTCGCGCGTCCCAACGACTCCAACGCGGTCCACGATTACGGCGCCATTCTAATCCCCCGCGAGAAAGACCAGCCGCCACGAGCGGGGTTCGGATTTAGTCTGATGTTAGGCATCGATCGGAAGGACAGAGGAACCAAGGATCCGAAAGATGAATACTTATCCGGCGATGTCCGCGTTTGCGGGTATCGCAGCGGCACGCCGCCAGGTAGACCCGACCTAAGCTCAGGTAGTTGCATTATCCGCCCTGACCAGCTCGAGTATGAGGTGGAAACTCAGACGGGGCTGAGCGGTTCCCCGGTATGGACGGCGTATAACGGTGTGGAGACGGTTGTTGCTATACAGTAGGGTGTCCCCTAATTGTCCCTTTGGATCAAGGCGTCGTCCCGTAGCTAACAGCATAGAATAGCAACCACGGAAAAAACGAGTCGGGTAGAAGCCGCGGCACGCGCCTGAACCTCCGAGTAATGCGCGACGTCTTCAGGTGGGCAGGAATCGACCGCTTCCACAAAAGACTACGCGTCCAACAGCCCGGAGCACATCCGGACGGGCTTTACCTCCACTTTGCCGAGGAGTATACTATTGGCGACGATCAAGTGGGCAAAGTCTACGTTGGTGCCGACGGTATGGATACTACTTTTGACGTTCTGCTCGCCGAGGCACCGCCAAATCCGCGTCTTCGTGAACTCAGGCCTCGATTTGTCTTGATGGCAAGAGTACCGTGGGCCGGGCACCAGCGAGAGTACGAAGATCAAGGGGAGGATTGGGTAGTTTGGGATCTGGATGGCGGCAAGGTGTCCCTGTCTAGTAATTTCCATCCTTGGTGTCTGGTGAGGTTGGAAGAGGCACCTGGTGGAGCTTTTACTATTGTCGTGTACCGAGAAGAGCAGAAGATATTGATGCGGTTGAGGATGGATATCTCGGCCTTGACGGAGCTGCAGATGAAAATGGGGCGGAGGGATGTGAATGGGATTTCGTTCGCCAGGGCCATCAGGGGAAAGAAGTACAAGGTTCGTTCAATTTGCTTCAACATCCGTTTTCCGTTGAGTGAGGTTATTGAAGACTAACAGAGCTTGTGTGTTACATGTATATAGTTTGATCAGTTTTGTCTCGAGGGTTGAACCTAGAGACTTGTCTATGTATGGAGCTCAACCTTAGTAGTATCGTCTCCGATGAATCCGGCGCCGTGAGCCCTTCTCAATACTACCTCCGCCCATATTGAAGGAATTTTGGCTACCCCGAATTACGATGTCGCCGTGAATGTGGATGTGATAGCACCGCTCGGCACTCCCCACAGGGGTGAACTTACCGGCCCCAGCCTCCTTGACCAGGTCATGGCGGTTGCCGTCCGCGTCAATGGAGACCAAGACCCCGCCGGTCAAGACGTAGGCCGTGAATGTCTGTTTCTCCCGATCGTGGCCCACAGCAAAGCGAGAGACGGCCTTGCCCAACGTGGCCCCGTAGAAGACATTTTCTGCGCCAGCAACTGTTAGTTTGGATTCCCGTGCTGGACGAGTTCAAGACAGACGAATATTACCTTGCCAGCTATCTCCGCCCACCTCGCGAGTAAGGTAGTCGAGGCTACCGTGCTTGCTCACATAAAAGAAATGCAACTTATCGTCGACCACCAGGGGGTAGTGAGGCGAGTCTATCGGTATCGAAGGAGGCAGTGGCCCACGGGGCGACCATTTGCCTCCCTTCTGCTCGATGCACTCGACCGAGCCACCAGGGCTCGGGAAGAAGACCAGCAGCCCGTCTTCCGTGAAGCAGGCACTGATTTTACCGCCGCGATGCACTCCCATGGAGCCGAGCTCACCCAGAGCTTCGTCTGCCTCCCACGCTGCTTCGGCATGAGGGTCTGGGTTGTAGGTGGATGCTTTCAGGTACCCGGGTTTATCGACGTAGAACACGATGCGCTGCGAATGAAGGTATCAATTCCCTGAACTGAGAGTGGAAAAGAAAAAAAAAAAAAAAAGGGGGGTTGGGCCTGGGATACTCACATTCTCATCCGTCTCTACGAGGTATGCCACTGGCGTATCCTCAGGGACATCAGAGGCAACAAGAGTCTCAGAAATCAGATCGAGGTCGGTCTTGTACTGCTCAACGAGGTCGTAACCACCCTCGCCATCGCTCACGACTGTCAACAGATAGAAACTGTTGCTGTTTTCCGACGCCGCGTCTCCAGGGGCGGAGAGTCGCGTAGCGAGTCTCTGAGCTTCGTTCATGGTGGCTATGATTCGGATCGGAATGACCTATGGGAAGATTGTGTGATGAGATGGCTCTGTCAAGAGGATGGGATGTAAGTCGAGTGCATGTATAATTATAACCAAATGTATGATATCGAGGCCCGATGTCGAGCTCGCGAGGCTCTAAGGCAGCAGCCACACGCTCCCCGCGTTATTAGCAGCGCGAACACCTACCTACATTTCTTCAAGCACCCCGTTCAATATATTGCTTATCCGCAGCAGCTTGGCTCTCGGTAAGTGTCGCGCGGGGACATATTGGGCAGCGACGTGCAATTTCCTCCACACCACAACAATACCGAAACTCAAACGCGCAAGCTAGTGCACGGTGTCGTTGGCCGAGGAGCTCGACTCCTCACCTTGAATGGACAGCACACTTCCGAGGGCTGGTGCCCAACTGCACTTGTATCCGTTCTAGGTAGCCAGGGCATTCTGTCACTTGCATACTTCAAGCCATATCCTTCCCAGCGGAACCACTTGTGTGAAGAGCCTTGACTAGATCACAACGTCTTGCTGACGTGGGCTCGAGGTGTAAGCACTAAGCCCTGCATTTGGAACGATGTTGGGCCTCTCAGAAAAGCCACCAGTTGCACTTTCATGTAGGGCGCGGGCGTGAACGCGCATCGCGCGGATGGACTTTTGTCATTGACAGCCTCACTCTGTGAGATGACTGCTTTATGGACAATGCTTCCGGTGTTGAAATTTCGAGTGTGAGTGATAATCCTTCAGTTTCGCCATCGTCCAAGTTTCTCCTCTAGTTCACGGATAACTGCAAAGTTACTTACACCAAGGCGAGATATCTGTGTTTCGATCTTTGTATTTTGAAAAGAAATGGTACGCACATTAACTCTCCCGAAGTTGCCTATGGTGATTATGGGCAATGTCACTGAAACTCCAGGTAGACCATCACCATCCAAGGTTGCGTGCGCACTGCTCGCAGCAACGAACGTCGCGATGATGACCTAGTACACGGGCTCCTCACGATCTCGGGTGGGACCTGGTATTTTGGCTACGACGCAGCGAGTGAGGAAATCCTGATTACATGGGTCCCATCCGAAGCAACTTCACTCCCGCTCGACTCTGCGGCAGCCAGAGTCCTCGTTCGAGTGTGGAACATCGACATAGCAAAACTACGCAGTGATATGGACGCGGGCGGATCGCAGCCCGTCCTCGAGAAGGAGATCGATCTCTCCAAACTGTCGGATATGGGTATTTTTAGGGAGAAGATGAGCCTGAAACTAGATCAATATCTAGTATTTCGCTTTGAGGGGACGGGACCAGCTCTCGGCGAGCAGGAGAGGGAGGTGAGGTTTCTTGCACCTAGTCTCTGTACTGACATGGGCTGACATTTGGTAGAGTGAAGATGGTCTCTCTGAAAGGCTTCAAGCCATGGAAGCCGAGCTCGAGGAAGTCAGGGCAAAGTCGGCTGCAGACATTTCATCCCTCCGGGCAACTTTTGACGCCGAAAAGGCCGCTTTACGAACCGAGCTCCAGTCGGCATTCGACAACGACAAAGAGACGTTACAAAACGCCTTTGGCGAGGAGAAAGGGAAACTCCGAGATGAGTTTCGAGACCAGGAAGCCGTATTACGGCGCGACATAGAGGAGAAGACCAGGACTTTCGAGAAACAGCTCAGCGACGCCACAAGAGATTTTGACGCAAGTCAAGAAAGCCAAAGAGCGTGTCGATAAGCTCTGCGCCTATATGAAGAGTGTCGAGGATTCCCTCAAAGAGGAGATCCGCGACATTGGTCAGGAGAGAGACGAGATCGAAACGAAATTCCACGAGCTTAAGGACGAGGCCAGCACTTTGCGTCGAGATTTACAAAACGCCAAGACAGACAATGAGAATCAAGCAGGCGTGATTGCTACGCTCAGGGCCGAAAATACCCGTGTCGCCATAGAGTTGGCGGACGTGCGGCGGATGGTGGTTCCTGAGAATAGGCGGCTTAAGGATGAGGTATCTTTCCTCCAGGACAGGACAAAGGCCCTTGAAACGGAGCTGGAAGACAAAGAGACAGAGGCGGTAGAGGCAAAAGCTAAGTTGGCTCGTCTCGAAGGTGATAACCGGAGACTGGCCCAAGAGGTGCAGAAAGCCAAGAACGATCTGGCACGCTCGGAAAGCACGCGATCTCGGGCAGAAGAAGAACTTGATCGAGCCACGGTAGCCCTCAGGGGGCTTGAGGCCGACGCTCGTCAACAAAGAGATCAAATCCAAGAGTTAACCCAGAATCTGCGAGCGGAAAAGACCGGCCACGAGGTAACCGCAAGCGAGCTAGCTCAGGTTAGGGAGCTCATGACCAAGGAGCTATCTGAAGCCGAGAAAAACGTCGAAAATCTCCACATCAAAATCGCAGAACTGAAGACGCGAGTCGAGTCAATAACAGCCGAGAACAAGGATCTTGATGCCGCAAACGCCGAATTGAAGCAACTCCTTTCCCGCGAGATCAGAGAGCGGCAGGGAACCGAGCGATATAACGAACGTCAGCGAACGGAGATTGATAATCTCAAGAGCCGTGTCGACATTGCCGAGGACCAAGTTTCGACTCTTAAATCAGATCTTTCCGCGGCCGAAAGCCGGCTCACGAGCTATCAGACGGCTCTCAAGGATGAGAAAATACGCTGTGGGAGCCTTCTTGAGAGCTTAAGGCGCGAGAAAACGAACTCGACCGAAGTTGAGGGAAGGCTCGGGGCCCTTGAAGAGACGGCAAACACCAATATCTCCAAGTTGAAAGAAGAACTCGAAGCTGCCCACGGAGAAGTTAAGCGGCTTTCAGACTTACACGGTGACACCAAGACGGAGCTTGAGAAGACCAAGCGCGATCTGGCAACGGCAAACCTCCAGTCCGAGAGATTAGAACGGCGTCTCTCGACCGAGACGAAACGGAGGGAGAAGCTAGAGGCGGACTTGGACAAGGCCGTGCAACGCGAGCGGGAGTACGACCCAGACCGCTTGTACAAACAGCTAGACGATGAGCGCGAGGCTCATGGGCGGTGCAGAGAGACTCTAGAGACCGAAAAGACCGAACATGCGGCGAGTGTTAGTCGTCTAGAGAGCGAGGTCCAAAGATGCAAGAATGAGATACAGAGACTGGAGGGTGAAGTCAAGAACAGAGACGATAGGATTCAGCAACATATCGATACGATTGGCAGGCTCGAGAGTAAAATCCAGGAAGAGCTGAGCGCAAAGGCGGCCCTCGAGCTAAGAGCTCAGGGCCTGGAGGCACAAGTGGCACAACTCGGCGCTTCTCTTACCAACGAACGCAACTGCAGAGTGCAAGTTGAGAGTCGCCTCAGTGTAGAGGTCTCTAACCACGTCTCCACGCAACAGGCATTAGCCAACGAGAGGTCGCGTGCCGACAGCTATGGACAGAAACTGGACTACGCCAACAGCCAGCTCTCACAACAACGAAGCAAATTGAGCCAGGCCAACAACGACCTCGCGTATGAGCGGGACAGGAGTTTCCGCGCGAACTCGGAGCTCATGGACAAGAAGAACCAGCTGCAGCGCGCCAACTATACCGTCTCCAACCAGGCGGCAAGGATCCGTACACTCGAGAGCGCTGCTAAACATAACGTATGCGTCACGAGGCAGAGCGTCGAGGATCTGATAGGGAGCTATGAGCGGCTGCATGACTTTGCTAGAAGGTATGGTGGTAGGAAGAGGACATGGACATTGCGCAAGGTGCATTATCCAAATGGGTTTCAATCGTCTAACGGGAAATGGGCCATCCGGTTTAGGACTGTGTGTTTCTGAGGTTGGATCCGGGGTTGGATATTTGATATTGGTTCTAGTCTCGAAGAATGCCTTTAACTACGCCTTGTCGTTTGTCAAGACGAGGGAGGCAACTGTGATGCTTTTAGCAAATATAAGTTCCATTAGTTGAGAGTGGATAAACTGCATTCTTCGCTCACCCTTTGGCGTGCATCGCCGCCCCGGATCGTGTCCCCATCGTTGGACGAGTCGTCGCTTGCAGAAGAGACATTGTGACAGCGTTGAGGATCAAGGACTAAACAATGAAGAAGGCAGAAGGCAATTGGGGTCAAAAGAGATCGGGAACTTTACGTAGTTGAGGCGAGGCGCTACTTTGTATTTAAATGCCAAGTTTGCACATTCGCCGCCTCCAATACAGCTAGGAGCGAAATCGGTGTCCTGTCCATCGAATTCTTGAAAAAGCATTTGAACGCACAGGCGTGTTAGAGGCAGTGCGTATTAAACTTATGCATACTTGACACTTCGCTGTCACAGCCAGATATACAATTTAATAAGACCAGAATGCACAATGCTCAGGCACCAACCGCAAAAGCCAGGGCGAGCGCCAAGCTTGGCGTAGATGGTGATCATGCTACGAATGGCCCCTGCAAGCTATGAGGATCGCAGACGCCTCGCCGGCCTGTCCGAGTCTTCTGCTGTCGAGTTACGTCGGACCAAATTGCCCTCCAGGTTGTTTTTCCGACGGGTCGAAGCCCATCCGCTACTGCCCAGGACTTCCTCTTCTTCTATAAGTTCATTCCTAGATTCTAAGCTTTCAGCCGTGGCTGGTGACGGTGCTCGGGAGTTGGAGTGCAACGAAGGCTGTCGGGGTCCTGCTCCGCGAGTGCTCGCTACACTCGGGACAGGTCTCCTACCCCCATCAGGCCGGCCTGAGTCTGAATGAGGCACTTGGGACTTCTTGGATGTGAAGGTCCCGAGGTAATGAGTTGAGAAGGTTGGAGCGAAGTACTCTTTGGTGAACTTGAAGATCTCGCTCTCCCTCGGGACTCTGGGTGACCATAAAAATGGCTTCTTCTGGATGAACCAGGCACATGTTATCGCTTCGCAGAGGAATACCGGAATGTCGCGGTTATATTGTTCCAGTGTCTCGACGAGAAGGTCGCTCATCTGCTGTGCTGGGGCTTTGTTGGTCTCGCCTTCGTACACTTCCGTCTCCAGCTGGTATATACGCTGTTCGAGGTGCACCCGGTCCACCCTGGTGAGCAGGTCTTTTTCCAAGCCGATGACGGCTATATCCCTCCATTCCTCGTCGTACGCCCGCAGTGTTCTGAACAGGTCCCGAAGGCGCTGAAGTTTTTTGTTTCCGGGGCAGCAACTGGTCTGCATGCGATCGTCGATGCACACTGAGTAGTTGATTTCTTTTTTAGACTGCTCACGGCAAACCTCCAGGGCCGTCCTCACTGCACACTTGCAGGGACCGCACAAAATCTTGACTTTGGCGAGCGGGTATTGAGACTCCAGGTAACTGTCATAATGAGATGCAAGCTCGAGGCTCATGTTGCGAATTGTGTCTCCGTCGAGGATGGGAGATGGGACATTTATCAGCTGCTTCACTCGATTGCCTAGACCCCATTGCCTCAAAGAATCATGCTCAAACACATACGACGGGCCACCAACTTGGATTTCGAGATGCCTCGTATCGCACGATAGTCCGAGTGTCGCCGTTGGACATGGCGA
>Ga0164243_10007930_pt1 | contig 15775 bp, 16 predicted proteins | sample OricompcompostOP_FD_108781 | JGI IMG/M metagenome (GOLD analysis project Ga0164243, IMG submission 108781) | Organic Plus compost microbial communities from Emeryville, California, USA - Original compost - Organic plus compost (OP) | ecosystem: Engineered > Solid waste > Mixed feedstock >...
CAGCATCCGGCCCTCGTCGCGGACCATCGTCACCGCCGCGACCGACGGCAGCGGGCCACCGGCCCGGCGGGCGAGTCGCAGCTTCACGCGGGGCGCTCCTCGGGGGTGTGGGCGGCGGGGCGTGCCGGCGGCCGCTGCGGGGCGTGGCCCTGCTGGCGCTTGAGCTGCGCCTGCAGCTTGGCGCGGCGCGCGGGCCACTCGTGCACGAGGAAGGCGAGCCCGTCGACGGCCGCCGCCAGCTGGTCCTCGACGCTGACCTGCTCGGTGGAGACGCCGGCCACCGGCTGGGGCTCGAGCTCGGCGAGGTCACCGACCACCCGCAGCCGGAGCTTGCGGAGCTTGTCGACCTGCTCGTGGCCGCGGCGGCGTACCCAGTCGGCGTCGAGGCCCAGCGTCGGCTCGCCCGAGCGGGTCGCCAGGCCCTTCTTGGCGAGCAGGTGCTTGACCCGCTGGTGGTAGTCCTCGGTCGAGAGGCCGTCGGCCTGCAGCCGGACGTTGAGCTCGCGCAGCAGCATCGCCGAGGCCACCCCGATCGAGGGGTTGGCGCGCACCGTGGTGTCGCACGAGGCGGGGTCGATGCCGATCACGCTCGCGAACCGGCGCCACAGCAGCCCCGGCTCGCTGCCGCGCGGCGGCACCGTCACCACGGTCAGGTGGTCGTTGCCGACGACCTTCTGCCAGCGCGCCATCATGCCGGCGAGGTCCTGCTGCTTCCAGAACCACGCTCCCGGCCCCTCGTCGCGCCGCTTGTGCTTGCGTACGCGCTCCTGGAACTCCGGCCAGGTGCAGGTCGAGCCGTTCTGCACCGACTCCTGCCACATGGCCGGGATGTTGCGGGCCAGGTCGCGCACCGTGAAGACGACCTGCACGTCGTGGTCGGGGAAGGACGCGAGCAGCTGCTCGATCTTGCCCTCCATCCGCGGCCCGATGAACTCGACCGAGATGATCGCGTCACCGGGGTGCTGCTGGACGTCGGCGACCACACCGGCCCACTTGCCGTCGGCGGGCATCGGGGGCTGGTTCGCGCCGCCGTACTCGATGATCTCCATGACCCCGTTGACCTGCTGCTGCCAGCGCTTGCCGGGGAACAGCAGCCCCTCGCGCTCGAGCAGGGCGGGCTTGTTCAGGGCCAGCACGTTCTGCAGGAAGCTGGTCCCGGACTTCATCGTGCCGGCGTGCAGCCACAGTCGGCGTGTCATGACTCCTCCTCCGGCGCGGACCGGTCCAGTCGCGCCTCCAGGGCCGCCTCCAGCCGCGTCATCAGCGCGGCGAGGTCGGCTCGGCTCCGTGCGGCGATCGCCGACTCCTCGTGCACCGTCTGGGCGACGCGCTCGAGCCGCCGCCCGATCGCGGCGAGCTCGGCCCGGGCCGTCTCCACCCGCTCCCCGACCAGCCGCTGCTCGAGCCGGTCGCGGATCGCCCTACTCCTCACGGCGCTCCACCCGGGCGGCGAACGCGTCGGTGCGGTAGTCGCGCAGCGCCTCCTTCATCCGTTCGTCGTCGCGCTGCAGGTCGGGCATGAGCAGCTCGGTGACTAGGTCGCTCAGCGCCGCCAGCTCGTGCTGGAGCGCGCGCGCCTGGGAGACCTCGGCCTCGAGCTCGTCGATGCGCCGGTGCAGCTCCGCGGTCTCGTCCTGCAGGCGCTTGCCGGTCAGGTCGCGCAGCTTCTGGCGCAGGCCGGGCGCAGGCGCCTCGGCGGCCGCCCGGGCCTGCCGCTCGGCCGCCGCGTCGTCGCGCAGTGCCACGAGCAGGTCGGCGAGCGCGCGGGCCGCCGTGGTGACCAGCTCGTCAGGGGGTACGTCGGCGGGCAGCCGCGCCGGGCGGTCGTCGCTGCGCGGCGTGGGCCGGAGGTCGTCGAGGTCGCCGTGGACGGTGACCGGTTGGCTCTCGAGGCGGGTCAGCACGGCGGCGTACCGCTCCTCGGCCTGCTGCATGAGCGGCGCGGGCACGCCGGTGGGCTCGTCGTCGAGGGAGGCCAGCACCCGGTTGGCGAGCAGGTCACGCACCCAGCGGGCCTGCTCGGCACCGGTGGGCAGCCGCTCGCCCAGCTGCTCGTTGACCCGGCGGAGCAGCTCGGCAGACGCCGGGCCGAGCGACTCGTTGACGCGCCCCTCGGGCAGCACCACGGGCAGGGCGTCGATGCCCGCGACCTCGGCGAAGCGCTGCCACAGCCGGGCGGGGTCACCACCGCGCGGCGCGGTCACCAGGTGGCGGCGCTCCTGCGGGAGCCCGCCCGCCCAGCGCTCCAGCACCCCCGCGGGGTCGAGGCTGCGCCAGCCCCACTCGGACCGCACCCGCTCCTCGGCGGGCGGCTCCCACTCCTCCAGCGGGGTGGTGAGGGTGAACTTGAGCCGCTCCTGCCACGACGAGCCGAGCGCGCGGCCCAGGTCGCGGGCGCTCACCACCACGTCGACCCGGAGCCCGTCGAGGTCGGCCAGCGCACGGCGCGCCTGCTCGGCGGTCGCGACGCAGAAGAGCTCGTAGCTGACGACGGCCAGCGACCCCTCGAAGGCCCGGATCTCGGCGACCAGCCGCTCCCAGGACCGCTGCGCGCGCTCGGGCAGCCGGCCCAGGCGCGGGTCGTCGCGGACCGCCATCGCCGCGTGCACGAGCTCGCGGTGGGTCTCGCCGGCGACCAGGACGCCGTGGTCGGCGAGGAGCGCCCGGTTGTCGCGCAGCACCCGCTGGAGGTACGTCGTGCCGGACTTCGGCGACCCCACGTGGAAGAGGACCCGCTCGGTCACCACATCCCTCCCGGGTCTTCCTCGCTCAGCACTGGGACGATCAGCCAGGCCCTCACGCGCGCCCACTCGAGGGGCGTCGCGCAGGCCAGGTGAGGACTATACGCCACCGGGTGGTGCCCTCCGGGACGTCCGCCGGGGCAGGGATCTGCTCCCGGCTGTCCTCGACCGCGCCGGCCCGGCGCCACGCCGCCTCGAGCTCGTCGAGCTGCAGCGGGAAGCGTCGCCCGGCGCTCCCCGCGAACCGCGGCAGGGTGCCGTCGGCGGCCCGCTCGTCGACCTCGATGAACATCCGGCCGCCGACCGAGAGCACCAGGCTGGCGAACCGCCACGCGTTGGCGCGGCCGCCGGCGTCGACGGCGTCGAAGAGGTGCCGCGCCAGGATCGCCCGGTTGGGTGGCATCCGCCGCGCGAGGATCCCCGCCATCGAGAGCGTGTCGCGGATGTCGTACAGGTTGCAGGTGTGCTTGGTGACCCGGGGCGCGGTCTGGTCGGGCGCCTCGGCGTGGGCCGCGAACGCACCCCGGGCATAGTCGATCGCCGCCACCCGGCGGCGCTGGCGGGCGAAGTGGATGGCGTCGTCGCCCCGGCCGGCGCCGAGGTCGACGATGCCCATCTTCCGCGGCAGGTGGGAGTCGACCCACTCGCGGAAGCCGGGCCCCTCGTCGTCCTCGGGTCGCCACAGCCCCGCCCAGTACGCCTCCCACTGCCGCCGCTCGCGCATCGCCGTGCCGAACCAACCGTCGAAGCGCTCGATCACGTCGCGGGTCGGGCGGTGGATGAAGTCGGGGTCGGGCGTACGCCAGCTCGGGCCGTACGACACCCGCAGGATCCGGTCGGGGTTGGCCGGCGCCGGCAGCATCCGGCCCTCGAACTCCAGCTCGCCGAGCGGGAGGACGTCGTCGCGCGGGACGGGAGCGCGCACGGTGGCCGTCTCGTGCAGCAGCCCGGAGAGGTAGAAGGTGGTGTAGAGGTCGATGCTCGCCGGGGCGCCGTCGGGGGCGGTGAAGGTGACCGTGAGGAAGCTGCCCGACTTGTTGACCACCCGGAAGCCGCGCCGGGTCAGCGCCCGCCGCATCGCGTACACCTCCTGCTCCATCGCGGCGGGGGTGGTCTCCTCGCTGAGGTAGGCCAGGTCCATGTCGGCGTCGTGCCCGATCGCGCGCCCCGAGCGGGCCGCCCCCAGCAGGGTGCCGAACGCCATCCACAGCTCGACGCCGCACTCCTCGCGGAGCACCTCGATGATCTCGAGCGCGGTGTCGGCCATCGCCTCCGTCGTCTCACGACCCCGCAGCGAGAACGGCCGCTGCGGCAGCCCCCACTTGTCGATGACCACGCGGACGCCGTACTCGTCGACGAACCGGACGCGCTCGGGCGAGCCGTCGAAGGCGACCTCGCCGGCGTCGAGCTCGCCCTGCGGTGTCGTGACGCGCAGGTGGGCGCGCCCGGTGAGCCACTGCTGCATGCCGGCGGGCCACGGCACGAAGAGGTGGGCACCCTCCCCCTCGCCGCGCACCTCGGCGACGAGCATCTGGTCGGGCTCGAAGGACCAGATGGGTACGTCGTCGAAGATCGCCTGGCAGCGGCCGGCGGTGCCGACCGGGAGCTCGACGCCGGCCCGGTCGGCGCTGATGCGGACCAGGCCCGAGCTCACGGCATCCTCACCCGCACGACGCCGACGTGGTGGTCGGTGGTGATGGCCACGGCCGGCGGGCGCTGCCACTCCAGCGGCGACATCCGCTTGCGCGGGCCGAAGACCCAGTCGACGCGCATGAACTTCGGCGGCCGGCAGGTGCGCTTGTTCGCCCAGCCGCCGGAGGCCGACACCAGCCGGGTGCGGCGCACGACCTTGCAGAACGCGGTGCGCTTCTCGTTGAAGTCGCCGACCATGAACACCGGCGCGTTGCCCAGCCGGCGCACCTGACGGATCTCGCGACGGATCGCGATGTTGCGCTCCCGCTGGCGGCCCTGTGGCGCGTTGTGGACGTTGATCACCCAGATCTTGCGCTTGGTGCCCTTGGCCCGCAGCTGCACCACCGGCAGCGAGCGGACGTCGCGCCCGATGAACGGCACCCGGATCAGGCGCTTCTGCACCGCGCGCCACACGCTGAGGTCCCACACCAGGGTCTGCTTCGCGCCGCCGCGGATGCTACGGGTCAGGCCGGGGAACATGCCGTACCGGCCGCCGGTCGCCTTCCGCAGCGCGTTGACCTGGCCCCAGCCGGCCTCCTGGAGGCCGAAGATCGAGATGTCCTGCGACTCCATCCAGGAGGCGGTCCACTCCGCCCGCAGGCGCGAGGGCGGCAGCTGGTCGGCGTCCTTGCCCGGCTGGGTGTGGGGGTCACCGAGGATGTTGTACGTCGCGATGCCGAAGCTCAGCGGCGTGCGCTTGCGCTTCTTCTTGCGGCGCTCGGCGAGCGGCTGGTCGCTGACCGGCCGCAGGGTCGTGGTGGCGCGGTCGGTGTGCGAGCCGTCGGCGAGCTGGCCGCGCTCGTTGTTGCCCCAGCACGCCAGCGCCCCGCTGGCCTCGGCCGCGCAGGTGTGCATCCAGCCGGCGTCGAGCTCGCGGTAGCGGCCCGCCACCCGGACCGGCAGGCGGCTGCTCGCACGCGAGCCGGTGCCGAGCGCACCGTAGGTGTTGTTGCCCCAGCACCACACCGCACCGTCGGCCTGGCGGAAGGCGCACGTGTGGGCGACGCCCGTGGTCACGCTGGTCGCGCCGGTGATGCCGAGCGGCTGCGGGTTGTAGCGGTCGGTGGTCGTGCCGTCGCCGACCTGGCCGTGCTCGTTGCGGCCCCAGCACATCACCTGGCCACCCCGGCGTACGCCGCAGGTGTGGGTCCATGACGCCTCGACCTGGACCCAGTCGGTGGCCGAGCCGACCCGCACGGGCGCGTGGCGGACCTTGCCCGTGCCGTCGCCGAGCTGACCGAAGTCGTTGCGACCCCAGCACCACAGGCTGCCGTCGGTCTTGATGCCGCAGGTGTGCCAGCCGCCGGCCGAGATCGAGGTCCAGCCGCGGCCCTGCACCGAGACGGGGGCGGTGCGGGTCTTGGTGCCGCCGGCACCGAGCTGGCCCCACTGGTTGTGGCCCCAGCAGGCCGCGGTGAGGTCGGTGCGGACCCCGCAGGTGTGGTACCAGGAGGCGCTCACCTGGCGCCAGGCCGACAGCGCGCCGACCCGCACGGGGGTGGCGCGGCGGGTGCGGGTGCGGTCGCCGACCTGGCCGTGGTGGTTGGTGCCCCAGCAGTAGAGGGCGGTGCCGCGCAGGCCGCAGGTGGTGCCGCCGCCTGCGGAGACGGAGGTCCAGCCGGCGGCCGGGCGGACGTACACAGGGCTGGGCCGGTCGCCCCGGACGCCACCGTCGCCGAGCTGGCCGAGGTCGGTGGCGCCCCAGCAGGAGAGCCGGCCGTCGGTGGCGATGGCGCACGCGTGCTGACCGCCCGACGAGAGCGACTCCCCCGGCAGGCTGGCGACGACCAGCCGGTCCGCGGCCGAGGCCGGAGCGGTCGGCAGGACGGTGGCGCCGAGCGGCACCAGGGTCGCGAGGGCCACCAGCCACACGACGAGGGCGCGCACGCGCGAGCTCGTCCCAGCAGACACGTCAGTCACAGGCACCGCACCACCGTACGACACCGCGGCGCCCGTCACACCACTCTTGCGAGCAACGGTGTGGCGGGCGCCGCGGGTCAGCCGGCGAGCGCGGCAGCGCCGATCAGCTAGTGGATCTCGACGTAGCGGAAGGGGTCGAGACCGGAGTCGGTGGTGCGCCGCGGGATGATCGGCGCGCCCTTCGGCATGTTCTTGAACGCCCGGGTGACGAACCGCTCGTACTTGCGGGCGGTGTTGCCGGAGTTGACCTGCATGAAGATCTCGTCGCTGATCATCGCCAGGCGGGTCCAGTTCGCGGTGCCGTTGAAGGCGACCCGCGCGGAGCGGTTCTTGCCGTAGTGGCCGCGGATGCTCATCACCTTGGTGTGGATGTACTTGTCGAAGGCGCCGTCACCGTCGTAGTCGAGCACCAGCTGGCGCAGCGGCACCGGGCCGCGGCCCGACCGGCTGCGGAGGACCTGCTGCACCTGGTGGCCGAGCTCGGCGGTGAGCACCTGGATGTTGCAGCCCTGGTTGTGCAGCCGCTTGATGCGGCGGGCCAGCTTGAGCCCGCGCGCGTCGAGGATCGCGGTCTGGCCGACGCGGATGACGGTACGCCCCCGGTTGCCGTTGGAGGCGCCCTTGCACTTCACCGGCGCCAGCGCCTGCAGCCACGGGTCGCGGTTGGACTGGCGGGCGGCCTTGGCGGGCAGCACCGTGACGATGTGCTTGCCGCTGCGGAACCTCTGCCAGCTGCGGCGCACCTTCTTGTCGCGCGAGGACTGGCGGAAGATCTTCACGAAGTACTTGTAGAGCCGCTGGTCACCGCGGATGGTGTACGCCTCGCCCCACTGGTTGAGCGCGGCCGCGTCGGTCATGTTGGCCGAGGTCACGATCGCGACGTTGCGCGCCTTGCCGGCCTTGCTGAAAAGGAAGAGCTTGGTGTGCGGGATGCCGCGCGAGCCCCGGCAGGAGCCGTTGCACAGCTTGGTCCAGCTGCGGCGCGACTTCGGGCGCTTCTTGTTGCCCTTCTTCAGCGCACGCTTGAGCTGCCAGAAGTCACCGGTGGCGCGGTTCTGCTGGCGCGCCATGTTGGCCGACATGATCACCCGCACGGCCACGCCCCGCTTGTGGGCGGCGATGAGGTTCTGGCGGTACTGCCCGCTGTCGAAGTTCCACGAGAAGATGCTGATCGTCTGACCCCGCCGGACGCTGCGGATGGTCTTGTTGATGTGACGGTTGATGTTCCAGTTGTTCTTCGAGCTCAGCGGGTTGTTCATCTTCACCCCCGCCTTGGGCGTGTAGCGCTCGGCCCGGCGGCGCGGGGTGACGTCGGCGTCGGTGGTGCGGGTCTCGTCGGCGGCGTGGGCCGCGACGACGCCGCTGATCCCACTGCTGGTCGGTGCCGCCACCGGCGCGGCGACCAAGGAGAGGCCGACCGCGGAGGCGACGAACAAGGAGCGGAGGGAAGCCATGGAGAAGATCTCTTTCGCTAAGCAGCACGTACCGGCGGCCCAGTGTAGGTCACCGGTCACACCTGTCACGCGCACCCGCACCCGCCCGGCGCGGCTCTCCGCTCAGCCCCCGCAGGACGCCTTCGCCGACGCGTACGACGTGCTGTCGGCCAGGCTGCCCTCGTCGTTGACCACGTGTCCGGTCATCGCGTAGAAGCGCTCGTCGTAGGTGACCAGCCGGGCCCCGGTGGCGCACTGGGTCGCGTCGGCGGGCACCTTCTCGCCGGAGTCGTCGAGGCAGCCGGCGTACTGCTCCGGGAGGGTGGCCCCGTCGACCCAGACGTCGGCGCACGCCGGCACGCCGCCTGCCGAGGGGGACGACGCGCTCGGGGACTCGGACGCCGTGCTGGTGTCGCTGCCGGCACTGTCGGCACCGGTCTCGTCACCGCAGGCGGCGAGGGGCAGCAGGAGCAGGGCGGCCACGGCCAGACGACGAGGGCTCATCCGGTCATGCTAACCAGCGGCCGCACACCAGCCCGGTCACTCCTCGGGCGGGTCGGTGAGGGTGGCGTCGGCGTACACGAGGGAGTGGTCGCTGAGGCCGTTGGCCCGGGTGACGTCGTCCTGGACGTAGTCGGAGAAGTCCACCAGGTCGCCGGAGCCGAGGATCCAGTCGATCCGCATCCGGTCGCGCGGCGGCGGGTGGCAGCCGTCGGACCAGGAGCCGCCGTTGGCCGAGACCAGCCCGGTGCTCGACGCGATCCGGCAGAAGAAGCTCTCGTGCTCGTTGAAGTCGCCCATCAGCAGCACCGGCAGGCCGGTGTCCTCCAGCTCGTTGACCAGGTCGCTCTCGATACCGGTCGAGGCCAGCCGCTGGCCCTGCATGTCGCGCGGGGAGTTGTGGGCGTCGATGGCGTAGAACTGCGCGCCGGTCTCGCGGTCCTCGAGCAGGACGTACGGCAGCGGCACGGGCATCGAGTCGAAGGTGTGGGTGCGCGACCCGGTGTCGACCAGGTCGAAGCGGTCGCTGCGCCACGCGAGCTGGAGGCGGTAGCCCTGCTTGCCGAGGGCGTCCTGCGGCCACACGGTGTAGCCGTCGAGCTCGTCGACGAAGACGGACTGCTGGTCGGGCTGGACCTCCTGCAGGCCGACCAGGTCGAGGCCGCGGTCCTCGATGAGCGCGGCCTCGCGGGCGGCGCGGGAGACGCCGCCCTTGGCGTGCTGGCTGCCGAGGACGTTGAGCGAGCCGACCGTCAGGGTGGTCTCCTTGGTCAGCCGGGCCTCGCGGCGGGCGGCCTTGCGCTCGGCGATCCGGGCCAGCTCGGCCGGGGTGAACCGCTCCAGCGGCGGGCCGGCCGGCAGCACCTTCGCCGGCGGACGAGCCTGGCCCCGGGCGGCCCGGGCGGCCGGCCGAGCAGCGCCGGGGGCCGCCGCGTCGGCGTGCTGGCTGGCGGTCGGTGACGGCGTACGCACCGGGCTCGACGCCGACGCGCCCGGGCTCGGCGCCGTGCCGCTGGCGCCCTGCACCGGCTCGTCGGCCCCGGGGAGGACGGCGGCGGCCACGACGGCCGCGGCGACCACCACGGCGGCAGCCGCAGCACCGGCGCCGAGGAGTCGGCGGGGTCGTCGCGCCCGGTCGGCTGCCCGCTTGCCTGACACTGCTCGTCCTCCGTGGTCGGGGTCCGTGGTCCGAGAATGCGTCCCCCACGCGCGGGTCAGCCTACGTGACGGCCCGCGGCACGCGCGTACGGCGTGGGACGGGTGATGGCTTACCGTGTCCGACGTGAGCTCCGCCCCGTCCCGCGTCTTCGTCGCCCGCCTGGTCGGGTTGCCGATCTTCGACCCGCAGGGCGACCAGGTCGGCAAGGTGCGCGACGTGGTCGTAACCATCCGCGGCGAGGCGGCCCAGCCGCGTGTGCTCGGGCTGGTGGCCGAGGTCTTCGGGCGGCGGCGGATCTTCGTGCCGATGACCCGGGTGACGATGATCGACAGCGGGCAGGTCTACACCACCGGCCTGCTCAACCTGCGCCGGTTCGAGCAGCGCTCCACCGAGACCCTCGTCATCGGCCAGATGCTCGACCGGCAGGTCACCCTTCCGGCGACGGGCGTCAGCGGCACGGTCTACGACGTCGCCATGGAGCAGGCCCGCAACCGCGACTGGGTGCTCTCCCGCGTCGCGGTGCAGGAGCCGCCCAAGGGGCTGCGCCGGCGCGGCCAGACCCACGTCGTGGAGTGGCGCGACGTCCAGGGCCTCGCGCAGCGCTCCCCCACCCAGGGGGCGACCCACCTGCTCCAGGCCCTCAACGAGATGCGGCCCGCCGACGCCGCCCACATGATCCACGACCTGCCGCGCGAGCGACGCCTGCAGGTCGTCGCCGGGCTCGACGACGAGCGGCTGGCCGAGGTGCTCGAGGAGCTCCCCGAGGACGACCAGGTCGAGATCGTCAAGCACCTCGAGGCCGAGCGGGCGGCCGACGTCCTGGAGGAGATGTCGCCCGAGGACGCCGCCGACCTGATCAACGAGCTGCCGCCCGACACCGCGACCTCGCTGCTCGGCCTGATGCAGCCCGAGGACGCCGAGGACGTCCGGCGGCTGATGTCGTACGCCGAGAACACCGCCGGCGCCATGATGACCCCCGAGCCGGTGGTGCTCGGCCCCGACGCCACCGTCGCCGACGCGCTCGCGCACGTGCGCAACCCCGACCTCACCCCCGCCCTCGCCTCGGCGGTGTACGTCTGCCGCCCGCCGCTGGAGACCCCGAGCGGGCGCTTCCTCGGCGTCGCCCACATCCAGCGGCTGCTGCGCGAGCCACCCTCCTCGCTGGTCGCCGGCGCGATCGACACCACGATGGAGTCGCTCAAGCCCAGCGCGAGCCTCGACGACGTCGCGATCCACCTGGCGACGTACAACCTGGTCGCCGCGCCCGTCGTCGACGAGGCCGGCCACCTCGTCGGCGCCGTGACCGTCGACGACCTGATCGACCACATGCTCCCCGACAACTGGCGCGACCGGGCGGTGCACCGTGACTGAGCGCCCCGTCGACCGGCGGGCGGAGCGGAAGGCCGAGCGCAAGGCCGAGCGCTCCGAGCCCCGCCGCCACAAGCAGCGCGAGACGCGCCTCGACACCCCGCGCGAGCTGCGCCGCCAGCTCGTCCGTCGGCCCGCGATGAGCGACGACACCTTCGGGCGGTTCGCGGAGGCGTTCGCGCGGTTCATGGGCACGGCCCGCTTCATCCTGTGGATGACGGCCGTCGTGGTCGTCTGGGTGATCTGGAACCTCGCCGCCCCCGACGCGTGGCGCTTCGACGAGTTCCCGTTCATCTTCCTCACCCTGGCGCTCAGCCTGCAGGCGTCGTACGCCGCCCCGCTGATCCTCCTCGCCCAGAACCGCCAGGAGCAGCGCGACCGGGTGATCGCCGAGCAGGACCGGCGGGTGGCGGCGCAGTCGCAAGCCGACATGGAGTTCCTCGCGCGCGAGATGGCGTCGCTGCGGATGGCGCTCGGTGAGGTCGCGACCCGCGACTTCCTGCGCTCCGAGCTGCGCTCGCTGCTGGAGGAGCTCGAGCGCGACGAGAGCGACGAGGGCGGCCCGGAGCCCGACGCACGGCCCGACTCGGCGGAGTCACCGCGCCCGACGTAGGCTTGAACATCGTGAGCACCTCCCTCCTGGACCAGGTCAAGGCCGCTCTGGCGACCGTCAACGACCCTGAGATCAAGCGCCCCATCACCGAGCTCGGCATGGTCGAGTCCGTCGAGGTGGGCGACGACGGCGTGGTCGACACGAAGGTGCTCCTCACCGTCGCCGGCTGCCCGCTCAAGGACACCATCAACCGCGACGTCACCGCCGCGGTGAGCAAGGTGCCGGGCGTCACCGGGGTCAACATCGACCTCGGCGTGATGACCCCCGAGCAGCGCCAGCAGATGCGCGAGGGGCTGACCGGTGGCGCGGCGCAGCGCGAGATCCCCTTCGCCAAGCCGGGCTCGCTCACGAAGGTCTTCGCGATCGCCTCCGGCAAGGGCGGCGTCGGCAAGTCGTCGGTGACCGTCAACCTCGCGCTGGCGATGGCCCAGCAGGGCCTCAAGGTCGGCATCGTCGACGCCGACATCTACGGCCACTCGGTGCCGGCCATGCTCGGCCTCGCCGACTCGCGGCCGACCCAGGTCGACGACCTGATCATGCCGGTGCCGACCGCCTCGGGCGTCTCGGTGATCTCGATCGGCATGCTCAAGCCCCGCCGCGACCAGGTGGTCGCCTGGCGCGGCCCGATGCTCGACCGGGCGCTCGTGCAGATGCTCGCCGACGTCTACTGGGGCGACCTCGACGCACTCCTGCTCGACCTGCCCCCGGGCACCGGCGACATGGCCATCTCGCTGGGCCAGCACCTGCCGAGCGCCGAGATCGTCGTGGTCACCACCCCGCAGGAGGCGGCCGCCGAGGTCGCCGAGCGCGCCGGCACGATGGCCGAGATGATGCACCAGCGCGTCGTCGGCGTGGTCGAGAACATGTCGTACCTCCCCTGCCCGCACTGCGCCGCCGAGGGCAAGGACCACCGCCTGGAGGTCTTCGGCTCCGGTGGTGGCGAGCGCGTGGCCCGCACCCTGACCCAGCGGTTCGGCACCGACGTGCCGCTGCTCGGCCAGGTGCCGCTCGAGCCGACGCTGCGTGAGGGCGGCGACGCCGGCAAGCCGGTCGTCGAGTCCGACCCCACCTCGGCCTCGGCCACGGTGCTCACCGAGATCGCCGGTCGGCTGGCCGGACGGTCCCGAGGTCTGGCGGGCATGCAGCTCGGCCTGACCCCATCCAGTAGGTTCTGACCCGTGTTCGGGATCGGTCTGCCAGAGCTCGCGGTCATCGCCTTCGTCGCAGTTCTCGTCTTCGGTCCCGACAAGCTGCCCGAGCTGGCCAAGCAGCTCGGCGCGTTCGTCCGCAAGGCGCGTGGCTTCGCCACCGCCGCCCGCGACGAGCTGCGCAGCGAGCTCGGCCCCGAGTACGCCGACCTCGAGCTCGGCGACCTCGACCCGCGTGCCTTCATCAAGAAGCAGATCGCCGAGGCGATGGCCGAGGCAGAGGCGGCCGAGGCTGCCGCGCCGGCGTCTCCCCGCGCCGGCCGGGCCGGCGCAGCCCTCGGCCCCGGCGAGCGCCCGCCGTACGACGTCGACGCCACCTGACCCCGACCCGGCCCGTCCTGCACCCCGAGTCGGCCCGTCCTGCACGCCGAGTCGGCCCGTCCTGCACGCCGGGTGGGAGGCCGTTGGTCGGCGCGCACCGAGACCCCCGCGACTCATCCCTCCCGGGCTTGGTCCCGGCTCTCACCAATGGTCTCGATACGCCCGCCCTCGCTGGCGCTCGTGCGGGCTACTCGACCAACGAATCCCGCGCGTACGCCGAGTCGGCCCGTCTTGTACGCCGAGTCGGCCCGTCCTGCACGCCGAGTCGGCCCGTCCTGCACCCCGAGCCGGCGTCAGTCGCGGCTCTGCACCGCCGCGATGGCGGGCTGGGCGAGGAGCACCAGCCGACCGGCGTCGTCGACCAGCTCGATGAAGTCGGCGCCGACGCGGCGTACGACGCCGGGGTGACGACCGCCGTCGACGAGGTGCACCAGGCAGCGCTCGCCGCCGTCGGCGAGGCGGCGCAGGGCTGACCCGAGGCCGAGCCTCGTCACCGGCGACCAGGCCACCTCGGGCACCGCGCGCTCGGACGCACCGCGCACCACGGCGACCGCCGGCTGCGCGACCACCCAACCTCGACCGGGCGCGGTGAGCAGCAGCCAGCCGCTGCCGACGCGATCGAGCCGCCCGGACAGCGCGCCGACGCCGCGCACCTCGAGCGTCACCTCGTGGTCGACCGAGGCCATCAGCCTCGAGGCGAGCGTGACCTGCTGGTACTCCGCCCGGCTGCGGTCGGCGAGCTCGGCCTCGCGCTCGTCGGCGTACCCCGCCTCGGCCTGCGCCTCCAGCTCGTCGAACAGCGCGAACAGCGCGAACAGCCCCTCGTCCCACGACATGGGTCGAGCCTTCCACAACCGGCGCGGCCGACCGGAGTTTTCCACAGCTGGGACCAGAGACCTTTGACATCGAGCGCATGCGTAGGTTGCGATAAGCAAACAGACGCAAACGCAAAGGTCTCGGGATGAACGACATGAATGCGCCACGTCGTGTGCGCTGCCTGCTCGTCTGGCTGGCGGTCACGGCCGTGGCGGCCGCCCTCGCGGTCGGCCTGGTGCCGGCCGTTCTCGCACCGCTGCCGCCGGCGGTGGCGTTCGACGAGCTGCTGGTCCGCGGCTGCTCCGCCGCCCTGGTGCTCTGCGCGGTCTGGGCCTGGGTGTGCACGACGACCGTCGTCGTGGAGCTCCTGCGCCGCCACGGCCGCGCCACTCGCGAGCTGCTCGACTCCCGCCACGGCGTCCCCGCGGGCGTACGCCGCCTCGTGCTGCTCGCCTGCGGAGTCGCCCTCACCGGCGTGGTCGCCACGCCCGCGATGGCCACGCCGGGCCCGGTCGCCCTCGGGCCCGGCCAGGCCGACATCGGAGTCTCCGACCTGCCCTACCCCTCCCGCCCGTACGACGGCACTGCCCCGCGACGGCCCGCTCCAGCGACGGAGCAGCCCACCGAGCACCGCGGCACCCAGCCCGCCACCGGCCACGCCGCCGCCCGCGGCCCGCACGAGCGCACCACGCCCGTCTCGGTGGTGGTCCACCCCGGCGACTCGCTGTGGAGCCTGGCCGCCGACCACCTGCCCGCTGGCGCCACCACCGCCGACACGGCGGCCGCCTGGCGGCTCATCTACGCAGCCAACCGTGACCAGCTCAGCAGTCCGCACGTGATCGAGCCGGGCCAGCGGCTCGAGCTCCCCGACCTCGACACCCGCGCGTCCGACCGCCACCCGTGAGCTCCGACCGAGAGGACCAGCCATGCCCCGCAACGACGTCATCCCGTTCCCCGACCAGCCCGGCGGCCGCGGTCGCGCCGGCTCCCCCGACGGCTCGGTCCAGGGCAGCCTGGCCCTCGACCTGCTCCCCCACCAGGAGCCGCCGCACGACCCGGTCCGCGTGCCGTCGGCGCGGCGCGATGCGGCCGCTGTCGGCGAGGTGGTCCCCATCGGCGTACGCCGCAGCCGCGAGGTGCAGCTGTGGGCGACCCGGTTCGCCCAGGCGGCCGTCGAGATCGTCGGCGGCGACCGACCCGCCACGCAGCTGGTGCGCTGGGCCTCCCCCGAGGTCTACACCGACCTCACCCGGCGGGCACAGCTGGTCGCCCGCGCCGGTGGCCACGTCCCCGGGCAGACCCGGGCGCAGCCGGTGCGGCCGCGGGTCGCGAGCGTGCACACCTCGTTCCCGACCGACGACGTCGCCGAGACCGCCGTCCACGTCAGGTACGGCGCCCGCTCCCGCGCCCTCGCGGCCCGTTTCGAGCACCGCTCCGGGCGGTGGCTCTGCACGGCGCTCGAGTTCGCCTAGGTCGTCGGCTCGACGGCGACGCCGGCTCGCCCCTGGGTCACGCGAGCCGGCCGACCGTCAGCCGTTGACCCGGGTGGTGAGGCCGGTCGGGCCACCGGGGCGGCCGTGGCACTGCTTGAACTTCTTGCCCGAGCCACAGGGGCACAGCTCGTTGCGCCCCACCCCGGCGTACGGGTCGTCGGCGTTGGTCACGGTGGTGACGCCCCGGACCTCCTCGCCGCCCTGCTCGTCGGGGGCGGAGTACGCCAGCTGCTGCGGCGCCTTCGGCTCCAGGCCCTTGGCCCGGATCTGCGGGTGGATCTGCGGCGACTGCTTGCGCAGCGAGGCGGAGATGTCGGACAGGTCCGTGCCCTCGACGCCGACGCCGACGGGCGGCTCGGCGAGCGCACCCTCGTGCATCGGGCCGACGTGGCGGCTGCCGTCGGCGTGGTAGTGCACGGTCTCGGGCTCCTCGACCTGGACCTCCAGGTTGAACAGGGAGCCGACCGACTCCGCCTTGATGGCGGCCTGCATCGCCTGGAACATCGTGTA
>Ga0164243_10007931_pt1 | contig 15774 bp, 11 predicted proteins | sample OricompcompostOP_FD_108781 | JGI IMG/M metagenome (GOLD analysis project Ga0164243, IMG submission 108781) | Organic Plus compost microbial communities from Emeryville, California, USA - Original compost - Organic plus compost (OP) | ecosystem: Engineered > Solid waste > Mixed feedstock >...
GACATCACGCTGACGACCTGCAATCCCAAGTGGGACAACACCGAACGCCTCGTGGTGCACGGCACCCTCGTGCAGACCACGCCCGCGGACCAGCCCCCGACCCGGTGGACCGGCTGAGACCGACGCCGTGCCGTGCCGCGCCGCCGGACGACGCACCCGTACGGGTGCGGGCCTCAGGACGCGCGGAGCTGTTCCCGGCTCAGTTCGAGGTAGCCGGCGACGGACTCGCCCGCGGTGTCGAAGCCCGGCCCCGCCGATGCTCCGGCGCGCACCCGGTGGTCGATGCCGGCGGCGATCACCGCGATCTTGAAGTAGGCGAGGGCGAGGTGGGCGGGCCAGGCGGTGAGCGGCACTCCCCCCGCCGCCTCGTACGCCGCCGCGAGCGCGTCCGGTGACGGCAGCCGCGGACTCGTCCAGGCGCTGCCCGTGCCGACGATGAGGTCGAAGAGCGGATGCCGGTACGCGCACATCATCGCCACGTCGGCGACGGGATCGCCGATGGTGGCGAGTTCCCAGTCCACGACCGCGGCCACCTCGGCATCGCGGTCCGGGTCCAGCCGCAGGATCGTGTTGTCGACGCGGTAGTCGCCGTGCACGATGCCGGTCGACTCCTGCGGCGGCAGCGCCGCGCCCAGGCCGGAACTGACCTCGGCCGCCAGCGAGCGCAGCGGCGCGATTCCGACGATCTCCCACTGCTGCGACCAGCGGCGCAGTTGCCGTTGCGCGTAGCCGTCGGGCCGGCCGAAGTCCCCGAGCCCGACCGCGACGTGGTCCACCCGGTGCAGGGCCGCGAGGGTCCGCACCAGCGCCGCCACCACGGTGTCCACAGTGGAATCTTCCAGGCTGTCCAGGTCGGCCCGGGTACGGATCGTGCGCCCGGCGACGAAGGCCGAGACGACGAACGGCACGCCGATGAGCGTGGTGTCCTCGCACAGGCCCAACGCCGGCGCCACCGGCACCTCGGTGGCCATCAGCGCGGAGGTGACCCGGAACTCGCGGGCCACGTCGTGCGCCGAGGGGGTCCGGCCCGCCCGCGGCGGCGTGCGCAGCACCCAGGAGGACGCACCGTCGCTGAGCTGGTAGGTGAGGTTGGACCTGCCCCCGACCAGCGGCCGGGCGGTGAGTGGGCCCGCCAGCGTCACCCCCGACGCCGCGAGCCAGCCGGCGACGGCCGCGAGTTCGCCGGCGCCGAGTTCCTGTGCCGTCACCGGCCGGTTCCGGTGATCTCGCGCACGGCCCGCCGCGCGATCGCCCAGCGGTGCACCTCGGCCGGGCCGTCGTAGATGCGGAACGGGCGCAGCTCCCGGGCGATCTTCGCCACGGGCAGGTCCCGCGAGACGCCCAGACCACCACACAGTTGGATGCTGCGATCGACCACGCGGTAGAGCGCCTCGGCCGCGAAGGTCTTGGTGATCGACGTCGACTTCGCGCCACGCGCGCCCGAGTCCAGCTCGGCGCAGGACTCCCGCAGCAGCGCCCGGGTCGCCGCCAGGTCGATCTCGTTGTCCGCGATGAGCTGCTGCGCCATGCCCAGGTCGGCCAGGCGTGACCCGAACATCGACCGCTCGGTCGCGTACCGTACGGCCACCTCGTGCGCGCGCCGGGCCGCGCCGGTCCACCGCATCACGTGCGTGAGCCGGGCCGGGCCGAGCCGCACCTGGGCATAACGGAAGCCCTCGTCGACCGCACCCAGCACGTCGTGGTCGGGCACGAAGACGTCGGTGAACGCCACCTCGCAGTGCCCACCGAGCATGGCGCGGTCCATCACGCCCAGATGCCGCACGACCTCGATGCCGGGGGTGCTCGCGGGCGCCAGGAACATCGTGGCGCCACCGTCGCTGCCCGGCTCGCCGCTGGTGCGCGCCATGATGATGAAGAACCCGGCACCGTCCGCCCCGGTGATGAAGTGCTTGCGGCCGTTGACGAGCCAGCCACCGTCGACGCGCGTCGCACGGGTCGTCAGCGCCGACGGGTCCGACCCCGCGCCCGGCGCCGGCTCCGTCATGGCGAACGCGGAGCGGCACTCGCCGGCGACCAGCGGCCGCAGGTAGCGCTCCCGCTGGTCCGGCGTCGCCACGTGGTCGAGCAGGTGGATGTTGCCCTCGTCCGGCGCGTTCACGTTCAGCGCCATCGGCCCGAACAGGGAGTAGCCGGCCTCCTCCAGCACCGGCGCGCGCTGCAGCATGTTCAGGCCCAGCCCGCCGCAGTCCACCGGCCCCTGGGGGGTGAGCAGACCGGCCTCGCGGGCCATCGCCTGCAGGCGCAGCCGCAGCTGCTCACCGCCGGCCGCCTCGACGTCGCCGTCGTGCTCGTCGTCGATCGGCAACACGTGCGTGGAGACGAAGTCGCGGGTCGCCGCGACCAGCGATGCGACGTCAGGCATCCAGACCACCTCGCCCTGCTTCCCGACCGTCCGGTCGGGGCAGTCGACCATCGCACCGTCCTCCAGATGCCGTCAAGGACGCGATTGTGGGATCGGACTACCGCCCACCCGGGGTCGGATGGGCAGGCACGGGCAGCGTGGTGCAGAGCACGCCCAGCCGCCCCGCGCGCAGGACGGTGCCGTCCGGGCGGACGAGGGCGGCGTCGGCGCGACCCCTTCTCAGCCATCGATGAAGTTCGTTGCCGGACCGGACCGGGACGAGGACGATGTCGCGCCGCGCCAGCTCGGCCCGGTGCGCCGCGGACGGTCGCGCGGAGGTGACGAGGGCGAACCGGCCGGCCGCGACGTCGTCGAGCCGGGCATCACCCGGCAGCACGGCGTTGGGGCAGAGCGTGCCGGCCAGCGTGCGCCGCAGGCGGGGTCGCAGCACCAGGTCCGACCGGGACAGCGCCGGCGACTGGCTGTCCGTCACGCGCTGCCGCAGGCCGGGCACCTGACGCAGCCGGGGTGCCACCACGCGACGGAACAGATCGCCCCACTCACCGCCGGCGGTCATCGCGAAGCCGACCAGCTTCGCCAGGTGGATCATCGCGCGCGCGTGCGGCGCGCGTTCGACCTGGTAGCTGTCGAGCACGGCCGCCGGCAACCGTCCACTCAGGACGGCGGCGAGCTTCCAGGTGAGGTTCATCGCGTCGCGCAGGCCCGCGCCCAGGCCCTGGCCGATGAACGGAGGCATGAGGTGGGCGCTGTCGCCGAGCAGGAACACCCGGCGGTCGCGCCACCGATCGGCGATCTGGGCACGGAAGGTGTACTCGGCACTCCGCACGATCTCCAGCCGCGCCGCCGGCACCTGGCGCAGCCACGGCGCGACCAGCGGCCGCAGCCGGTCCAGGTCGCCGAAGTCGGCGGCGGTCTCGCCGTCGCGCAGGCGGAACTCCCACCGGTAGCGGGCGCGACCGATGCGCATGAAGGTGCCGGCGCGCGCGGGGTCGCAGCACTGGTGCACACCCTCCCACTGGCCCAGGTCGGCGTCGCAGCGGACGTCCACGACGAGCCAGCGTTGGGTGAACCCCAGGTCGCGCATGGTGGCTCCCACGCAGGACCGGACCAGGCTGTTCGCGCCGTCGCAGCCCAGCACGTAGGCGGCGCGGAGGCTGCCCGCCTCGCCGGTGCGCGGGTCGACGACGTCGACGCGCACGTGATCGTCGCCCTGGACCACCGCCGTCGCCTCGGTGCCGCCCCGCAACGTCACACCGGGACAGCGGGCCAGGTTGCGCCGCAGGATGGCCTCGAGCTCGGGCTGGTCGAACATGCTCTGCTCCGGGTAGCCGTGCCGGCCGGTGTCGCCGTCGCGGGCGAACTCGGCGAGCAGGCGCAGGTTCCGGTCGACCAACCGCAGGCCCCGGCAGGGCCAGGCGATCGCCGCGAAGTCGTCTCCCACCCCGAGCCGGGCCAGGATGCGGTAGACCTCGTCGTCGAGGGCGACCGCGCGGGGCAGCGGATATATCGACTCCCATTGGTCGATGATCGTCGTCTCGATGCCGTACCGCGCCAACAGGGTCGCGGCGGTGAGCCCGGTCGGGCCGGCGCCGACGATGACGACCGGGACAGTGGTCACGGCGTTGCTCCCCTGTGGACGCGCGGGCGGCGGATCGTCTGCCAGACCACCGTACGCCCTCCCGCCCCTTCGCGCCGATCTTGGGGTTTTCGGCGTGATTGGAGATCAACTCACGCGGAAAACCCCAAGATCGGCGCGGAAGAGTTGGTCGATATGTGCAGCGGGGCGGCGGGTGGTGCGTGATGCTCGGGGCGGAGTCTGCGGGGGTGCGCGTGATCCGTGGCTACGTGGAACAGCCCAGTCCTCGGCCCGGCGAGGCACTGAACCTGCGGGTCAGCACCGACGCGCCCTGCTTCCGGGTGGAGTTCTTCCGCTGGGGCCAGCAGCGGCGGCTGTGCGCCAGCACCGGCTGGTTCGCCGGACACGAGGCCCCCGCGCATCTGCCCTTCCAGGACTGGGGACAGCCGGGAGACGACCTGCGCGGCCGGGCGCTGACACCCTGGTCGCGCTATCGCCTGCAGGTGCCGCGCGACTGGCACTCCGGCGTGTACGTGGCGGTACTCATCGAAGGCGACGACAAGGGCAACGACCGTACGGTCACGCGTCCCGAGCTCGACGCCCGCGCGGGCCGGGCACTGTTCGTGGTGCGCCCACCCGTGGCGGCGCCACCCGCCCCGATCCTCTACAAGGTGCCGGTGCTCACCTACCACGCCTACAACACCGCCGACGGGCTGCCGCTGGACGGACAGGCCGGCACGGGCCAGTGGTGCCTGTACGACACCCCGGAGCCCGGCGCGCTGCCCCGGACCGTGCCGGCCGGGGTGAACCTGCACCGGCCCGGCGGCGGCTCCGGCGGGACGCCGTACGACATCGCCCGCAACCCGGACCCGTTCGACCCGACGCCGCGGCAGACCTTCCAGCACTGGGACGCGCCGTTCGTCTCCTGGCTGGAACGGCACGGGTACGCGGTCGACTACTGCACCGACGTGGACCTGCACCGCGACGGCCTGGGCCAGTTGCAGCCGTACCGGTTGCTGGTCAGCGTGGGCCACGACGAGTACTGGAGCGACGCCATGCGCGGCGCGCTGGACGCGTACGTCGACGGCGGCGGCAACGCGGCCTTCTTCAGCGGCAACACGTGCTGGTGGCGCGTGGTCTTCCACGACGAGGTGACGTTCTCCCGGGTCGCCAACTGGCACGAGACCGGCAACCCGGAGAACACGTCGATCGGCGTGAGTTTCCGCAACGGTGGGGAGCGCGACCGCGACGACCACCCCGTCCCGGTGGGGTACCGGGTCCAGCACGCCGACCACTGGGTCTATCGCGGCACGGGCCTGCGCGACGGGGACGAGTTCGGCGCGAGCCGGGACGAGTACCTCATCGGCTACGAGTGCGACGGCGCCGAATTCGACCGCGCGGACCTCGCCGCGGGACGTGCCGTCCAGCCCACCGGAGCCGACGGCACGCCACCCGACTTCACGATCCTGGCCGTGGGCGACACCCGGCCCAGTGGGTGGGGCACCGGCAACGGCGCCGCGACGATGGGTCTGTTCCAGCGCCACGGCACCGTCTTCAACGCCGCCACCACCGACTGGGCCCGGGTGCTCGCCGGCGGCCGCAGCCCGGCCGTCGAGCGGATCACCCGCAACGTGCTGGACCGGCTGTCGGGCTGACCCGCCTACCGCGGTGGTGGCGGCGGGAACCAGGTCTGGCCCGGGATCGGCGGCTCGTCGCGCTTGCGGATGAGGAAGGGCGGGATCGCCAGCGCGTGCAGACCGGTCCGTTGCAGGCACTCGATCGCCTGGTCCGGGGTCTCCACCAACGGATCCCCGGGGCCGTTCAGCGAGGTATTGATGAGTACCGGGCTGCCCGTACGGTCGCACCACACCGTCAGCAGCCGGTGCAGGAACGGCGTGTTGACCGGTTCCACCGTCTGCAGCCGGGCGCTGTCGTCCACGTGCGTGATGCCGGGCAGCTGCTCGCGGAAGGGCTCGCGCACCTGCGCGGCGTACTGCATGAAGGGCGCCGGCCGGTCGACCTCGAACAGGCGCTGCGCGTGGTCGGCCAGCACGAGCGGGGCGAGCGGCCGGAACCATTCGCGTCCCTTCACTTCGAAATTGATGTAGTCGCGCATCTCCGGCACGCGCGGGTCGCCGATGATGCTGCGGTTGCCCAGCGCCCGCGGACCGGACTCGCTGCGGCCCTGGTGCAGCGCCACGACCCGGCCGGTGGCGAGCAGGTCGACCATGGCCGCGGCGAGGTCGTCGGGCTGCTCGACGACGAACCCGCCCGGCAGGTGCCGTACGGCTGCGGCGATCTGTTCCGGATCCGGTTCCGGACCGAGGAAGTCGTTCTCCCACCGGAAGTCGCAGGGCTGGCCGAGCACGTCGACCAGTCCGTAGATCGCGCACCCCAGGGCCGTGCCGCCGTCGTGCGGGCTCGGCGGGATGAAGACCCGGGCGAACGGCGACTCGCGCAGGATCCGCCCGTTGGCCGAGCAGTTGAGCGCGATGCCGCCGGCGAACGCCAGGTCGGACTCACCCGTCTGGTCGTGCAGCCACGTCACGACCCGCAGCAGGGCGTTCTCGAAGGCGCGTTGCCCCGCTGCGGCCAGGTTCGCGCAGTCCTGCAGTGTTCCGCTGCCGTCCACGAAGTGCAGGTAGCGATCGCGCTCGGCGAAGCGTGCCAGCCACTCGTCGGGGATGTGCACCTCGTGGCCCCGCACGATGAGGTCGGGCAGGCCGTCGACGTCGGGATCGCCGAACGGGGCGAGCCCCATCACCTTGCCCTCGTTGCCCTCGCCCGTGGGCCACAGCATCCTGGTCAGCATCGAGTAGAAGCAGCCCAGGCCGGCCGGCTGCTGCCAGTCCCCGTTCCACAACTGCTTGGCCAGGCACTCGACCCGGCCGCGCTCGCAACGGTAGAAGGAGCTGATCTCCAGCAGGTCACCGGGCGTGCCGGGCGGCAGGTCGACGGCCTCGGTGAGGTCGCGCACCCGGCTGCCCTGCGCGTCGATGACGAGCCCGGCCGCCCGCTCGAAAGGCGATGGATAGAACGCGCTATAGAGATGGCTCAGATGATGGGAGACCAGCTCGACGCGGGCGTCGTCGGCGAGGTCCAGGTTGGCGCGCAGCTCCTCCCGGTAGGCGTCGAGGTTGTCCAGCTCCGAGTCGGAGGAGTACCCCTCGACGACGACGTCCACCTTGCCGGCCAACTGCGGCAGGTGTGGCAGGTAGTGCTTGGGCAGGTCCCCCAACCGACCCCAGTGGTGCTTGCGGCGGGTGAACCGCTCCTTCTGCACGCTGTAGGCCCGGCTGGTCCCCGCCAGCACGGCGATCGAGCCGTCCTGCGTGCGGTTGATGCCCACGATCGTTGGTGGCTCGCTCATCCAGCTCCCCCTTCACTGGCCGGCGCCATGGCCGGATAGCACTGCACGGTTCGATCCTCGATCGTCGTCCGACTCTCCAGGTGATAGGCCCCGCTGGGCACGATGCCCGCGCCGCCGTGCCGCCGCATGACGGCCAGTTGCGCGGCGACGTCCTCGCCGGCGTGCTCGGCCGGCAGTCGCTGCCAGAAGTCGAAGCCGCCGCACTCGACCAGCTTCTCCCGGTCGTAGAGCACGCACGCCCCGATCCAGGCCACCTTGTACGCCCGCCACTGCCCGGCCGGCAACCCCAACCGGGCCGTGACGTGCAACAGGTTGGCGGCGTTGTGCACGTGATGGCGCCGCCACCGGTCGTCGCCGGGCCACAGCTCCTCGGCGGTGACGGGCCCGCCCCACAACTCGAACGCCGCCTGCTCCGCCGGCCGCTCGTCATCCACATAGGACAGTCCATGCACGGCGTTGCCGACGAAGCCGCAACCCAGTTCCTCGATGGCGTGGTGGAGCCGGGCGAGGCTGCCCGGCTCCAGCCAGACGTCGTCGTCGAGGTTGAGCACGTAGCGCGCCCCGGAGTGCCCGAGCAGGAACGCCCGCTGGTGGGCCATGCCGCGGCGGGGCAGGTTCTGCCGGAGCAGGACCGGCCGGCCCTGATGGCGCAACGCCCGCACCATCGACGCCACCGCCGGATGCCGCCACGGCGGGTCGCCGTCGGACTGGTCGCTGACCACCACCCCGAACGACGGCACGTCGGTCTGCGCGGCCAGCCCGGCCAGCGTGGTGGCCAGCTCGGCCGGCCGGTCGCGCGTCGGGATCAGCACGTCGATCGGGCGTGCCCGCGGAAACTGCGCCGTGTCGCCCCGATCCAGCGGGCGCCCGGCGACCACGTCGACGTCCACTAGACCTCCCGCAGCAGCTGCCGCGTCTCGGCCTCGACCTCGGCCACCGGGATGTCGACCAGGAACGAGTCCTGGTGTTCGCAGCCCTCCCCGGCGCGCTCCGGATACAGATCCGTGGTGCAGTCCACGCCGCAGCGGGGACAGTGGATGCGCCACGAGATGATCGGCCGGTAGGCGCTGCGGTCGGGCCGGGCGAAGCTGATGACGTTGCCCACCCAGAACAGGCCCACCGCCGGCGTGCCGACCGCCGCGGCCAGGTGCAGGGCGCCGGTGTCGTTGGAGACGACGGCGGCCGCGTCGGCCAGCACCGCCGCGAAACCGCCGATCGTCAGCTCGCCCGCCAGCGACCGCACGTCGGGTCCGGCCTGCTCGCACACCTCGGCCACGAGGTCACGCTCGCCCGCTGTCCCGGTGACCACCACATCCAGCCCCTGCCGCGCCAGCGCCTTCGCCAGCGCGCCGAAGTTCGCGGCCGGCCACCGCCGGCGCAGGTCGTTCGCTCCCGGATGCAGCACCACCCGCTGGCGCTCACCCGACGACGGGGCCACCCGCTGAGCCTCCCGCACGTCGTCGTCACGCACGACGAACTGGGGTCGGTACGTCACGGGTGGCGCACCGACCAGCTCGGCCACCTCGAGGTACCGGAACACCTCGGGCTGGTAGAAGTGGTACGGCAGGTTCCGGTCCAGCGGCGGGGCGTCCGGTGCCCGCAGGCCTGCCGTGACCCGGGCCCCCAACTGCGACACGAGCGGATTGCTGTGGCGACCGCCGCCGTGCATCTGCAGCGCCACGTCGAACTGTTCCCCGCGCGCCAGTTCCAGGAACTGCGGCAGTTGTTCGGCCGGCACCGGATCGTCCGGTACGGGTTCCCGGATGCCGGGACAGGCGGGCGCGATGACGAGCCGGTCGACCGGCCCGGGCCGCCCGGCCAGTGCCTGCACGTGCCACGGCGCCCCAAGAAGCACGATCTCCGCATCGGGATACGCGGCCCGAAGCGCCTCCAGGGCGGGCAGAGCCACTATGTAGTCGCCGAGCGCGTTGGCCCGCAGAACCGCGATGCGATGAACGTCCGCGATGGTCCGCATCAGCTCACCCCCTTCGTGTCGCGCTGCCCGAATCGGCGGCGCACGCGCCGCCCGACCGGCCCACCGTGCCGAGCTGCCGTCCTGTCCTGAGGTTGTGGCTATCCCGGCCGGTCCGGCACCCGGGTGGGTAGCTTGTCCCTCATGGCGCAGGTGAGTCAGCGACAGCGGCTGGCCGATCTCGTGGCTCGCTGGCAACGGTCCCACGTGATCGTGATCGGGGACTCCTTCATCGACGAATGGTGGTACGGCGAGCCCGAGCGGCTCTCCCGCGAGGCGCCGGTGCCGGTGGTCGCGCTGAGCCGGGTCGAACGGGCGCCCGGCGGCGCGGCGAACGCGGCGGTCAACATCGCGGCGTTGGGTGGACGGCCGCTGCTGGTCGCGCCGATCGGCGACGACGCGGAGGGTGAGTGGTTGCGCCAATGCCTGAGTCAGGCCGGCGTCGAGGTCGCCCCGATCGTTCCCGCGGGCTCCACGACGCCGGTCAAGCGACGGGTGACCGCCGGCGGACAGATCGTGCTGCGGGTGGACACCCCGGGTCGGGACAGCGCACCGGCCGAGACCGCGGCGGAGGTGACCGCGGTCGCGCAGGAGGCCGTCGACGGGTCACCCGTGGCCGTCGTGGTCTGTGACTACGCGCTGGGCGCGCTGGGCGAGACGTTCCGGGCGTGGCTGCGGCAGTACCGCTCGGCCATGCCGGTGCTGGCCGTGGACGCGCACGACCTGAGCCGGTGGCGCGACGCGCAGCCGACGGTCGTGAAACCGAACTTCCACGAGGCGTCGGAGCTGCTCCGCGGCGAGCCGATGGAACCCGGCAGCCGGCTGTCCACCATCGAGCGTCACGCCGAGTTGATTCTCGACCGCAGCGGTGCCGACATCTCAGCCGTCACGTTGGATCTGGATGGCTCGCTGGTCGTCGGGGCCGACGGGGAACCCGTCCACACCTCCAGCCGGGAGGCGCCGGAGAGCCACGCGGTCGGCGCGGGCGACGCCTACCTGGCCGCGCTGACCCTCGCGCTGACCAGCGACGCCGAGCTGTCCGACGCGGCGGCCCTGGCGCAGCTGGCCGCGGACGCGTCGATCCGCGGCCCGCGCACCTGCGTGGCCCGGATGGACTCGCTGCTGGCCGAGCTGGGCACCGGCGTCGTTCCCCGCACGCCCGGTGACGACGTGGAGAACGTGATCGCGCAGATCCGTACCGCCCGGGCCCGCGGCGCGCGTGTGGTCTTCACCAACGGCTGCTTCGACGTGTTGCACCACGGCCATGTCGGCTTCCTGCGCCAGGCGCGCGAACTGGGCGACCTGCTCGTGGTGGGCCTCAACTCCGATGCCAGCGTCGCCCGGCTCAAGGGTCCGGGCCGGCCGGTCAACAGCGTCGAGGACCGCGCCGGTGTGCTGGCCGGCCTGTCGTCCGTCGATTACGTCGTGGTCTTCGAGGAGGACTCACCGCAGTGGCTCATCAACGAACTGCGGCCCGACATCTACGTCAAGGGCGGTGACTACCACGCCGACCTCGTGCCCGAGGCCGCCCTGGTGCGGCGCCTCGGCGGCGAGGTCCACATTCTGGACTACCTACCCGACCACTCCACCTCGTTGATCGTGGAGAAGATCAAATCGAACGTGCTCGCTGAGGCCAACCAGACCGAACCCTGACCCGCGGGGACTGGAACACGAAGGCGTCGGGTGCCGGGCGGCGACGCCGCGAACCACCACGAATGACGCCGCCACCACGAATGACGCCACCGGCCACCGCGAGAGGAGATCGCCATGAGCGCCACCACGGAGGCGAGCGCGCCCACCGGCCTCGCCGAGCAGCGGTTGATCGTGCTGAACCCGGCCACCGACGAGGTGGTCACGGATGTCCCGACGGCGACCCGGGACCAGGTGGTACGGGCCGTGGCGGCCGCGCGGGACGCGACGACGAGGTGGGCGGCCCAGGCGCCCGCCCGACGGGCGGAACTGGTGCGGGCGGCGGCCGACCTGGTGGAGTCGCGCCGCGACGAGCTGGCCGAACTCGTGACGGCCGAGATGGGCAAGCCACTGGCCGATGCCCGGGCCGGCGTCGAGGTGGGCGTCGCGACGCTGCGCCAGTACGCCGACCTGGGCCCGTTGCACCGAGGCCGCTCGCTGCAAGGGGATCCGGGCGCGGTGGACCTCATGGTGCACGAGCCCCGTGGCGTCGTCGCCGTGCTCACGCCGTGGAACGACCCGGTCGCGGTCTCCTGCGGGCTGCTGGGCGCCGCCCTGGTCACCGGCAACACCGTGGTCTACAAGCCGAGCGAACGCACGCCCGGGACCTGTGTGCTGCTGGCGGAGCTGCTGGCCCAGCACCTGCCGGCCGGCGTGCTCGTGACCGTCGTGGGCGGTCCCCAGGTGGGCGCCTGGCTGGTCGAGCAGCCCGTCGACGCCGTCGCGCACGTCGGATCGACCGCCACCGGCCGGCTCATCGCGGCCAGCTGTGCGCGCACCGGGGCCAAGGCCGTGCTGGAGAACGGTGGCAGCGACGCGCTGATCGTCGACGCCACGGTGGACCCGGCCTGGGCCGCCGAGCAGGCCGCCCTCGGCGCCTTCGCCAACGCGGGGCAGCTCTGCGTCGCGGTGGAGCGGATCTATGTCCACGACCGTGTCGCCACGCCCTTCGTGGACGCGCTGGTCGACCGGGCCCGCGCGCTGCGGGTCGGGCCGGGCACGGATCCGGCGACGCAGGTCGGTCCGCTGGTGGACCGCCGCCACCGCGACCACGTCCACCGGCACGTCCAGGCGGCGGTCGAGGCCGGCGCGTGGCTGCGCTGCGGCGGTCGTCCCCTGGACGGGCCCGGCGCGTACTACCCGCCCACCGTGCTGACCGACGTGCGCGACGACATGGCGGTGATGGCGGAGGAGACCTTCGGGCCGGTCGCACCCGTGGCCACCGTCGGTGCCTTCGAGGAGGGCCTGCAGCGTGCGGCACGGTCGGCCTACGGCCTGGCCGCGACGGTGCTCACCGCCTCAATGCCCCACGCGCAGGACGCCTGGCGCAAGCTGCCGGTCGGGACGGTGAAGGTCAACGCCGTCTTCGGCGGCGCGCCCGGCGGCGCGGCCCATCCCCGAGGCGCCAGCGGCGCGGGCTTCGGCTACGGGCCGGAGCTGCTGGACGAGCTGACCGCCACGAAGGTGGTGCACCTCGCGCCCTACCGCGGCTGAGACCGGTCGTGGGCACCCCGGGGCGACACCGGGGCGCGGACCCCACGCCGTACGGGCTCGCGGCTCGGTGCGTTCGTGGCAGACTGCGGCCATGACGTCTGACACCACCTTCGATGTCGTGGTCCTCGGCGCCGGCCCCGGGGGGTACACGGCCGCGGTCCGCGCGGCGCAACTGGGCAAGCGCGTCGCCGTGGTCGAGGCCCGGTTCTGGGGCGGGGTCTGCCTGAACATCGGCTGCATCCCGTCCAAGGCGCTGCTGCGCAACGCCGAGCTGGCCTCGATCGTCACCACCGAACCGGAGAAGTTCGGGCTGAGCTTCCCGGGCGGGGTGAGCGTCGACTACCGGGCCGCGTACGAGCGCAGCCGCCAGGTCGCCGACGGGCGGGTCAAGGGCGTCAACTACCTGATGAAGAAGAACAACATCACCCAGTTCGATGCCCTGGGTACGTTCGTGGACGACCACACGCTGCGGGTCGCACCGACCGACGGCAGCGCACCGACCACCATCACGTTCGGGCACTGCATCATCGCGGTGGGCGCCACCACCCGACTGATCCCCGGCACCACCCTGTCCGAGCGGGTCGTCACCTACGAGGAGCAGATCCTCTCCACCGAGCTGCCCCGCAGCATCATCATCGCCGGCTCCGGCGCGATCGGGGTGGAGTTCGGCTACCTGCTGCGCAGCTATGGCGTCGATGTGACGATCGTCGAATTCCTCGACCGGCTCGTGCCGCTGGAAGACGCCGAGGTCTCCGCCGAGCTGGCCCGGCGATTCCGCCGCATCGGCATCAAGGCGCTCACGTCCACCGCCGTCGAGTCCATTGAGGACACCGGCACCGGGGTGCGGGTCACGGTGAACAGCAAGGGCCAGCAGCAGGTGCTGGAGGCCGACAAGGTGTTGCAGGCCATCGGCTTCGCCCCGCGCGTCACCGGCTACGGCCTGGAGAACACCGGCGTGAAGGTGAGCCCGCGCGGCGCCATCGAGGTGGACGGCCGGTGCCGCACCAGCGTGCCGCACATCTTCGCCATCGGGGACGTGACGGCGAAGCTGATGCTGGCGCACGCGGCCGAGAGCATGGGCATCGTGGCGGCGGAGACGATCGCGGGCGCCGAGACGATGGAGTTGGAGTACGTGATGATCCCGCGCGCCACCTACTGTCAGCCGCAGATCGCGAGCTTCGGCTGGACCGAGCAGCAGGCCCGCGACGACGGCCTGGACTTCAACGTGGTGAAGTTCCCGTTCACCGCCAACGGCAAGGCACAGGGGCTGGGCGAACCCGGCGGCTTCGTGAAGATCATCGCTGGGAAGAAGTACGGCGACCTGCTCGGCGCCCACCTCATCGGGCCGGAGGTCACCGAGCTGCTGCCCGAACTCACCCTGGCCCAGCAGTGGGACCTGTCGGTGTACGAGGTGGCGCGCAACGTGCACGCCCACCCGACGCTGGGCGAGGCGGTGAAGGAGGCCATCCACGGCCTGGCCGGCCACATGATCAACATGTAGCGGGCCGCCGCGTCACGGGTGGTGCACCACGGGCAGACGTGGTATGCGAGACTCGTCGGAATGTCGCCCCAACCGTACGTGTTCATCTCCTACGCACACGCGCAGCCCGACGCCGAGTACGTCGACCGGCTCGCGGAGCAGTTGACGGCGGCCGGCATACCCGTCTGGTACGACCGGCACTTCGGCAGTGGCGACCGGTGGGACAGCGAACTGCGTGCCCGCGTGGATGGCTGCGCCGCGCTCGTGGTCGTGATGTCCCCCGCGTCGGAGGCCTCGCCCTGGGTGCAACTGGAGGTGGGCCGGGCCCGTAACCGGCGTCGGCCCGTGCACCCGATCCTGCTGTCCGGCACCGGATTCGCCCGACTGGCCGACATCCAGTACGAGACGGTCCCGCCCGGCGAGACGCTGCCCTCGGCGACCTTCGTCGAGCGACTGCGCGCCCACGTCGCCGCCACCCCCGCCCTGTCCGGGTAACGCCATGCCGACCCGCGTCGACGCCCATGACTGACCGTACGGTCATCGGGCGGGCGTTTCCGCTGCGCAACCCGCACTTCGTGGGCCGCGCGCAGCTGCTGGTGGAGATCGAGGCCGCCCTCTATTGGGGACAGTCCATCTCCGTGCACACGCTGCACGGCACGGGCGGCGTGGGCAAGACCCAGCTCGCGGTCGAGTACGCCTACCGCCGCGCCGAGGACTACGACCTCATCGTGTGGGTCGAGTCGGAGAACCCCGACCTGATCCCCGCCCAGCTCGCCGACGCCGCCGGCGTGCTCGGGGTCACGGCGGACGACGACCCGCACTCCGACCACGACGCGACCCGCACCGCGCACGCGGTCGTCGCCGCGCTCGGGCGCACGAAACTCGCGTGGCTGCTCATCTTCAACAACGCCGAGCGGCCCGAGGATCTCGTGCCCTGGCTGCCCCGCACCGGCACCGGACACGTGCTCGTCACGTCCCGGCAGGCGGACTGGCGGGGCCTGGGCTCCGCGGTCGCGGTCGACGTGCTGACCCACGACGAGGCGGTCCGGCTGCTGCTGGATCGATCCTCCCTGGTGGACCAGGCAGCCGCGGCCGAGGTGGTCGAACTGCTGGGCGCCCTCCCGCTCGCGGTGGAGCAGGCGGGCGGCTACCTGTCGACCACCGGCGTGCCCGTCACCGACTACATCAGGCTGCTCAAGACCCGCGGCGAGGAACTGATCGGCCACGGCCCGGCGCCCCTGGGGTACGAGCACACGGTCGCCACGGTGTGGGAGGTCAGCCGGCGCGACCTGCACGAGGCCGAACCGGCGGCGGAACAGCTCCTGCGACTGTGCGCCTTCCTCGGCCCCGAACCGATCCCGCTCCAACTGTTCACCGCGCAGGCCGGCGCCCTGCCACAGCCGCTGGGCGCCGCGGCCGCCGACGAACTGGCCGTCAACGCCACGGTTGGTGCGCTGGTCGCCCGCAGCCTGGCCCGCCGGGACGGGCATACCCTCAACATCCACCGGCTGCTCGCCACCGCCGTGCGACGCACCGTCGCCGAAGCGGACCGCCACCAGGCCATCGCCACCGTACGCACGGTCCTGCGCGCACACCTGCCCACCAAGATCGAGGGATCGCCCGAGCACTGGCGGCCCTGGCGGGCGCTGCTGCCGCATGTCCTCGCCGCCACCGCGCATGCCGCGCCGCACCTGGGTCGTCGCGACCGTACCGCCTGGCTGCTCAGTGATGCCGGCAGATATCTGAATGCCATCGGTCAGCCCGCCGCCGCGCGCCCGCTGCTGGAACGCGCCCTGCACATCGACGAGAC